>Ga0214473_10000008_pt1 | contig 332853 bp, 633 predicted proteins | sample RVTome_7_FD_203509 | JGI IMG/M metagenome (GOLD analysis project Ga0214473, IMG submission 203509) | Soil microbial communities from uranium-contaminated site in the Upper Colorado River Basin, Wyoming, United States - RVT98D197 | ecosystem: Environmental > Terrestrial > Soil > Contaminated >...
CGGGCGACGTCCCGGGTGACCTCTTCGCCACCAACGCCATCGACACGTTCGTCCGCTTCGAAGCGGCGCAGACGGCGATGGATGTCGTGGTCGTGGTCACGTACATCGGCCTCAACGAGAGCGGCTGTCCCTTCTTCGGGGCGATGGTCGGAACGGCGGCGGTGTAGCCATGGCGCGCGGCGAATACACGGACATCGTCGGGCGCGGCGGCCGCGGTGGCGGCGGCGGCGGCGGCGGTCGCGGCGGCCACGGCGGCCACGGTGGCCACGGCGGCGGCCATCACGGCGGTCATCACGGCGGTCATCGCGGCGGTCATCACGGCGGTCGCGGCTGGGGCGGCTGGGGCTGGCCGGGCTACGGCTACGGCTGGCCGTATTACGGCTACGGCTACGGCTGGCCGTACTACGGCTACGGCTACGACCAGTGGCCGCTCTACGCGTACGCGTACGACGCGCCGTACGGCGGAGTGGACTTCCAGCACTGGCGGTCACCGCGCTTCTTCGCCCATCGCCACCGCCGTCGAGTCCACCACCTGCTCGGCGCAGAAGTGGACTAGACGAAGGCAGCTCCGAAGGGCCGCGGTGCTCGCGGCAGTCGCTGTTCGATTCGGCGGCGGAGCACGAAGATTCGAAACCATGCTCGCTCATTCCCAAGATGTCGGACAGCAGTCGCAGAACCCCACCGTTCGGATCGAAGAAGCCTCGTATGCAGAGTCAAGACGAACGCGACGCGGAGGGTCTCGCCGCCCGACGTGAGAGAGATAGAGACTCGGTGGCGAAGGAGTTCGCTGGCGAGGAGATCACGGGGCGCTACGAGGGTGAGGAGCTGGACGAGCGGCGCGCGCAGCGCTCGCTCGACGAGCGCTCCGGTCGGCTCGAGCAGAAGCACGACGAGCTAAAGAAGGACGTCGAGAAGAAGCACGACGAGCTGAAGAAGGACGTCAGCGAGGTGCGGGCTGACGTGAAGGGCCTCTCGGGCCAGGTGAGCGACATGCGATCGGCGGTGTCCGGCGCGGTCGGCAAGCTCGACGGGCAGGAGAAGCTCTTGACCGAGACGTTGTCGATCGTGAAGAAGACGCACGACCACAATGCCGAACGCCAACATGTCACCTTCACAGCCCAGGTCGACGTCGATCGTGCCCAGGAGCTGGCGAAGGTCGAGGTCAACAAGGACCTGGCGCTCGCGAAGGTCGAGGTCAATAAGGAGCAGCAGCTCGACACGATCGACGCGAAGAAGAAGAAGCGCGAGCTGATCCTGAAGGGCGTGGGGTTGGCCGCCAGCGGTGGCGGACTCATCGAGCTGCTCCACCGGCTGGGAGTGCTCTGATGGCGTCGCCGCGCGAGCGCGCGGATCGTGCCAGCTCCCTGGCGGCGTGGCGCGGACCTGATCGTCGCGTGACGACGCGTCCGTCCGACGTGCGACCGGTGTATCACCCGGGGCATTCGGATCCGCGCGTGACGCCGTACCCGTCCGACGCGCGACCGGTGCACCACCACGATCCGCGTCCGGTGCACCATCCGCGTCGTCATCACTTCCACGACGTCCCGCCGTGGCCGCACCAGCACCACCACGACTACGTCTACGTCGATCGCGGAGGCTGGTGGCCGCGTTGGTATCCGTACTGGGATCCGCAGTGGTACGTGTACTGGTGGTACCTCTACGACTACTACGGCGGCGACGCGTATTCCGATTACGCGGAGTATGCCCGCGACGCAGCCCTGCGGCAGTACGGCCCGCAGTGGGGCTTGCGCGTGGGCGGCGATTACGACGATGCGCAGGTCGGGATCCAGCCGTACGGCGTCCCGCGCTCCGAAGAGCGCTTCTCTCCGCGCGGTTTCGGCAGCCCGGACCAAGTCCGCGCTTACCGCGCTCTCGCTCTCGCCGCCGGGAAGAAGATCCACGCCGCGACCGGTCGCGGGTGGCTGTTTGGGTATCGTGACTCGCCCTGGGGCAGCGAGGAAATCGTGTTCGGAAATCGCGCTGGGCTCCAACGTTGGGCCAACGAGCAGGCGGCGGATACCGACGTCTGGTACGCCGCAGCGTTCGACCTGGGCCAATCCTCGTCTCCACTCTTCGAGGTGGCGCGATGATCACGCCGAAAGTTCATCTCACCCTCCCGGAGCACTTCGACGAGGACGACCACGACGAGGAGCGACACTTCGCTCCGATCATTCCGTTACTCGACGGCCTCATCAAGGTGAACGAGTGGCACATGCGCCGCGCGCTTCGCCGCGCGCAGAAGGGCCTCGGCTATCCGATTCCGCCGCTCTACGCGTCGGGCATCCGCTACAAGGAGGATCCGCCGGGGCAGGAGAACTGGAAGGATTGCCTCGCGGTGCTCGCGGACGGGTTCGGCGACTGCGACCGCCTCGTCGCGTACCGTTGTGGCGAGCTGCGCGTGCGCGGCTACCAGGCAGATCCGGTCATCAAGTGGCGCCAAATTCCCAAGGAAGTGATGGTCGGCCTGGGTCACCCACCGCACATGGTCCCCCCGCAGGGGATCAGCATGGTGCACGTCTGCGTCGGGCTGCCGGGCTGGCGGCAGTACGCGCATCTCTACGAGGACAACCCGCTCGTCGAAGATCCGTCCAAGCGACTCGGAATGGGTGGAAGTTACACGTCCAAGGTATAATCGTGCCCCCGATGATCGACGAACACGCCGCCACCGATCTGGAGCAGTACATCGCGAGCGATGCCGATTTGTACCGTCAGCAGTACCAGTTGATTCTCAAGAATCTCGCGACCAAGAAGGTACGCAGTCAGTACAAGCACGACCTCGCGGTGAAGCTGTTCGGTTACCTCGTGGAGGCCGGTGCGAAGAAGTACGTCAAGGATTTCGGATTGACCCTGCCTTGGCACAAGATGTTCAATGTTCCGACGCGCAAGCGCATCGCAGAGGAGCTGACGAAGAGTTTCGAGGGGGAGTTCGAGCTGGGCAACTACGACAACCTTCTGCCGAAGAAGTATCAGAAGGAGTTTGCGAAGCAGCACCTCGTGCCGCCGCACCGTCACCACGCGACGAAGAAGCTGAAGTGGGAGGTTCCCAACGGAATCAAGGTCGCCTGGTCTCCGGTGAACCAAGCGTACTTCGCGCTCTGGCCAGCGAGCGCGCCCTTGCAGAAGCAGACCGTCCTTAAGATCGGCGATGCGAACGAGATGCACTCGTGGCTGCGCGAGACGTATGGTGTATCTTACGGTCGCGTCGGCGCGTCTCGCTCACACAGCACCGTATCGTCGTCGTACGCTCTCAAGAAGAGTACGACACGGCTCGATCGCGAGATCGCCGAAGTGGTTCCCTCGTGGCGAGGAGGTCGGTGACCCATGTGGTTCATTCCCGTCCTCCTCCTCGGCCTGATCGCAGTCGCAGCATCGCGGCGATCGACGCGCGAGGCAATTTCTCCGACGCGTCAACTTCCTCCACCACCTCGGGGCATGCCACAACTTTCGGCACCTTCGGGGCCTCTGGGTCCTCCGGGCCCGCTCTCGGTGCTCGGTGAGATCCTGCGCGGCGGCAAGACGCCACCCCCGACCGTGGTCCTCTGCGCGATCGCCGAGGCGCAATCGATCGGCCGCAATGACCTGGCGTCTGACATCGTGCAAGCGTTCGTCGTGCCGGTCGTCTATCAGCACCAGAAGCTTCGTGCTCAGAGAGCCAACTGCGAACGTGGATCTTACTCGTGCGCGCCCCGCTACGCTCCTGCCGCGCCGCCACTCGAAACGATCGTGATTCCAGCGACGCCGCCACACGCTCCAGCTCCGGCTCCGGTCCCCACGCCTGCTGCTGCCCCTGCCGCTGCCTCCGAGCCGCAGCGCGCACCATTGCCGATGTTGCCGATGCCGTCGACGGAAGACGCGATCGACGCGCTGCTCAACGCAGATCCGAGGCGCTTCATGGAGCTGGTGTCGCGCGGGGGTACGTTCCCTGGAACGACCGTTCCGCAGGTCGTGCCGACGTCGGCGCCGCCCGCGCCATCTCCGCCGCCCACCCCGATCGCGCAGCCGACGGGATTGCCGACCGAGACCGTCGCGCAGATGCAAGAGGCTGCTGGGCTGCACGAGGCGGCCGATCAGACGCGCGCGATGTCGCCCGGCTCTCCGATTCCGGGCGTCCCCGACTTCGCCTGGCGCAACTTCGTCGCGCGCCTCTCGCGCGAGTCTCCGCAGTTTGCTTCGTCGCGGCACGTCGGGCAGTATCGCCAGCGCCGTGAGCGGCTGGTCGAGCTCGGAATCGATCCGACCGCGATCGCGGGTTCGGCGCAGGCCCAGCGCGTCGCTCTCGACGCAGATCTCGCCGACGCTCATCACCACGCGACGGCTGGCGACGTCTTCGCCAAGCACCTCGGGCGACCGATCATCTTGCCAGGGCGCGAGGACACCGAGACGGTCACGTTGTCCGGCGTGCTGGGCGTGATCCAGTGCGCGGGGCTCGACGGCGCAGTGGGTTGGCTCGAACGTTCGAACGATCGCAAGCGGTATCCGCACACCACGCAGACGTTCATGCACACGAACAACGTGTTTTGAAAAATGGGAAAAGTTAAGACAATTCACCAAAACGCACGCGTGGGACAAGACGCGCTGCCCGGGGTGTTCTAAATGGCGAACGACCGCGGACAGTACGGCAAGAACGACGAGACGCGCGTAGGAGCGACGGTCTACGTCGATCGCGCGCCGTCGACATCGATCGGGGCGTGGATCCTCGGCACGATCGCCGTCGGTGGCGTCGTGCTGTGGGCCCGACACCAGGGAAAGCAGATCGAGCAGCTCTACAAGACGGCGGGTATCCCGCACCAGAGCTTCGCGGCCGATCTGGGCCAGAGCGCGAAGGCGCTGCCATCGAAGACGAGCGCGGCGTTACACGGCCTCGCGGAACGCGTGCGACCGACGAAGAAGAGTGCCCCGCCGGTCGCGAAAACGACATCAACCAAAAGTGAGACCTGAGATGGCGAAGACTCCAGCAGGCATGCGCAACATCTCGACGACGTATCAGCCCGCGTACGAGACGTACGACGGCAACGTGCAGGTCCGCAGGATCGGTGAGCGGCTGTGGGAGATCCTGCCGCGCGGAGGCGCCTCGGTCTACGAGAAGTCCAAGCCGGCCGCGATCGAGCGCGCGTTCCAGCTCGCAGCTTCTACTTCGGCGCGCAGAGCGACGAGGAAGCAGGGAAAGCGGTAATGGATCCCGATGCGGCTCTGCGCATGATCGACGACGCGGATCGCGTTGACGCCGAGACACGCGAGGTCATCCGTGGCCTTCACCAGTGGCTCTCGGGCGGCGGCTTCGCGCCGGACTGGGCCGCGTATCCGACGGGCACGCGGCGCTATCGCAAGGCGTACGGTGCCCCGAAGGCACGCGGTCACGCGACGATCCGCGCAGTGACGGGTAACGGTGGGATCGGGATCGGCGACATCGTCCAGCGATCGGACATCGACGGCAAGAATCGCTACGTGGTCGTCAACATCCAGGGTCCGTGGATCTACACGCGTCGCATCGGCGGAGGCGGTACTCCGGGGGTCATCACGTTCCCGTCGTCGCACATGCTCAGGAAGGTGAGCTGACCGTGGCGATGACTCCCGACGCGAAGAAGTACCTCTTGATCGGCAGTGGCGTCGGCGCGCTCGCGATCTTCGCCGGCTCCTGGCTCCTCGGCAGTCGTCGCGCCTTCGCGGACCCGAAGTTGCCCGGAGGTCGTCGGCACGAGGGGGGCGATCACAAGCGTCGCGATCGTGATGCCCACGACGAGAATCAGCGTGGCGAGTACGGGCGAAAGAAGAAGCATCGTCACAAGAGGCACGGACATGGTGGCTGACACTTCGAAGCCGCCGTGGCGGACCTTCCACGAGCCCGAGCCCGCGTCGCCATCGCCGTCGATCGGTAAGATGCTCAGCGTCGTCGCGGTCGCGATCGGTGTCGGCGTGCTCGGTTACTACATGCTGGATGGACACGCACATCAATGTGAGGCGTGCGGGCAGCGCTGGCGGCATCTCGGCGCGTTCAACCTCGGCGATCCGGGTGCACACACGTGCGGCAAGTGCGGCACGGTCCAGTGGTGGAAGGACGGCGTGCCGCACGTGTTCCGCGAGGTGCTCCGGTCGCCGCCGCCCAAGATCTTGCCGGACACACTCGTGTCGAGGTTGCAGGAGCTTCGCGAGGCCCCGCGCTTGGCTCTGTCGTCGTGGTCGCTCAAGGAGCCCCGATGAGTGCGCTCTTCGAAAAGTCTACGGAAGCCGCGGTGCGGGGTAACCTGCATGCCGCAGCTGCGACCGATCAAGATTCCGCCGCGACATCCGGCGCTGAAGGAGAACGACGATGACATACGCTGGTTGGAACTACGTCGGAGCCGAAGGACAAAGCTATCCCGAGATCGCTGCGCGCGAGGTGGCGCTCGTCTCCGCGCAGAACCCCTCGCCGATCTACGGCTACCTTCGCATGGGCGCCCAGCAGAAGATCTATCTCTTCCCCGAGATCGAGCAGGCGCGCGGTTGGTTCACCGTGCTGCTTCACGCACAGCAGCCGTACGACTACGCCGCCGTGTTCGCGGCGACGGATCTCACGCGTCCCGTGACTGGCCTGGAGAGTTTCGGGCATACCCACGTCAGCGGTGACACCAACGTCGGAAATTTGTGGCCGTTCTTTCTCGGGCTGCCGCTCGGCGGACTCGGAGGATATTTCCTGCGGAGGTGGCAGGAGCCGGCCGGCGCGAGGGAACAGGTTGTTCCGTTTCGAGAAGTCGTACGCCCATTTCTTCCAGGCCCGTCCGCGCCCAAAGCGCCCGCTCCGAAAACGTCCGGTGATCCGTACGTCGGCGCCCCGTGGCTCGACATCGCCGGGCAGGACTACGGTTACGCCCCCGCAGTCGGCGGCCCGTGGCTCGATATGATCGGGCAGGACTACAGCGGTTACGACGACGGTGGCTACGCGGTCGGCGGACCGTGGCTCGACATCGCCGGCCCCGCGGTCGGCGGTCCGTGGCTCGACATGATCGGGCAGGACTACAGCGGTTACGACGACGGCGGCTACGCGGTCGGCGGCCCGTGGCTCGACATGGTCGGCCCGTGGGTGGGGGCAGACGACGAGTCCCGCAGGGCGTGGCCGCAGACGAAGGCGTTGATCCAGTCCGCGATCGACGACGTGACTCGCGAAGCTGCGAGCCACCCAGCAGCAGCGTACGTCTGGGTGTTGACGCCGTCGGATGTTGCGCCCTACGGCGGTCGCGCGTTGGGATCGGTGGTCACGTTGGAGGGCACCACGAACATCGTGCCTTTCACCTCGCCCGGACTCGCGCTCGACTATCTGCGCGAGGTCGCGCAGACACGACCTGTCGCGCTGGCGATGTTCGATCGGACGAGCAGTCACTGGCCCAACCCAGTGAGCTGGCGCAAGAGCGACGATCCCGAGCACGGATCCGTTATCGCGCAGCACGTCGCGAGCCGGTCGCCGGCGCACACGTCGGGCGACTACGTCGGCGACGAGTACGTCGGCGACGAGTATGTCGGCGACGAGTACATCGGCGACGAGTACATCGGCGACGAGTATGTCGGGGATGAAAGCGCTCCGCGCGCGCGCGGTCACGGAAGGCTCTCGCGCATCATCCAGCAACATGCAGACTTCTGGGTCAGGCAGCCCGGCACGGGATCTGGACAAGGCGCGAATTGGTACAAGACGCGCTGGATGCCTTTCTACAATGCGTGGCTGAGCCAGCACAGCCAGCACAGCCCGCACAGCCAGCACACGCCTGGCAGGAAGAATGTCAGGAAGCAGACTGTCAACGAGCTGATCACGCTGCGTCAAGAGGCGGCGGGTCTCGGCATCTCGGTACCGACGCTGGGAACGTCGCGCCTCGAAGCAGCAATACAGCAGGGCACGCGCTTGGAGGGCGACTACGTGGGGGCGTGGGACACAGCGATCGGCAGCGCTCTCGATGACGTGCGCGGACGTGCGCGGACGCTCGCGGAGAAGCGCGTCGGCAACGTCATCGGTGTCATTCACATGTCGAAGGACGGACTGTGGCACACCCTCGCGTTCCGCAGCGCCGACGATGCTGACGACTGGCTCGGCACCTCGACGCACGATCCAGCATCGTATACGTACGCCGCGTATTTCGACAAGGGTGACTACTCGTGGCCCCATCCGGTCAACGAGAAGATCGGCGGCGCGCGAATGCCCTCGCGTCCCGGTTCTCCGGTTGCGCGAGAGATCGCGGTGACGCGCGGCGACGTCGGCGGCGGCGACGCCATCGGTGAAGCCATCGGCGCCGTGATCGACGACGTACGCAGCCACGCGAAGGCGCTCGCGACCGCGCGCCCCGGCAACGCGGTCGGTGTCATCCATTCGGTGGGTGGACTGTGGTCCGCGCTGCCGTTCGGCAGCCTCGACGACGCGATCGACTGGCTCCAGCGGTCGACTCACGACAAAGCGAGCTTCACGTACGCTGCGGCCTTCGATAAAGGCTCCGACGGCACCGCGTACTTCCAGGCCGAAGAGATCAGTGGCGCGCGCTCTCCGTCACAGCCGTCACAGCCCGGCGCGCCGATGTCGCGCGAGATCGCGACGACGTTGGGCGAATGGTGGGCTCCGTAGATGGAGCACTCCTCGACCGGGGCATTCTCGTGCGACGGCTGCAACCGCCACGCATTCGTCTTGCGCGTCGTCGACGGGGCGAAGCTCTGCGACGGCTGCGCGGAGAAGTCCGAGCAGATCGATCGGCAGCTCGTGTGCACGCGTTCGGAAGACCCGGTCGCGTGCGACTGCTGCTGCGACAGCGTCGCGTTCGACGCGCGGATCGCGGTAGTTGTCCGCGAGTGCGGCGGCGCCGTGCTCTGCGACCGCTGCAAGCCGGTCGAGATGGCGAGGGAGTCGTCATGAGTCACGTCTGCAAGGAGAACAGCCCATGAGCGCATATCTCGGATGGGACTACGTCGGTCAAGACGGCTACTACGGACCGGCCATGGACACGTGGCCGTGGTGGCACAGCGTTGGCCAAGCCCCGCAGTCCGTCGCCGTCCCGGGGCGAGCAGAAATCATCGAGCGCTATGACATCGCCAGGGATCCAAACTGGCCAGGAGCACGCGCGTTGGTCCGGTCGACGATCCAGTCAGTGCTCGGCGTCGACGCAATCTTCGACCAGATTTTCAGGCAGATCGTGCAGCACCTGCTGCGGCAAGGTTTCCTTGACAGCAAATCCGCTGGCGCAGTCAGTCGGCCTGATTACGTGGCGAAGGTGCGGGCGTGGGTTCGTCAGTCGCTCTACTACGCTGATGTCGACGCGATCATCGACGTGGCCGCTAGGCAGCTGATCCGGTACGCGCGGTCGCACGGCAAGGGACCGTTCGGCTAGATGGAGAGAGTGATGAGACAGGAGGACTTTCTTCGACGTACTTGCAGGCGGACGTTCGCCGTCTTCGGCGGGGCGAAGCTCTACACTCTCGCAGGAGAGTCATCATGAGCAACAGCCGCGGTGTTTATGGAGCGAAGCTCCCTCCACCGCCGACCCTCGTCGGTCAGCAGCGCACCGCGCTGCCCGGCGAGGATAACCACGGCTTCGTCGATCGCTTCACGGCGGCGCACGCGGCGTTTGGCGTTATGGCCGGGCTTGGCCGTCTGCCCTGGTGGGCGACGCTCGCGAGCGGGCTCTTCTTCGATCTCGTGATCGAGCGCAAGTTCAAGGACGCGTGGCCCGAGCTATGGCCGAACCCGACGCAGGACACGTGGCAGAACATCACGGGCGACACGATCGCGATGATGCTGGGCTGGAAGGTCGCTACGCTGCTGCCCGAGGGCAAGAAGCCGATGCACACGACGATCAAGAAGGAGGAACCCTGATGCTGCCACTACTACTCATCGCGCTCGGCGCCGGCGCGCTCGTGCTGTACATGACGTCGGATCATCAGAAGGCGACGGAGGAGGCCAACCTCGCGCACCAGGTGACGGACGCTCATCAGTCGGCAGCATTACAGGCCGGACAGCAGGCGGATCAGCTCGTGGCGCAGCAGCAGGCGGCACAGCAGGCTGGGGCGAAGCAAGAGGCCGCCCGCCGCGCCGAGGTGGCGAGGCAACAGGCTGTCGCGCACGCGAAGGCGGCGCGGACCGCGAACACGATCGCAGCTCAAAAAGTCGCGGAAGCGGCTCCGTTGGCGCGGACCGATCGCGAGCGCGCGATCACGGCCTTGCAGGCAGATCTCACGGAGGCGAACCAGGCGAAGATGGTCGCGATGGAGGTGATGCGGCGGGCAGCGGCGATCATGGAGTCGCAGCCTGACGCTGGGCGAGCCATGATGGCGTCGGCGCAAGCCACGTACGCGGCGGCGCAGGAGAAGGTGCGCACGGTGGAGGCAGGACTCAGGAAACTCGGCGTGAGCCCCCTGGCGATCCCAGCGCCGCCCAGGAGGTGCTCTGCACGATGAAGGCGCGTGGACAATACGGTTCCTCGAACCGGAGTTGCTTGCATGCCTGTCCGGTTAACACCCTAACGAAATGACGGAGCGCCTCATGCCCTCAGACAAACAGAAGATGGATGCGCTTGGGAAAGCGTTTCTCGATGCCGATCAGATCGCCGAGGATCTCGTTCGCTTGATCGGTAACGATCCCAAGTACAAGGCCGAAGCCGTATCCGCACTCAAGCAGATCATGTCGATCAAGAACAAGCTGCTCAAAGTAGTGGCGTAATGATGGGTGACAACCGGATAAGCATGGTTGCTTGTACCGTGGGTACGGTTACGGCATCGTCGCGCCGTTTGGGGGCCTCTTGTGAGTGACCGATCCGCAGTGAGGGAAAAGACCAAGACCGAGAAGCTGGGGACCCTCGTCGAGCGTCACGTACACTTTTGGCGCGCGCTACAGAATCTCCGCCGCGAGCCACCGGGGGAGTTCGATCTTCGCCTCCAGTCATTTATGGAGACGATCTGGGATCCGTTCTTCTTGCAGTTCACGAGCCTCTCTCTCGTACCGCGCACGTCTGATGTCGAGGGTCTGTTTGTCGAGAATACGTTGCAGGCGATCGGCAAGATTCGCCAGGCTGCACAAGATCAATACTTGCTTCCGTTGCCGCCGCTCGCGACCGGCACACACACTCCGCAGCTCGGAGCCGAGCCCCTCGCCGCGCGCGGCACGTACTGTCACAACGACCGGAGATCACCCATGACGAACGAGCGAGGACACTACGGAAGACACGTGGTTTTGTCGGCGGGGCCACGCTGCTGCGACGATCGCGGTCGTGGCTACTACGCGAGACACGCGTATGTCGGGGGAATCCTGTTTCACACCGTCGGTGATCGCGACGCGCTCGTCGAGCAGGTCAACACTGGATTCACGACGCTCGTCAACGAGCTGATCTCCAAGATGGGAGGGAATCCGAGGGACCTCGTGCCCGACATGGCGGCCATGGCACGGGATCCTGTCGGCTACACGAAGCGCACGAAGGCGTCGCTCGCCACGATCCAGAAGAGTCCGCTCTATCCGTTCTGGCGTGACGTGGTGACACCCGAATACAACGCGTGGAACAAGTTCTGGGCCGAGCAGTCGAGCTGGGAAGAGTGGAAGACGGACTACTCGACGTACGAGAACTGGGTGGCTCGCCTGGAGTCGATGCGCGACACGGTGAACAAGAAGCTCTCCGAGCAGAACGTGGCACCACTCGAGGGACCCAGGGTGGTCTCGTTGCCGAAGACGGTGATGGAAAAGGGCGGTGAGGCTGTGGAGAAGGCAGCCAAGGGTGTCGCGGGGCTCTTCGGGGACACGTGGAGTATCGTCAAGTGGGGAGCGATCGGAGCCCTCGTGATCGGTGGCGTCGTCGTGGTTTCTTCTGCGGCTTCCAAACTCAAGAAGGGGCACGATCCGGCCGCGCCCTACGAGGAAATGATCCGGACGCGGCGCGAGCGAGCGCGCTCCTCATTGCCACCGCCTAGGCTCGCGCTGCCAGCTGGTGAGCCCGCCTGATGAAGCTCGCGCTCCTCAAGAAGCTCACGACGCCGCCTCCACCGCGGCCTCCGGAGCCGAAGCACCCGCTCTTCACGAAGAAGTTCTTCTCGACGAAGTCGTTCGGTCCAGGACACATCGTCGGTGCGGGTGTCCTCGTGCTCGGAATCGGTGGGCTGACGAAGTTCTTCATCAGTCGCGGTCAGGCCGAGGCCGGCCGCACTCGTCCTCCGCGACGTCCCGAGGACGAGCCGAAGAGGGCTCAAGTCGATAACGAGCGTGGGCAGTACGGAAAGAGGTCTCCGTGACCGTGCCAACTGTCGATAAGAGGATTGCTGCCGCACATGATCGTATGATGAGGGGGAGGCAACGCCCATGAATAGCTTAGACCCCTGGCGCGTCATCGCGACCGATTCCTACGGCGACGTCGTCCTGCCGCGGCCCTACTACGGACATCCCTTCTACAAGGAAGTCCCGAGCTGGATTCACTACAACGACGGCGGTGGGACGTCGCGGTTGCTCTTCGACGGCGCCTTTGTTGGCGCCGAGGTGTCTCCGCCGGGGTCCGGGCCGCAGCGCAAGGGTCTCACTGCGGAACTCGCTCCAGTCGTCGCACCAGCGACCGGCGGCATTACGGTGAAGAAGGAACTCGACGCCAAGCAGGTCCTTCACGTCGAGATCTGCGTCGACGGCAAGTGCTACAGGACGTCGATGGACCTCGCGCCGGCGATCTCGATGGTGATGCAGAAGCTCGCGCGGTGGCACGAGGGGATGCACGCGGCGATGCAGCCGCCACTATCGACCGTGGTCAGCACGGTTCAGAGCGCGGTAGGCGCCGCCGAGGACGCACTCGTCGGCGCTCTCGTCGCGCGTCACGTCGACACGGTGTGCGGGAGCTTTCTCGGCGACATCGCGGGCGTGGTGAAGTCGGCAACAGGCGGGCTCGCCGGAGGCGTGGCGCGCACGTTCAAGAAGTTCAAGGGTCCGATCGGCAAGGCGGCGGGCCTTGCCGCCGCGGCAGGTGCCGCCGCGATTCCAGGCGTGGGGCCGCTCGCCGCTCCGATCGCAGGCAAGCTCGCCAACGATCTCGTGCAAGCGACAGCGGGCGATGAAAAGGCGAAGAAAGCTGTCGCGAAGGCAACCAAGGAGGCAACGACGGATCCCGCGGTGAAGCTGGCGCTCGATCAGGCCACCAAGGCGGTCGCGAACTCGACCGTCGCTCATCACGTCCAGGACACCGCGAAGAAGGCTGCGCGTGGCGACTCCAACGCTCAACAAGACATCGTGAAAGTCGCGGATGACGCGCAGCAGGGCGATCCGGCGGCCAAGGCGGTCGCCGATCTCGTCGCGAACGCGATGAAGTCGGAGTGGGGCGCCAAGCTCTGGGAGAAAGCCACCGGGCGCGGTCCCGAGACGGTGTCCGGCTGGTACGACGTCGTCGGCTCCTGGTACGACGCGATCGGCGCTGCTTTTGACGACATCCGTGCAAACGCGAAAGCCTACGCGGGGACGAAGTCGGGCAACGCGGTCGGCGTCATCCAGACGGTGGACGGCCGCTTTCACGGACGCGGCTTCCGCAGCCTCGATGATGCCATCGACTGGCTTCAGCGCGTGTCGAGGCAGCGCGAGAGCTTCACGTATGCAGCGGCCTACGAGAAGGCCGCGGACGGAACCGCGTACATCCAGCAGGAGGAGTTCGGCGGGACGTCGAGACCAGCTCTGTTGCCTACGCCCATCCCGCGAGATCCCGCGACGACGGGCTGGTGGTGACCCTGCCACGCCGGAGCTGGTGACGACGATCGTAAGGCATCGACACGAGGAGACACAGCATGACGACGCAGTCGAGAGTAGGCGACATCATCGCGAAAGTAACGATGTTCGGCGTTGGCGGCTGGCTTGCCGAGAACGCAATATGCCAACAGGACAGATACTCCGCGATTTTTCGCGGCGCCAAGATTCCGTTCATGCCCATCTACGCGGTGAACGGCGTCGTGCTGACGGCCGCGTCGTCGTACGTCTCCAAGTGGAAGTGGCCGGTCATCGCGCGGGGCTTGACCTATTCGATCCTCGGGACTGTGGTCGAGTACGCCGGTTGTCAGATCGATCGGCAGTTGCTCAGTAAGCAGCCGTCGTGGAACTACGGGCGCGACGACGCGCTCGCGCGCTCTTCGGACGGTTGCGTGAGCTTCACGCGATCAGCGCTGTGGGGAGGAATGGGCCTCATTGCCGAGAAGTTTTGATGACCGACGGCGAGCGTCTCGTGTGGGCGGTGACCTTCGCGCTAGTGTTCGATCGTAGTGGTGACGCGGTCGCCGCTGCATGCGCGGCGGCGCGGGCGGTCTCGGAGCTTCGCGAGGTTCCAGAGCGCAAGCTGCCCGGCGGCGATTTCGCGATCTCGCAGGTCGATGATCGGACTTTTCTCGACGAGATTGTTAATCTGCCATGATTCCACTGATCCTGATCGCACTCGGCCTCGGCGTCGCCCTCACGGCGTACGAGCTTTCGCCGCGGACCCACACGCGCGTCGACGACTACGTCCGCGCGATCCGATCCGCGCACGCCGCTCACCAGGCGGCAGACGTGCACCTTAGTAACGCGCACGCGGCGGTGGTGACGGCGGTGCGTCACACCGAGCAGTCAAACGCCGTAGCGAGGCAGCCTCCGCCCGCCCCTATGCCACCTCCGTCCGCCCCGACGCCACCTACGGCGCCACCTACGGCCCCGATGCCTCCGGCTCCAGGGCAGGACGTGAGAGACGCGCACGACAACGCGGCGAAAGTGGCTCTCGATACGGCGGTGGATCACGTCGTCGAGGCGATCGACGCGAACAAAGAGGCCGCACGTAAGACGGCGGAAGCGGCTCAGCACGCGAAGGCGGAAGCAGATCGCGTCGCCGTGGAACAGAGTGCGGCGAAGGTTCTTGCGCGCGAGAAGAAGCTCGCGGCGGCGCTGGCGAGCCTCGGTGTCGGGGAGTGCGGCAAGCGCTCGTACGGGCCCGTGACCGAGCAGATCAAGGACAAGCTCCTCGCGAAGCTCCGCGCGGAAGGGATGGTCGTTACGGGCGATAACCCCTGGAACATCGACACGCATCAATCCGGTGTGAAGTTGCGCGCGGGCTGGGATCCGAAGACGTCGACCTTGAAGCTGATCGTGAAGTCTACTGGCCTCGGGTGGTGCTCCATCATTTGGGATAGGATCGAGCCCAAGTTGAGGGAAGTCATCGGGTCACGCGGGGGCACTCGATGACGCGAGACCGGGGCAGCTACGGCCCTCCTGCCGACGATCAGAATTGGGTCATCGCCTGGGGTGCCGACAAGACCGCCGACTTCGTTCGTGATCGCACGATCGGCGCAGCTCTTCGTCCGGTCATGCCGGTCGTCAGTGATGCCTTTCGTGCGGGCCGTGGCGCCCAGCGGTGGTGGACAGCGTCCCGCGAGATCGGTGGCCGCGGCGAGGCGGATAGGCCCGTCACCCAGATCGGCCAGGAGCTGATCCATACGGTCGCCGACCGCGTGCGCGCGATCGCGCAGCTCTCGACGGGCTTCCGGGCGCTCGTGAATGATCTGGCCGTGTGGCAGATGTCGAACCAGGACCACCCGGAGGCGAGCAAGACCGCGCAGTGGCTCGCGGCGGACGTGACGCCGACGCTTGAGGAATGGAACGAGTTCGTCGCGCACGAGAAGAAGTCGTGGTGGACCAAGTTCGCGACGAGCTGGGACACGTTCGAGCAGTGGTGGGATCGACTCAAGCAGCTGCGCTCGTTGGCTCGCGCGCACGGCATCACGCTCCAGAGCGTCGAGCCGGTGCCGTTGCCGAAGACGATCTGGCAACAAAGCGCAGAAGGTAAGGGCTCGGAAGCGACCGCCATCATCGGTGTCCTCAAGATCGGCGCGCTCACCGCGCTCGGTATCATGGGAGCTGCCGGACTCTACGCCGCGATCCGTGGATTGCGTGCAAAAGCCACGCACGCCGAGGATCGCGAGGCTCTCAGAGAGGTCCTGCGCGAAGAGCTCTCGCGCGGCGCCACTGAAGGTAAGATCGGAGCGAAGCCATGAACGAACGCGGCAACTATGGATCTCGTACTTCTCACACGGCGCGCGGTTGTCAGCGCGGCGAATACTGCGGTTCGCGGCCGAGCACTCGGCCCGTCCCCGTGATCGTCGACGACGTCAATCGCGCTCCGGGTGCGGCGCTGCTCACGACCTTCGTCGCGATCTGGGATCCGGCGGCCGAGCGTATCGCGGGAGGCGGCCCGAGCTACTACACCCAGCACGACGGCGGTTGGTGGTATTTCCCGCATCCCGAAGGAGAAGTGTGGCTCGGGGGCCGGCGCTTCCGACCGATCAGACCGCTCGGTCCCGTGATGGTGATCGAGTCCGATCCCAGTCTGCGTGTGAGCGGTGTCCAGATCGCGAAAGCCTTCTTCTCGCGGTCCGACTTCGAGCAGGGCATCAAGCAACTCGACTTGGACTTCAATACGTTCATGAACGAGGCCATCTCGATCATGGGCGGAGATCCGAAGGACTTTACTCGGACGGCTCTACAGAAGTCCTTCGGCGATCCGAAGTACGCGGCAAAACTCAAGGTCATTGAGAAGAGCCCGCTGTATCCTTTCTACAATCTGGTACTCGTACCACTCTACAACGAGTGGAACGCGTTCCTTGAAAAGCCGGTCGGCATCACCGAGGCGATCACCGAGTCTTTATTCTCAGGTCCCTTCGGCTCTATCGGTCCGAGCGCATTGGCCGATAAGCTCAAACGCTGGCAGGAGCGTCTCGTTGAAGCTCGCACGGCTACCGACGTCGAGCTTTCCAAGATCAAGAAGCCGCAGCTACGGAGTCCCGGCTCGGTTGCGCTTCCCAAGTCGTGGTTCGAAAAAGGTGAGGAGGCTGCCGAGAAGGCTGGTGCGGGCCTAGCAGACATCGGCAAGGTCTTGAAGTACGTGTTGATTGGTGTCGCTGCGGTCGGTGGAGTGGTCGTGGTCTCTCAGTTGGCGTCGTCGCTCAAGAAGGGTAGGGAGGGCAAGGAGGTGGGTCCTAGCTACATCGAGCGTTTCCGAGAGCGCCGCACGCACAAACCGAAGGTCATAGAAGCCGACACGGTAAAGGCCGTGGAGACCAAGGTCCCCTGGCTCGCGTTACCTGCCGCATCGACCGGGTGAGAGGCGACGAAACGACAGAAGCGGTCTTCGGGTTTTCAGGATCCGGGATCTGCGTCCGAGGAAGATTTCAAGAAGGCGAAGCTCCTTTCGCGTCGGATGTCCTATAACTAGTCGCTATGAGCGACCACGCGGAGCAGCACGGCAAGCTTCTCGGCTTTCTCATGGCCGAGTGGGCGCGCAAGGACAATCGACAGCTCACGGAAGTCGATCTGCTCTTCTCGCCCGGCCAAGGTTTTCGTGACGAGGAAATCCGCAAGTGGGTGCGCGCGGACGAGCCCGAGTTCTTCGCCGAATACGTCAACGTCGAGAAGCTCGCGACACAGATCATCGAGATCGCCTCGGGTGAAGCCGATGCCAAACCCGCTGGGCGGCACCGCTTCCTCGTGCGCACGAAGCAGCACCTCGGAAATCGCGCGACGCATTCGCTCGTGTTTCACCCGACCTATACCGGCAGCGACGAGACCGCGCTAACGACCGGCGGTGGTGGTGGCTCAAGGGGAGCCGATGTGTCCGCAGCTCAGATCCTCGCGAGCAACAACGGGCAGTTGATGCGCACCAACACCCAGATGTTCGACGGCACAATTCGAGTGCTCGGGCAGCAGAATTTGAGCATGCACGAGCAGATCATGACCCTGACAACCGAGAACGCGACGCTGCGCAGGGAGCTGGAAGAGGCGCGCTCGAACAAGATGGATCGCGAATTCCAGATCGCGATGGCGGCCGAAAAGAACGCACGCATGAACGCGGGCTTTCAGAAGGCGCTCCAGCTCGGCTCGGTCGTGATCGCGAAGATCGGTGCGGGCAACGCGGGCGCGCAGCTCGGCGAGGGGGCTCCGCTACCGATGCTCATCGGCGAGTTCTATCAGTCGCTGCGTTCTGATCAGATGAACGTACTCATGCAATCCCTTGACATGGCTCAGAAAATCATGTTTATGGAGATCGTCAATTTGGTGCGTCCGCCCGATAAGGGTGACGGCAAGCCACAAGGACAGTCTCCCGCTGGCGGAGCAAACTCACGCGCCTGAGTGCACGCGCCCAGCGCCCAGGCGAGAGGCGCGAGGCGCGAGGCGCGAGGCGAGCGAGAAGAGAAGAGGCACAGAAAAATGTTCGTAATCTAGCTCGGTCTTATCGATCGATTTACACGTCTCGCAATGCGGAGTTTCTGGCGCTCATGCGAGGATTTCGGTGGACGTGCTAGGATCTAGTGGCGTTCTTGAAGTCGACCCGTTCTACGTCGGCTCCGGCCCTACATGAACAAGACGAATAGGTGAAGCATGACGGACCGCGCGACCCTCTTGCATGAAGTCGATGCCCGTTTTTGGGCATTGGGCTACAAGCCCGGGAAGCCGCTCGATCCAGGTAGTGCTCAAGATCAGAAGATGATCCCGGTCTGGGAAGACATCTTCAAGAAGGTCCAGGCCGAAGACAACGCGGGCAAGCTCGTCTTGTCGCACCTCGATCCCAAAATCGCGCAGAGCCTCTCGGATGCCGCGGTCGCGCACAAGGCCGCCGAAGTTCACCTCGACGCTGCGGCGCGGGCTACTGATCCGCGGGACGCGCAGGCAAATACGGATGCTGCGACGACCGCGGTGCAGGTTTCTTTGCTGAAGACACGCGAGGCGGCAATGAACCAGCCGTCGACGGTCGCGCCGAAGCTCGTGCAGGATGCGGTGAGAGAAATCGCTCAAGCGCCTCCTCCACCTCACGCGCCCGCGGCCGATCACATCGCGCATTCACAGACTCAGAACGGCCAGATGCTGCGTCCCGAAGAGGACCCGTGGGATTCCCGCTATGCTCCGAAGTCGGTGTCTCCGCGCGAGCAGCCGACGCGACCGTCGAAGCTGCACGAACAACCGCCTCGAGAGCTCCTTTACAAGGAAACCAACACGCGCTTCTGGAACCGGTACAACTACAAGCCGAAGCAACGGCTCGACATGTCGATTCCTGAAGATCAGAAGATGGCCAAGGTCTGGATGGACATCTTCCACGAGGTGCAGCGCGAGGCGAACGCGGGCAAGCTCACTCTCACGCCGGATACCGCGCCTCCACCGTCCGTGCCTCCGCCGCAGCCTCCAGCACCGCCTCCGCCGTCGCCACCAACGCGGCCGATGAGACCACCGATGCAGCAGCCTCCGATGGGACCATCGATGCAGCAGCCGATGTACCCACCGTCGCGGCCACCGATGTACCCGCCGATGTATCCCCCGATGCGCCCGACGCCGCCAATGGGAATGCCGCAGCGTCCGCCGATGGGAATGCCCCAGCGTCCGCCGATGGAAATGCCGCAGCGTCCGCCGATGGGAATGCCCCAGCGTCTGCCGATGGAAATGCCGCAGCGTCCGCCGATGGGACCCTCGGACGCTCCGGGGACTACGCCGGGGATGCCCCAACCGTCGACGCCGACGGAGCCTTCCGAGACCGGTCCAGCGGAAGAGCCCCGCCGTTTCCCTTGGGGGCTGATCGTGCTCGGTGTCGCCACGGCTGCCGGCATTACGTACGCGGTGACACGCAAGCCGTCACGTGAGTCGTCACGTGAAAGCGTGGCTTCGTCGTTTCCGCCACGAAAGGCATCCGCAGGGCGAGCGCGCACATCGTCTTCCGCGTCTTCTTCACCACGCGGCGCGAGGATATAGATCATGCCGCGAGATCCGCGTCTACCGAGAGAGCTGCACGTCGAGCCGCTTTACCCCGGCAACGGCCTTCCTCCGCGGCCCGGCGAAGATCGTCCTGGCCTCTCGCCCTTCGGTCGTCTCGCGATGGGCCAGACCCTCGGCGGGTCGTCGACGCTGATCTACGACCATCGCGCGAACGACGTCCAGCCGGCAAAGTCGGACATGATCGTGATCGAGGGTGACGACCTCGACGCGTGTCAGCTCAACTTGGTCCTCCATCCGCCTCGCGTGGTCCCGCTCTGCTTCGAGGAGATCTCGCGCATACTCAATCAGCAGAACATCACCGGCGAGCAGGACAACGGCGAGGTCACGGCATGCGACTTCCCGGGGACGTGCGAACCGATCCGGTGGCCGCCGCTTGAGGCACAGGTCGAGTTCGGTGTTGGAGGCGTGAGCACCAAGGTCACCGTTGATTACTTGAACGGCGTGACGCTCTCGGTGATCGCGTCGTTCCTACGCGTGAAAGCTCTCGTCACGCAGAACAACTGCGACGTCTTCGGTACGAGCGCTTTGTACCGGCTCGCCGCGCACGTCGGTCCTGGCTTCGCCGAGTCGCACGCGCAGCGGACGATCTTCGTCGGTGAGGTCAAAGATCACCACGACAGCTGTGTGCTCGATGTGCCGGAGTTCGCCAAGATCGCGGTCCTGATCGGGTGCAGAGAGCATCACAAGACGCCGACACTCACGATCGGTTGGATCCGCTTCTGGCAGGATCCCAAGGGATGCCACTGCGTGGGGGACTTTTTCGTATCTGATCACCAGGATCGCGTCGAGGTCCCGAATGCCGCGCAATACTTCAGCGTGTTCAACGAGAGCGGACATAAGATGAAGATGGCGGTCATCTTCGAATTGGCGCTCTGATTCAGGTGATTTTCGAACTGGCGCTGTGAACGGTGTAGAATCACGGGAAAGGAAACCCCATGGCCGAGACAACCCTGCTCAGATCGTCTGCAATCGTCCGTAATGCTTCTGTCGGCACCACCAAGCCACCTCAGGTGAACTCGGGCGCTCTCCCCCTCGTGCAGGTGAAGATGACGCCGGGCGGCCCCCAGGTTCAGAACGGTCAGCAGAAGGCTGTCGAGATCCTGCCGCCGAGGGACGCGAAGAGTGCCGTCGCGATCGGTGGTTTGCCGATGGTGCAGATCAAGATGACCCAGAACGGTCCCCAGCGGGACGACGGTCGGGACAACCCCGTCGTGATCAGGGACGGCAAGCAGCAGACCGTCGCTGCGGGCGCCTTGCCGATGGTGCAGGTAAGGATGGAGAATGGGGGGCCACGGGTGCAGAACATGCCGAACGTCCAGGCGGGTCCTCCGCAGATTCCGGCCGCGGCACCTGCGCTGAGCCACCAGCGCGGTACCGTTCCGCCGCAATCGACGCAGCAGGGTCTTCCGCGGGCACCGCACGTTCAGAGCGTGGCTCCGCAGATGCAGAGCACGTCCGTCTCGCTCGGCCAGCCGCGCGTCGCGCGTGTTCCAGCGCCGTCGTCGCTTCCCCCGCTGCCGGAAGTGCCGGAGCTCACCATCGATCAGTGGATGCTGTGTCGGCACCTCGCCGACAAGTACCTCGCCGAGCTTCTTCGCGGGGTCGATGCGGCGGCGGCCGAATCTACCGATGGCGCTACGACGGTTGATTCCGCCGTCGTCGACAACGCCAAACTCGCCGGGAATACGATCGCCGTGATCGATCAGGTGATGGTCGCGATCGCCGTGCGCGCCGAGGCGCTCACGAATGCAGCTGCGGCTTCGGCAGTTGCGGCTCCGGCGGCGAACGCGTACGTCGCCCCGCGTCCGGTGACGGGCGGCCACCCCTCTCCGGCCGCGATCGTTTCGCAGCCGCGCAACGTGGGCTACGTCGCGCCGCGTCCCGGTGCACGCTTCTTCGCGGGCGCACGAGTGCCTGGCAACGTGGGGATGGCGCCGCGCCGCGTGCAGCGGGATCCCGGAGCTGCTCCGCTGCCGCCCGTGATCGTGAAAATGGAGGGTCGGCAGCCCGTCGTTCAACAGACGGTCGAGCCGTCGTCTCCGGTGTCCTCGGAGGCGGCTGCTCCGCCCGCGCCGGACGTTCCGAACATGAGCGTCGATGCGCAGCCGAGCGTTTCGAACGTGAACATCGACGCGCAGGGCTAAGCCTTCCGTGCGCGAGGGCCGATCTGTTGGAGCAGCGATCGGCGTCGGTGTCGTCGCCGGCCTCGGGATCCTACTGCTGTCGCGGCGAAAAGTTTTCGCCACGACAGGTTCACCGCGAGAGCGGCGTCCAGTCATCCCCGAGGGGCCGATCGGAGCGTTTCCTCCGCTCGTCGAGCGTTGGCGCGACGAGGTCGCAAAGCGCGTCAAGGGGCTCGGGCTGCCGGTCGATGCGATCCTTGAGTGGATCCGCATCGAGAGCGGTGGCGACATGTGCGCGATCGGCGGTCCCACCGAAGTCGGGATCTTCCAGCTGATGTTCCCCGGTGACGCCAAGTACGGCGCGACTCTCGACGGTCTGCGCGCGCTCTGCCAGAAGAGTAAGGGCCAGAACCCGCGCGATATTTCATGGCTCTCGGAGGCTGATCTGGACATGCAGGTGGGAGCCGGTATTCGAAAGGTATTGGCGTCGCGTGATGTGGTCCGCCGGGTGCTCGCGCAAAACGGTGCGCGTTGGCCTGAGACGAGCTTCGACTTCGGATCGGCGGTCAAACAAATTCATGCGACACCGGCGGTGATCACCGAGCTGCTTCCCAAGATCACGCGTCGCGACGGATCGCCGCCAGCGAGCTGGAGTGAGCTGCGACAGAAGGTGATGGCTTTCCCGGTCGACCAGATGGGTTCGGGGCTCCGCAGGCTGTGGAACCTGCCCAGCCGCCACGGGCTCGCGAACCTGCTTGAGGACACGATGCGCAACGCCGAGTTCGTCGGGCGAGCATGGCGTTGACCCGAGATCTTCTTCGGTGTGTCGATGAGTCTTGAGCTGTACTGTCTGTGACGGTTTTGTGAGAAAACCGCATCAATGAAGGACGCTAAGACCGTCATTCCGTGGAAGGTCACGGACATCTCGATTCGGCCCTACGACGGTTTTTGGTCTTTCAATCCGTCGATTCACTTCGACGGCGAACGCTGGCTTTGCGTTCTGCGCTGCTGCGACTACGCGATGCCCGACGGTGTCACGATTCGGAGTAGTTCGCGCTCGGTGGGGCAGCAGACCAAGAACGCGATGGTCGTCTTCGATCCGCAGTCGTGGCAGCCGATCAAGATCTACAAGATGCAGGAGAAGGACGGCTTCCCCCGCGTGGCGACGCCGCATACTGGCTTCGAGGACATGCGACTGTTCAAGACGGACAAGGGAGGTCTTCAGGGAATCGCGGCATCGCTCCATCTCCGGCGTGATCGCGAGCGCCGCGCTACCGATGAGAGCAAACCGCAGCACCAACCGCCCGAGCAGGTGCTGCTCTCCTTCGATGAGAACTACGACATCGTCGTCGCGCGACCGATCCGTGGTGACGGGTGGAGCGGCACTCCGCAGAAGAATTGGGTGCCGTTCGACCACTGCGCGGAGCCGCGCTTTCTGTACTCGATCGACAAGGGGTCGATGTTCGATGATCGTGGAGCAGTTCACGGCGACGAAGCGCGTGCTAGAGCATCGACCCGCCCGCATGCCGTCGCCCCCACCGTGGAGGCCACAGAGACGGTTGACAGCCAAGCTCCAGCAGTGCTCGCGCCGCCACCGCAGGAACAAGCGGCTCCCGTCGTCCACGAACGGGTCAAACCGCCTGATCGCAGGCCGCCGACGATCCGAGGCGGCGACGTCCGGATCATACGCGGCGGCCGGATGGCGCTCGACGCGATGGCTTCACGTCCGTCCTCACGCCCGTCCGCGCACCCTTCGCGTTCGATGACACGGCGCACGGACGGCGCCACGCGCATCATGGGCTCGGGACGGGCGCTGCCGCCGAAGTACGACGGACTCCGCGGTGGAACTCAGCTCGTGCGCGTCGCGGACGACTCGTGGCTCGGCATCGGACACGAGATGAAGTTCGTCAGCGGCAAGAAGTTCTACTGGCACCGGTGGTATCTCGTCGACTCTCGCGGCAAGATGACGTCTGCGAGCGAGCCGATGAAGCTCGTGTCCAATGGCATCGAGTTCGCTGCGGGGATGGCAATCGATGGTGACCGCGTCGTCGTCTCGTTTGGCGTCGACGATATGGAGTGTAAGATCGGGGAGACGAGCCTCGCCGCGGTGCTCGAGAAGCTTGCTTCGGTGGCGCGGTGAACTAGAGCGAACGCGCGCAGATCGAATTGGCGCGATATCCTCTCCTGAGGGTTCGTGCACCTGGATTCACGGAGGCATTTTTCTGATGAAGATCACGATCGGATACATCACTGCGCGCGAGGAGCCGCATCTGGAATGGCTGATCAATGGGATCGAGAAGCAGGCTTCCAAGAAGGACGAGATCGAGCTGATCGTCGTCGATGCGCTCGGCCGATCTGCTTCCGAGATCGGCTTCCGAGCGATCAAGCCAATCAAGAAGCTGGTCGAGGCCAGACCGAAGCCGACGATCTGGCAGGGATCGCACCGCGTCGCACCGCGTGACTTCTTTGCTAACGCCAACGCGCGCAACACTGCGCTCATCCTTTGCAACACGTCCTACATCTGCTTCCTCGATGATCGTTGCAGGCTCGAAGATGGATGGTTCGAGCAAGTTCGTCGAGGGGAACACAAGCGAGAGTCGGTGATCTGCGGCCCCTACGATAAGCGCGAGGACTGGGGTCTTTCGCACGATCATCGACGGCAGCGCAAGCCCCGCGGGTTGAAGAACTGCTCCGGCGCGTGGTGCTTTGGCGGCAACTTCGCGCTGCCGTTGGACTGGGCGCTTGAGGTCAACGGCTGCGAGGAAGGTTGCGATCCGGTGGGTCTTGAGGACTGCATGCTTGGACACATGCTTGTCAACGTCGGGCGTCGGATCGACTTCGTGATCGAGATGTCCGTGCAGCAAGATCGTCGAGGTTTCGTGCATCCGCTGAACTTCCCGCGACAAGACAAGGGACAGTCACCTAACGACAAGAGTCACGCGCTCGAAGATCGGTTTCGGAGTCGCAAACGCACTGAGTTCACGCCTGATCTGAGGGCGCTCCGCGATCGCATCTTCCGCGGAGGATCGTTTCCGATTCCAGATCCAAAGGGGAATCATCGCGACTGGTTCGATGGCAGTTTGATCAGAGATGCAGGCATCTCGCACGAAGATCTCGTCGCGAGAGCACAGGGAAGAGCCGAGGTGCTTGGAGATGGGCGTCTCCGCGGAGAGGCGTTGGGAGATTCCGTGGTCAGTGCCCCGGCACCCGACGTTTCGACTTCATCAATCGGGCCGGCAGTTCCGACGAACACGCCAATCGGGACAGCAGTTCCGACGAACATGCCAGTCGTTGCGGAGTCTGGGGCTTCGCCGACAACAAAACCCATGCTGCTGAGGTCTGCCGAGAGACCTGAAGATCCCAGCTAGCCGTTACCTGTTTCGTTTGAAAGCGAACTGACCTTCTCGCTGTTTGGTTAATGGGTCTCCCAACCAGAGCAGGTCATCCTTGCGCGTTTTGATGAACGCTTTAACCGCCTCTGATACGCGACCCCAGCCGTAGTCATCCCCGAGGATCAAGCCCCCGATCTTGATCTTCGGAAAGTAGCTCGCGAGATCTCTCGTCACGCCTTCGTAAGAGTGGTCACCATCGATATAGACATAGTCGAAGAAGCTGTTTGGAAAATGATCCGCAGCCTCTTCTGACTTCATCCGCAGGACTACCACGTTAGGGTAGGGCGCAAATGTTCGGCACACCTCGACATAGGTCGCATTTCTTGCGAGCTGCGCTGCTGACGTTTGAATGCCGCCGTCTGGATCTGATGCTGCTCCGATCCAAGGATCGATAAGAAATAGTTTGGACGGCCGGCTTTGGAGCAGCGTGTAGTAAGCGAATGATCCTTGCCAGGAACCTATTTCCGCGCCGACGTTTCCGGGTTTGATCAAGGAGGAGATATAGGGACCTCTCTCCGTGCGAGTGTCGCGTGGAGGTAAAGCTGTCGATGCCATGCGGGTATCATAAAGCACTTTCCGCGCAGCGTGGCCCGTAGTGAAGGTGGACGTCGCTACACGATCATCAGCGTTATTGACTGCCCTTGGAGGCTTTGCCTTTAAGCGTGGTTCCGAGACTGGGTAATAGGGCAATAGGGCAGGCCACTGAGTTCTGGGGCAGTTCAGCGGCGGTCGCGGAACACTAGCTCTTCGTTGGCGGCATCTAGAAGGCACGTGGTGTATCTCGCATCGGCGGCCGACCTACTTGTTGGCAACGCGACATGCCACCGACTTGCGCGCGTCGGCGGATAGAACACGATGCCACCATGTCGTCCGAAGGAGCGACCTTCGCGTGATTATAGACAATCGTGCGACTTCACGGCTGAAAACTCGACCCTTTCATTCACCCGAAGGATCATAGGTTCAGCAAACTGCGATGAAGTACGTCGGTGACCTCAGTAGGCAGGACGCGGCGCTTTTGGCGCGCTATGCCCGCGGCGCGCGGGCCGTCTTGGAGTTCGGCGTGGGCGGGAGCACGCAGATCTTCGCGCAGACGCTCTCCGAACAAGCGTCCTTCCTGAGTCTCGACACCGATCCGAAATGGATCGCAAAGACGCGAGAGAATCTCCGTCGTCTCGGCGTAGGTGATCGTTGCCAGCTGCGTCGTTACGAAGACTGGGCGCCGGACACCGTTCAGTTCGACCTTATTTTCAACGACGGTGCCGGCCGACTGCGGCGTGACTTCGCCTTTCGCAGCTTTCCGTTGCTGGCGATCGGAGGGGCGCTTCTCTTCCACGACACGCGGCGCCGACAAGACATCCGCAACGTCCTTAGCCTCATCGAAATTTTCTTCGAGGAGATCGAGCACGTCCACCTGAACGAGCACGTTGACGGCGCCTCTAGCAACATCACGGTGGTGCGGAAGAAGAAGCGCGAGCCGTATGTCAACTGGAACGTCGTTGAGGGCAGGCCGGCCTGGGCCTACGGTCACGGTGTCGTCCCGGAAGGCTTCTGGTCCAAATGACAGGATTTTTATATCCAGAAGATCGAAAACGATGAGGAGCGGTGTTTTATGATCGCACCCACTGCTCGCGAACGTGCGCCCCTGACAGGCTTCAAGAGGATCGTGAAGCGTGGGTAAGGTCCGGGATGCCGCGTGGTACGACGCGCGATTCGCTGATCCGGATAGCCGCTACCACTGGAAGCCGGAGAGGCTCCCGTACCTTCACCTTTGGAACTTGGCGATCAGCTACATGCAGGAAGGGGACGACGTCATCGACATCGGCTGCGGTCCTGGCCACCTCGCGGAACTCGCGACGCGCACAATGAAGATCCGCTACCGTGGCTACGACTTCTCCGAGCAAGCGCTCCAGATGGCGCGTAAGCGTGCTCCCTCGGGAACCTTCTTCTGCTGGGACGCGACGAAAGATCCGGTCCCTCCTCCGTTGCGATCACGCACCGTCTACGTTTCCACCGAATTTTTGGAACATGTCACTGATGACCTCGGGATCCTCCGCCAGATTCCGACCGGAGCGCTTGTCCTTCTCACGGCCCCCGCGCGTGACGATCCCGGCCACGTGCGGTTCTTCAAGACGATTGCCGAAGTCGAGGAGCGCTACGCCGAAGTCCTCGATCTGGTCGAAGTTCAGCGGTACGAGGCAACGCACTGGAAGCGAGGGGCTGTTTGGTACTTCCTCGCCGGAACACGGAAGTGACACACAAGATCCTCGGTATCGCCTGCGTACCGGACATGCAGCAATGAAGATCCTAGTCCTCTCAAGCGTCCACGGTAATTATAACGATCCGATCCATCGAGGCTTCTTTCAGGCCGTGCCGAGATCGGCCGCCGTAGCCTTCTACGGGCCTACCGAACGCGGGGGCCCGTCCTTCGACCCGAAGCGCTCGCTCTCGAGCGTTGTCGCAGAAGTGAAGGCTGACCTCGTGCTTGTCAACATGAAGAAGCGCGTCAAGGACTGGCTCAAACCAAACGAGATGGCTGACCTATCGGCCACGTCGGTCAAGACTGCGGTGGTCGAGGTTGATTTTTGCTACGAGCGAAAAGATCAGAGCTGGTACACGGCGTGTCACTTCGACGTATTATTCTTGCGGGCCAAGAGTGATGTGCTCGCGTCCAGATGTCCACAAACACACTGGCTTCCATTTTCGGTCAAGCCTGAATGGATCTGCACACCAGACAGAAACGATCGTCGGCCTCATGACATTGTCTTCGCCGGGACCCGCCATCCGCAGACTTATCCGGGTCGAAATACGGCGCTTGTAGTTCTGAAGGATCGTGTTGTCCAACCGAAGGCCCGCATCCAGGGCGAGGCGTACATGCACTGGTGGCAACGCGGTCGACTGGGACTCACGTGCTCCAGCATCTGGCGTTATGAAAACGCAAAGCACGTCATTATACCTGGCGCTGGCGCGCTCCTGCTGACAGATGGATCGCCAGGAATATCCGAGCTACTACCGTCGGCCGCGTACACTATCTACAAGACAGACGGATCAGATCTCAATGAAGTGGTTCGGGGGGCGCTTGCCGATCCCAAACTACTCGAACGTCGTCGCGAGGGAGCGGAGCATGTCGCGAAACATCATACGCATGCAGTGCGCTGGTCTCAGCTCTTCACGCGAATGGAGGCGGTGCGTCGTGGGTAGCTCTGCACTTCGATGGTGGCGCCTCGACGTGCCTGTTAGAGTGCCGCGCGAAGTGTGGAGGTGATGTGCTCGATGTCGGCCTCTACGAGCTCGGGGTACATCGGCAGGGACAAGCAGGTGCGGGCAAGCCGCTCGGTGACGGGGAATTGTCCGGCGACGTAGCCGAGCGCGGCATACGCGGGCTGAAGGTGCAGCGGCACCGGATAGTGGACGCCTGTCGCGACGCCCTCCGCTGCGAGCGTGTCACGTAGCGCATCACGGCGCTCGTGATGCACGACGAACAGGTGCCACACAGGTTCGGTCCCCGCCACGATTTGTGGCAGCGCTAACGAGGTGCCAGCGAGCTGTTCAAGATACCAGGCGGCGATCGTACGGCGCCGTGTGTTCCACGCATCCAAATGGGACAGCTTGACGGCGAGCACCGCCGCTTGAAGCGTGTCGAGACGGCTATTGAGCCCTGGTGTTTCGTGGATATGCTTATCCATCCGTCCATTTCGTCCGTGATCGCGCAGCTTCGCGCAGCGCTCCGCGAGCGCCTCGTCCTGAAACGTCATTGCGCCAGCGTCTCCGTACGCGCCGAGGTTCTTGCCTGGATAGAAGCTGAACGTGGCCGCGGTGCCAAGAGATCCCGCACGTCGACCGTCGCGCCGTGCGCCGTGCGCCTGCGCCGCGTCTTCCACTACCGGCAGTCCTGCGGCGGCCGTCGTGATCGCTGCGATGTTTGCGACCTGCCCGTACAAATGCACTGGGACCACGGCGCGCGTCCGTGACGTGATCGTTGCAGCAACGCGACCGGCGTCCATCAGCCCATGCGCGTCGACGTCGACGAATACCGGCGTTGCTCCAACCAGCGAGATCGCTTCAGCAGTGGCGATGAAGGTGTTCGGTACAGTGATCACCTCGTCACCGGGCACGATGTCAAGCGCGCGCAGTACGAGCTGGATCGCGTCCGTGCCGTTGGCACAACCCACCGCCCACGGCACTTCGCAATAGGTCGCGAATGCGTTTTCAAACTCGCGTACCGCGGGCCCCATCACGAACGCGCTCTCCGCGATCACCTCGCGTATTGCTGCGTCGATCTCGGACCGGATCGTGGCGTATTGCGCGCGGAGATCGACGAGTGGAATCATCGATGGCGAGCCTGTAGCAAGAAGCCACGGTTGTCCAGCCGCTGAAGTTTGCGGGATCTGGTCACGTGTTGATGGTACGTTCGCGATCGTGACCGTCGCTCCGCGGATCCGCAAGACTGGAATCGTTGACGTTGCCTTCGGCCGTGGCGTCACCCTTGTCACGCCGTCGAACCTCTACGCTTGCACGCTCGGCGATGGCTGCTTTGTTGGGCCCTTCGTCGAGATCCAGCGTGGTGTTGTGGTGGGAGCACGCACGCGCATCCAATCACACGCGTTCGTGTGCGAGCTGGTCACGATCGGGGTGGATTGCTTCATCGGGCATGGTGTGATGTTCATCAACGATACCTTCGCGACGGGAACTCCCGCTCACGGGCGGCGCGACCTGTGGCGGCCGACATTTGTCGGTGATCGCGTCTGCATCGGATCGAATGCGACGATCTTGCCGGTTCGGATCGCGGATGATGTCGTCATCGGTGCGGGCGCCGTCGTGACTCGCGATCTCACGGACCGCGGCACTTACGTCGGCAACCCGGCGCGACGGATCCGGCGTGCGAGCCTTGCGGGGCCGAGTGAAGGGGTGTCTTGACACTCGGCTTCGCCTTGATCGGTTGCGGACGGATCGCTCGAAAGCATGTCGATGCGATCGCGGCGGTCCCAGGCGCACATCTCGTTGCGACCTGTGATGTTCGATCCGAGCGCGCTCGCGCCTTCGCCGAGCCCCTCGACATTCCGTGGTTCACCGACATCACCGCGCTACTCGCGACGCCAGGAATCGATGTTGTCAACATTCTCACGCCGACCGGTTTTCACGCCGATCATGCGATCCAGGCGGCAGCTGCGAAGAAGCACGTTGTCGTTGAGAAGCCAATGGCACTGCGCCTCAAGGATGCTGACGCCATGATCCTCGCGTGTGATCGCGCCGACGTGCGGTTGTTCGTGGTCAAGCAGAATCGCTACAACGCACCAGTGCAACGGCTCCGCGCCGCGCTCGACGCCGGGCGTTTCGGCAAGCTCGTCCTCGGCACTGTGCGCGTGCGCTGGTGCCGGCGCCAAGCGTACTACGACCAGGACGCATGGCGCGGTACCTGGCGGCTCGATGGCGGTGTTCTCGCGAACCAGGCGAGCCATCACGTCGATCTTCTTCTGTGGATGCTCGGCCCTGTCGCTTCGGTTGTGGCAATGACGTCGACGAGGCTTGTCGAGATCGAGACGGAAGATACCGCAGCCGTGCTCCTGCGGTTCACGAGCGGGGCACTAGGTATCGTCGAGGCGACAACAGCCGCACGCCCGGATGACCTCGAAGGCTCGCTCAGCATCCTTGGTGAGCGGGGCACCGTCGTGATCGGCGGTTTTGCCGTGAACGCGCTTGCGACGTGGAAGTTCGATCACGTCGCTCCCGAGGACGCTACCGTGATCGAGGAGTCTCACACCGTTCCAGACAACGTGTATGGTTTTGGTCACGCGGCGTTTCTACAGAATGTCGTACACACGATCCGCAGTGGCGGTACAGCACTCGTCGACGGCGCCGAAGGGCGCAAGTCGATCGAGGTGATCAACGCGATCTATGAGTCAGCACAGACAGGTCGGGAGATCTCGCTGCGCTATCGACCACGTTCCTCGCCTCTTGGGCGTGGGGGTCGCGGAAAGGATTCCTGAGCGGCTGGTCCTCGTCTCGCCTGACGCTCTCTTCGAGCACGCGCCGTGCCCGGTTCGCCCGGTTACGATTGACAAGGGCACGAAGACAGCTACGTCGCGGTCACGTTGCGCGTCACGCCGCTGGGATGACAAGGTTCTGGAGATGACGACGAAGCTCGTTCCCAGGGCACGGAAGGAGCGCAAGAGCGTGAGCGTGATCGTGCCCTGCTCGCACAAGCACGTGCGCCTCTTGCCAGCGCTCATCGAACACCTCGGCGCGCAGACCAGGAAGGCCGACGAGATCGTCGTAGCGGTCTCCGGCTGCGCTGCTGCCCCCGCCGCGCTGGCTGGCGTTCGTATCCTCCACAGCTCCGCGCCCCAGACGTGCGGACATAACCGCAACCACGCCTCCGAGGTCGCCGTCGGTGATGTGCTCATCTACCAGGATGCTGACGACCTGCCGCATCCACAGCGCGTCGAGATCATCGCCGGTCTTTTCGAGACGTACGAGATCGAGCATCTGATGCACCACTACTTCTACAAAACGAGTGAACCACGGACATTTACCCTTGAAGAAGCAGTCGTGTGCAGTGCGTACTACGCGGAGCCCAAACTCGGATCGTCACCGAAGGTCGGCGCGGACTCGGGCGTTACGAACGGCAATGTCGCCATCGCGCGCACGGTATTCCAGGCCGTACGGTGGCCCTCGTCTTTCGGCATCGGCACGGACCAGACGTTCAACCGCGCCGTCTACGCACGTTTCACACGTACCGCCGTCACGCAACTCCCGCTCCTCACGTATCGCCACGACCTCTCGAGTTTCCGGTAGGGCACCAGAGAAGACCTAGGTGTCACCCCTCGCCGCCGCCGACTTATGTCGTTTTCGCTCGCTAGGTCGCTAGGTCGCTAGGTTGCTAGGCTGAGCGGCGGGAAGGACTCTTCGTAAGGCTTCGTGGCCGAGGGCCGGAGGTCAGAGCTTAACGAGCCAAGATCCGTCGCTGAACCGCCACTGGGGCTTCCCGAGCAGCTCCTCGACTGCTCGCTCAACACCCGGGCAGTCACCTCCGTAGTCGTGACCCCCGAGGAACTTTCCCGGCTTCACGAGCGGTTGGCAGGCTTTGATGTCTTGCACCACAGCCTCGTAGGAATGATCTCCGTCGATGTAGCAGAGATCGAATGTTCGATCGGCGACGGCCGACAATGCCGACGGGCTGAAGCCCTCGATCATCTCAAGATGCGGATAGTGACTGCATCGCGCCAAGAATTCGCGGCGAATTGTGAAGTCAGGCCACGGATCAACCGCGGTGACTCGTGCGCAGTGCAGAAGCCAAACCTCGGTCGAAACTCCGCGATAGCACCCGATTTCGAGCACTGACATCGGCCGCACGACCTTGATGAGTTCAAACAGATCGGGTAGGCGTGCGGCCCCCCACTGCTCTGTTAGCAGTTCAGCGATGCGCGCCCCCTTGAACATCGAAAACAGCATGCGTGCGTCTCCTCGTATCTTTGTAGGTGTTGTACGTCCTAAGCCCCCTAAGTAGCCAAGCAGCGCTTGACTCCCTCTGTGCTATCAACTTGTTGACTGATCGGTGGATCACGCAGCGTGAGCATCACCATCTTAGATCTTAGATCTCTTCGCCATTGCACGCGCTTGTACCGCTGGCATATGAAGCTCGTCAATGCGGAGCGAATTGTGTGGCGAGCTGGAACCGCGCAGCAAGCGCGAAGCCATGGTTGCCGTCGTGACCGGATACGCGCAGATACCGGACTTTCCGCGAAGCCCTGAGGAGTACGAGTGCCTCGGCTTAAAGCTCAGCGATCTCCGGGCCGCACCAGTGCAGGTGTTTCGATCGGCGCTGGAGGACTGCTGGCTCTATGAACACGTCCGCGATCGTCACGTCGATCACGCTGTCGCCGACAATCCGAAGAAAAACTCGCTTGCCTACCATGTCGTTCAACACCAGAAGACTGCGTGGCTTGTCTCCGCATTGGCGACCAATCCACTGGCGGATATTTTGGTGTGGATTGATTACGGGATCTTCCACGTACCTGGGGTCACCGCGGACGTGATCGACGATTTTTTGCGTCGTATCGTCGCGCGGCACGAGATTGCGATCCCAGGTTGCTACGCTTCCGCCTGCGCGTCGATCGACTGGCCCGATTGGCGCTTTTGCGGAGGGTTGTTCGTCGTGCCGCGCGAACTCGTGTGCCCCTTCCACGAGGCTGTGCGAGAGGTGACATTGGAACGTCTGGCGACAACGGGGCGCGTGACGTGGGAAGTGAACGACTGGGCAGAGGTCGAGCATCGGAAGCTCGTGCCAATCCGTTGGTACAAGGCCGACCATAACGCGACACTGTTCACAAACTACGAAGCCGAAAAGCCTCAGGAGGAGCAAACTATGACAGAAGCCATGTCACAGGAGCAGGTTCATGGAGAGGAGCCTTCGCCCGAGTCTCGTTTCGTATCGCCGAAGTTCCAGCTTTTTCGCCCGGCGTTCTCCCCTGGATCTTGCTACCTCCTCCGTGACGCCGCCGAGGAAGCCTACTTCGCGCGCCGCGGCGGCGCCCCCGAGGCTGCCTTGATCGCGTGGGCGACGCAGTTCATCGCGCATGACGAGACCTTCGTCGACGTTGGCGCGCATGTCGGTACGTGGGCGCAACACTTCGCGCTGAAGTGCAAGCAGGTCCACGCGTTCGAGCCACAGCGATCGACGTACGATCGCCTGCTCGAAGGTGTCCGACTGGCCAAGCTCGGCAACGTAACTTGCCACGACGTGGCGCTCGGCGGTCAGGGCGAGGTCGATCTGCATGTCGTCTCGGCGGACGGCGTCGGCTCGACGCTGCGCCACCGGCAAGAGCTGGGCGCCGTGCTCGGCGTCGAGCGCGTCCGCTGCGCTCAGCTCGACGACTTCGATTTCGACAACCTCGGCGTCATCAAGATCGACGCGGAGGGCTTCGAGATCGATATCTTATACGGCGCGACAAAGACCTTGGAGAAGCACCGGCCGACGCTCCTTCTGGAGGCGTGGAACCACGAGTGGTACGCGCGCGAGCGCGCCGAGCTGATCACGCACGTCGTCGACCTCGGCTACGGCGTGGTGCCTGTTCAGGGCTGGCCGCAAATGTTTCTCGTGGAACCGAAAGTGAAGAGACGATCTTCCACGCTCGATCGTGGGCGCATCGTCGTGCCCAACGGAGGTGAGACACGGGTCGTCACCAAGAAGCCGACAGTGCCCTTAGATGTCGCATCGCTCGTGCAAGCACTTCGGACGACCGCGTCTCTCTCGCCCGAGCGGTCGTTGCTCGGCCTGGTGATGATCGTCAAGAACGAAGTGAAGCGCCTCGCAGCGGTGCTCGCGTCGTACCGACCCTATATCGACGCATGGACGATCCTTGACACTGGATCGACCGACGGCACCCAAGATCTGATCAAGCGCGAGCTGGCCGGCATTCCGGGCACCCTGCACGAGGAGCCCTTCGTCGACTTCGCGACGAGCAGAAACCGCGCGCTTGAGCTGCACGGCACGGCCACGATGTTCTCGATCATGCCCAACGGCGACGTGCTCGAAGGCGGTGCTGAGTTGGTCAGCTTCCTAGAGGCGCACCGTCGAGATCTCGCCGGCGCGTACCGTGTCCGCATCGCGCCTGGCCACTACTACCATCCGCTCGTCATGCGCACAGGCTTCGGGTGGCGCTACAAGTGGCGGACGCACGAGTGTGCGATGGGGCCCAACACGGGACCAGCGATCCCGGGGGTTACCGTGTTCCGTGATCGCGGCACGCGCACCGACGAAGAATGGCGCGTGCGCTGGATGCGTGATCTCGATCTGTTGAACCGCGATCGTACGGACGATCCCAAGGACCCCAGGCCCTATTTCTACTTGGGTCAGACGCACGAATGTCTGGGAGAGCCCGCGCAGGCGCTCGAGATGTTCGAGCAGCGCGCGAAGATGGGTGGCTATTTCGACGAGGTGTACGAGGCGAAGTTTCGAATCGGCAAGATGATGCAGTTGCTCGATCGGCCCTGGGCCGAGATCCAGCAGGCATATCTGGAGGCGTTCGCTCACGATCCGCGACGTGCCGAGCCGCTCTACGCGATCTCCCAGCACTGGTACGACAAGGGGGTCCACGCGATCTCCCGCCTCTTTGCAGTCGCCGCGGCGGAGATGCCGAAGCCGCCGACGGACCTCTTCCTTGACGAGGACGTCTACACTTGGAAAGCGGCAGATCGCGCGGCGATCTCGTCGTTCTATTCAGGGCACAAGAAGGAAGGCCGCGACTTCGCCGAGCAGGCGGTGAGTTTTCATCCCCACGACGAGCGTCTGCGCTCGAATCGCGCGTTCTACTCGCCGAGCGCGGGCGAGCTGTTCGGCGCGACGGCGCACGCGATCGACTTCGCGCCCGAGCCGGGTTGGAACGCGAGCAATCCGTCGATTTACTTCGACGGCGATCGCACGCGCTGCATCGTCCGCACCGTGAACTACAAGCTCGTGAACGGATCCTACGTCACGCCTCCCGGAGACATGGTCCGCGACGAGGGACCCTGGAAGGGATGGCAGATCATCCGAACGCGCAATTTCCTGCTCGACCTCGACGCTGATTTCAAGACGACGCGCTCCGTCGAGATCGTGGACAAGACGGGTGACGAGCGGACGGGCTACCCGATCCACGGCTTCGAGGACGCCCGGCTCTTCGCGTGGAAAGGATCGTGGTGGGCGACCGCGACGGTCTGCGACTTCACCGAGGACGGCCGCCGCGAGATCGCGCTGCTCCAGCTTGACGACGACGGTGCGGTGGTCCGCGCACAAGCCCTGCGCGGTCCGTGGAGTCCGCACGCGCAGAAGAACTGGATGCCGCTCGTCGATGGGGATCAAGCCAAGTTCATCTATGCGACGAGCCTCGACGGTGACGTTGGATCAACGGTGATCTTCGATCTTGTTGAAGCTGAGGATCGCGAGGCACGCCCGTGCTACGTGATCCCGCCGCCTCCGACCGGCGCGGACTATGGCCATGGTCGTTTGCGCGGTGGCTCGCAGGCCGCGCGCGTCGAGGGTGGCTGGATCTTCGTCGTCCACGACGTGGCCTTTCCGGGCTCGGGGCGGATGTACCTTCATCGGTTCGTCTTCATCGATGATCAATGCCAGCTGGTATCGATGACCGATCCGTTCTACTTCGAGAAGCTGGGTATCGAGTTCTGTGCGGGTTTGGCGCTCGTGGACGGAAAGCTCGTCGCGAGCTACGCGGTCAACGATGGCTCGGCTCGCTTGGGGATCTTCGAGTGGTCGCGCATTCGACGCGCGTTGCGCAAGGATTTCGTGATCTGAGCGCAGCCTGGCCGGCCTTGGCGGCTCCGCGGCGTACATGCGATAACGATGTCATGATCCAGGCAGCCGCGGCGACGACTCCTCTGGCGCAGATCTTGGCGCAGTGTCGCGCTGAACCGATCGTCTTCGACGGCGTACGGCCCGAGCTCTGCGCGCAGCTGGCAGAGATCATCTTGCATCGAATGCAGAACGATCGTGGGCGCAGGACCGGATCGCTCAACGTCGGCGGGTGGAAGTCAGGGGAGGACTTCTTCTCGTGGTCTGACGCGGCGGTGCAGGAACTCCGGCAAGCGATCGTCGAGATGATCGGTGCGCGATCGCTGGTCGCCTGGGCCATGGTGAACCGCGCGGGGAGCCACCATCCGAGGCACCAGCACCGAGTCGCGATCCTCACCGGGATCTACTACGTGGATGCCGGCAGCGAAGATGCGATCACGCCGACCGTCTTTGAGTGCCCGGGCGGCGAGCTGGAAATCGAGCCGCATCCCGGCCGGCTCGCGTTCTTTCGTGGTGAGATGTGGCACCGTGTACCGATCTACCGGGGCGATCTGCCGCGGATCACGATTGCCTTCGACGTAAGGCGCTAGAGATATTCGTCGAGGGCATCGCTCCTGGCTGCTTCGTCGATTCGTCGATCGGATAGACTGTCGCGATGGAGGCACCCGCGGCTAATCCCATGATGCAGATCGCGGCGCAGTGTCGCTCCGAGCCGGTCGTCTTCGACGACCTTCGCCCCGAGCTCTGCCCTGCACTTGAGCAGGTTATTCTCGATCGGATGCAGAACGATCGTGGTCGCAAGATCGGATCGCTCAACGTCGGCGGCTGGAAATCGGGTGAAGATTTCTTCGCGTGGCCCAACGTCGCGGTGCAGGAGCTGCGGCAATCGATCTTCGAGCTGGTTGGCGCGAGGTCGCCGATTGCGTGGGCCATGGTGAACCGTGCGGGCAGCCATCACCCTCGGCACCAGCACCGAGTCGCGATCCTCTCGGGCGTGTACTACGTGACGGCCGGCAGTGCCGACGCGATCACGCCGACCGTCTTCGAGTGCCCGTGTGACGGGCGCCCAGTGCGTGGACGCGATAGCTACGAGCTGGAGGTCGAGCCTCACCCTGGGCGTCTCGTGCTCTGCCGCGGCGAGACGTGGCACCGGCTTCCCGCCTATTTCGGTGAGCTGCCGCGGATCACGATCGCGTTCGACGTGCGACGCTGAAGAGGCGATCAGTCCCATTTCCCGATGAGTTGATTGATGCGCGCGTGGACCCAGCGCGCGCCGGCATCACCGCTCGGCAGAAAACCCGTTCGCTACGAGCCGAAGGTTCAAACGCATCTCGGCATCTCGGCATCTCGGCGTCTCGGCAATTGTGGCCGGCTCGGGATCGAGGCTGCGGTAACACGTAGGATCGCCGCTTTTTTGACCTGCTACGTGGAAGTGCCTAACGTAGCTCAATGGCCGACAGCACCAAGAGGCTCCCGGGCTGCGGTGAAGGGGCAAGCGGTGAGCGGGGGAAACGAGGACCTCGCGGTCATCGCGGTCCTGACGGCAACGACGGACAAGCTGGCGCGACCGGCCCCACGGGACCCACGGCTCCGACGAGTGATGACGCGGCGATCTTCGTCAGCGGATCTCCTGACGGTGTAGTCACGGGTCCGGTCGGACAAGTAGCTACGGATGATGTGACCGGTGTGCGTTGGCAGAACACCAACGGCGGTACCGCGTGGGAAGTCCTCTCGATTCCACAACGTTGGGGAACCCGCTATTTCGACGATGCGCTCGGCTTTAATAGTTCGTGGGGACCGCAAACATCCGTCGGTGGAGGCGGATCGGTGGGTGAAGGGGTTGTCGTTAACAATAGCCCCGGCAACTTCGTCTACACGGTTTCGACAGCTGGCACAGCCTTCGCCATATCTCGAACCGCAGGCTCGGCTGGTTTGGCTGGTCTGATATTTGGTGGCGGCGTGGTTCGTATGGAGCTTTCGTTCCGCATGGAAGCGCTCTCGAATGGCGTGGACAACGCCGTCGCGAGAATTGGCGCCCATGACTCGAACGCTTTCGCGGAGCCTACCGACGGCGTGTACTTCGAGTACGACTTCGCCGAGCACGGAGATCACAACTGGCGGCTTGTCGCTGCAAATGCCGGTGTCCGAACCAAAACCGACACCGGCATCGCAGCGACCGCAAGCGCGACAGTCTTTACTCGGTTCCGACTCGACGTCAATGCCGACGGTACTGTACTCACCGGATCGATCGATGGAGTGCCGGCAGCAGCTCCAGTTGTCACCAACATCCCGGTTACGGCAGCACAAGCCTGCGGGCCATTGTGGGTGCAATGGACCAAGCAGCTCGGAGCTGGACCGATGGTTGCGTCACTCGATTGGGAACTGTTTTGGCAAATCCTTACAGTCCCTAGGAACTGAGCGGTCGTGCTCGTTGCGCTCCCATCGCGAGCAAGCGCGACTGCTTAATTCTTGATGAGTGCTCGAACCAGGCTCTCGCCCAAGATGTAGAGCGCCAGCGCGCGGTGATTGCCGTCGGTGATAGCGTAGCTCCGAAACGGCGTGCGCTTGATCTCGATGCCCTTCTCATCGAGCGCGTAGATCCCGTCGCGGCCTTTGTCGATGAGCCATTGGATCGCCTCGCGTTGAGCGAGCCAGCCCTCATGTGAGGGGACGTCCTTGCCCTCATACGCGCGTTTGACCCTGCTCGCCAGGTGGACGAAGGGTAGGTTCAGGAGCGTAGGAAAACCGAAGACCGCACGGAATCCCCACCGTCGATCCCGATGGCAGCCGATTTCGTGGTGGTTCAGGACCAGGCGCGTGAAGGGCACCTTGATCACCTTCGGCATCGTCGATGTATAGCTGATCATCGCGTGGGCACGCGTCGGTGCGGAGCGTGGAGATCTCCTGTTGCAGCCGCGGTCCGTTGAGTGCTTCTCTTTGGCGTAGCGCCTGCGGTAAAAACGCGACGTGCATGAATCTACGGAGTTTCATCCCATGATCGTCGATAAGCCCTGGGGCCACGAGCTGATCTGGGCCAAGACTGATCGCTACGTCGGCAAGATCCTCCACGTGCGCGCAGGCGAAGCGCTCTCGCTCCAGTACCACCGCGTGAAGGACGAGACGATCATGGTGCTCTCCGGTCGGCTCAAATTCGAGTTTTTCGCCGAAGGTGAGTCGCCGGCCGTTCGCGAGTTGGGACCGCGCGAGCCGTTTCACGTCACGCCCGGCCTGCGCCATCGGATGATCGCGATCGAGGACACCGACGTGTTGGAGGTGTCGACGACCGAATTGGACGACGTTGTCCGGCTCGCAGATCGTTACGGCCGGATTTCCTGATCGCAGGAGATCTCGTCCAGGCATCTGCGATCGACGCGGTGTTAATATCGCGCCAATGGCTCTCACCCTTCCCGCCGACGCCGGCGAGCCGATGTCGGACGTGCTTGTGGCCGCGGCCAAGGTGCAGCGTCACGAGTTCCCTACGCTCACGCGGCAGGTGTCGCTTCGCAACACGGGAACGAACACCTTGTGGCTCTCGCTCGACAAGAAGAAATGGTTCGACGTCGCGTGCGGCACGTCGTGGGACGATCGTGTGAGCGTCCGCGAGCTGTGGTACTGCACGCAGCTCGGCAAGACGCGTTTCGCATTGCTCGGCATCGCGCTCATCGGTCCGTGAGGAGACGAAGCCGTGCCTTATACTCACTATCCCAAGAATTCCGATAACTTAGTGTTCGCGTGGGTGCTGCCCGCGCCACCCGACGTTTCCGGCGATCACGAAGGGCCCGACTTCCTCGGACGCCCATTCTCGGAGATGAACCGCCTCAAGGAGGCGATCGCTCCCGGTGAGCTGGTTGTCGGCTACCACGACGCGCAGCCCTTCACTCGTTTCTACGGGACGTTCGCGTGCGACCAGGCACTCGAGATCACGATCTCGTTTTCGAATGAAGACGTCGCCTCCGACGGGCACGTGGTCAACGATGACAACATCGACAAGCTGCATTACGACGGTGAGGCCCTGCGGCAAATCTACGACCCGAAGAAGCAGGGTCCGACAGGCAAGTTTTTCGTGACGATCTACGGCCGCTTTTTGCGTGTCGAGATCAAGAACACTGGCGACGCGCCGACGAAGGAGTTGCGCGCATACGTGCGCGGCAGCGTCTTCTAGCAATGACCAAGCACGAGATCAGGACGACCGTCGGAGGCAGCGTGTGGACCCATTCGGTGGGCGTGGGACAGCGCGTGTTCGCCGGTACGACGCTTCTCATCTGTGAGGTGATGAAGTGCGAATTTCCGATCGAGACATTCGTCGATGGAATCGTCAGCTGGCTTCGGCCGTGCGGCGAGACCGTCGAGGCTGACGATGTCGTCGCGATCCTTGAAGTCGCGTGATCCGACGATAAGCATTCATGCGCCGATTCGTTCGCGCGCGTTCTCACTAACCGACGATGGGCCGACACTTCAGGACCGCGGAAGCGGCCACTGGGCGGATCCGTCGCGCGGGGTCTTCATGGTCCTGGTAGCTACGGATAGTGCCCTCGCGCCGCAACTCCTCCCGCGCTTGGCTCAGGAGCTTCGAGCACAGTGCTTGCACGCGTCGGGTCTTGGGACCAAGGTTGTGAACCGCGTGTAAGGACCCAGCACCGAACTGACCCCCACTCCCCTGGAGACGGGTCCAGTAGCGCTGACCGTCGTGATCGACAAGAAACTCGAAGCCGATGATCTCGTTCTTCGTGGAGGCGGCGGTTGCGATCGTCGAGTGCCCCGACCTCTTACTCTTCTTGCTGTTCAGCGCTTCGGCGATCTCACGATCTAGTTGAGCGGATGACTTTTTCGCCGTCTTCTTCTGTGTCGAGTAGTCGACACGCGTTCCTTTGACCCGCGCTGTCTCGAGCCAGCGCGGATGCGACCAGTTCCCGGCGGCTTCAGGCAGCGCGCGGTTCCGAATATACGCGTTGATGGTGTCGTTCCACGCTTGGCGCCGTCTCGGCTTGTCGGGAAAGCCGACCCTCTCGTGCTCGGCTATGCGCGGGAGAATTTCCGCGCGGAACATCTCCTCGAACTGGCTCTTGGTCATCTTCGACATGGATTCTTCCGATACTACTTCGCGAGTGCGTGCTCGCGCCAGAATGCGGCACGCGCGGCGGGATCTTTGCAGCTCGGATCGCCGGGCTCCTACGGAGCCGCCGGGCCGCCAAACGCGATATAGAGGCGTCGCAGCATTCGCATTTCTCCTCGTGCTACGCGCCGCCGTGCATGGCCCTCGTCGACCAGTAGAGGATCGCCTCCGCGAACTGCGCGGCGGTGTACTCCGCCTTGGTGCCGCCTGGCAGCGCCAGGAAGTTTCTGGCCATCGCCATCGGTGACATCGGCTCGGGCTCGGCGCTCGTGCGCGCGTTGATGCTGACGATCTCGTAGGCGGTGTCAGCATCCGGGGTCTCGCCCTCTTCGACGAGAAGCGCACGGCTGTAGAGGATGATGTCGACGGCGACGGCCTCGGTTTTGCGACCGATCGCTTGGACCTCGACGAACGCCGCTTCACCGGGCCGCCGCGCCGCGAACCGAGCGCGCAGGGGCGTCGTTTCGGTCAGCACGGTGACCCCGCTGTAGAATCGGAAGCCGGCGAAGCCCAGCGGGATGCTCAGCACCACCACACCCGGCTTGTAACCGTCCTTGGCGATCGCATCGAGCTTGGCCGGCTCTTCCATGCACTTCTCGACGTGGACTTCGAGGGTGCGCCAGTCGGCGGTTTTGCCGATCGGATCGGCGAGGAAGCTGAAGGGTGACTCGGCGGTCTGCCGCTTCACGAACGCGTTGCACTTGATTCTCATGGACTCGTCTTGTTCCTTTGGTAGTTGTTTAATGGAGTCGAACGCGCCCGGGTATGCCCCCGGGCAGGCTCCACGAGCGGGATCGATCCCTCGTGGTTCTTGGGGGCCATCGTCAGCCCGTTCGCGAATCCCCAGCACGCTCTCGGTCGCGAACTGCCGAGTGGCGCGGTGAGGCGCCGGGGGAAACTTGTTTCTTTTGCTCTTGAGACGTCTGTGCGCGCGGTTTCTGACAGAGGAATTTCTGGGCATCGCGGAGCGCTGCTCTCCAGCCGTCGTGGCTCTCCGCACGCGTGTTGTCCGCGAGCGCTGCTTCTGCTTTCGCGATGAAGACTTCGACGGCCTGCTCGGGCGTCGTGTAGTAGTAGCGTCCGGCGTTCAGCTCGGACTTGGGAAGGAGCATGGTGAAGATGCTCTGCGCGCGAGGCTGAATGACGATCCAGTCGCGGCGGTGTTCGATCACTGCATGCGCCTCGATGCCGCTTGCGGGCGAATACGAGTAGACGTGGCGCGGCTTTTTCATGGCGTCATCTCCACTGTCATCGGATCGGTAGGACGCGCCGCCCGGATCGGACAGCCGTTTGCCATCTCCGCGGCCGATCTTGTCGATTTCAACTCTCGTCATCTGCGAGTACGACGGCGAAAGGGCAGCAGATCTGACAGCAGGTTGGCGGTGATCTCTGAAAGCCGCGTCGAGACAAGCTTTTCATGGTAAAGATCGGTTGATGCCGTCTCATCCGCGCGTCAACGGAGGCGTCACCAGTGGCGACTCCCACGCGGCTGCGCGCGGCCGGCAAAGGCTTAAAATCTCCGGGCTCGGCTACGCTGCTTCTCGACATGGCATCGATGCGACCGTCGAATCAGCACAGGCGGCGCGCAAGTTCCTACGCCAGAACGCTATCGAGTTCGTGGGGGCGTTACCCGGCGATCTCTTGAAGGGTCGGCGACTCGACCGGCCAGGCGATGACGAGATGCTCTGCATCATGGCGATGGCCTACTCGTGCGCGCGGCACGGCGTCGATGCCGACGTGGGGATGGCCCGCGAGGGACTCGCCCTTTTGTGTCAGGCAGCGATCGACTTCGTCGAATCGCTACCGAAGGAAGATCAGCCGTCGAAGCGGGCGGCCGATTCGCATTTTCAACTCGACGGCGGCGCAGGATGAGCGCGAAGCTGCCGAAGTCGTGGCCTCCGACGGCACGCCGCATCCTTTTGGACGCCGCACAGTTCTTCTATCGCCAGATGAACGAGCCGTTCGCCGTCTACGACGTGCACATGGACGAGGCCGTCGAGTGGGCGAACAAAGAACTTGAGGTGCGGCAGCGCGAGATCTACGAGGAGGCATCTCCGCGGTGGATCGACAAGTGGGAAAGCGGCAAGCTCGACGCCGAGATGAAGAAGGCAATCGACGAGACGTACGGTAGGCTCCGCCGCGCAGAGCGCGCGATTCGATCGCATTCCACCGCGAAGAAGCGCCCGCGGCAGCTCGACGCCGAGATCGCCCAGGCGCTCTCGAAGAGGTAAGATTGCACATGGGTCCTTTGACGCTTTCGATCCAGGAGAAGACCGCGTGAGGGCCGGGTACGGGCGCGGATACTACGGCGAAGGTCAGCTCGCGCGCAGCGCCCCGCGTCGTCGGAGCTGGTTCACTGTTGTTGCCGTCCTCGGTGTCGGCGCCGCGGTGGTGTGGCTCTTGTGGCCGCGTGGATCGTCGCCCGAGCCTATGTACGGGGGCAAGGAGTCCGAAGCTCCTCCGCCTCCGCCTCCGCCGTCAGGAGCCCAGATCCAGATCAGTCCTCCGACGTCGTTGCTGCTCCAGATCAGCGCGCCCGCCGAGGCTTCTCCGCCCGGTGTGGCGGTGGGTGCCTTCCTCAAGCAGCTCGAGGACGACGCGCTCTTGCGTGGTTTTTCGTCTACCAAGGAGTACGAGGACTCGGTGATCGCGATCGCCAAGGAGCTTGGGGCCACGGGCACGAAGGTCATGCTCGCTCCGCATCTACAGCACCTCGCCCCGCGCTTGGGGTCTTCGGCGCCGTGAGCGATCCCGCTTCGTCTGCCCGCCGCTTTGTCTGCCGCGCATGCGGCCACAGGCATGCCACCTGGGCAGCACGCTGTTCGAGCTGCCGCGCGCTGGAGGGACTCACCGTCGAGTTGATCGAGGTGCCGGTCTTGCTTCCGGCTCTTCCGCCGCAGACGCAGAGTGTTCCGCAGGTGGTGGCGCCGGAGCCGTCACGTCCGCGTCTCATGATCGCGCGCGCGCCCGAGCCTGCTCTCGAAGATCCGGCCGAGGAGCTGGTGGACGTTGCCTCGCCGGCGTCGGTGCCACTCTCCGATGTCTCCGAGACGACGTTCGCGCGCGATTTGACGGGATTGACGCCGCTCGACTACGTGCTCGGGGGCGGCCTCGTCGTGGCCTCCGTCATCTTGCTTGCGTCTCCGCGAGGGATCGGCAAATGCCTCGGCGGCGGAACTCCCGTGCTCATGTTTGACGGGCGCTCGCTGCCTGTTGAGCAAATTTTACCGGGTGATCGTTTGATGGGTCCCGATGGCAAGTCACGTACGGTTCTCGCGACGACCGCTGGTATCGGAGAACTTTTCCGAATTGATCCGATTAAGGGTGAGCCCTGGATTTGCAACGGTGCGCATGTACTCACGCTGGTCAACGGCCATACCGACGAAGTGATTGACGTGCCGCTTAGTGAGTGGCTCGCGAAGACACCGCACTCCGATCTGCGGCGCTATGGAAAGTTGTTCAGCACAGGCATCAACACGTTCGGAGATTCGACCGCAAACGAGCAGCATCTTTTGCCGATCGACCCTTATTTCCTTGGAGTTTGGTTCGGTGATGGAACGAAATGGCGCATCGAACGGACAACGGGCGAACAGCTCGCGAAGATTCAAATTACCAAACCCGATCCTGAGATTCTTGCGTTGTGTGAGGAACAGGGACGTTTGTGGGGTCTTCGTGTGCATACATACGAGTCCGCAACCAAGCGCGCTTCATATCAGCTTGTCGCGAATGAAGCTCCAGAAGGTGAAGGACGTTGGGCACCAAATCCATTGCTGCGTGCCCTTCGCGATATCGTTGGACCGGAGGTCAAAGTCCCCGACGCGTATCTCCGAGCCCCGCGGGGCCCGCGCCTTCAGTTTCTAGCAGGCTGGTGCGATACGGATGGCGAACTTGCGGGCACAACCTTCGTTATTTCGCAAAAGCGTGAAGACTGGGCGCGTACCATCTGGTGGCTCGCGCGCTCTCTCGGTTTCTGCGCGACCATTAAAACGCGAACCTCTCATTACACACGACCTGACGGTTCGCGCTTTGAAGGAACATACTGGGTCGTATTTATCAGCGGCGATACAGATCAAATCCCCACGCGACTACCGCGCAAGAAAGCGCCGCCTCGACGACAGAAAAAAGTCGCGACGCGGACCGGATTTACTGTGCATTCCTTGGGCGAGGGCGCTTATTACGGTTTTTCGCTCGACAGTGATGGGCGCTTCCTGCTCGGGGACTTCACTGTCACACACAATTCATCGCTAGCGCTCCAGATGCTCAACGGACTCGGGCATCGCTGTCTGTACGTATCGGGAGAGGAGACACTTGAGCAGGTGGCCATGACGGCTCGCCGTATCGGCGCGGCCTCGAAGAAGGTCAACATGCTGCCCGAGAGGAATCTCTCCATGATCTTCGCCGAGGCGCGCGCGATCCGGGCACAGACGATCGTGATCGATTCGATCCAGAAGATGCGCTGTGATGACGTGGGCGGTCGCGCCGGTTCGCCGGGACAGCTCAAGGAGTGCACGGCGCAACTGGTCGACTACGCCAAGAACAACAGGACGGCTCTCTGGCTCATTGGACACACGACTTCCGATGGCGACATCGCGGGGCCCATGACGATCGAGCACGAGGTCGACGTGGTGCTCGAACTGACGCAAGGCGCAAAGTTTGACGGCAATGAGCGGATCCTCACGTGCTTGGGCAAGAACAGGTTCGGACCGAGTAACCTGGTGGGACACTTCGAGCTGACCGCCAAGGGTTTTGTCTCCGTCGACGCCGACGGGTGGAACGAGGAGCTGTGACGATGCTCGAGCGTATCTCGACAGGTCTGCGTTCGCTCGATCACGTGCTCGGTGGTGGTCTTGTTGAAGCGTCGGTGGTTTTGCTCGCGTCTCCTCCGAACATTGGCAAGTCGAGCCTGTCGCTCCAGATGCTCGCCGACCTGGGGCACAGATGTCTCTACGCTTCTGGCGAGGAGACACGCGCTCATCTCGAAGGGATGGCGCGCCGCCTCGGTGTGCTAACGCCACGCCTCTCCGTGCGCTCCGAGCGAAACCTTGCGACGATCTTCACCCACGCGCGCGAGACGCGCGCGCAGACGATCGTGGTCGATTCGATCCAGACGATGATCTGCGAGGATGTGAACGGTCGCCGCGGATCGCCTGCTCAGGTCAAGGAGTGCGTCTCGCGCCTGGTCCATTACGCCAAGACGAACAACACGACGATCTGGATCATCGGGCATGTCACGAGCGACGGTGACGTCGCGAACAAGACGATCGAGCACGACGTCGACGTCGTGCTCAAGCTGTCGCGGGGAGCGAAGTTCAACGGCAACGAGAGGATCCTGCGCTGTCCGAGCAAGAACCGCTATGGGCCGACCAACGCGGTGGGCCATTTCGAGCTGACCGCCAAAGGTTTCGTTCCCGTCGACGCCGATGGATGGAACTAGGAGCTGTGGGACTGTGAGCCAGACCAAGACGCTCGGACGCTTCAAGCTGAAGTCCTACGCGACTGCCCAGCCGCCGCTTCAGTATGCCGCGCTCGTGACCCATCGCGACACGGGCGATCAGTGGATGCTGGCGCTACATGTCGACAACCTCGACGCGTGCGAAGCAGCTCTCAACAAGTTGACGCGTGCCGAGATCGAACAATGGACGTCCACGACCCCACCACTGCAATTTCCAAAGGAGTCCTCCTGATGCGACTGCGCTGGTCTGGAGACGATCGGAAAATGTCAGGCAAGACGTCGCTCGACTGTCTGCGCATGCACTGCCACGGCGACCACAGCGTCGAGGGCCAGCGCGGCGATGTCGATGGCGTGATGAAGCGGATCGCCACGACGTTTCAGATCGATCAGTCCTACGCAGCGCTTCCGACCTTGGAGGAGCGCTGCGGCGCTTTTGTGAAGATCGCACTCGACTGCGGTCTGCTCGTCGACCTCGCGACCGGCCCCACGCGCCCGGAAGGCGAGCCACGTTGACGGACGCCGAGATCAAGCGACTGCGCGAGCGCTCCCACGTGCACGACGACTACTGCTACGGCCAGTACGAGCCGTGTGGCGAACATCATGGACACGACGACAAGTGCGGCGGCCGTCCGCTCCTCTGTCGGCAGCGCGAGGACAAGGACCTGGTCGCACTGCTCGCGGAGTTCGATTGCATGCGTGATGAGCTGGCTCGCGGCGTCGAACGTGATCAGCGCGATCGCCGCGCGCGAGGGACATCGCGAACGATCGCGGCAACGCCGACCAGCGCGGTCGGTGACGCGCGATCATAAACCACGAAACTCGCGTTTTTGCCTCTCACGGCAGTAGACTTTGGCCATGTGGATCATCTTGGGAGGTCTCGCGATACTCGGAGCTCTCGTGGTTGCGCGCGCGAGCGGTTCTCCGCGAGAAGCCGCGCTGCCGAAGATCGTATACGAAGTTCACGGCTACCAAGCACGCGACGGCTATATGACGTCATCACGCTTTGAAGACGAGCAGAAAGCGCGGCAGTACGCCCATCGCGAGCTGAAAGGACGTCCAGACATGAGCATCGCGGTCGCCACCATCATCGACGACCAGCGTCTGGGAACTATCCTTATGGCGCATCCACCGAACTACAATCCCTGGAAGAGCATGTAATGATCGGGCGCCTTCCAACCAAGAACCGCCTCGGAATCAAGCTATAGCCGACGTAACACTTTGCGGGACTGGAAGGGGACTGGAAGGTCTTCGATGTCGACGAGGACGAGCTTCACGGGATAGCCGTCGATCGAGGGCGGTAGCGCGGGTACCGGGTAGCCGCGGAGCCAGCGCACCTCGTAGGCCGCGTTCCAGAAGGGCGGCGGGTCATGGGGATTCTGGAGGACGACGCCACGGCCGACGAGTCCCGGCAGGCGTACCTCTGCGGCGAGCTGATCCAGCGGGGTGGTGAGGAGTTTTGCGATGCCGTATGCGATGCCGTCGATCCGCGCGAAGTCCTCTGGCGAGAGCAGCGCATGCGACAGGCGCAGCAGTCGATCATCGGATAGCGCGCCGGCGCAATACAGGCGATCCGCTTCGTGACTGATCTGGTCCAGCTGTGCTTCCGAGAGCCGGCCAGCGCGACGCAGTTGATCCACGTCGTCGCAGAACTGGTTCCATGCGCCCGGGTTCGATCTCATCGGCAGAACTGATGGTATCCCGTTCTTACTCTTGAAGCTTCAGTCGTAGTCGCAGAGCCAAATTAGCTGTCCATCAGGGAGCTTGATCGGTGGGTCGAGGGCCATGGCTGCTGCTTGGACAGTCCGCCAGGTCTCGGTAGCCTTCTCGATGTTTTTCGAGCCGATTTGTCGCTCGATAGCGGTGGCTAGATCTTCGATCGGCATCACGCCGCCCGGGATCTGATGCTCGTATTTCCGTGCGATCGTGTTCAGGAGCGGAACAACCGCGTAGCTCGTCACTCCTTCGTAGGACGTTTGAATGCGGTGCTCGTCGAAGATCTCGTAGAGTGGGCCGTCGTCGCTGAGCGGAGGAAGCTCTACACAGCCAAAGCCGACGGCGTAGTAGGTCCCCGATCCCATAGGTCAATTACCTGACGTTTCGCGATCGCGCTCGGCCTGCTCGACGATCGCGCGGTAGTCAATGCGTTTCGCTTTGTTCATTTCCGCGTCGAGCTTTCGCACGTATTGGATCGCCGCCGTCTCGAGGTCGAGCCCGGCACCAGAGGCCGCGTCCGAGTTCTCGGCGACCGCGTTCGCGTAGCGGATTGCGACAGCTCGCAGCTCCTTGATCTCGGGAACGAGCTTCTCGACGTCCACGCTGTCACGATTTACGGCTTTGGTCGCCGCAAGCGCGTCCAGCCACTTGGTGACATCGTCGTGCTCTTCGTCGCTCATCGCACCTCTTGCTAGCTGACGACGCGCAGGGTCTTTCGCCCGGCCGGTACCGGCGGACGACGAGCGTCGTCGTCGTCAACGCCGCTGATTTCCGGCGCGATCGTGACAACCGCCTTCTTCTTCGCGACACGATCCGCGGCTCTGCGCGCGACGTCGAGTAGGTTCTCGCGCACCCTCTCGCGCGCCTGGCTTTCCTTCTTCGTTGCGATTGCTATGACGCGGTCACGGAGACGGCGCAGCCTGCCGCGTCGGTGCGTGCCGACCTCGTAGACGAGATCCGCCGCCGTGCAGCCGACCGTGTGGGGCGATCGATGGCGTGCATGCGTGAGGGCCGGGTGCTTCTTCAGGTAGGCGCGCACCTCGTCGATCGACATGCCTACGTCGATAAGGGCCTGCGCAACTTCGCGCTCGGCGAGCTGCTTGGCCTTGAACAGCTGCATCTGGACGCGACTGTAGACGTTGACGGCTCCGTCGCCGTTGGTCTCGATCGGCAGGAAGATGCCCTGCGGATAGAGCTCGGTGATCATCGACTGGATCCCGTCGGAGACCGATGAGGATGGCATGCAGCCGAACGGCTTCACCGAGAGTGTCATGTTGACCTTCTGGTACACGACGTTCTGGATGAGCTTGCCGACCTCCATGTGCCCCTCGCCGCCCCGCAGGTTGTTGTCGTAGAACGCGTGACTGATCTCGGCGATCTGGTCCATGTCGGGCAGGTGGTAGTCGGCAAGACCCATCGCGCGGGCGAATACCTGGAACAGCCCGCGCAACACTTTCTCGGCGGCCCACAGGGATGCGAGGTGCTTGCGCACGTCGACGTCTTTGAGGCTGAACTTGCTGCCGCCCTCGGCCAGGGTGGGATCCGTGCCGCGCAGGTTCGCACGCTGTTTGGTGTCGTAGCGACTCTCCCACATCATGTAGAGCAGCCACGCGGTGACGAGCTGGATCTCGGGCTCGGCTCCTTCTGCTTCGAGGAAGCGCTGAAGACCGTAGCTGCCGTCGCCCTCGGTCGTCATGGCCCAGAATTCGCCGATGATGCCGACGCGCGGCTTCACTCGCGTGCGATCGACCTCCACCTTGCCGAGCACGCCCCGGACCTTCCACAGCGCGCGCGCGATCAGCGTGTTGTGCTCGAGCGCGTCGGCGATGATCTTCTTGCTGGTTTCGATCGCGCGGTCACCTGCGCCCGGTTGCACTTCGTAGGGCCGGATGCGGTAGCCGATCGCGTTGAGCACGTCGCCGATGAGGATGGCCCGTACGAGCTGCCAGAAGAATTGCGGGTTCATTTCCAGGCCGACGCCCTCGCCAGTTGCCTGCTTGAGGCCGCCTGTTTGCTGGAACAGGAGTACGCGGAAGCCATCGAAGCCCGCGTCGCGGAGTGCCTTCCGGTATTCGGTGACGTACGTGCCGAATCGGCACGGGCCACACGCGCCGGCCGTGACGAACACGTGGTTCTTCACGATGTCGTCCTTGCTCATGCCGCGCTCGCGCAGCCCGTCGAGGTACTTCACGAGATTGCCGACGGTGAAGTACGTCGGATTGCACTGGCCGCGGTTGCCGTACTCGCGGCCGTACTGGAGCGCGTCGGTGTCGGGGACGTCGAGCGCGAGCACCTTGTAACCGATGCCCCGCAGTGCCGCTTGGATGAAGAGGTCGTGCGCCATCGTGAGGCCGCAGACCAGGAGCGTCGTGTGCTCGCGCTGGCTCCTGGTGAACGCGCGGGGCACTTCGTCGAACCAGTGCTTCGCGGGTTCGACCGGTAGGCCGAAGCGCCGCCGCTCCTCGATCTCGAACTGTCTGAGCTGCTTCTCGATCGCTTCAATGCTGTCGGGCTCGATAGTCATGAGATTGCGCGTCAGTCTAACTGGTATCGGCGATCTCTCCGCGGCGCTGGGAGGCTGAATTCTTGCCTGAGATCGGTAGGGATCTCGTGGTTGTCAGACCCCGGGCGTAGCTTTCGTTCATGGCCAAGAAGCAGACACGTCGGAGCGTTTCTTTGAACCGGAACGACTACGAAGCCGCGAAGCAGGAGGCCGCTTGCCGCGGTCTGACCCTCGCGGCACTCGTTGAGTCCGGGCTCGCCGCGATCGGCGTTCCGGTCGTGCCGCACCCACAGCAACCAGTCGCCCTCGTGCAGGCGAGCCTCGCCCGCCGGGCCGAGAGCATGGCGGCACGGCATGCCCGCCAGGCCCAGCCGCAACGCCAGTCGCGCGCGCGCCAGATGCTCGGAGATCACGCCGTGGACGCTCACGGCTTTCAGTGACCCGTTGGAGAGATTGGCGGCAGTGGTGGTCGAGCCTGGATCGTGAGGATCGTCGTACCGTTCGTGCATGGCTCGACGAGCATCCGCCCCCTGATCGATGGGTCGAGGGAAAAACTGCATACGCCTTTACGGAGATGCCGTCAGTGGTGTTATCCAGGAGGGGATCATGATGAGATCCCAGCAAGATCGGAACAAGCGCCGCGCGCTGATCGTCCGTCGATGGTCCGCGTACCGTATCGGACGGGCACAACGCGAGCACTGGCGCAGGAAACGGGAAGCTCAGCCCGACGACACCGACGAAGTCGTCGGTGACTCTGACTTGTTGGCGGAGCTGCCCGATGGCCTGGTAGGATAGCTGCATGAAGGATAAGCTGTCCGTACCGAAACCTGCGCACGCCCCTGCTGACGGATGGCTCGGTTTCGACAGCCGCGGGGGTCGCCTGCTAGCTGGTGAGGTGACTCGAACCGGGGATGTCGCGCCCGGGGGCTTCGTCGCAATCGCCTCCACGCCGCAGATGCCGTTTCGTGGAGAACGTCTGTTCGTTCACCAGCCGATCGCGTCCTCGTTCATCATCCATTCGCTGCGCGTCGGACAGATGGAGACGACGGTCGCGTGCATGCCGATTCCGGCCGACGCGTTCGCGACGCGCATGGATGCACTCGCACAGATCGACGAGATGTTCGCACGCGACAAGGTCATCGAGATCCAGGTGGGTAAGAGCGGCGCCGAGCTGCTCGGATCTCCGTGGACGCTGCCGATCGCGATGCACGGCATCATGATCACGCTCTCGATCGAGAACATCGGTGACCGTCCGCTGCGCTTCCTTGCAGGCATGCTCGGCAAGGTCCTGCCGGTGCCGGTGTAGATCGATGCGCGGTCACTACGGCCTCCCGTCCTCTCGCATCGGCCTAAACCCAGCGGCGTACAACTACACGTACACGTTCCAGGACGAGCTTCAGCGACTCCACCGCGAGATCGTGCAGCTCTCGTCGGAAGTCACGACGGCGGTGAACAAGCGCGGCTACCGCACCTCCGATCCGCTGACGACTCCTTTGCCGCAGATCCAGCAGGAAGCGATCGCGCGCGCGACGAGTGGCAGGCCCGATCCCAAAGATCCGATCGTCGATTTCTTCAAGGAGCTGTGGCTTCCTTTCCTCGCGACCTGGAACAAGCTCTACACGTCGTACAATGGGTGGTTCTCGGCATCGACGAATGCTGCCGCGCCTGATCTTGAGCGGCACGAGCGGCAGCTCGCGCAGCTCCGCGCGACGCTGGACAAGCTCAAGCTCCGTCGCGAGGCTGCTCCAGCTCCCCGCGAGGCTGCTCCAGCTCGCGAAGCTGCTCCAGCTCGCGAAGCTGCTCCAGCTCCTCGGCGTCCCGACGTAGCACCGCCTTCTGACGACGCGCCGCGAACGGCACCTACGGCAGGGTTCGCGGTACCCAAAGTCGTGATCGTCGGTGCAGTGGTGGTTGGTGTTTCGCTGCTCGGCGCGGTGGTGATCCGATCGCTCTCCGTTGGGCGGTGAAGACGACGAACTGGCCGACGCGCCTGAAGTCGGGTTAGACTAGATCTTGATGGACGAACCTCTGAGCACGGCGCCGTGAGCTTCGACTCGTGTCCCTGCTGCCTTCGTCGCGACGGGCTCACGTCCGGCGGATGTCTGTACTGCTCGGCGCGAACGTTCTGCGCGTGCGGGCAGCTCGTGGCATGCGGGTGCGGTTGGCAGATCTCGGAGCACGCGTGCCCGTGTGTCGTGTCCGTCGGTGTGTTCGAGCCGATTTCGACGTTGCCACTGGCGGAGGTCCAGCCTTCATGAGCTTCCGCGAATCTGCCACCGCGATCGCACAGCGCACCGCCGGCAACTTCATCGGTGTCGTGCTCTACGTCCCCGTGGGAGGGCAATCTACGGTGCCGTGGTGGAGCGCCGACGCATTCATGAATACTGCGGCTCTTGAAGAATGGTACGAGGGGATCGCGAACTCACCGCCGCTCTACTACTACATCGCCGCATTCGACAAGACGCGCGGCGCCATTCCCGTGGGTGAGGCGATTGCTCCTCCCAAGCCTGGAATGTACGGCTTCGACGTTCATTCCAAATGGCGCCATCCCCCATTCAGACGCGCGACAATCTCCGGCGAAGCGCGCGGCAGTGGCCCGGTTGACTTCGCGAAGACCCTCGCGATCTTCGCGTTGTTCGCAGTTCCAGCGGGACTGCTCATCTCGAAGCTGCAAGAGCGAAAGCATCTCCGAGAAGAGGAGACGGCGTTTCGTCGGCTCGGCCTGGACTGGAATCTCAGGAGTCGGTAGTGAGCACGAGCGAGGTTGCGCCTGGGCTCTACGTCGGCAGTAAACCCCCGCCGGGGCGGCACGAGGGTGTCGACGTGATCGTCTTGGCCGCGATGGAGTACCAGCCGCCCGCGCACCTGTTCCCGGGGATCGAGGTGATTCATGCACCGCTCGATGACGCTCCGGGTCGGCGGATGCGCGAAGACGAGATTGCGATCGCGACCAAGGCGGCCAAGCGTGTCGCGCAGCTACTGCGCTCGGGCCGCCGTGTGCTCAGTACATGCCAGTTGGGTCTCAATAGATCGTCGCTCGTCGCCGCGCTCGCGATGCACGACGTCTATGGCATGAGCGCGAACGAGCTTGTTACGAGGCTTCGGCGAGCTCGTGGCGCGTGGGCACTATCGAATCCAAATTTCGAGAAGCTCTTACGCGTCGTGATCGACGTGCGGGACGGCGGCTCGCGCTGCTCTCCATAGCGCCAGCGGGCGCGTGGTAAGCTCGTGTGCGGAGGGCAGGTCACGTCACGATGCGAATCCAGATCGCCCAGGGCGCACCGAACCTTCTCTCGCAGGAATAAGCCTCTACAATAGAGGAAGCCTTTCGCAATCTAGGCTTTGCGCCTTCAACACGACTGCGACGAACGGACGAACGAACGAACGAACGCGCAGCGCAGCGCCAGCGCACTAGCTACGGCTTCGTCTCGTGGGGCGGCTTCGGGATCGATTGATCGACGGGCGTGATCTCGTCATTGGACGCGACGCGTGTGTCGTCGTCGAGGTCGACCTTGACGACGTCTCGCGTGGTCGTCCGCGGGATCTCGTCGAGCGGGACGCGGACGAGCGGTGTCATTTCGCCGGTCGGGATTCGCGGCGGCGTGACGTCGTCTTCGTCGAGAAACGGCGCCATCACCAGGTGGAGCGCACGCTGCGGATGATCGGGGACGTCGACGAGGACGAACAAGTCGCGTCCGGCTCCCGGACGAAGGCCGGGGAGGCGTCCGAGGCGTCGCATGTCGTCGATCTCTTCCCAGATCTCGACGATCTCGTCGTGGGCGAGCACCGTCTCGGCCGTCGTCAGGAACTTGCCCGTCTGCCGGAAGTAGATCAGCTGGACCTTGTACGTCACCTACGCAGCACGGTATCGCGCGCCGTGAACGATCGCGAATCTTCGGCCGCCACCGCGCGGACATGCGCGTTCGTTGACTTCGTAGCAGCGCCGCGCTAGCATCCTTCTCGTACCAGTCATGTCGATCGCATCCATATCCACGAGAGTCACAAGGCGCCAAGGCGTCATGGGACGCGTGTGTGCTCGCCGCGATTGGGCCAAAGCTGCGAATTTCGCCGGCCACGGGACCGTCGAGGGTATCAAGCGCCAGCCGCAGCCCACGACCTACGAAGGAAAGGCTCCAGACGCATAGACCGAGCTAGAAGATAGCCGAAGCGATCTGGAGCCGCCCTGGGAACAAACCCTCGGCGGTTTTTTCGTTTTCGGGTGCGCAGACCGGCGTGGTCCCGGGCCTGACTGTAGATCAGGCGTGCTCTGCACCGTCTTGGTTCGATTCCAGGCGCGCCCACGAAAGGAAAGGAGACGTGATGCAGAAGAAGCTCAAACGTTCGACCGCGGAAACCCATCCTGGGCCCGTGGCGCAACGGTAGCGCACTCGGCTTTTACCCGAATTGTTGGGGGTTCGAATCCCTCCGGGCTCACGAACAGATTGATCAGGGTTCGTCCAACGGTAGGACCTGCGCCTCTGGAGCGCATGACGAGAGTTCGAATCTTTCACCCTGAACCGCGGCCGACTGCATCGCGCGTGAATCGACGGTCCCCCGAGCAACAGCGCTCACAGCGGGACGACAGCGACACGGCGAGGACGGGGCATGAAAACAGAAGCTAGAACTGAGTGTCGGACGGTCTTGATACGATCGTCACGATGGGTAAGCAGTGCACTCAATGTCACAAGGTCAAAGCCGTTGCCGAATTTCAATACAGAACTGCGACGACGGCACGGTGTCGTGAATGCAACAAGGCAGCATGCCGTGCCTGGCATGCCAAGAACAAAGGCGTTTACAAAGAGAAACGAAAGGAGCAGTGGAAGAGTCGAAATCGACCCGCCATCGAATTCGTACTCGCCGCGAAGAGTAAGCCTTGCACAGACTGCGGGCGAACCTTCCATCCTGTGGCGATGGACTTCGATCATGTGAAAGGAAAGAAGACCACTGAAATCTCGACACTGATGAGAAGTGGCTACAGCTTGGAGCGGATCAAGAAGGAAGTCGCCAAGTGTGAAGTGGTGTGCGCATGTTGCCATCGTGTACGAACGCTCAAGAGAATGGGCACCAGTTCAAGACCGTATTCCATGTACGACGTGTTCACGGACAACGGAAAGCTTCTTGGCAATTGAATAGTTGAATGACGATGACGCGATCGCGGCATGTAGCACGATCGCAAATGCCCAGACAGCTTGCTTGGTGCAAGCGCCGTCCCGAAAAGTCGGAGATGATCGTTCGAACCGATCTCTGGGCACTGCCTCCGTAGCTCCAATGTAGAGCAAGCGGTTCTTACCCGTGAGGCTGTTGGTTCAAGTCCAACCGGGGGCACTAGTTCTCGTTGCTGTCCTTCCAAAAGCTCACAAGCGCGGTGGGGATCAGCAGTAACAGAAACAGCACGATGTCACGTAGACGCCAGCCGTCGCCGAAGTCACTCATACTAGAAAGATCGTTCCGCGCTGGGTTTCGTGACAGGAAAAGTTCAACGGGGTGTAGCTCAGCTTGGTAGAGCGCGTGCCTTGGGCGCATGAGGTCGCAGGTTCAATTCCTGTCGCCCCGACGAGAAACATGGGTGCCTGAGGACCCTGTCGGCGTTGCCGACGAACGTTGAAGCACGGCGCCGTGCTGAGACGACCAGGAAAACTTGCAGGTCAGGCCGACTGGCGAGGCACCGCGTTGCCAACGCGGATAGACGGATTCGATTTCCGTGATCTGCTCTGAAGGCCCGTACAGCACGATGGTCGTGCAGCAGTTTCGTAAACTGCCGGTTGCCGGTTCAAGTCCGGCTGCGGGCTCGACGCTATCGTAGCTCAGCTGGCAGAGCACCTGACTTGTAATCAGGGGGTCCCGAGTTCGATTCTCGGTGGTAGCTCGATGATCATTCCGAGGTAGCCTAGCGGCAAGGCACGCGGCTGTTAACCGCGCGTGGGAAACCACATCGTTGGTTCGAATCCAACCTTCGGAGCGTACGGTTCTCGCGCAGTTCCTTCAGGCGATTGGCTCCGGGCGTTCCCAGCTCGGTGCAGGCTCCGCGGCGCGTGAACCTTCTGCGGGTGAGGCCGACTGGCGAGGCACCGGGTTTCCACCCCGGCTAGGTAGGATTCGATTTCCACCATCCGCTCGAATGCGCGCATGTGCACGTAGCTCAGCAGCAGAGCGCCGTCTCGACAAGGCGGATGCCGCAGGTGCAATCCCTGCCGTGCACACGATGACACGTCGTGTTCGTCTAGCGGCCAAGGACGCTGGTCCCTGTGTCCGTCGCCCCATCGCGCGGTGCGGTGAGTCGTCGGACACTAGGTTCGGTCAGTGATGTCGTAACGCCACTTCCCTCAAACCGGCAACACGGGTTCGAGTCCCGTACACGACGCGAAGAAGTTTCTGCCCCTGTAGCTCAGCAGATAGAGCGCCTGGCTACGGACCAGGATGCCGGAGGTGCAAATCCTTTCAGGGGCGCTAGGCGAACGTGCACGTGGGCAGCTCACAACGATGTCTCACCATCGTTGCGATGACTGGTGCACCGACGCCTCAATTTCTAGGCCGTGATCTGGGATCAGCTTGGTTTCCAAAACCGATCAGCGAGGTTCAATCCCTCGACGGCCTGCTACGTGGTCTTGGCCTCGCGGACGGCGAACGCGAGGAGGAAGCTAAAGCACAGCTGGGTGAAAGTCCCGGAGACCACGCCTTCGCGGCGACTAGTGGATCTAGACGGCGGTTTCATAAGCCGCTCGGAGTGCGGTTCGAGTCCGCCCGTCGCGACTCACGGGGTGTAGCTCAGGAGTAGAGCGCATGGTTCGGGACCATGAAGCCGCTGGTGCGATTCCAGTCACCCCGACTCACGGAGAGTAGTTCACCGGGCGGTGATGCCGATTTTACATGTCGGCTGCGCATGGGTTCGAGTCCCTGGCTCTCCACGATTTCCGCTCGTAGCTCAACGGTTGAGCGCGTGCTTGATAAGCGCGAGGCTGGTGGTTCGAGTCCACCCGAGCGGACGATGAGAACGACGGGCCTCTAGTTCAACAGTAGAACGCTCGGCCTATTACCGAGATGTTGAGGGTGCAAATCCTTCGGGGCCTACGATCACGGTGCATGGAGCCAGCTGGAGACGGCGCTCGGATGTGGCCCGAGTTTCGGCGAGTTCGATCCTCGTCATGCACCCCAGTTTCGAGCAGTGGCGAAGTGGCATCGCGCCGGTTCGGGGAACCGGAAATCGCAGGTTCGATCCCTGCCTGCTCGACGAAAGGAGGTTGCGGCCGATCTACTGTCAGATCGTTCGTGCAGGAGCGTCTAGTCTATAGAAGGAGAACGAACGCCATGGAGCCGACACATCAGACTCTGGTCCTTTCGCAAGGCTACGAACCGGTCAAGATCGTTTCGTGGCAGCGCGCCATCACGCTGCTCTTCCTCGGTAAGGTCGAAGTGGTCGAGGAGTACGACCGCGGCATCAAGACGACGTCGCTCGTGATCAAGATCCCGTCGGTGGTGCGGCTCCTCAAGGCATTCCGTCGGTACCCAAAGCCGGTGAAGTTCTCACGGATCAACATCTACGGGCGCGACAAGTACACCTGCCAGTATTGCGGGACGAAGAAGTCGATCGGCGAGCTGACGTACGACCACGTTGTGCCGCGTTCGCGGGGTGGAAAGACAACGTGGACCAACATCGCCACGTGCTGCTCGGACTGCAATCGCCGAAAGGCGAATCGCACACCGGAGCAGGCCGGCATGCGGCTGCTCAAGGAGCCCGTGCTGCCGACCGCCACGCCGGTGCTGGTAGTGGCCGTGAGCCGTGAGTCGGCACCCGACGCGTGGCGCGATTACCTGTACTGGACGAGCGAGTTGGACGAAGACTGATGTGCGAGCGCGCGGCAACGCGCTCGCATTTGGGGACGTAGGGGAGCTGGCCGTCCCCGCTGGCCTGTCACGCCGGAAATCGCGAGTTCGAATCTCGTCGTTCCCGCTTCGCGCTTTGGGGTGAGTACCGGGGTACAGCTGACCCTCGCACGGTCGGCCCGCCGAGTTCAACTCTCGGTCGCTCCACGACGGGTCCATGGCTCAATGGGAGAGCGCTCGCATGGCATGCGAGAGATTGCGCGTTCGATTCGCGCTGGATCCACGATCGCTGCTCAACCGCGCGGTGCCCACACGCACCATTGATGCCTCAAGGTGAGGCGTCGGCCTTCGGAGCCGAAAGTCTGGTTCAATTCCAGATCATCCCCAAAAGGGATCGTGCACCGCGCACTCGAGCAGCGAACACTTTCTCAGTGCCCCTGGCAAGGTCCTTCGCAGATCTTGCAGTAGTCCTCGTCGAACGTATCGTCGATGGAGTGGTCGCCAGGCGGGTAGATCATTTCCTCTTCGAGGACGTCTCCGCTCGCAGTGCAGCTCGGACAAAGGAGGTCGTCGCCAGACCGTAGCCAGTTGTCGGGGAGTTGATCGATATCAGCGATCTCCTGAACCTTGCCGCACCGCGTGCACACGACGAACGTGGCCATGCTTCCAGGCTACGTGAACGACGACGGCACGGACAGTTTTTGGCTCTCGGGTAGGCGTGTTGTTTTTGCACGCTGGCTAGCGCAGGGTGATTCGAGCGATCGCCACGGCGTTCTCGCGCTCGAATGTCTCGCGATTGATCGAAAGCACGAGATCGTTGTCTTCGTCGGCGAACGCGCGCGCTTTCGATGAGGTGTCAAGGTCGAAGCCTAGCTTCTCGAACACGCGACATGACGCGACGTTCGCAGGGATCACCGATGCGTAGATCTGCGTGAGCCCCAAGCGCGCGAAGCCCGCGGCGCAGATCATCAACGCGAAGCGCGTGCCGAGACCCTTACCTTGCTCGTTGGGATCTGCGATCAGGAATGCGAACTCGCAGGCACCGTCGTGCGACGTGCGCAGGTCGCCGTCGCCGACGAGGCACCCATCGCGGAACAACAGGAAGGGATGTCCACGGTCGGCGATCATGTTGACGTAGTGCTCGAGCACGTCGGCTTCATCGAGCGGCTCGGTGTGACCGAGCAGCGCCGCGTTCTTTGGGTCGTTGTAGGCAGCGGCGAACGTGGGGGCGTGCTTGTGCACGTCGTTCACCGTTGCCTCAACTGCGCTGAGATCATTCCACTCCACGCGTAGCAGCTCCGTCATCTATCTCCTCCGTAATGAGCAAGTCTAAGCACAGCTCGGTGGACGCTGGGGCTACGCGGTGTGTCTAAGCACAGCTCGGTGGACGCGGTGGTTGTGCGGTGTGTTCAGGGTCAACCAAGAGGAGAGACGTTGCTTAGGCAACCCTACGAAACTGGATAAATTGCAATGTATTGAACCGAAGTTGCAGCCTGGTCGTAGGTTGCGCGACACTCGCACATCCGATGAGACTCAAGCCGCCACGCACGCACTACCTTGGCAAGGTGGCCGGACTTTCCATCTACCTCGTCTCGGGTGTGGACGTTCGTAACACCACCGACATTGACTTCACGTGCGGCGGCAATGAGGCCGTCTACCCGAGCTACGTCCCGCCCGGCGAGATCTGGCTCGATGATGCCGCTGGGCCGTTCGATCGCACGGCGACAGCGCTGCATGAGATTGTCGAGCGCCATCAGATGATGACGTTCGGAAAGAACTACGAAGATGCGCACGAAGTCGCATCGGCGACGGAGCGGCCGTTCCGTCGTGAGCTGGCCAAAGCCCCGCCGAAGGCATTTGATCCGCGGCGCGTCGCGACGGCCTACCAGGCGTACCTGAAGAAACCCGGACGCCATCCCGTCGTTGACCGGCCGAACGATCCGCGGCGGGGAGCCAAGCAGATGGACCGCGAGATCGGGGAAGCGCTCGGGCGACGAGCGCGCTGACAAGTCGAGAGCACGGTGGGTTCGCCGCTGTGTCTCTATGCTTTCGACCGGGACGCACACCCGCGATGTCGCCGTCCGAGCGTGCGGTCATGGCGCCGACACGGATAGTTTGTGGCTCTCGGGCAGGCATGTACCAAGGAGGCGAGCTGGATTTGCAATCCGGTTGCGGTCGGTTCGATCCCGATCCTGTCCACGCCACGCTAGACTGTCGCGATGACGAACACGGAGGTCCACATGATGACGTAGCCGCGCTTCCTTCATGGAAGCGCTCATCGAGATCCGTCTCATCACCATCAACAAGCAGCCCACCGAGGAGAATCACGTAGAAGAGTTCGTCGAGCTGCTCGAAGCAGGTCGGCAGCTGCCGGCAATCAAGCTTCGCAAGATCACCGACGACGAGTACCGCCTCGTCGATGGTCGACACCGCCTTGAGGCGCGGCGACGTCTCGGCAAAACGCGCGTTCGCGCGCACATCACGTTGTAGCTGCCCCAAAGGTGACCGCAGATTTCGGCATGCTCGCCTGGTACGCGAGAGACTCCGAGTTGGGGCTCAAGGTTGTTTGAAGTAGCGGCGCGCGAGGTTCGCCGCGGTGCCGCTGTGCTTTCGCCCGGGGCGCACCCACGCGATGTCTCCGTTCGAGCGCGCGGTCATGGTCTCGTCCCGCGCTTCGTCGGTCGAGAAGCCTCCGACCGTCGGGAACCCTCCGACGTTGTTTCGCGGCGACGTGAACATGTGGAACACCTGCACGCGCAGAGCGCGCTCGTCGCGCAGGTAGAGCTGGGCCAGCAGGTCGCAGCCTCGCGCGTCTCCCACCACGAACGCGGCTTCTTCCGCGATCGCTGTCGCGATCCGTGGAGCGTAGTGCGCGCGGAACTCGTCGACCGTGAGGTCGAGATGTCCGCTGATGAAGTAGGTCTTCATGTGGGTCGTTTACCTGATCGGGGATCGTCTAACGGTAGGACGTGCGCCTTTGGAGCGCACTATCAAGGTTCGAATCCTTGTCCCCGAACTACACTGCACGCGTCTCCTCGCGCGCGGGGCCTGCGGAACGGCAGGCGGGCTGTGCAAGAGCCCGCGCGTAGATCACCGTGGTCAGCTCACTCCTACGGCTTCCAACGGGGCGAGCACTTTTCTTCTTGCGTCGGTAGCCAAGTGGCCAAGGCACGCGCCTGCAAAGCGCGCAGTGACGGGTTCGATTCCCTCCCGACGCTCGAAACTCTTCACGCTCCACGCTCTCGTAGCTCAATGGATAGAGCAGACGGCTTCTACCCGTAAGATTGAAGGTCCGAGTCCTTCCGAGAGCACGTCCCGCCTTCGAAGCCGCATTGGAAGCGGCACCGAGTTCCTACCTCGGAGGTTGCAGGTTCGAGTCCTGTCGAAGGCACGCCTCCTGCGGGCATGCGGCAATGGCGCCGCGCCGGTCAAGCTTTCGTCGTCCGAGCGATCGGGCTGTCGCGAGACCGTTATCAGGTTCGATCCCAGATGCCCGCTCCATCATCTAGTCCATCTAGTGGTACCTCTCGCCGACGGAAATGCTGACCATCAAGCTCTTCGGAGACAAGCAAGCTGAGAGGTTTGTCTGGTCGATCGCGGTCATGGACAGTCGCGGCATGCACCTCGTTACGGACGGTACCGCCGACTCGGCAGAAAACGCCAAGGCGGGGATGCGCACTGCTCTCGGAAAGCTCGTCGAGAAGTTGGAATTCCGGCCCGTCGCACCCACCGACGACTGATCGTCGGCCAAGTTTCGTCATCGTTGTTCACAGCGCCTCCGCACGTGGACGTGACCCGAGTTTCCGAAACTCGGTGAGCTGGTTCGACTCCAGCCGGAGGTACTACTTTGTCGGCGTTTCACAACGGAGATGCGGGTTTGACTCCCGTCGCCGATACGATCTCCACGCACTTGCATCCGAGTGCTTCTGATGTACAACGCGTGGCTTAACCAGGAGAACGCACATGTCGATCGACTATCTGATGGACGCCGTTGCGTCGCCGACGCAGCGAGAGAAGGCCGACCCTCGGCAGGTCATGAACAATGCAGGAGGCTACACGTTCGTCGTCGACGACTGGGCACGCCTGCGCCGCTTCCTGGTGCTCGGCGCCGAGGGCGGCACGTACTATGCGTCCGAGAAGAAGCTCGCGCGCGAGAACGCCGCGTGCGTCGAGCGGCTGATCCAGCTCGATGGTCCACGCCTCGTTCGCGAGGTGGCCGAGCTGTCGGAGAGCGGTCGCGCGCCCAAGAACGATCCGGCGATCCTCGCGCTCGCGCTCGCCGCCAAGCTCGGCGACCTGCCGACCAAGCGGGCCGCGTACGCGGCGCTGCCGCGCGTCTGCCGCATCGGCACGCACCTCTACCACTTCGCCGCGTTCACGAGCGCAATCGCGGGTGGCGGCTGGGGCGCCGGCATGCGCCGCGCAATCGGCGACTGGTTCAACGCCCGATCGGTCGACGACACCGCGCACCAGGTCGTGAAGTACCAGTCGCGCGACGGCTGGTCGGCCAAGGACGTCCTTTGCCTCGCGCGTCCGAACCCGAAGAAGGCGTACCGCTTCGACAAGGAAGCAGGGCGTGTCGTCGCGGCCGACGACTTCGCCGCGCGCGACGCGCTCTACCGCTGGGTGACGTACGGCGTCGAGGGCCTCGACGTCGATCAGCGCGCGAAGCTGCCGGCGATCGTCGATGCGTTCGAGCAGCTCAAGGGCCTGACCGACGGCAAGAAGGTCGTCGCGCTGATCCGCGAGCACTCGCTGCCGCGCGAGGCCGTGCCGACGCAGCACCTGACGCTTCCCGAGGTATGGGAGGCGCTCCTGCCGCACATGGGCCTGTCCGCTCTCGTCCGTAACCTCGCGACGATGACGCGCGTCGGCGTGATCGCGCCGCTCGGCGCGCACGTGCCGGCGATCTGCGCGCGCCTCACGGATGCTGCGCAGCTCTCCAAGGCGCGCGTGCATCCGATCCAGATGCTGTCGGCGCTCAAGACGTATCAGCAGGGGCACGGCGCGCGCGGCAAGTCGACGTGGACTGCGGTCCAGCCGATCGTCGACGCGCTCGACGCAGGTTTCTACGCGGCGTTCGCGACGGTCGAGCCGACGAACCAGGCGACGCTGATCGCGCTCGATGTCTCGGCGTCGATGTGCTCGGGCACGATCGCGGGCTGCCCTGGCCTGTCGCCGCGCGTGGCGTCGGCGGCGATGGCGCTCGTGACGGCGGCGCGCGAGCCGAACCACCACATCATGGGGTTCTCGGACACGCTCGTCGACGTGCCGATCTCGCCGAAGATGCGTCTCGATCAGGCGATCGCTGCGATCGATCGCGTTCGGATGGGCGGCACGGACTGTGCGCTGCCGATGGTCTGGGCCGAGAAGTCGAAGGCGAAGGTCGACGCGATCGCGATCTACACCGACAACGAGACGTGGGCCGGCCCGGGGCATCCGCACAAGGCGCTCCAGAGCTACCGCAAGAGCTCGGGGCGGCCGACCAAGCTCGCGGTTGTCGGCTTGACCGCGACGCAGTTCACGATCGCCGATCCGACGGACGCAGGCATGATGGACTTCGTCGGGTTCGACGCGGCGGCGCCGCAACTCATGGCGGACTTCTTTCGCGAGGGAGCATGACCCGTGGGGTATTTGCACATTGCCAACCTCTACAAGGAGCCTGATCTCCTTTTGTTCCGACGCTGCTACGCGCTCGAGAAGGTGCACGGCACTTCCGCTCATATCGCCTGGGGCCCCGCTGGAGTCACGTTCTTCTCCGGTGGTGAGTCTCACACGCGCTTCGTCGGGCTGTTCGACGCTGCCGCGCTGAAAGATCAGTTCAGCGCGCTGGGACACGCCGAGGTGACGATCTACGGTGAGGCGTACGGCGGCAGTCAGCAGGGCATGAGGCTCGTCTACGGCGCGGAGCTGCGCTTCATCGCGTTCGACGTGCAGGTGGGCTCGTGCTGGCTGTCTGTGAAGGATGCCGAGCAGGTATGCCAGGCGCTCGACATCGAGTTCGTGCCTTACGAAGAGATCGCGACCGAGCTGGTCGAGATCGATCGCGTGCGCGATCAGCCGTCAGCGGTGGCCGTGCGTCGCGGCACGGGAGCCGACAAGCCGCGCGAGGGAGTGGTCCTGCGCCCGCTCGTCGAGGTGACCAAGAACAACGGATCGCGCATCATTGCCAAGCACAAGGCCGACACGTTCGCCGAGCGTGCCACGCCACCCAAGGTGGTGGATGTGGCCAAGCTCGAAGTGCTGGCGGCGGCAGAGGCGATCGCGCAGGAGTGGGTGACGCCGATGCGCCTGACTCACGTGCTCGATAAGCTCGGCACGACCGACATCAGCGAGATGTCCAAGATCATTCACGCCATGGTCGAGGACGTGTTCCGCGAGGCCAAGGGCGAGATCGTCGAATCGAAGGATGCCCGGACAGCGATCGGCAAACGCACGGCGCGGCTATTCAAGGAGCGTCTTGACCAGGTGATGCGCACCGCGGGCTGAGTCATCTGAAGTGCTACGATGGCTGCGCGTCGGGTTGTCCGCTGCGCGCGTTATCGTCGGCCTATTAAGCCGAAAGGAAGCCGCTCTCGCGACCTCTTCATCCGTCGCACCTTGACGTCACGATCGTCTTCGGGCAGGTTCTCTTCGTCGGGTTGTAGCGGCACTGTTCTCATCAACAGAAAAGCGGTGCCGCAGCTCTTCATCCGACACCATTTCCGCCGTTGACGGTTCGTGCGTCTTCAGGCATCTTCTTCTTCGTCGGGTTGTAGTGGCAGTGTTCTCTGGTTGAAACCGCTGCCACGCCTCTTCATCCGACTCTCTATTCGCCCTGGCGTTCCTTCGCGGATGTCAGGAGTTTCATTTTTGCCGGGTTGTCGCCGGAGTGTTCTCTCGAACAGAACCACGCTCCAGCACCCCTTCATCCGGCACCATTCCCAGCAGCACTGTTCTCTCGTTTTGCCGGGTTGTCGCGAGATCGTTACCTGACTTGTAATCAGGCCCTCACGGGCTTCGCGGTCTTGCACTCTTCATCCGGCGTCATTTTCGGCGGGTTGTAGATCCAGGGTTACCACGTAGGACATCGAGGTCGCGGGTTCGACTCCCGTCGTATCGGCGCGAGCCGATGAAGTGGAATGGTGTCATGTGGGGTCCTTGGCTGTCACGTCGTCACTTTTCGCGCCGTCGACAGCAGGTACGACGGATAGCCCTTCTTCTTGTAGTACGCGTCGAAGGCGCGATCCTGCTCTTCCGCGGTCATGCCTGACTTGAGGCCGACGTCGGCGGCGAGCTTACGCGCCTCGGCCAAGCGGCGATCGCCTGCCTTGATCGATGGGCGAACAAGCGCGAGGTAGCCGACACCCAGAGCAGCGGCGCCGATCGCGATCTTTACCCACGGTATGCCGGATGACCGCGGCGCTGATTGCAGCGCTGCTTGTGCCGGCTTGTTGACGCCGTTGCCGACGTACGATCGACCATATTCGCCGCGACCCATCTGGCAACGGTAGCACGGGCTTCGGAAGCCCCGAGCGCGGTATGCTCGTTCGCATGGACGGGCACACGCTCCTTGGCCACATCGCTCTCTGCTCGGAGGTCGTCGGCGACGGCGGTCCGCGCCACTACCGGCGCCGCGGCAAGCCACTGCCGGAGAAGTATCTGCCGGGGCGCTTTCTCGCGAGCATGCTTCCCGAGGCGCGCGCGGACATCGTGAGCGTGGTGAGCGCGCGGACATCACCAGCTCTGTGGTTTCTGCGGCTCGTCGTCGACGAGGAGGAGCCGATCGCGCGCCTACCGTCACCGCCGGTCGATCGGCGCTGGACCTGCCGCGGTCGGTGGTCGACACCGCCGACGTCGGCCCCGTGCAAGATAGCCAGCAGGTGAAACGCTCGAACGTTTCGGCGTAGAATCGAGTCATGTCGCAAGCAGGCTCCAGGGGCGCAAGGAAGAAGAGTCCTGCGCAGCTCGACCGCGAGATCGCCGAGACGCTGCACGGCAAGTCGAAGAGCGGGCCTACCTATCTCTATGTTGAAGGCGTCGGACATCGCCTTCCGCATGGCTACGAGATCCACTGGAATTGGATCGCTCGTCGCGACGGTAAGAAGATCGACGGCGGGGCACTCACGGGGGGCGATCTTCCCGAGTTCTACGAGACGTGGCCTGATGCCCGTGGAGTAGCGGCTATCGTCGAGCAGATGACGAAGATCTTGCGAGAGTGGATTCCGTCTGGCGAGTTCGGTCGCGATCTCTCATCGAAGGTCAGCGTATCGCTCAGGAAATCGAGCAGCGAAGTGCCGATCCGGGGACGTTAGCGGGTTCCGAGGCAGCGCGTAGCACTCATGGCGCTTACGACAGGAACCGCTCCTCGGAGACGATCTCGGCGTCGATCACGTCGAGGTGCGCGCTGCGCCACACGGGCGCAACGAGCGCTTGGCTGGAAGCGCGACGAGCGGCGGGACGGCGATCCGTCGTGACAGTCGGCGTGCGGTGCGGCGCGGGGGCCTCGACCGCCGCGCTGGTGCGGCTACGCGCACGGGTCGCGACGCGCCGCGCGTCCGCCTCGCGGCGCTTGTTCGTCGCGTCGCGCGCGAGCGCGATCACCGATCCGTTCGCGACTGCGTTGATCAGGATCAAGACTGCGAGCGCGATCGCACTCACCGCGCCCGTGGCCACCAGCATCACGCCCTCCAGGGCGAGTACGAAGCCGAGGGCCTTGCGCGAGTCGCCGAACGCCGCCTTGCCGAACTTGTAGACCGAGATCGCCGAGAAGCACGCACAGCCGAGCACGACCGCGACCATCACCATCGCGAGTGACGTGTTCCCAGCGGACCAGGCTGCCGGGACCTGATCGTGGGCGAGGGTACGGCCGAACCACGGGACGAGGCCGCCGATCAGGGCACCGATCAGCGCGGCGTGAGGATTGCGGATGGCGCATTCGAGCTGCGTGACGACGTCGGTGGTGGCCGACCGATCGACGACCTTGCGGGACCGCTTGCTACGCTTGCTGGCCTTGCTCATAGGCAGCGAGATAGAGCAGTTTGCGTGCCGGCCGTGCTTACTTGCAAGTAGGCGTCTGCGATTGCTGGGTAGCAGCGCACCCGGCGTTTGCGAGCCACTGTCGCGTAGTGCTCGAGATACGGGTAGCGGTATACCCGGGGCATGAAGCTCGAAACGCATGCTGGGATCTACGCCGATCCCGCCACGATCGAGGACGTCGCGCGGGCTGTCGCGAGCCTCACCGAGATCGGCGAGGCGTACGTCATACTGAACGATGATCGCGACGCAGAGACGTACGTCCAGGCTGCCGGCACTGTCGGTGAGGACTTCATCGTCGAGCGTCGCGACGGCTGCGCGGGTGAGCACTACCGGGGTGATCGCCGCGTGTCGGCCGACGAGCTGGTCGCGATGCTCGTTGGTTGTCTGAGTGGGACGACGGACTGGAGCCACGGCATCTCGTGGCATCACGTGCGCGTCGACTTCGGTGCGGCTAACGCGAACTCCTAGTTGCAGCCGCTGGTTCGCGCGATTGTTCAAATCGCAGCCGCGTAGCGGTATGCTCGATCGCTCGCATGGCAGATCTTTCTTGGAACGACCTCCGCACGCTCTCGGTGCTTGCCGCCGAGAAGGCTGACGATCCGAACCTGTCGATGCCTGATCGTGAGCGCTGGGCAGACGTGGCCTCGCGCATCTTCGACAGCGTGGCGACGGCTAGTGACCTGCGTGCCGTTGCCGAGCTGGCCGAGCTGGACGCAGCGCTGCAACGTGACGCCAAGGTCCGCCAACGCTACCTCGATCTTGCGAATCGCGCGGTCGCGGCAGCGGGTTAGCGATGCCCAAGCCAAGACTGCCGCGTTTTCGTCTCTTGGGTAAGGTTGCCGGGCTCTCCGTCTACCTCGTCTCCGGCGAACATGTCCGTGATCAGATCGACGTCGACTTCACCATGGGTGGCAACGAAGGCGCGTACCCGCACTATGTTCCGCCCGGCGAGATCTGGATCGACGATGCCATGCATCCACTCGATCGCACCGCGACCGCGCTGCACGAGATCGTCGAGCGCGATCTCATGCTCCATCACGACATGAGTTACGACCGCGCGCATGACGCGGCGAACGTGCGAGAGCGCGCGTTTCGGCAAGGGCTCGTCCACCATCACCCGAAGACGTTTGATGGGCGTCGTGTGGCCTTCGCGTACCGCGTGTATCTGCGCTCTCGATCGTTGGGCGCATCGGGCGCATCGGGCAAGTCGTCACGACAGCTCGATCATGAGATTGCCGAGACGCTCGGACGTCGTCGTTAGCCCAGCACGCGTCGCAGCACGCGCAGCTTTCGATAGGCGACGCGAAAGCTATCGAGCGCGGATTGCGGATTCGTAGTAGCCGCAGGTGTGGCAGCACGGACAGGTACCGATCGCAGCGCAGGCTTCGCGATCGGGCGCCGGTCGCGTTCGCATTCGGGCGTGAAGATGCCGCTCACCAGCGACCGCGCCAGAATGGGTAGAACTGCCGCTGGGTGCCGCTGCCGATCACGGTCAGCCCCTTGGACTGAAACCACTCGCTCGCCGCGGCGTGTGGATCGGCCGCGATCGTGACTTCCATCTCGCGATGAACCTCGGGATCGATCTCGCCGCCGCGCTCAAGGTGCCGGGCGCGGAGTTGGATGCGGACGAGGCGGCGACGGCGCTGGTGCTCGGTCATGCACCCATTATCGGATCGCCGATCGGCCGATCTGACAGGATCCCGAAAATAGTTGCGCGCCGTCTGAAGTGACGGTGCGCTGGAAGAATTCGTCGAGACTGCATTACCGCGGAGGATCTCGGCTCCGAAGGTTGGAGGGTTGGCCGCGGCTGGATCTGACGAGCCATCTACACGCGGGCCGATTGGGCGGCTCACGCCGCCCAGAATCGATCGGCGTGATGATGCGGAAGCAGCAGCACCTTTCCGGGTCGCTCTTCGCAGTAGGCGCCCACCGCGGCGCTGCACGTCGGACACGGAACGGCGAGAAGCTGCTCTCGTGTGCATGCAGGCGTTCGCGCGTCGGCGATCACGTGGTCTGGCTCATTTCGCCGCCGCCGATCGGGCTTCTTCCAGCTCGCGGCAAAGCATCGCGTTCTCGGCGGTGAGCGTCGAGATTTGCTGGCCGAGCGTGCGGATCGCGCTCTCTAACATCTGCGTGTTGATGCACGTCAACTGACCTGCGTGATTTGCAATCACCTGTTGATCAGGGTCCGCAGCGGTCGATGCCGCGTCTGGATCGGCGAGCCACTTCCGAGCGACGGTGGCTCCCGCGCCGAGCGCCTCCTGTAGATCGTCGAACGTATCGATCAGCTCCTGATTGGCCACCGCGCCCTTGATGATCTCGAAGCCACCGGACACGACGACCGACTTCGTTACCATCCATTTGCTACCGACCTGGCTGCAATGGACCAGAAGTGCACGATTGCCGTTCGGCCTGCGGACCACCAGCATCAGCGTGCTGGTAGCGGTCCACGCGATCTTGTCGTCGATGGAGGAGATGTCGAGTGCCGTGCTCATCCGCTACAGCTTATCACCGACACGCCTTTGCGTTCGCGGTTGACGTTCGCTCGCGATCACGCTACATGGCGATCGTCCCCGATGCGCACGTTCCGGTTATCCGCTCGACTTCGCTCGCTACGCTTGCCGGCCTAGGCTAGGCAGGCGTAGCTCGCAGCTTGTCTTGAGCCGGCATAGCCCAACGGAGAGAGGCCGCGCACCTAAAATGCGCTCCAGTGCGCGTTCGACTCGCGCTGTCGGCATGACGTCGCGGTAGCCCAACCTTGGTAGAGGCGGAGCGTTAAGCGCGCACGACATTCTACAGATTCTACGGAGAGCTGTTGCTCGGCGCGGGCGCGCGCCAGGCGCAGGTCGCGATCACGATGTTCCTGGGACCCTGGCCAGACGTCTCGACGATCACGTTCAGATCCGGTGGCACGACGTCGTAATCGTCACGTACGACGGTTCCTTCGAGGCGTCCCGTGAAGCTCGCGCCGCTTTCGTTCTGACCTCTGTAGTTCACGTCGATCTCGATCGCGTTGCCGGCTTCGCAAGCCTCCATCGCGACAAAGCTCTCGATCGCGGTCGTCGAGAACATGTCCCCGGGGATAGGGCCCGGCTGAGCGAACTGGGATCGACCGTTGATGCGCAGATCTTCGATGATCCAGTCAGCTGCTCCACCCGAGGTATCGCCATCGTCGATCTCGAGCAGGTGCATCTGGAAGGGAGCGTTCTGCACCCGGGCGGTGATCGTCACTTTCGTCATTGGCGGAAGCAGAGCCTTGGATGCGATCGGCAATACGGTCGGGCGTTGCGGCGGCGGAGAGCCGACCGCGGATGCGAAGAAGGGAACACCCTCAGGGTTTGGACCGATGTAGGTCACGATGATGGTGAAGTCGCGGTCGTGCTCTACGGGATCGAAGCCCTGTATCGAGAATGCCGTTGTCGCTTTTCGGTTTGCGGCGATGCCGCGAGTTCCGAACATGGCCCCCGACAGATCCTTCAGTGCGAGCTGCGAGCGACCGTCGACTTCGATGTCGTTTACGATCCAGTCAGCTGGGCCGCCTGCGGTGCCCGCACCTGAGATGAAGAGGCGCTCGATGTCGATCGCTTCCTTCGCTTGGACCGTGACGCGCGTCGGCTGGCGCGGCAGTACCCGAGGTAGGTGGAGTGAAAGGACGAGACGCGGGGTGAATGGGTAGTGATCGGGGCTCGCCGCATCGGCCGCATCGGGATCGATGGGCGTCGGCGTGTCGTCGCTATCAGTTAGCTGCCTCCACGCGGCTTGGTAGCTCTCGCCGGTCTTGGCTTGGCGCTCGCGCACACGTCGCTGCAACGCACGATCACGTTTCTCTTTGTCGCTCATTGGGAACCTCTCGTCTCGTACGAGCTGTTCCACACCAACGACTCGTCCGAGCGAAGAGATCCAAGAACGGTATCTCAGTGAGTCGTCCTCTTCATCCCCGTGAGGTGGCCAAGGTGTGGTTGGCCAGTGGGGCTCAGGCATCTGAGTGGTGCCGAGATCAAAAGTACCGTCTTGCCACGAGCGTTACAAGATCCCGGCCCTCTCGGCCCTCTTGGAGCACTTTCCCCTCACTGATGCCGCGATCGTTCGGCTAGAGTCCTAGCGCGTAGAACTTGCTCGATCCGTTGACGATCGAGACAGCGACAAGATCGCAAGGCTCGACATCGAGCGCGACAAGCACTCTTAGAAAGAGGAGAAACAGTGAGTGATAAAATCGCGAGGCTCGGCATCGAGCGCGACAACAACCTGATGTACTACATCAAGAACGACGGTAATGTCTGGGCCACTCCCCGCAAGCAGAAGGGACAGCCCAAGGGCAAGGCCCAGAAGGTCGCAGAGACGGGGCTCGAGCTGGACTACAGCCGCTATCTGTACTTCCTCGATGGCGACGGCGACGTCGCGCGCAAGGAGCGCGCCCTGGGCGGTGGTCGTAAAGCGAAGGCCAAGGCGGCCAAGCCGACCAAGGCGGCGACCGCAGCTCCAGCGACTCCGAAGAAGACGGGAACGAAGACCGAGGCAGAACTCGACGCCGATATCGCCGAGTGCCTCGCTCAGGCGAAGAAGAAGGCTGGGAACGGCAACGGCACCAAGCCCGCCAGCAAGCCTGTAACGAAGACGAAGAAGGCGAAGACGCCGAAGAAGAAGCGCCGCTAGTCGCAACGTCGTTGCTTCAGAACCGGTAAAGCGCAAGCCCGGAGGTCTTCACGATGATCAAAGGACCGTGGCCGCTGTCCTCCGACAAGATGCGGTACGAGATCCAGCTTGAGGGTCCTATCCTCACGCCAATGTTTCATGGTGAGCGCGTCGCGCTTCGGGTGAGCGCGTCGGACCACGAAATATTGCGACGGGGCCCCGGCACCTACGGCGTCATCACGGATCTCGACACCACGACTGGAAGCACTAGTCGCAACGAAGTTGCAGCGATGGCGCTGCCAGGTGACACTCGGGTGATGCAGTCTAACGGTCACGCGGAGACTTCGAGATGAAGTGGAAGACGCTGCTCGCAGATCTCGATGAGTCCACGACACGCAAGCAGCTTCGCGCGCGCATCCAGCGACTGCTCGACAAGTGGCAGCCGATCTTGGGCGTCCAGATCGACGACTGGGATCTGCGGAAGATGAAGTTGTACTGGGGATCGTCGCGGCGTGCGGGCTGCGACGCGTTCGCCTGCCGAGACGGGCACATCACGTTCAACACCGAGCTCGCGAAGCTACCGGCGCGCTATGTCGAGTACCTCGTGGTCCACGAGCTGGTGCACCACTTGACCGACGGCCATGACGCGAAGTTCTACAAACTGATGGATCAGCATCTGCCGGGCTGGCGACAGTTGCAGGCGCGGATCGAGGAACCGCTCAAGCGATACAGCTGATGAGACTTGTGCCCGATCTGGAGGCGCGTTTCATTCGGCACGAGGTCCGCGTCGAGATGCGGCGGTTCGTCAAGCCCGAGGCATTCGCAGAGAGGCCGAGCGGTCCTTACACTGAAAGCGACTTCGAGGAGCGGACAGGACCTGTCGTGTACATTCCCGTCGTCGAGACGCTCGCGGAGGCTGACGGTGTGTGGTTGCTGTGCCCGAAGTGCTACGCGGAGAACGGAGGCTGCGTCGGCACGCACGCGGTGATCTGCTGGTTCGTCGGCAAGGTCGATGACGACGTCGACCCCAAGCCCGGACGGTGGACGCCGGCCGGGACGGGCCTTTCCGACCTGACGTTCGTGCCGAGCGCGGGCCGCAGCCATTCCGTGTTGCTCACGGGCGGGTGCATGGCGCACTTCTTCGTGAATAATGGAGATGCTCTATGAGGTGTGGTCTCTATAAGATCCTTGGGCCAGGCGGAAGATTCTATGTAGGCCAATCAATCGACATTTCAGCGCGTTGGCATTATCACCGCACGCAGCTTCGGTGTGGAACGCACGGGAATGCAAAACTACAAAACGCCTGGAACAAGTATGGCGAGAGCGCCTTCATCTTTGGGGTGATCGCTTTTTATCCTGTCGAGGACCTCGATCGTCACGAGCAGATCTGGCTTGACACCACTGATGCCGTCTCGCATGGATACAACATCGTGGCATTCGCCTCATCGAACCGAGGCTTTGCAAATCCAAAGGTGTCTGAGCGAAATCGACGAACACGAGGCAAGGATCATCCATCGTTCGGAAAGCCACGGCCTGATCTTGCAGCACGTAACCGCACGGAGCCTAATCCCATGAAGGGTAAGAAGCTGCCTGAGACAAGCGCTGTAAGAGTACGTGCACGTCTACGAGGACCACTGCATTTCAACTATGGCAAGAAGCGCGTGCATCCGCAGCATCTGTTTGGTCCGCAGAAACTGCGCGCACATATTGATGTCATTCAGCAGCGGCTACGCGCGGGTGAAACCGTCGCGGCGTTGGCGATCGAATTCGGGGTAAACTGGAAGACCGTCGACAAGATCAAGCGCTGGCACGGCCACGTGGTCAACGGGGTCGCGAGTTGACGTGGTGGTGTGCTTGGCAGCGATGAACCAGTGCGGCGAATACGGACGCGTGTTGTTCGGCCGCAACGGGGTTCAATGAAGTTGAAAGTTCCAAAGCTGGATTGGAAGGGAAAGACGCTCAAGCTTCGCTCGATCGTTCTCTCGGGCGCACCGCTCGTCGAGATTGATCGTGAGGTGCTCGACATGTTTGACTTCATGCGCAAGACGCTGCGTGGTGATCACAACGCTGAAGAAGCTAATCTTCCCATGATGCAAGCATCGCCAGCATCGATGCAGTGTCTTATGCGCTTTATGTGGGAGCCTTACTCCGATGGTAAGGGCGCCGTCGAGTCCATCTACGGCTGGATCCTGGACGCCACGACGTACTGCGTAGACGGAAAGCCTTGGTGGCTCGTTCGCGCGAACAACAAGCTGGATGAACCACCGGCGAGATCGATCCTCAAGATCGAACGTGTCGACTGTCTTGGCGCAGATGTACAACGCGATCGGATCATGAACTGCTCGTTCGGTGGCGGTCGCGGATACTCGATGTGGTGGACGTGGATCAATCAGCTTCCGATGCTGGAGATGCAGGTACGGAAGAAGCCCTTCGACATGCGTATTGTGGAGGAAGGATCTCCCTTGCCGGTTGGATACGAGCGAATGCCGCGTGCGATGTCAGCCTAGTCGCGCGCCGTCTTGCTGCCGACTAAATTTCGACATCGTCAACGCACGGCGCGTCGAGCCAGTGCCGAACGATCCGCCGGCCGGCGATCCGCTCGACGACGGCGGGACGCCACTTGTCGTCACCGCGCTTGCACATGCCGCACGCGATCTTCGGGTTGCCGAACAGGCGCCCGCGGCACTTGTCGCAGCCGAGCCCTTTGCGCTTCGCGAACCACCAGACCGATTGTTCGCAGACGCAGTCGATGTTGCCAGTGGGATGGATGCGCGCGAGGTGATCGCGGCGGCGCCGCGCTCCCTTACGGTACGTACGATCTCGACGAGCCTCTCGCTTCTTCACGTGAACCTCCAAGCGCGCCCGCGAGGCGCGCGATAGTGAGGTCCAAGCTCGTCACGTTTTTACTGTACCAGTTTCGATTGAGAGAGCCCGGCGGGAGTCGAACCCGCGACCAACGATTTCATCACTTCGCTGCTCTAACCAACCTGAGCTACGGGCCCGAACGGGTCGCGCTTCGCCACGTCTGAGGTGGCGACGAAGGCGATGGATTCCGAGCCCACCACAAGCGCTAGCGGATCCCACCGGAGTCGAACCGGCCATGGCGAGGTCATTATTCTCGCTGCTTCTCCTCGAAGACTTGAGATCCATACGTGCAGGGAGGTGGGATCGAACCGACCGACCTCCGGCCATGTGATGTACCGGTGCTCTACCACTGAGCTATTCCTGCAAGAGCCTTCGCACGGAGTTGAACCGCGGGTCGCCTCGTTAGAAACGAGGTGCTCTGACGTTGAGCTACGAAGGCATGGCGGAGGCGCCACCTCCGGCGTCCAGCTCGCGCTGTGCGCCGGTTGATCCGGTAACGCCTCCATAAGCGTTAGCGAACGAGCCGCAAGCTCGACACCGCCTTTCCGACCGTCTTGCGATCATGTGTGGGGTGAACTCCGATCGCGGTCGCCTGTTCGTCAAACGGACCGGCGTTTTCGCGGATCAAGACGTGCGGAACGCCGCGCGCGGTGAGACGCGCAGCGATCGCGAGCAGCTCGGCCTCGTTCGGGACGCCGAGCACCACGGCGATGGATCCCGGCGGAGCGGGACCACTCTCGCCGGCGGCGTGTGCGACGTGGGCGGCGAGGACGCCTTTCGGCAGGTCTTCGCGGACGACCACGTAGTGTGTCTTCGGAGGGTCCGAGGACGGGGTCTTGGGGACGCTGCTCGACGAGGAACTCGGAGCGGCATCATCGGCCTGGGGAAACGCAGAGAACGCTCGAAGGCGCTCACGGTCAATGGCTTTGCGACATGCAGCTATCCTGCGGCGCCGTTCGCGGGATGTCAAGTGGGGTTGTGATCATGAAGCACCCGCTCCTCGCGCGGAGCGGGTGAAAGAACCGAGCCTGCGCGGGCTCACCAGCTCGTGTCCGATCGTCATCGGGCGTTGCGGGACGCCGAGAGATGGCGTGCCTTGCGGCAGAGGCCCGGCGGGTGTGTTGTGGCGACTCTAGCACTTGATCGTGATCGACTCGCTCGCGCGATCGAAATTGTTGACGATCGCGCGGCTCACGAGTAGTTTCTTCGTGCGGGGAGAGTGCTGGTTCTCAGAGTGGTCTCATAAGCCTCTTGACGTCGGTTCGATTCCGACCCCACGCAACGAAGTGTTCCGATGACGTCGCACCTCTCATCTCTGTCTAGTCGCAGTCGCTCGTAGCGTCGCTACGTGCTGACTCCTGGAAGGTGAGGTGGGGGCTGGTCCCCACGCCCGTCTCGAAAACGGGATGCCCCGAAAGGGGCCGGGTTCAATTCCTACTCCTTCCGCTGCGAAAAATGGAAGGCGAGTCCGAGCAGGTGCTGGAGGCCGGTTGCTAACCGGTTAGTCGCGTGAGCGACCGGGTTCGAGTCCCCCGTCTTCCGCGGAGGAAAATGATCATGAACGCTTCATCCGATTCCGTTGTCGTCGAGGTCCGTGCTGCGGAAGGCGGCAACGATGCCAAGCTCCTCGTACTCGAGCAAGTGAAGATCTACGTGCGGCTCTGCGGCCGGAGGTCTCTTTGACGTCGAACTCGTAGAGGATCGCCCCGGCATCGCCGTGCTCTGCGTCTCGGGCCGCGGCGCCACGGCGCTGTTCGCGGGCGAAGCGGGCGGGCACCGATGGCAACGCGTGCCCGAGACTGAGAAGCGCGGTCGTGTACATACGAGCACGATCACCGTCGCCGTGCTCGAAGAGCCGCGTCACGTCGACCAGACGATCCGGCCCGAGGACGTCGACGTCGAGACGATGCGCGGATCAGGTGCCGGCGGCCAGCACCGAAACAAGACCGACTCGGCCGTGCGCGCGCGCCACCGGCCGACCGGCATCGAGGTCCGCTGCGAGGCGGAACGATCGCAGCATCGGAATCGTGAGCTGGCGATGCTCGTGCTCTCCGCGCGTGTCGCGGAGCTGACGCGATCGGCCGTGCAGGGAGCGCGCGACGCTGATCGACGACAGCAGTTAGGATCGGGGATGCGCGGCTGCAAGATAAGAACGATTCGTGTGCAGCACGACGTAGTGGTAGACCATCAGACAGGTCGACAGTGGGCGCTGAAACAATACCTTCGCGGCGACTGGTGATGGACGACGATGAGATGGCGAGTGCTTACCTTTCCGGCGCGTCTCTACCGCAGATCGCAGCTGTCAACGGACGTCCTTACGACTTCGCACGTCGTCACGTATTGCGAGCCGGCGCTACGCCGCGGAGTTCCGCGGAAGGTGTCCATCTCGCCAAGCGCGTACAGCAGGACGTTGAGGTGACAGAAGAGCTGACCGAACTGATCGACGGCCTTCTTCTTGGTGACGGCCATCTAGAAGCTACGCAGTGGAGCGCGCGTCTGACACTTGGACAAACAGCAGCCCATCTTCCATGGCTACAGCAAGTACACGGCATTCTTACGCGGAGTGGCGTTGCGTCGACAATACAAGTTCACGGGCGCGCAGGTCAGATGAGCGTGCACGGAAAGCGATTTCGCCGTCGACGATCACGCGCGTTGCGTACAGCGCGCTATGTGTTTCTGAAAGCAGTGCATGCGCGTTGGTATCCGAATGGCGTAAAGCGGGTACCGCAAGATGTTCGCCTAACGCCGCTTTCGATCGCGCATTGGTATTTTGGCGACGGTACTGTTGGGTGTCGTGGTTACCACGCAAAATTCTGCACTGATGGGTTCTCGGCGGCTGATGTGCGCAGGCTCATGCAGGCGCTCACGGAGCGGTTTGCATGGGCGCCTGTTCTTGAGCAACGAAACCGAATCTTACTTTGCAAGACGTGCGATCGAGCTTCTCTCGTCAAAATGCTACGAAGCTCACAGGTCCCGCGCTGCTTCCGTCACAAGCTTCGGCTGCGACTTCAAGATCGTAGATTCGTCGTTATAGGAACCAAGGAAGAGCGCCTGCGCGACTTGCGCCTGCGCGAGCTGAGCTACGGCAGGATCGCGATGGAATTGAAATTGTCGAAGAGTGGCGTCTTCAGCGCCTGTCAGCGTTTAGGCGTTTAGGGATCTGAGTCCACGCGGCGACAAGCGCCATCCGCACGCAAGGAAGCGGCCTGTTGTTTTCATGCAGGCACTCTACCCGGGTTCGCCTCGTCGCAGTCGGTGAGTGCCAACTGACCGTGGGGCCCCGCGCAGTTGGAGATCTTGCCACGGGTCCGCGGCCCCCGATCACGTCGACGGCCGGACGTGGCGCTACAAGGCGTACGCACGCGGCGACTGGTGAGGCTCAGCCGTCTTCCGCTTCACACGTTCGTTTGCGGTCGAGAGACTCGATCGCCGCGATCGCGAGCGCGGCGATCACGACCAGCTCGTGCCGATACTCGTCGTCGCCCGCTCCATGCCGCGTGGCGCGGATGCGGTGCTCGTCGAGCAGGCGCAGCCACGTCAGGCGATCGAGACGATCGTCGGCGGACGCACCGCCCCATTTCTCCGCCGCGCTCTCAAGCTCGGCTTCGACCTGCGCGAGCACATCGGATCTTTTCACGTGTGGCGATGCCCTCGCGCTACTCGACGCCGATCGTCGCGGTTACGACGAACACGTTCCCTGCCATGTTCAGGATGGTGAGCCGCAGGTCGAAGAAGTCGTCTCGCGAGAGCTTCAGCCCGTCGGTCTTGACCGACTTGAGGCCGGTCGTCTCGCCGGGAACCCACGTGACGACGAAGTCGGGGACCGCGACTCCGTTCTTGAACAACTGGACGGTGACTAAACCCGTGCCCGGCACGAGTACGGGCGGGGCGATGTTGACGGCCAGGTCCTTCAGCTTGCCGCGACGGGCGACGGGGTACGACACGACCGCGACCGTGCTGTCACTGAGGATGACGGGGCCGGCGTCGCCGAGGTACGTCGTCTGCGACGCGAGGAGAACCGGGACGATCCCAGAAAACTTGAGGTAGGAGCTGTTCTCCTTGTGCTTCTTGTCGCACCCGCATTTGGAGCCGCCGCAACAAGGATCGCAACCGCAACAGGTGGAGCCCATATGGCGATCATGGCGTCTGCCCGTCGAGAGGACAAGAAATCGGCATTCGCGCCGTGTGAGACCCCAGCTATCCTTTGACGACTAACGGGGTTTTAAGGCGGCATCGGGCCCAGCCATTTGCCCCCGCGCAGAAATTCGCGCACTAGCTTCGGAGGCGCGAAACCAGGATCTTCGCTGGATCACCACCGGTTCTCCTAAACTTGGCGCGACCACCGGTCGAGCTAGTTTCGCGTTATCAGCCCCAGCCTGCGATCCCGGTCGACTCCGGCCAGCCGTACCAACTGCCTGCGATTTGAGATCTCCGCATCAGGGCGAACTGGTCGTACAAAGGAGCGCCGCGGTTCTTCGTGAAGTCGAACGCGGCGATGTACGTGTAGCGATCGGGCTGATCGAGGAGCCAGGAATACTGTGTGTCGAGGTTGTACCGGTGAGGAAACTCCTGATGGACCAGAGATCCGTCGCGCCGTTCGATGACGAGGACGTATGGTGTCACGGTCTCGTTGAGCGCGCGCTGGGCGAGGTCCGTTGCGCGCTGGCGCCGCCGCTTGATGTCCTCGTAGATCTGGAGCCAGATCTTGGACATCTCGCGATCTTTTGGATCGTGCATGTCGAGATGTTGGCCGGGCTTGTACTTCGTGATCGCCCAGAATGTCGCGTTGGTCGTGTTGGTCAGGACGCGGTCGGTCACGGGGCGATGCGGTGGCGCGTAGGCTTCGCGCCTCCGTTCGGTGAGTTTTTCTCCCGATAGATCGGCGACCAGGCGCGCGTAGCCTTTGTGAGCCCGCTCGGCGAGCTTCGTGCCCGATGCCTCGGCGACTGGGATGAAATCGGTCCACGATGCGAGGTGACCACTGTTGATCGTGAGCAGCCAGAGCGAGATCTGGTAGCCGACGACAGGTGCTGCGCGCTGCGATCTGCGATCGATCCGTCCGTACAGCAGGTAGTTGGCGTTGAGCGCGCGACCGATCTTGGTCAGGCACTCCTTCCGATCGTCCGGACAGTTGTGCATTACCTTCTGGTCGAGTAGTTCCTTGTCGCTGTTCGGCGCGATCGCGTACGGCCCGTTGGCCGCGCGTGAACGTAGAGCAGCTGTCAGCTCTCGTGCGATTCGCAATGATGCCAGATCGATCGCTCCCACAACCTCAAGGCCGAGGATCGCGATCGTCGCCGCGGCGCGCGGATCTTGACCGACGTAGTAGTAGGGGGGAAGCATCGGATCTCCGTTTTGGAGCAGCTACGAGGATAGCATTCGCGCGGGGGCCGACGCGAGATAGTCGCGGGACTGGCTACTCGAGCTCGTGCGCAAAGAGGACGATACCCTGCCCCGCATCGTTGTATTCGCGCGCCCGGCGTTTCATGGCGTTCCAGATCGCGTTCGACAGCTTCGCGTCGTAGCCGGTTCCGAAGCCTTTGGGAGGATCGACATGGACTCCCTCGTCGAACCAGCCAACGCCGTGACCGAGCGACTGCATCGCTCCATAGTACCCGGCGAGTTCCGCGGAGAACTTGGCGGCGATCTCGTTCAGCTCCGCATCCGTGAGTTTCTTCTTCGCAGCCGTGGTGAACTTCTTGCCGACCGCACGAGCCGCTGCCGGTGGATCTGGCAGGACGTTTTCCCACGAGCCTCCGGCGCGCGGCGACAGCGCTCGTCGAGCATCGTCAGATTCGAGGTTCTCGACTTCGGTGGCGTAGCCATCGCCCCAGAACGCGTTCGTCGCCCCTTCGGTGAAGGAATCCCAGTCGTAGCTGTGCGTGCTTACCAGGCCTGCTTGCTTGTCGAAGACGATGCGTACGGACTTTGGCACCTTGCGGATGGCCTTCGAGAAGTCGTCCGGCATCTCCGCAGATCCGTGCTCTTTGCGGATGTCGCGCACGAGTGCCGCGGCCGTCGCCGGATCGTGTTCGAGAAGCGCGTCCCTCGCGACGTCCCACGATGCTTCTGCCGGAACCGTCGCGACCATCGTGGCGTGGTGGCGCTGTCGCGGTTGGCGTCGTCGTTCGAGCGCCTGGGCAATCTCTTTGTCGAGCTGGGCTCGCGACTTTCTTTGAGAGCTGCGCTTCACGGTTAGTTCCTTGCCTGTCCGGTTAGAGTCATGTTCGCCACTTGTTCCAAATAGCTAGCGCTTCCGGTGTTTGCGGGGGCACATCTTCGGCTGGGCAGTCTAGATCGTGTGCGCCGAATGCTTCGACGTAAGGCGTGTCGCCATCGCCGTCGCCGGGGGCGGTACCGCAAGTGCAGGCCGGAATCACGTGAGCTTCCTCGCCGAATGGCGAGCGAAGCGCAGTCTCGATGTCGTCCGTTATGTCGTCCGTTATTCCGACGTCGGGCGCCTTGGGTGTCAACCGGATAAGCATGGTTAGTTCCGTTCCCGAGGCGAGGGCTTTTTGTTTGTGCCGACGATCGCCCCGACGGCTACGCTGACGACGAAGACTCCGATCAAGAAGATCCAGTTCATGCGACATGTTTCTTCCGCGATCGCCCGCAGAGGAAGCACCCCGTGTACGCGCGATCACCGCTCGCATACGGGGTGTCACCGGCGCTGAGGTAGGCGTGATCGAGGACCACGGCGCGAGGGTCAGCCTTCTTGGACGTGTCCTTCTCGCGCTGCACGCTAGTTTCCTTCCTCGGCGCGACGATCGCGTTCCTGTCGCGCGATGTCGAGAGCTGTTTCGAGCCCCGTGTCGCAGAGCGTGCCGAACAGATCGGTGAGGTGCTCGCGGAGCTCTGCGTGATACGTGTCGTTGTGCTCGACGTGCTGAGGCGTCACGACGAAGCCTTGCTCTGGTTCGATGACCGTAGGCTGCTCGACGACGATCGTAGTCCGTGCGGGCTGCGCGCTAGGAGCAACGCGCTTGATGAGCGCGCTCAGCTCTTCGCCGATCTCGGCGATCGCGTCGTTGGCGACCGCGATCCGAAGGCGCAGGGTCTTGCCGCGGCGGATCTCGAAGTGAGTGAGGCGGCCCCGCGGACCGCGGGGCTTCTTGCGCGAAGGGGGCACGACTCCGCCTTTATACTCGTCGTAGGGACGTGTCTCCTTCGAACCTCGGAGAGACTCCGGGGCCCTACTCCGAAGAGACTCCGGGGCCCTACTCCGAAGAGACTCCGGTGCCCTACCCCGAAGAGACTCCTGCGCCCTGCCTCGAAGAGACTTGCGCGTCATCGACGTCTCCCGCCGCCGCGCTGGATGCCGAGTAGCTCGTAGATGTAGCCGCGCGTGAGACCCGAGTTGGCCGCCGGCCAGCCATACCGCGCGCGCCAGTCGTCGATCGTCTTCAGGATGCCGGGGTAGCGCTTGTCCTTCACGAGTTTCATCGCCTCGGGAAGTGTCAGACCAAACTTCGTCATGTCGAACTTCGCGGCCAGCCGGAAGTCGGCTTCGGTGAGGACGTCGCCCATCTCGTTTCGCTTCATCGGTACTTCCAGAGGTCTGCCAGGTCGGTCGTCGCGCCGACGCCCTTGTAGCCTTCGATCGATCGGATCTTCGCACGATCACCCTCGATCGCAACGACGACGAAGGTGCCTCCGTAGCCGTCTTTGTAGCGGACGAGGTCTCCCACCTGGATCTTTGTGCTGCGCCCCGCGATCGACTTCTTCATCGTCGCGTGCGCGCGCGATGTCGGCGAGGATTTCTTTGAGCGCGGCGACCGACGAATCAAGAAGCCCGTCAGGTCCTCGTCGTACTCCGCCTCGTCGCTGATTCCGCCGATCTCGTGATCGGCGAACGCGAGCGCGCTCGACGCGACTTCGTCGTACGCCTTGGGCGAATCGTACGCGATGCCGGGCCCGAAGCCGGCATACGCGGGATTCACGATGCCTCGCCACAGGAGCTTGCCGCCACGGCTCACGGCTGTGCGGTAGTGGTTCCTGTCGTCGTAGACGATGCTGATCTGGAGGCTGCCTGAGTAACGCTTGGCCATTGCTTGGATCCTATCGGTGCGTACCCCAGCCGGCGAACTTCTTTACAAGCTTTCGCTCTCGGTGCAGCTCTCATGCGCGATCTGGAAGTCGCGCTTCCAGGCGTAGAGCTTGGCGTCGAAGTCGGGAGGCGCATGGCTCGCGAGCGCGTCACCGCGCGTCCCTCGGTGGTATGCGATCACCATCGCGGCCGGCATCTCCAGCACGTCCTCCGCGCCGCAGCGCGTGCACTTCTGGAGTAGCTTCGCGCCGCCGTTGAGCGGCTTGGTGCCGATCCACCGCGCCGCCGGTGATCGTCCCAGCTCCTCCGCCGCTCGAGTAGCTTCGTCGCGGTTCATTGCGCCACTAGATCCGCGAGCGTGTCGCGCAGGTTCCACAGCGCGCGCAGAGCGCGGCGGCGCGGCGGCCAGTCCTTCAAGAGGTAGCGCCGCGGCGTCAGCGCGTCGTGGTGGTGCTTCGTGCGGCTCACGGTGGGCTCTCGCTCACGTGGCGTGGCGGTACGGTCGGGCAGCTCGCACGGATCTCCTTGAGCTGTTGCTCGATCCCCTCCAGCGCGTGGGCCTGTCGGTAGCTGAACGATTGTCCGACACACGACATGACCGACGCTCCGAGGCCGATGCCGGCGATCAGTCCCGCGATGAGGAGCTTCTTTCGCAGGGTGCTCTTGCTTGATGGAGGTTCGGGCAACGGCATCCCGGAGGCCACGAGCAGCCGCTCGAAATCCTCGGGGGATATGTCCGGCGCGACCTGTGGTGGTCCTTGCGACGCGTCGCTCACGCGCGGACTTCCTTGGCGATGCGCTCCCAGCGGCGGAGCAGATCGTCCGACGAGGTAAGGCGCTTCTGAAGATCGCGCGCGACGAAGTCGGTGGACGCGGGATGCTTGGCAGTACGGGACGCATGGTCGGTCGCGGGGTTCACGGGGGCATCCTACCTGACGGAATCGACGACCGACTAGTGAAGAGAGATCTCCCCCGTCGCGATAAGCTCTCGGCGCATGAGCGCCTGGAGCAAGATCGACGAGCTTTGCCGTAGCGTGGCCGACCGTCCCGTCATCGAGATCGAGGCCGGTCCGATCAAGACGGTCAAGGACGCGCAGGCCGCTCTCAAGGACATCGACTTCAAGCCGGATCGTCGCGTCGTCATGGGCTGGGAGATCCTTTTGTCGCGGCGCAAGCAAGATGGCGTCGTGCTCTGGCACTTCTCGGCCAAGCTTCATCCGCACGGCAGATCGTCGACGGAGAACGACTGGAAGGTCCTCGGCAAGATCGCCGCCCGCGTCAAAGCTCCTCGTGATCCGGTGCTCACACCAGAGGATCCGAGCGCGGTGATCCACTGGTCGTGGACCGAGCAGTGATGCCATGCGCGCCGTCGATCAGACGACCTACGGATCCGCCGATGGCAACTGTTTCAGCGCGTGCGTCGCGTCGATCCTGGAGATTCCGCTCGAAGAGGTCCCGCGTTTTATGGGTGTCAGCTGGCCGTTTTTGCGATGGCTCGCGGACCGCGGCTTGTCGGCGTCGCGCTACAAGCGTGTCGACTACGTACCGTTGGGCTACTCGATCGCGACTGGGTCTTCGATGCGCTTTGCGGGCAAGATGCACGCGTGCGTCGCGCTCGATGGAATCGTCGTCCATGATCCACATCCCAGCCGCGAGGGTCTTCCCTTCGGTGTCGTGGACTACATCGTGATCCACGAATTCCGCGGCCTCTGACCCGTCGACCCGTCGGGGCCGTCGGGGATCGGCATAACTGCACGTCGGCGAGAGGAAGGGACTGCTCGCGGCCAGGCTTCTTGAGGTAAACCTGCGGCATGCAGATGCGGATGACCGACGTCGATCACCTGGCCACGTCTACCGACATGGTGGATGTCTTGAAGCAGCTCACGAAGATCATGCGCGACGTCGAGTCGCTGCCCGACAACGCGCAAACGCGCTTCTGGGACGACACGCAGCAAGATATCGGCGAGGTTTCTGTCGAGGATCTTCGCGTCGGTCAAATGAGCACGCGCTCGGTCACCGTGCTCTACAACATCCTCGCCAACATGTGCGGCCCCAAGCTCGCCGAGATGGTGAACGGACAGATCACCGAATACTACGAGCGCATGCTGGAGCAGCTGAAGACGGTCTCCCAGTGGGACACGTTCCTCGACGAGCAGTTCGAGGAGGCCAAGAGTGCGGGACGTGAAGAAAGCCTCGTGGCAGAGGTGACGCTACACGGTGCCCGTACAATCGGACAGGGCACCGTGCGACGTGTCGGCGGCAACTCGAAGCTCCTGACGTTGACGACGCCGGATCGTACGGTGCGTCACTTCTCGAGCAAGGATGTCAGCATGATGGTGATCACGCCGACAGCGGACGCGACGCTCTGATCGTCCTGATCACGTGGCGCCGCAGATCGTTCGCGGTGCAACACCGGTGTTGGATGTAAGCTGTTGCACGTGTCGAGGCGCTACGTCGCGGTGATCATCGAAGACGCACATGGACGCGTGCTGCTTCTCCTACGCGGACCTACGGCGCCGTGGATGCCGAACCGCTGGAACTTGCCCGGCGGCGGAGTCGAGCACGGCGAATCGACCTTCGATGCCGCGCGGCGTGAGACGCTCGAAGAGACGGCGCTGCGCGTTTATTCGCTCTCGCCGATCACGCGGATCGGCGAGCTCGACGTGTTCCGCGCCGATGATTGGGAAGGCCGCGTGCGCCTGGTCGACCGCGAGCACACGCGTTCGGCGTGGGTGCCCAGAGAGATCGCGTGGACGTGGGACCTGATCCCGCCGCAGCGCGAAGCGTTGCGCTACTACGCGCGCGCCTCAGCGTAGCGTCTTGAGCGCCGCGGCGACGGTCTTGACGCGGTGCTGCTTCTCGACGCTCGGGACTAGCTCTTTCAGGCGCTCTCCGTTACTGCCCTGGAGGATCAGATCGACGGCCACGCGCTCTGCGTCTTCTAGTTGATCGAGCAGGTCGCGCGGCGGCTTGGTGAAGCGGACGGCTTCGTACGAGTACCAGATCGCGCCGCTCCGACCGTCTGACGTCCGCGAGACGAGGAAGGCGACCTCGCCGGGTTCGGACGGGCGCTCCTTGTCGAAGAAGTGCATGCCACCGGACGTGTTCACGCCGACGACGTAGCCGAAGCGTTTGCCGCGTGTGTTGTCTCCTCGCGTCTTGAACAAGATCTCGACGCGCTTGCCGGGCTTGGTCCAGCTCGTCGTTCCAGGCGCCTTAGACATCTCGCGTACGGAGGGTCCGCTCATAGGGGTACCAAGCTCGTCGCGTCGAGCCAGCCGCTCACGTCGCGTTGGCTCCGCAAGTGTGCTCGCCAGTACGGATTGCCACGCGTCCCGAGGTTCTTGACCTCGTCGACGATCAGCGTCGCATCTTTGTAGAAGGGCGGCATGCGGAAGTCGGATACGACGACGTCGCCGGGCGAGAGTGGCGGTATTCCACGAGGTCCACGAGGCACGGCTCTTGGACTTTAGCCTCGCATAGCCAGTTTCTTGAAGCCACTTCCCGCGATCAGCTACGCTAGATCCATGCTCAAGCGCACCCAGATCATCGTGCCGATGGGCGCGTGTCCCTACAATCCGCCCGTCATTCCGACGAGCACCGTTGTTCTCTTGAGCATCGATACGGGGCCGCTGCCGATCTGCCAGGCGCTGCCGTGCTTCTCGGGTCGGCGACGGCGATGCCGGTAGATCTGATAGGCTGACCTCGTGACCAAGTCCACCAAGCAGCTTGAGGATGACATCGCGGAGTCACTCGCAACCGCGAAGGCTCGCGAGATCTCAGAGCGGCGCATCGCGGCCCTGATCGCGAAGGGGGAAGACGTTCGCAATACGCCGGCGTGGCGCGACGCGATGTCCGAAAGCCGGATGATTCGCTTTCGATCGGGACCAACTCGGCCCGGTATTGACCGCTCCAAGCACACGCGTGTCGACATCCGCTGGTACGCGATCCCCAACGAGAACAAGGCATCTGGCGGGTTCCTCCCCGTGATCGAAGAGGACGGCAAGGTCCGCGGCGATACGTGGTCTGGCCGCGGTTACGGCAAGGCCGAAGCCGAAGCGATGGCAGAAGCGAAGGCTCACGAAGCCGCATCGCGGTTCACTGGAGATTGGAACGTTACCGTCAGGAAGGGCCGAGCCAAGGAGCACGCCCGGTGAAGCGCAAGTACGGCAAGAAGGCATCCGAGAAGGTCGAGCGCGCGCTGCACGAGATGAAGCGCGGCACGCTACGGAGCGGTCGATCGGGTAGGAAGGTCACGAGTCGCGCGCAGGCGATCGCGATTGGTCTTTCGCAAGCGCGCCGCGCGGGCGGCAAGGTACCGCCTGCGCCTGGGCACGCCACGAAGTATCGGCCAAAGTACGGTGATGAGGCGGGTGCCTGGGAGAGTGGCTTCCAGTACGGATCGGAGGCCGCCCGCCACGAGACGCGCGCGACCGCGCGTGCGATCTTGGGCCAGCTTCGAGCGCAGGCGCGTACGGATTTCGATCGTGGTCAGGTCGCGGCGTACGAGCGCATGCTCGGTGATCATGGCTCCACGTCGCGTCACCACGCCAGCCGGAAGAAGTACCCGTACATCGCGTACTGGGTTCGCACCCGCGGCGGTCCGCGCAGCTCGTGGGACATCATGCCCATCTACGTCCTCGGTACGACGACGCGCGCTGACGAGGGCATCGTCGGTCATGATCTGCGCGTCCGCCCGCTCCATCTTGGCAAGGGTCCCTACACGGTGGTCATCTCGCCCGATGACGTGGAAGATCGGCCGTGAAGACGATCGGACAGACGAGCAGCGGCAAGCCGATCTATGCCGCTTTCCAGTTGCATCGGAACTTCGACGGTTGGACGGCTGACGATCACGCCGATGCCGCCGAGGTGCATCGCGGCGCGGTTCGCAGTGACATCAAGACGAACGTGTCCATGCACGAGAACTCTGCGGCGCTCCACGGCGAAGAGATGCAGCGGATCTACAGGGCGGTCGAGAAGCTGGGCTTGGCGCCCGCCGCGGGCAAGAAGAAGAGTCACGCGCAGCTCGACCGCGAGATCGCCAAAGCGCTAGCTGGCCGTCGGACAGCTAGTAGCAGACGCTGATCGCCGTTCCGAAAAGCACTTTTCTTGCCCTGTTCGCACGAGATCTCTACCGTCGTCGTATGACCGAAGTGCAACGTCTTCCTGCCATTTGCCCCCCCGACGACTGCGAGGGCGAGCGCGGCGAGCGAGGCAAGCGCGGTCACCGCGGACATGACGGTCCGACAGGTCCGACAGGTCCGACAGGTCCGACAGGAACGACGGGCGTCGGCAGTACGGGTCCGACGGGTCCGACAGGTCCGACGGGCCCAACAGGATCAATCGGCTTGACGGGACCGACCGGCACAACTGGCGTCGGTACGACCGGACCCACAGGACCGACGGGGCCGAGCGACGGACCGACAGGCCCGACGGGCCCAACAGGATCGATCGGCCTCACGGGACCGACCGGCGCGACCGGTAGCGGCAGCACCGGTCCCACCGGTCCCACAGGACCGACGGGGCCGAGCGACGGACCGACGGGCCCGACGGGGTCCACAGGACCGACGGGGCCGAGCGACGGACCGACGGGCCCGACGGGGTCCACAGGGCCCATAGGGCCCACAGGGCCCGCCGAAGCCGTCGCTCCACTGATTGCCGCCGCACGGGTCAATGCTGATGGCACCTTCGTCGCGCAGCAGGGTTTCGTCGGACCTATCACGCACGTTCCCGGATCCGGCGTGTACGAAATCACGCTGGTGACTCTTCCGGTAGACACTGACAATCTCGCGATCAACGTCACGCAAGTGGCCAATGGCTCACCTGGCGTCGGCGGCGAAGAGACCGCTGGTTTCGTTGCTCCAGGCGTCATCGCGGTCGTTACCTTCGATTCGACAGGTACGGCAGCAGACCGTGGCTTCATGATCACTGTCTACGACCTGAATTGACTCGACGGTTGGCGGTTGGCGTCGACTAGCAAACTTTGGATCTGGGCGGATCGGTCACGTCCGGCCCTGTCGTTGACGGCTAAGACCGTGGCTTCATGATCACTGTCTTCGACCTGAATTGACCCGACGGCGTTTTTGATCGCGGTCAGCTGCGTCAGCTGCGTGATCGCGCTCCCTCCATCGTTGTCGTGGACGCCGTCTTACGCGGTCGCCAGTACGCCAGTGCGCGGATCGTTGATCACTGCTCATCGCGTGCCCGGTCCGAAAAGCACTTTTCTTGCCCTGTTCGCACGAGATCTCTACCGTCGTCGTATGACCGAAGTGCAACGTCTTCCTGCCATTTGCCCCCCTGACGACTGCGAGGGCGAGCGCGGCGAGCGTGGCAAGCGCGGACATCGAGGAGCCACGGGACCGACGGGCCCGGCGGGCCCCGAATCAGGAGCGTTGCTCGGTCGCCAGGTGTTCAACGTGGCTGGCAACGGCACGTACACACCTACGCCAGGTGCGCGCTCGGCGATCGTACGCGGCTGCGGCGGCGGTGGTGGGGGTGGCGGCGTCGGACCGTCTGGTGCGAACGACGCGGCTGGCGTCTCGGGTGGGAACTCTGGGACTGCCATCGAGGTCGAGGTAGTGGCGCCGCTTAACACGCTTCTGACTGGTGGACCCATCACGGTCGGGGCCGGCGCTCCGGGCATGGTGGGCAATAGCTCTGTCCAGACCGGGGGTGATTCGACGCTCGTGATTGGTGGCGTGACGCTGACGGCTCCTGGTGGAGTTGGAGGCAACTCGGGTGGTAATGGTTTCCTCATTCCCAACGTCGTCGGGTCGCCGCCTCCGAACGCGCCAGCCATCGGAGTTGACTATCAGGCTGCTGATCCGGGTGGGTATGGCTTTGCAAACACGCTCAACAACGTCGCTCTCCGTGGCGGCGACGGTGGAAGTGGCGACTTCGGTATCGGTGGGCTCGGTAGCAATGGCCTCGTCAGTAACGGCAACAACGCGAGCGGCAACGGTGCAGGGGGTGGCGGAGCGTCGCAGCGGGGTGGTCAGCTCGCTGACGTCACCGGCGGCGCCGGTACGCCGGGCCTCTGGATCATCGAAGAATACGCGTGAGCATGCCCCTCGGTGAAGATCCCGGAGCACAACACCTCGCGTGAACATCACACGCGTGTGATAGGCACATGGGCATGTTACTCGACCTCATCGTCTCCTTCGTTGCGATGTTCGTGACCCCGGACGCCGCGCGGGGACTCTCCTCGACGGCACCCGCATACATCGACGAGGACTCCGCCCGCCAGCACCTGGCGGCCGCCGTGGTCGCGGGCGTGATGACCAAGACCAAACCCGAGACGCTGCTCGCGATCGCGTGGCACGAGTCGCGTTACAAGTACGACGCGATCACGCGAGAACCGCCGGATCCGGTCACGCGACAGGCGCGATGGAGCTGTGGCGTGCTAACGCCCGAGCCGATCACGGACCGAAGAGCCTGTGAAGTGATCGCGGGCAGTCTCGCGAGGGGCTATCTCGCCGGCGCGCGCCACCTGCGCGCCTGGCTCGACGCTTGCGGCGATCACTCCGGGTGCGCGCTCTTGGGCTTCGCAGGGGCCGCGACCCACGACTGCGCAAACTCGCCGACGCGTGCCTGCGTCGCGGCCCGAGACTTCGCCGTGCGGTCGATGTGGATCACGCGCGTGCTCCGTCCCGCGAAGTCCCGGCGGGAGAAGCCGCCGCTTAGCTGATCACGACTGGTTCCCCTAGTCGTGGCGACGCTCTCGAAGCAATGGGCGATCAAGGCTCGATCGGAGCATCGCGAGGTGCTGCCGGCAGAATCGGATCTTGTAGCTGCCGAGCACGAAGACGTGGATGTCGTCGCCTCGATCGTCGTTGGGATCGATCCTCCGTGCGCTGCGGCGGTCACCGGACCCAAGATGTCGATCACGGCGTCGCCTCTGGGATCTCGTGATTGGCGTAGATCTTCCCGTACTGGAGGATGCTCGCGACCATCCAGTCGTAGCCCTCGAAGCCATCGGACGGCGTGCTCGGCGCATCGTCACGGACGATGCGCGCGGAAACTTCGGCGCGCCAGCCGTCGGACCAGCCGTAGGACCACGACCGGCCGTCGAGCTGAGCAGCGCGCGTGTCGTCGACCTCGCGCAGGAGCACGTAGTTTCGGCGCTCGCCGGACCAGCCGCCGTTCCAGCTGGCTCGGCCGGGCATGGCGAGGCGGAACTCGACTCGGATCATGGGGACCTCACGAGCTTGCGGTACGCGCCGTAGCTGCTCTCGGGCGGGACGACCACGTACTTGAGGTGTGCCTTGCAGTACGGACACGTGATCGTGCCGATCGGGCGCACGAACGACGTGATCTCGCGTCGGCACGTCGGACAGTCGTCGAATCTCACCGGGTCCTCCTTCGCTTCGCAGTGCGCCGCGGCGGCGCGAGGATCTTGGCGACTTCGTCGGCCAGCTCGGCCACGAACGGTCGCCAGTCGGGCGGACTTGAGTGCCCGTCGTAGGCGGCGAGGTGCCGTGCGTCGTCCGCGAGCTTCCTCACGCGTGCGAGGGCTTCCTTGCGATCTGTTTCAGTCACGTGACCTCCTCCACTTCTCGCGGTACGCGCGAGCGAGCTTGATGGCACCTTCTGTTCGCGTGACGATGCGCCGTGTAATCGCGCGGATCTCGCCCACCAAGCGCTCGATCTCGGTGTCGAGATTGTGATCTTCCTTCGTCACAGCAGCGGCTCCGTCTGGGAGATGCCGATTTTCTCGGCGGCGTCGCGCGCGAACCTCGCGAGCGCGTTGTCGAGCGCGCGCCACGACGCCTTATCGTAGCCCTCCTTGCCGACCGCGGCTGTCCACAGGCGATGGAGCGTGGCGTGAGCTTCACGAAACGCAGTCAAGAACTCCTCGCGCGGGTAGGCGGCGACGTACTCCTGCCATCCAGTTGCTTGCATCGGCTTCCTCTCGTCGGTGAAGTTGTCGACGGGCGGCTCCAAGACAGATCGGCACTCGTCGACCGCGCCGACCAGCGCGAAGTGGTCGTCGAAGGGTACCGGGGACGTCCGCAGGCGCGCGGCGACCACGTAGACCTTGATCAGAGCCTCGTACTCGACGCGCAGGCGATGGATCGTCTCGCGGTTGTGGAGACACGCGGGGCACAAAGTCTGCACGCCGGATTTCGAAGCGCAGCTCGTGCATTCGGCGAATTCGTTCACGGGCGCGTACCCCCGCGCTCGGCCACGAGGATCGTGATTTCTTGCGCGAGGTCGAACGCGAGCTGCTCGACTTGTTCGCGCACGGTGCCGACGCGCGCGTCGAAGTCGACGGGGATCGGCAGATCCTCGTCGCAGCGCACGGCCTCGACGATGGCGGCGGCGAGCTGTCGGCGCTTCTCGCGTTCGGCTTCGGTGGGTTCAGCAGGTTCTCCCATCTAGGACTCCTTCTGTTTCTTCGTGACGGCGCGCGTCGCAGCTCGCGAAGCTGATCATCGGTGATCGTATCGGCGGTCAGCCTTTGATCCATGCTTGTCCGGTTGTCACCCAACGCTCCCATTGATAGCGCCAGGATCCGCAACTACACTCGATGTCTCGCCGCATTGAGCGCACACCAGCGACGCCCTCCTGGCCGCGAGCGATCCGATCTGGGCCCACGTCCAGGTGTTGAAGAACCCATCCTTCGGGTTTTGATGCAAGTCGCCGCAATGCGGACACGACAATCGGCCTGCCACCGGCTTTACCACGCGCCCAGAGGGATCGACGGCGGGGAGAAACATGGCGCCAAGAATTGGTTTCATAGTCGCCTCCTTGTTTTGGGCGTTAACCGGATAGGCATGCTTGGTAGTGTCCGTTGGCAGGCCGCTCGTGCTTGTGCTCGGGGCAGAGGTCGTGGGGAACGAAATCGTGACCGTTCCAGCGGTGTCCGGTCAGCCAGCGGTGTCGATCTGCATCGGTCGGCCAGTCGCTGTAGGGCAGTTCGATCCATCACACGCAGCCTGCGGGGTGGTCGCACGTGATCCGAACTTGCTTGCTCACAAGACTCCTTCCAGCTTGGCGAGCTCGTAGAGATCTTCCTGCGCGGAGTCTCGCTCGTTGTAGCTGTACTTAACGGCATCGCGTGCGAGGTCGATCGCGCGCCGGAGGCGCGTCTTCAGATCGGCGACCTGCGCACGCAGGACCTCGCGTGCCATCTTCTTGGCTTCGTCGAAGTTCTTGGTCATCGATTCGCCGTAGAGGTGATCGAGCCAGCTCTCTTCGATCTTGATCATCTGGGGCGGCTTGTCCCGTACACGCGCCTCTTCGCGTTTGGCACGCACGTGGGCGTTCGCTTGTTCCTCGCTCGTGTCGACGGCGACGAGGTACGGCCGGCCGCCGTCGGATGCGGCCTCCCAGACGATCCAGCACGGCTCCATGCCGGCCTCGGCCTTGAATTGCAGGGCTTCTTTTTCCTTCACGGCTCTTAGAACCCGAGGAACTTCAGCTCGACTGCCGTCAGCTCGTGGCCCTGCATGTATTCCTTGCCGTCGGGCGCGTAGCGGCGAAGGTCCTTCAGGTTGCGGACGATCATGTCGAGCTTCTCGACCTGCGACTTTTCTCCCTCGATGTGGTCGCGCTCGGTGAGCAGCATGTTGACGACACCGGCGCCGATCGTGACGTCTTCTTCGCGCAGGCCGTCGTCGGACCGGACCTTCGAGTTGTAGACGAGGGCCATGGCACCGCGCTGCATCTGATCGCGTGCCTGCGCCATGATGTCGACGAGAGCCGCGTCGCTGATCTTGTACTCCTCGCGGACGCGCTTGATGCGGACTTCGCGCTCCTCGATCTTGCGACGGGTCGTGACCGCCTTGTCCTTGGCACGTTCCACGATCTCGGCGGCGGGTTTTTCGAAGGTGAAGTTGAAGAGGCTGTCGATTCGCTGAACTTGCATGGTTTTTCGATCTCCTGGTTGTGGTGTTAGTTAGCTTTTCGTTGCCGTCGTTCGTATTCCTCGACGGTGATCATCATGACGCTGCATACCCAGTCCGATACCGGTACGCAGCAGATCGGTGGCGTCGCCGGGTTCGCGGTTTCGCGGATCTCCGCGTGCTCCGGCCACGAGCACCTCCACCGCAGGGTCTTCGGGACCGTGACCTTGATGTTCACGCGTCACCTCGGTACGGCAGCTCGATGCGCTCGCGCTTGATCTCCTTCGAGGTCGGCTCGCACGGCCCGGCGTGATCGCGTCGGAGCCGGCACTGCCGGTTCGCGTAGTATCCGATCGTGCAGATCGGATCTGTATCGCCGCCGAGGGCTTCGTACGGCATCCGTCGCGTGGTCACGCGGTAGACGCAGCCGTGCTGGAGACTCTTCCATGAGTCGTCCATGTAGACGGAGTTGTGCTGGGACCAGATCGCGGTGGTCTCGATCGGGGTGCACACGAGGCACCGGAGGCGATCGTAGCCGTATGGAGGATTCTCTTTCTCGTAGCCCCAGTAGCACTCCTTGAACGCGTTGCAGGCTGGGCAGCGGGGCTCTCGCGCGAACGTGCTCTCGCAGGCGGTCTTGGATTCTTCGTAGCGGCGCTCGGCGGAGCCGTCGTGGTCGAGTAGGGCATGCTTGGCCGTGTTGAGCGCGTACGGCCACAGCCACGAGCTGCCGTCGACGTAGAGCCTCGGGAAGTCCCACGCGTTGTCGCCCGGGCGAAGCGCGACGCGGTCGAGGGGCAGGCCCGGCATGTCCACTTCCGTCGTGCGGATCCCGCGGTGGATCACGTAGCTGTATCGGCCGTCGGAGTTGTCGTTCGTGCGCCGCTCGATGCGGACGTGCGGAGGCCCGAGCAAAAGCTCGCGGCAGAACGCGCCGATGTTGTGCCGCGCGTCGCGGACGGAGCTTCCGTCGACAGGACCGGCGCCGGGGTTAATGATCATGACGGCCTCGACGTCTCTCACGGTTCCTCCGGCGATCGCGGCTGGGGTGGCTCGGGACACGTGTGCTTGGTCCGTGCCGCGTCGTCCGTCAGGCGTGCAGCGAACGTCTGCGCGGCGCATGCGCGGCAGGGATCGAGATCTTTGTCGAGACGGTGGGCTTCCAGTTCTTCGATCAGAAGAGGGAGGTTCGATCGGCGCACGATCGCCATGTGGCTGCGAAAGTGACCGGGCTCCCCGTCTGGGACGATCACGCGAATCTCGACGGCGTCGTGTTCGTCGCCGTGCGGCGTCGACGCGATCTCGACCCTGTGCGTCGGTGATCCGGCGACGGCCGGGACCGTGGTGAGTCGCCGCGGCGTGTGCGCGATCGAGCGCTCGTCGTGTGTGATGGGCTTCCTGCCCAACTCGGGGCCGAAACCATGCTGCTCGATGGTCATGATTTCACCTTCTTTCGCTTCGGTGGATCGAGTAGGTCGGCGTGGAACCGCAGGGATGCTGCAACTGATTTTTCGACTGCCGTCGTGATGTCCTGCTGCACCTTGTCGTGTTGTGCGCAGCAGTTTTCGGCGTCGACTTTGTTATCGAACGTGGCGATGTAGATCTTCTTGTTGTTCCGCTGTGCGTACGCCTGCCAAACGACACGATCCTTGCGCTTGTGGGGCCTGACCATGCTCATGGAGCCTTCCTCCGCGCGCGGCGCACCGCTGCGAGCATCTCGCCGCACTCCTGTGTCCATACTTTGTGGACGAGCACGTAGTGATCAGCTTTTTCGGGCCATACGAAGCCGTAACCGAAGAGATCGCGTGAGCCGAGTTCCTCGTCACAGATCCGGCAGTTCGCGCGACCCATGTAGCCCATCAGCACGTCGCCACCCATCGGGTTCATGGTCGTGCGGAGCTGGAGCGCGCGTCCCAGCTCCTCGCGATCGGCCCACGGGACGTCATCGCGAATGTGGTCTTTGGGTTGGCCGTGTTTGCGCCCGCCGGGAACGACATTGAGCAAGTCGAGCAGTGGCTGGAGCTCTCCGGCCAGCTCATCCCAGAACAGCAGCCTCTTGCCCGCGTCGGGTCCAGGCGCGCGCATCATCGCTCTGCCTTTTCCTTCATCTGCTCGACGTGGATGACCCACGCGCGCTCGGCCTCCTCCAGGGCGAAGAGCGTGTCACGCGGGTTCTTGGGATCGCGCGCGGCCACGAAGCCGTGTACGAAGCCCTCGTGTCGCAGGAGATCCTTCTGGTGGTGGTTGCTCACGGATGCACTGCTTGGTGGGGCGTTTCGTTATTCGTGTCGATCTGCTCGAAGGGAACGCAGAACGCGATGTCGCCCTCGACCATCACGTCGGCGTGCCCGTATGGGGCCGAGCACTCCTTGACCGTGAAGCGCCCAGAGCATTTGATGCGTAGGAGCGTGCCTCCTGGGCCATGGACCCAGATCGTGTTGCCGCCTTCGTCGAACTCTAGGCCGACGGCTTCGAACTGGACACGCGCACTCACCGTTGCACCGCCCGTCGGATCGCAGCGAGATCAGCCTCCAGCATGCCGACACCGCGGAACGAGGCGAGCGTGAAGTTGTTCTCCTTGATCAGGTGCACGACCATCTGACCGTCGTGGTGGCAGCGCCAGATCGTGGCGAGCGCGATGCCGAAGCCGCGCATGAACGCCGCGTCTTCGGGGGAGAGCTTCTTTACCTTCGGTGCTTTCTTCGCGGTCTTCTTGTAACGTCTCCGCGGGTTCATCTCTCGCTCCAGGTCGACCAGGTGCGCGTCGATGCCGCGTGCCTTGATGTCCGCGATCGCCGCACCGATCGAGGACTTCGCGATCAGCCCATCGAAGTCTCTTCGGGTGGCGTTTAGGGAATCTTCGCGGCGGTACCGTCGCACGTGGACCTCGATTGCGCGCTGGGTATCGTCGAGCATCGCGTAGCAGTCGCTCGACCAGCCGCATGAGCAGCGCGCGCGATGGCCGCCATGCGGCATGTACGTACCGTGCTCGTGGTGGATCTCGATGACGTGCTCCGATCCCAGCGCCCCCACGCGCACGTCGCGGCGCACTGCGGTGCTCGGCGATTTGCAGGCGGGGCATTCGCTGTCGATCGGTGTGGTCATGGTTTCTCCTTCGTCATCCGTCAACGCCTCTTCAACGCGAATCTAAGAAAGCGCGCGCCCTCTTCGTATCCCTTTTGGTATTCCGCTGAGGCTTCCGTGGGCGGCTCACCCATTTGCGCATCCATTTTCCCTCGTTCGAATCGAGCTTGCTGGATTCGCGCGGCCCGCGCTTCGTCGTCGGAGGGCTTTGCCTCTTGATTAGTCGGCACCTGGGGTTCTCTTTCCATTTTGTTCGACACTGGGAGGCCGACGATCGATGTACTTGCGTCCGCAGCGCAGGCAGCGTCCGTAGCCGTTCCACAGCCGATCGCGCAGCTCGCAGTCGCACAGATCTTCCTTCGCAGGTTCGGTCACGTGCGCTCCTTGTGTTGGGCAGCTGCCTTGTCCAGCGCGTACGCCAACATCAGGCTCAGGTGCTTCGCGACGGCGAGCCAGCGCTCGTCAGTGATGAGCCGGTGCAGCTCCGCGAAGTGCGCGTGCCACGTCCAGCCGAGGAGGGTCGGCTCGGGCTTCATTGGTTGTTGGATGCTCGAGATTTCGGCCTTGAGCATCGTGTTCCACTGCTCGGGGATGACGTCAGTGATTGCTTGATCTTGTCGCGGACCTTATCGACGTACGTGGCGGGATCGAACTTGGTGACCTCAGTGCTCATGTTGCGCCTTTCGTTTCGGTGGACGGATCGGTCGTCTTCGTTGCTGCGCGCTCGGCGGCTTTCTGCCGTGACGGGTGATAGCCCGCGGCGTGGTAGCCGTAGTTCTTGCCTTTGCAGGCCCAGCCGACCCACGCGTAGCACGTGGGGCATTCGACGTCGGTGGCGTGAACGCGTGTGGTGCTCATGGGATCACGACCTCCCCGTTTTGAGCGGACGTGGACCTCGCGGGGTGAGCACGATGTGCGCGACGCTTGCTCCGTCGGCCCGCGAGACGGTTTCGGCCGCGTCCAGGACCTCGTTGAACCGACGATCAGCCTCGGCGCGATTCTCGGGCTTCATCGCGCAGCCAAAGCAGATCAGCGCACCGTCCGGGCCGTACGGGCGCAGCTCGGTTTCCCCCCGCGGATCCTCTCGGTCCGGCAGCTCGGGCCGACCGCACGCGCAGCAGACGCTCGCGGCACTCACTGCGGCAAGCTCCCACGGTAGCGCACGTCTGCGGGCGCGGTCGTGCCGTCCGCATAGAGGATCTCGGCCAGGACAGGGTAGTGCTCGGTGCCCGCGAAGCTCGGGATCTCGATCTTCGCGAGCGATCGGGCTTCGTCGAGCGTCACCGTCCGCGACCACACCACGCCGGTCTTGCCGCTGAGGAGCTGGAGCGTGATCGGGAACTTCTCCGGCGGGTAGTCATGTCGCGCGATCGGCTTGGTCACGGAACACTCCTCGCGGCGTCGACGGCGTCGAAGAGATGCGCATATAGACGCGCGCCGTCACGCATGTCGAAGCCGGGTCGGTTTGGATCGCGCACCGCGCACGCGGCTTCGTACACCGCGAGCAGCGCGGGGAGCGCGTTCACGGCGGCGACTGCCAGGCGGGAATCGTCGTCGAACTCCATGCCACCGATGTTGTACTTCGTCGTCTGCGCGCCGATGCCTTTGCCCATGCGGTCGTCGTGAAGACACCACGGTGGCTGGTGCATCGCCTTCTCCAGTAGGGCGCGAAGTGCAGGGACGTCGATCACGAGGTCTTCCCTCGCATCATGGTGACGACGTCGACCGGGCGCACTGCGGCGCGTGGCGCTTCGCCGTCTTCCTTGAAGTAATGGTAGGGCAGCGCGTTCCATTCCATTTCCCGCACAGTGATGAGCTTGGTGTCGTCGTCACGCATGGCGTAAGCGCACATGACATCGCTGACGGGTCTGCCGTCCACGACGTCGCGAAAGAACGCCGTGGGCATGAGGTAGCGTTTTTCCGTCGCGCGATCAGTCCAGACTTTCATGCGCAGTCGCAGAGTGCTCATCGCAACATCTCTCGCTGGTATCGTGCTCGGCTTCGTGAGGTCGCCGATGGCCACCGAGCGCATGTCATGGGGGCCTTCGTGCCCGACCGGCAGTGAGCACAACATCCAGCCGTCGGCGCTGGTGATCGGACACGCCGCGTTGGTCACGACTTTGGTCCTTCCGGCGGCATCACTCGTCGATGTGCGGTCGATCCGGGCGCGTCCGCGGGGCAGCTACAACACATGACGTAGCCAGGCGCTGGATTCGGGTGTCTCTTGCCGTAGCCGCATACCCACGTGTCGTTGCTCGCCGCGCTGTCGGTCACGAGTCGGCCTCCTTGCGATCTGCGGCTCTCAGCACGGGAGCATCGTCGCTCGCCGGTCTGACGTCGATGGAGGTACGCTCCTCCAGCTTCATCTCCAGATCTTCGACGACCTTGCGGAGTCGCTCGCAGTCGCGCCGAGTTGCGGCGCTACAAGCGATCACGAGAGGGGCACGCGTCTGCGGAGGCAGTCCCTGATCGGTCATGTTGGCGATCACGCGCGCGTACGACACGAGGTCGACCTGCCGCTCGGCGAGGTCCTTCTGGGCTGCGGTGAGCTTCCGTTTGTGTTGGCGGTGGCGCGCGCTCATCAAGTGCTCCTCGTCGAATCGCGGGACTCCGCTACTTGCGCTTCCTGCGCTTCCTCAGCATCGATTTCGGCCCAGATCGACACGAACTGCGCGCTCGTCAGGTACCGCTTTGCTTTCTGAACGAAGAGTTCTTCGCGCGCTCTCGACGACGAGTGCCGATGCTGCTGACCCTTCAGCTCTGTGAGCTTCCGCTGCAACGCGAGGGATGTCGTTTGAAGATCGGCTAGGTGCTGCTCGCGTTGGCGATACACGGCCGGCGGCTCGTAGATGCCGCGAGTCGCCGCGTTTGCCTTCGCCCGGCCGATCTGCACCTTGAGTTGGCGGATCTCGTTGTCGACTTTGTCTTTCATCAGGACGATTTCTGATCGTTGCTTCTCGAAGGTGGTAGCGGTGGGTGCGAGGTGGATCTGGACGTGCCGCGCAGCTTCCGCCTCGCGTTGCTGCTGTGCACGCTGGGACTTGTCGTCGTTCTCGCTTTGCTTGACGTTGCGCCACCAGCGGTTGCGGTCGCCCTCCCGGGTGTCGTGCGGCACGTCGTGCTCGTCGAGCGCGTCGCTCACGGCGTCGAGGTCGAACGGCGTCGCCAGCGTGGGCAGCCACAGCGTTTGGCCATCCGGCACGTAGATCAAAATCGTCTGCGGGTGTTCGGGGAACAGCGTGATCCGCAGGGGGCGAGGATCGAACGCACACGGCATCGGCGGCTTCGTCGGCATCGTCATCGGGGCGACCTCGTGCGCTTCGTCGGCATCAGCTTCGAGCGCTTGGGCAGCGGGATCTTGTTCGCCTTCATCATCGCGGTGAACGTCGGGAACAGCTTCGGACCTTTCTTGTCCTCGACTTCCTCGAACGTGACGGCTCCCCGCATGACGAGGATGCGCACGCCGATCGCGTCGAACCCCATCACGCGGATCCAGCCTTGACAGGGAATGTTGGACAGGACAGGTAATTTCGGCGAAGCTTGTGAAGCGATGGTTGCTCGATCGCTTGATGATCGAGACATGTTCGTGCCGTCGTCTTTGCTGCTGCGCTGAATGTTGGCGAAGTGGCAAAGCATGCTGTGCAGACCGTCGTCCTGGCAGTTTTGCCAGACATCGACGAAATGCTGCGGGTCCCAGTAGTCGCGCGGAGCGTCGATGCGCCACGGGCAGTTCGAGCACGGCCGCCGGAGCTTCGTGGTAGCTGCCTCGGTCACGTGCCGACCTTCCGCAGCTCGGCGATGCGCGCGCTGCCCCGCTGGTCGCGACGCCCGATGAAGTCGCCTTGCAGCTTGATCGCAGTCTCCGCAATACCGCACGCCTCGTCGCGTGCCGCGGTCATCGCAGCGAGACTCTTCAGCAGTAGGTCGATCTTCGTCCAGATGTCGCCGTGCCCCGGCACCATCTGGTGGAGGTCGTCGTAGCCGCGCTGTTTCGCGTCGATGTCGCCGAGCAAAACGAGGACTGTCATCGGGCCCGCGGCGTCGGCGAAGACTTCACGCGCGTTCGAGTTGACCAGTGCCGCCGCGGCGAGCGTGCGGAGCTTCTCGATCAATGCTCGTTGTTCCGCTGTCATGGAGCCCCCACCTTTCGCAGCTCGGCGATGCGCTTGAGCTTGTGTCCTGCGACGGCGGAGTGCGATTCGGCGATCGCTGCGATGGCACATGCCTCGTCACGCGCCGCGGTCATCTCGTCGAGCGCGCGGCGCAGCTCTCGCTCCAGCAGGTAGTTGTGGTCGAGGCTCGCGAAGTTGTGGCGACCGCCGTGGCCGGCGTAATAACGGCACTTGCGGTCGCTGATCTGGTCGTACGTCGAGCACATCTCGGGTTCAGTGGTCACAAAAACCTCCGATCGGTAAGATGTGGGCATGGGCAAGACCGCCGCGCAGCTCGACCGGGAGATCGCAAAAGCGTTGGCGCGGCCGAAGTCTCTTCGGGTGGCGTTCAGGAAGTCGCGCAGGGGGCACGCCACCGTAGCGTGGGAACCGCGGGACGAGTCTGGTGACGCGTGGGATGTCGCGAGAGACGCGATCCTGGAGCACGACACCAAGCGCGCAGCCGACATCTGGCGGAGTATCCGTAAGGAGTACGGCGTGGAAGCAACTCGTCCGCCTTCGTTCGATAAGGCGTTGGCCGAAGTACCGGCCGACGTACGGCAGAGATTCGAAGACGCGATCGGTGTGCAAACGGCAGCCAAGCACGTCAAAGCGATTCTCGACGCGATTTACCGGTCGAAAGATCCTGATGCGCTGCTCACCGCGGTGAGTGCGGCCACCAAGCACGTGACCGCGATGAAGCGCGTCGCGCGAAAATTTGGAGGCGTCAGCCGACTGCTTGATTCGAGCGGCGCGTTCGATCCCCAGATGAGCGATCTGAACAACATGCTTGTCGGCGCCAAGGAAATGGTGCGGAGGATCAAGATTCAGCGCAAGACGGGGCGCTTGCCGAAGGCGACGAGCAGGACCGCTTGGCGTACGCGCGGAATGTGAGAGCTTCCAAGTCACGGATAGTGTCCCTCGATCCGTACTAGTTCGTTCGCGAAGATCCGCTCGCCGATGCAGTTGTCGCAGACAGGACTCGCGGGGGCCGTCGGCGCATTCTTCACGAAGCGGTACAAGGCGCAGTCGTAGCCGGACGATCCGTAGTGGCCCTTCACGAGCCACTCGCCGACCGTGATCGACGGTGGCTGTTCGTGCCGGTTCGGGGCGCTCTCAAATTTCTTGGCCGTCTCTTCGGTGGCTTGAAAGACCGAAGCAGTGCAGTCGGCACCCTGCGTTCGCGTCTCGAAGGGAACGACGGCACGGTGCCGATTGCCGCACCAGGCGCAGACGACGGGGCGCGGAAACTGCGGTGATACGCCGATGAGGTCGTCGACGGCGACGCCAATGCGCTCGCGTACGGCCTCGAACGTCGCGTCGACCGCGTTCCACTTGAGTGGTAGTGGAGGCACGCTGTCGCGCAGGTCGCCGGCAATCTCGCTCGCCCCGTCGCCCAGGCGCTGGATCTCCTCCAGCAGCCGATGGTGCTGGGGCTCCGTCAGTTTCGATCCGTCGATCATCACGAGGTAGATCATGATCAATCCGATCATGCGTCGCGGAGGGTGCGCACGAGCGCGGTCGCGAACTCCGTGGCGAGAAGCGAGTCGTCGGCGAGCACGAGTTTGCCGAGCGCGTCGCCGCATAGCTTCTCGATCCGCTCTCGGATGGGACCGGGGGCTCGAACTTGTTCGAACACGACCTCGCGCGCGACCTGCTGGATCGCGTCGTTGAACGCGTCTCGTAGCGGACTCGTGCGCGCGCCGTAGACGCCGTGACCCGAGGGTTTCTCTTCCAAGAGCGCGGCGATCGCGTTCTTGATCAGGTGCTCGCGCTTCTGGTCATCGAGCGACTTGTACATCGCCTCGATCACGCGCGCCTTCATCGCGGTGTCGTCCGTCATTACAGAAGCCTCCGAAATTCCGTCGTGGTGTGAATCCAGCCATCGTCGCATTCGATTTGCACGACGATCGCGTTGTCATCGCCGATTCCGACGGTGACGATCCGGCCGATCAGCTTCCGTGTTTCATCGTGCAACGGCCCCTGTTTCTCGACGAGGGCCTCGACGCGTGTACCGATCAGCTCGGTGACGACGCGCGGACGGATGGAGCTGTCTCCAGTCATACAGCCTCCTTGCTGCCGCGCGCGATCGCGTCGGCCGTGGGCATGGGATCGTCGAGGTAGCCGCTGCCGTCGCAGCGCGCAGGGGGCAACGACGCGATCCACCAGCAGCTCTTCTCCTTCGAGTCTGGCGGCTCGAAGCAAAAGCCGATCCGGCGGTGCTCGTACACCAGCTCGACGTGGGTCTCCCCGCCGGCCAGCGTGGTGTAGTGGAGATCGAGGAGCTTCACGGGGCTTCCTCGGTGTTGAAGTCGAAGCCGTGCAGCTCCGCGAACGTGTCGTCCCAGAAGCGCGTGACGATCTCGTGGGGCGTCGGTTTCTTGGTCGTCGTTAACCGGATGCCGATACCGTCGAGCTCGCGCACGGTGTGCCAGCGCCAGAACGTGCGCGTCGCACCGTCACGAGAGACACGGAATTTGACGGCCCAGGTGCCGGGATTGTTCGTGGCTTGGTCCTGGTGGGGTTTCACGTCGACGATTCTGACGGTGATCATGTGCTCTTCTCCTTGTGCGCTCCGCGCTCCTCTCGTTTTCAGTTGGCGCATCGGTGCTCCTGACATTCTTGGGAACTCGCGAAGTACGTCAGGCACGTCTGGCAGACGCGACGGTCGAAGCATGCTTATCCGGTTGTCGCCCAATCACTTGGCAACCCGTCGATCAATAACCACGGTCGCACCGCAGCGCTGGCAGTAGTTCTCACCGTCGCGCACGCTGCATTCGCCGCGCTCCTGGCACGACTTGAAGCACCCGCGCACGAAACCTTGAAGGAAGGCCAGATTGAGGCGCTTGCACTCCTCCTTGTATCTAGCCCAGTCGCTCTGCATTCCTACGACGGAGCCCCACGGTCCACGGAGCACAGGGCCGCCGGTCATCGACTGCTCACCGACGTCGAATGCCTCCATCTCGATTCGCTCAAGCTTTCGTTCGCCGCTCAAGACGAGATGCACGACTGCGTTGTTCCATTCGGTCTCGATGGCCGGCTTTGTGTGGTTATCGGTCACTTGCAAGCTCCTTGGGTTAGCACCCATCGATCATCCCGCCTTACGCCGAAGCGTGAACATTCCAGGTCTAAGCTGGACGCGCTCATAGTCCGGGTTCAGGTATTCGACGCACTTTCCACCACACGGCGGGCATAGCGTTTCATCCTGCGTTCTGGAGCTGATAAGCTCATCCGCGTTATACGAGGACGAGTGGAGGTAGCCGAATGTCTGCGTGCAGCAGCAACATTTTCCAACGCCTCCCCACCAGCCACCTTGCGGAAGTTGACTCCCGCCAATTGGGCGACCATGCGGGCATGCCACGACGCTCATGCGGCTCCTTGGGTGATAAGCGGAAGTTGACTCCCGCCAATTGGGCGACCATGCGGGCATGCCACGACGCTCATGCGGCTCCTTGGGTGATAACCGGACAGTCATGGGTCGAAGCACGCGTTGCACATCTCGAAGCGCACCGTGCCGTCCTTGCGACGCACGGTCGCGCGTTCGTCAGCCAGGGCGCAGGTGCATGCACATTGTACAGCGCTCATCGATCTGCCCCCTTCGCGGCGGATCGCCGCGCTGCCAGCTCGTCGAGCGCGCGGACGAGCAGCGTGTCTCCCGACGTCGTCGAAGCGCGCAGGAAGCCCAGCTCGGCGTCGGTGAGGAAGTCCGTGTCCGCGTTCTCCGCGTGCTGGACGATCTCGGTCTTCGCGGCCTCCGATCGCGGCCGACCGTCGTCCTGGTCGCAGCCGTGCCCGCGATGCCAGTCGCGCCAGTGGCCCACGAACCATGGCGGCGTGTGATCGGTGCAGGACTTGGACACCGCTTGCTCCGTCATCGAGGCCCCCTGACCACGGCTGCGTGGTTTTTCGCTCGGTCTTCTCGTCGTCGTCGCAAAAGATACGCGACGGCGCCGCTGCACGGCGGGCAGAGGTGTCCGTGAGCGTGCTGCGTGCAACCTGACTCCTCGGGCTCGGGCTCCGGTGCCCCGAAGATCATGCCAACAACAGAGGTGATGGCGGAGTCGACGACATGTTGTCGGCTCATCGAAAATTCGACGACATAGAGGATCTCCGCGCCACAGCCGACGCACGCACTCTTGAGGCGTATTCCGTCCGCGTTCACGTCGACGACGGGTTGATCAGTTTTCAGCATGTAGTTGTCATCCGCGGTGCGCCAATTCCTTAGCAGCCATTACGTGCGTTCAGGATCTCGGCGCAGCGGGCGCGCGCGGCAAGCTTGGACTGCGATGGAAACGGCCGCCGTTCCCCGAGCGCGACTGAGATCGTGGTGTAGGTCAAGCCATGAAACGGCAACACTCGCCGCAGCTCGCGAAGCTGATCATCGGTGATCGTATCGGCGGTCAGCATTTGATCTCCCTTGGGTGTCAATCGGATAAGCACGGTTAGTTCCAATCACTCACCAGCCACCAGGCTGCCTTCTGACCGTCGATCTTGATGCCCATCGCCGCGCAGAATTCGGCGAGCGCGGCGTCCCAGGCGGGATCCACGGCCAGCGAAGTGATTTCGTTCATGTCGCCACGGTTGCTGATCGTTCGCGACGCCTGCACGGCCACGTAGGGCATTGGGCACTCGCCCGAGCAGTGCGTGTCGATCAAGCACGTGGCCTCTTCGACGAGCTTTCGCTTCGCGGCCCAGTACGCCGTGTGCTGGTCGATGATCGCCTGCTCTTCGGCGCTGTAGTCCGTTGGCGTCGAGTTCCAGCCGTTCTCGCGCGTGGGCGTGACCATGCGTGCGGGGAACGGTGTGCTCGGCGGCAGGCAGCCCTTCGTGCGGGCGTAGCGTCCCTCCCAGTCGTCGTCGGGATCGATCTCCCACGGGCGTGAGGTCTCGTCGTCCCAGCAGTAGCCGTAGAACAGGATCGCGTCGGTTGACGTACCCATATCAGAGCCTCCTCTCCACCAGATCAACACCGAGCTCGTCCGGGACCTCGCCTGCCATGTGCAGCGGCTCCTCGAACTCGATCGCGCGCATACTGCACCGACCGATAGGTTCGCCGAACGCCTTGATCGTGTAGAGCTGTCCACGCCAGCTCACGCGATCGCCGACGTGGATCGCGCGGCCCGCACTGTCCTGCGGATCTCTCATAGTGATGATTTCTCCGTCGATGGTGGCGGCGGCACTTCGACGATGCGGAAGCCGCCCTCTTCGGGGATCAGCGCCACGTACTTTTTCGCCTTGATGATGGGGCCCGGATCGGTGCCGAGCGGCAAGAACGGCCATGTCTGCGTCACGACCAGCGCCGACCGCGCGAAACCATCGACATCGAGGTCGCACCATCCGACGACCTCGGGTCGGCATGGTCCGCCGAGAGCAGAGATCAGGGCGCGGTATGCGTCGTGGCCCTGTCCTTCCATCCCATAGCAGACGACACCGTGGCAGCCGTGCGCCGCGGTCTTGAGCGGTAGCTTGGGCCGCTTCTCCTCGACGAAGCCGCGCCCCGCGGCGACGGCCTGCCGGGCCCAGGCCGGTTCGATCGGCTCCGTCGAGACGACTGAACCCGGACCGAACAGCCGTTTCATCAGCTCTGCCGTCGCGCCGTTTGGTGGATCGCCCTCGGGCCACAGCAGCATCTCGACGAATGCGACGATCTGGAGCCCGAAGGCTTCGCGTGTTCCCGCCCACATCTCTGGCCGTGCCTCCATGCGCGCGAAGCGGTCGAAGATGTGACGCTCTGTTTGATCGTGGGTCACGGAATCTTCACCCCTGGTAGTTCCGCGAGACGTTCGCGCAAGGCGCGCAGGCGCGGGGCGTCCTCGGTCTCGTACTCACGCCCCTTGTCGGAGGTGATCTCGTCGAGCGCGTCGATGATGGCGCAGACGTCGGCGGCCGACAGCGCGGCGCGATAGACAAAAGGTCGGGATTCGCGCCGGGTCCTGCCCTCCTCGTCCGGTCTCCACGACGGGCGTGTCTGGGCTTGTGCCCAGCCGCGGTCGTCGATCATGACGTCGGGTGACTTCAAGGGATGCTCAGATCCGGCAAGGTTTCGATCGAATTCATCCAGGCTCGAACCGCGTCCTCTTCGATGAAGACGAGGGCCGCGATCTGTGTGCTGGGGACGCGCATTTGCGCCGTGGCGCGGTACGTCTCTTGGTCGCCGCTCGCGATCACGGCGCATACGTCGAGATCGACAAACGTCGGCGAGTGTGCGTTTTCGCGGAAGTCGTACACGTGTGCGTAGGCCGCGGCGATCTTCCGCGACGCGCACGGTGTCGTCGGAAGTCGCGGCAAGGGCTCCGGGCCGTTGAACGTGACGAGAGCCAGGCGGCTGTTCTTGTCGCCGATCATGTCTTGGGCCTCTTGGTCCTAGCCGCGACGAGCGCTCGCGACTTGTCGCCGAGACGGCGCTTGTCGGCACGACGATCGGTATCGGTGCGACGATCGGTCTTGCCTGTTGCACGTCCTTTGATAGGTGCACTGCTTTGAAGCTGGACCTCGGGCTTGTGCGTGCCGATGTGCTCCTCGATACCCCACGCAGCGTTGTCGACGACGGACTCGGCGACGTCGATCGCTTCCTGGCGCGACCCCGCGTCCACGTGCACACGCGCCACCTGCTGCACGTCGCGGCGGAGCGTGACCTCGTACGTTGCCGGCTTCTTCACGAGATTCCGTTCTCGCGCAGCATGAGCATCACGCCTTCGTAGAGCTTGATCTTCTTGAGCGCGGCGAAGTTGGGCCCTTGAGACAGGCACACCATTTCGACGAGCGCACGCAGGATGGCGAGGAGCACCGGCGTTGGGTGCGTGCTGGCGAGCCGCGCGACCTCTGCCTCGAGATCGCGCAGCTTCGCGTCCTGTGCGGCGACGCGCGCCCTGGCTTCGACGTTGTTCATGGGGCTTCCTCGTAGTCGCGGGTGAACAGATTGTTCTCCATCACGATGAACTCGCCGTCGGAGTAGAGGATCCACTCGCCCGGCTCGACGCGATTGTGATCGCCGTCGGAGCGGGTCTGTAGATCGGGAAGAAGCGCGATGGGGCCACGTGTCTCGAACATCGCGTCGTGCTTCTCGAACCACGTGGCGAACGCCTCGCGATTCGCGTCGGTATCTGTCCAGCGCATGGCTTCGACGGTGCGCTTGCAGCGATACGTCTTCACGCAGGCTCCGTGGCAGCGATGTCTTTCACGAGCGTCACGCTCTTCTGCTTACGTGGTGCGTCCGAGGCGTTGCACAGATGGAGACGCAGGCTCTCGGCAGCATCGTTTCCGACGGTGATCGGTTTGTCGAGGCGATACAGACACTGCTCTCCGCCCGTCTCGATCGCGGCATCGATCAGCCGCGTTTCGAGTGGAACTCGACCGCCGAGGACACTGGTGATTTGAACGAGGACAAAGCCCTCGACGAGGACCTCGCGGAATGTGACCGGTCCCTGCGGGACGAATTCGGTTACGTACGCGTCACCGGGAGCGACGTCCGGGAGCGGTGGCCTGGCCGTGAGTGCGAATCCCGCGTCCCAGTCCGACACGACGAGCACGCGAACGCACTCCGGATCAGACGCAGCATCCACGTCGACCTCCACTCGTGATCCGGCGCCGGGTCGCGTATAGATCGGCCAGGCGCTCGGTGTCAGCGACGGAGCGGTCGCGTATCGGCGCGCTCTCGATCGTGGTGATCTCCTCGTCAATCTTGTGGAGAGGCGCGGTGGCGAGATCTCTTGGTAGCCAACGGTTCATGAGCGAAGCAGATCGGTAACACGTCTTGACTGTATAGACAATGTCTTGTAGCTGTCGAGGGTGTCTTCCAGGCGAGATCTCCATGATGCTCCGGTCATGTTTCGAGCACGCAAGCGCGAATTTGCTTTGTGGAAGCGAGCGGCGCGGCGTGCGGATGAGTCGTTTTCCTTGTGGGCGCGGAAGATGCTCAACCTTGCAGCTACTCCCGCTTCCGCTCCCGTTTCACCGACGGTGACTGGCGATCAGATCGAACTTCCATTCTCAAAGGCGAAGAAGAAGTCCTTATGAAGAGCTGGATCTACTTCGCACGCTACGGCGAAACAGGACCGATCAAGATCGGGAGGGCCGACGATCCTCATCGACGCGTCCAAGATCTCAACGTTGCGACGCCTGTCCAACTGGTCTTGCTTGGGTCAATGTTCAGTGAACACGCCGACGCTGAGGAAGATGAAATTCATCAACGGCTTGCCGTTCACCACGTGAGAGGTGAGTGGTTTGAGGCGACGGCAGTCCTTGCAGAGATGGACAGGTCGGGTTCGCGCTTGCTCTCGCCGGATCAAGTAGTGACGTATGAATTTGAAAGTGCTTGGGCGCGAAGCGTGAACCTCAATATTCGAGTAAAGCCTGAAGAAATCACCCAGTGGCGAGCTGCGGCGCACGCACAGAACAAGCCGTTGTCCGCATGGGTACGCGACCTGCTGAACCCAATGGTTGAAGCCAAGGCTGAAGTCAGAGCTGAAGTCGAAGCCGATGTTGATTCTGATGACGTCGACGCTGGAACAATAACGTGAAGGGTGCCCCGCTCACCGTCCCGGAGGCCCACGCGGTCCTTAGTGCTGACGAGGCGCTCTCTTCGATGCCGAACGTTTGGCCGGACGTTGCCTGGCGCGAGGCGTGGATCAAGCTCGTCGAAAGTGCGACTGATCGGATCGCTGCGTTCGAGGGCACACGGAGGCCGTCATGATGATGTCCGTCCTCGCGTGCCGCGAAGGATCGACCTGGGTCGTGCAGGCGATCGAGCAGGACGTCGCCTCTCAGGGAGAATCGCTGCTCGGCGCGCTCATCGACCTCGGCCGCATGTTCGATGCGCGAGATCTCTTGCTCGCCTCCGAGGACAACGTCGCTCCGCATCCACGGGCACCTGCCGAGTACGAGAGCGCGCTGAATGAAGGCCACTACGTTGGTATTTTGCCGCTCGGATCTGTCCGCGTCGCACAGGTCTATCTCGGGATCTCACCCTTCATCACGCGGAGCATCTCCGCGCGGAGGCCCTCGTGAGCTGCTTCCAATGCGATCTGGACATCTCGCATGTCTGCTATGCGGGCATGCCGAACGCCCGGTGGGGCTGGAACGACGAGGCGGTCGCCGCGCTTGAGGGGGCGCAGCGCCACGGTTTCATGCTGCCCGCGGAGCAGCTCCGCGCGCAGCGGCAGTCGGTGGCGAAGAAGCGGAGGACACGGTGACGGCCAAGAAGCCCCTGAAAAAAGAAGCGAAGAAATCGACGAGCAAGCGAGGTGCTGTCGAAACATCCGGGTTTGTCCAGATCCAGAGGCCGATCAACCTCCACCTCAACCTCAATCTCCGGTGCGCTCGTGATGTGCGCTCTTCCCTGGAGAGAGCGCTCGCCGGGCTAGCGCGTGACGGCGAGCCCCTGATCGCCACGCCCGCGCCCGGTCACTCCGGCGCGATGCAGCTCCGGCTCGACGCTTGTGACTTGAATGATTCGATCTATCTGTATCTGAGCCGGACACAAGCGAAGAGGCTCGTCGCCCGTCTCACAGCGCTGGAACTGAGCGTGTCGCGGTGACGGCCAAGGAGACCGTGAACAAGAAGACCAAGACGATGCTCGTCGAGCGCGATCGCACGCACTACGCGCGATCGTACGGCGATCCCGAGCGCGTTCGCGTCGAGGAGCCGCTCGCGGTCGATCTGGAATTGCCGTCGTCGTACGTCCGGGATCTGCTCGCCGCGCTCCGGCGCGTGCTCGCGGCGGGGGACGAGTTCGATCAGGCATTGATCGCGGTCGACGTGCCGATGCGCCTCTACCTCCGGCCCTTGCAGGTCGAGCAGCTCGTCGAGAGGCTCGCGGAGGTCACGCGATGATTGTCATCGGCTGCGATTGCGGATGGAAGTCGGACGCTCCGAGTCGTCGTCAGGCCGAGGTCGCGATCGACGAGCATCGGCGCCTTCACTGCACACGGGAGCGGATCTGTACGATCTGTGCGGACGTCGCGCTCGGGGCGATGCGCGAGCTGGACGTGGGCAAGCCGGCCGTTTTCGTATGCGATGACTGCCACGACGAGCATCCACGCAGCGGACGCTACGGCTTCGACGACGCCGGTGCGCCGAGCCGGGTTTCCGACGGGCGGACACCCAGGAGGGGGCCGTGAAGATCATCCGCGTCGACAACTTCGATCGAGAGCGTCTGGGTCTTTCGGATGATGTGCTGATCGCCGAGAGCGTTTCCGAGCATTACGTCGAGACGATGGTGTGGGCTTTGAACGCGAAGTTCTGTCCGAATCCAAACGACGAGTATCACTTCAAGGCGGTACCCGACAACTACGAGCTGCGGAAGTACGTGCCGTGAAGCTCCAGGCTCGCTGGATTGGCCCGCCGCCGCGGGTCGGCGACTACCTCATGTCCGAGGTCCGGCCGCGCTACGCGTACCGCATCGAGCGGGTGACCCTCGCGTTCCCGAACGTCCACTGGGATCAGAAGGCCAAGGCGGAAGTCCGCCTGTTGAAGATCGTTGTCGATCGGATCGTGGCGAGTGGCGTTCCGCGCGACGCGCGGATCCATCCCTGGAAGTGGGATCGTCGCGAGGCGCGGGCGGCTTCGCAGAGGAGGCAGGCGTGACTCTCAAAGCAAGCGACGTGCTGTCGGCAAATTTCCGCGCATCCCGCGACCACGCGACGATCAAGGCGAACCGCGAGCTATTGCGAGCAGCGGCTGTCGAGGCGCACGCGACCCTCGCGATGGTGCAAGCGCTATCGCAGACGAATCACGCATTGTGTGATCACGAAGGCTCCCGCGGCTACACCGATCGTAGTGGCGTTGCATGCACCGATTGCCCGCACTGCGGGGGTGATTAAATGAAGAAGATCCTGACCTGCGCCGAGCTAAAGGCGACATGCGACAAGCTCACGCCAGAGCAGCTCGTGCAGCCCGTCGTGTGGAGCGGCGACGAACGTGGCGGACACGTGCGACACGTATGGATCTCCGAGGAAGATTGGATCGGAGAGCCGCGTGATCCCGAGACGTGGGTGCCGCGCAGCCACGTCTGTAGTGCAGTCGACGCTGACGACTACAAGGATGCACGTGTGTGTCTGCCCGCGGGCACCGTTCACTTGTTGGTGGACTAGGCAGGGCTCAAACATGCTCCAAACACAAAGAAGATCGTGCTCGCTTTTCGCGGGTACGTGGATTGAAACACCATGAAGGCAAAGACGAAACAACGCACCACCAAGATCCGCGTTTTGGACGAGATCTGGCGCGTGCCGCGTGGCTTCGGCGCGGTGTACCGCCGCGTGCTCAAGGACCACTTCGCGCTGATCGCGGCCGGTGAACCCGGCAAGCTCATTTCCGAGGTGATCGATCTGCTCACGCTGGTCGGCTACGACGCGACCCGCGAGCAAGTCGCCGACTGGGATCTTCGCAAGCGTGTCGAGGCGGTGATCTACGCGGCGAACGAGTACGCGCGCGCATCGGACAACCCCGTACAGCGTTATCCGCGGCCGAGCTGGCTACCCGATCAGCCGTGGCAGGGACCGCCCGCGGACACGAGCCATATCAGGGCCGATCTGCGCGGCGTGTTCGCCGGGCCGAGCGGGACACCGATCGCGGAGGCGTCGCGATGACTCTGAAGAATTTCACAGATCCGTCGATGACGGTGGATGCCTATCCCGCGATGCGCGTGGGTGATCGACAGATCGAGGTCCGTGGCGAGCATCTGTTCGTCGTCACGGCCACGAAAGAGCTGGGCTGCGACACGGGCCGTCGCCGTTATCGCGTGATCTGTCGTTCATGCGACGTCGTCGTTCACCCCGCGACGACGGGACCGCGGCAGAACATGAAATCCCATCTGCGCGAGGTCGCTGAATTCGGCGTCGCAGAGCCGTATCCCGGGGAGCAGTCGTATCCCCACGAGAAGATCGACACCCCATCCGAGGACAAGTCTTGAAGATCAAAATCAAGGTTGATGGGGGAGTCGCTGAACTCGCCGACGATCAGATCGTCGAAGAATTCACATGGCACAACATGCGGGACTCTAATCACTGCCGCATGGTTCGGCGAAAGATCTTCGAGGAGGTGCTCGTGCTCGCACGAGCTGGTCAAGCGGATCCGAAGGTGTCTGATGAAGGAAGGTCGTCGTGACAAAGCACTACGCGAAGAAACGTGAATCGATCCGCACCGTGCAGTGGACGGGCGAGATGACTTCCGACGTGGCGGAGCTGGTCGGCCAGCGCAAGGTCCACGTCGAGGGCGATCGCCAGCTGGTGCTGGGCGCCGGCTGGTTCGCACGTGTCGGCGACTGGATCTATTCGACCTCTGGCGAGGATCTGTCCGTGATCAGCGACGAGGTGTTCCGCAACGTCTACGAGGAGGTCGACGAGACAGGGCGAGTGCTGCCGCCGACGAACGACGAGCACGAGGCTGCGGGCAAAGAGTTCGTACAGAAGCTCGATGACCTACTCGCCGCGGGTCTGCGTCTCACGCGCGAGGAGCATCGGGCCATCTTTCGCGACCGCGATCAGCTCGTGCGGTGCCTCCGTAGGCTGCTCGAAGATCATGCGTGGGTCGCCGCGCGGCGCGAGCAGGCGCGGATCCGCGAGAAGATCGCGAAGGAGTTGTGGTGAAGCAGACGCTGTGGCTCCCCGAGTGCAATCACTGCGGACGGCCGAAGGCGCCGCGCGGTCACGTTCCAGTCAAGGACTCCGAGGCCAAGGACTACTGCGCGCGCAGCTGTCTCGGGTACGAGGAGTGGCCTCATCCCAGCGAGCTGCGTGAGTGGCACGCTGCTAAGAAGCCGGATGCCGATGACGAGAGACCGTCTCTCCATCAGGCACGGCTCGGGCCGTGGGCACCCGAGGAGTTGAAGGTGCAGCTCGCCGCTATCGTCGACAGGCTCAAGGATAAGCGCTCCGTCTCGCCGCTCGATGTCATGCTCGAGCTGCTCAGCGGCGAGCTAGACGCTTTCGTCCTGTTCGCTCGGATGGGTCATCTCGATCCGCCGCGCGAGGACGGCAAGATCCCGATCGGAATCCTTCAGCGCAGGAGCGAAGATCCGGAGATCGACGCGCGGATCCGCGACACCGCGAAGACGTGGGCGGCGAAGCAGGAGAGTCGGTCGTGAGCACCTCTGCTCTTCGCACGTGTCCTGACTGTGGTCGGAGGTTCGCGATGCTCTACATCTGCGAGCGTTGCGGTCGCTGCGACGAGCGAGATCTGCCGCGTGACGCCGACGCCGATCGTGCGGGATCATGCTGCAACGGCACGTGTGCCGCGCGCGACTGGCGTGCCGACGCGAATGCCGTCGCTCCACACATCACCGAGCAGCTGTGGATTCCCGACGTCCGCGAGGACGGCATTTACCTGATCGGCGCCGACGATCGCAGCGTCGTTCTGAAGATGGGCCGTCCCGATCGTGACAGCGATCTCCTCACGGCCGGCTACATCGCGGGACTCCAGGTGCGGCGACGGAAGGAAATGCCGTGAGCCTTCCGCCGCCGAAGTGCAAACAGCCCGACGCAATACTTCCGTCGCTCCCCTGCGATCGTCCGCCGCCTTGCGAGATTCACAACAAGGAAGAAGCGGCGGCTGCGGCAGTCCGCAACGAGACCAATGATCTTCTCCAAAAGATCGTAGCGCGGCTCGACGAGCTGGTGCAGCTCCAGCGCAGCGCGATTCAACCAAAACCCCAACGACGAAAGAAGGCTGTGCGTGCTGCCTGAAGATCGCGTCCACGAGGCTGTGGCGAGTGCAGAGCCGGCGACTTTCCCCACGTTCAATCGAGAGGCGCTCGCCGCGTTGCAAACGCGTGAGGTGCCGCGCGTGCGCGCGGCCGACTACTTCGATAAGAAGCCCGACGAGTCGCGCACTTCCGAAGAAGAGGCCGCGGCCGAACAGGAGATGGCTCGCTGGGACGCGTACCTGGCGAGGTTCGCCAAGCTCACCGACGCGCGGTGCCTGTGTTGCGGCAGCTCTCTGCGCTGTCCGCTCGGGCTGGGACTCATGGGCGGCTTCGAGTGGGGCCTCACGCACGGCGAGGGGCACTGCGCGAATTGCGGCTATCCGATGCGCGCGCATCACCGCGTGGAGGGCCTCGGCAAGATCCACAACCTGTTTCTGCCCTACCACCCGAGCGAGCTGTCGTTCGAGCCCAAAGAAGATCTGCGATGACGGCGAAGTTCCACCCACTCACCGACGACGCGCTCGCCGGCCTCAGAGGCAGCGAGGTTCTGCTTGCAAACTATTACCGCGAGCTGCGCGAGCGCTATGTCGCCGAGATCGAAGAGCGGACCAAGCGAGATCGATCGGCGATCCTGCGCATGGCCGGCAACATCGCCGGGGGGTTCTGCGCGGATCCCGAGTTCGAGGCCGAGACATGGGAAGACATCGCCGTGAAAGCCGTGGCCATCGCGCGAGCGATCGTGGTCGAGGTGGATCGATGACTCTCAAATGCCCCAGGTGCGGTAGGGAGCTGGAGGTCGTGCGAAGTACGGCGGTGATCCCGCCCCACACCAAACCTCCGCGCTCCGGGTTCTTGGACAACGGGGCGATGGAGATCGACGGAGAGATCATCGTGGTTACGCTCTACAAGACATGCCGGCTGAGCGGCGCTGAGTTCAGGAGGGTGCCGTGAAGAAGCTACCGAAGACGTTTCGAGGCGCCGTCGTCGCGCGCGGCCTGGGCATGAAGTCAGCACAGCTCGACACCCTGATCGAGAAGAAGGCGCTCGATCAGTTCGACGCGACCAAGGACACCTACCTCGTGGTCGAAGACAAGGCGCTGGAGGACGACTTCGGTGTCGTGGTTCGCTGCTTCATGAGCGAGGCCGAGGCGCTTCGCTACGCGCGCGCGATGGCGTGCGGCAACGTCGACCACCGTGTGCTTCGAGTCATCGCGCAGACGCTCGTACTACTGCGGCAAGATCGCCGGCTGGGTGGCGACCGATGGAAGTAGTCTCGCGGCGGTGTGCGAGAGACATGGCGAGCAGTTCCACATCAAGAGAGAGGCGTGATCATGACCAAGGAGCAGAAGCCCAAGAAGTCCGTGCGCGAGTACCTCGAAGGGCTCGTCTGGGATAAGAAGCCGCGCCTCGAGCGTTGGCTGATCGACTACGCGGGGGCCTCCGACACGCCGCGTGTCCGTGCGATCTCTCGTGCCGTGCTGATCGGAGCGGTCCGTCGAGTGCGGCATCCGGGCTGTAAGATCGACGAGATGTTGATCCTGGAGGGTCCGCAGGGCGGCGGGAAGTCGGCAGCGCTCCGCGTGATGGCCATCGACGACGACTGGTTCACCGACGACTTCCCCGTCGACGTGGACTCCGGGAAGCTCGTCGAGGTGACCGCGGGCAAGTGGATCGTCGAGTTGTCCGAGCTGAAGGGCATGAGCGCAGGTGACGTCGCCGCGCTCAAGGCGCAGCTGTCGACGCAGCAGGACACCGCCCGGCGTCAGCCGTACGCGCGGGCGGGCGAGACCGTCCCACGCCAGTTCGTGATCGTCGGGACGACCGCCGCGACGGAGTACCTTCGTGACACGGGCAACCGGCGGTTCTGGCCGATCCGCGTCGAGCGCTTCGACCTCGATCGCCTTCGGATCGATCGCGACCAGATCTGGGCCGAGGCCGTGGTCGCCGAGGCCGCGGGCGAGCCGATGCGCATCGACGCGCGCACCGAGCTCGTGCTGGCGGCGCGTGAACAGCTCGCGCGCACCGATCCGACGGACGGCCATCTCCACGCGAATTATCTCGCGCAGATGATCCTCCTGTTCTTAGGGGAGACGACGACGTGACGAAGAGAAACCCGCTCGATCCGCACGTCCAGTTCGCCAAGGCACTCGGCGCGCGGATCATCTGCCGCACGTGCACGCCGTTCGCGCGCGCACGCTTCACGGAGAGCAGAGATCAGATGGCGCATCCACAGTGCGAGGACGTCGAATGCGGATGCAGCTGTCGTGATCAAGTGAGGAGGAGCTGATGGCGAAGAAGAAGATATGGAGCGTGTTCTACGTGCGGGGACAGGCGTAACCGTGTCGCTCGATCGATTCGACGATGAGTGCCCGGGCTGCCGTCCCATGATGGTGGACACGAGAACCGCGCGCCCGTTTGCGGATGATTCTGTCGAGATGATGACGGTGAACCGGCTCTGGAACGAAACTACGGCCGACGAGCGCCGCGCGTGGCATCGCTTCACGTGCCAGAACTCGCGATCACTCGTCGACGTGCAGATCGCCAAGACGTTCGCGGACCGCCTAGAGGCGGCGTTCGCCGCCGCGGCGAAGAAGAAGGAGCGTCAGCGATGATGGGCCTCTTTGAGAGCATGCGCGTCGGCGACGCCATCGAGGCGCACGGCGCGAAGTGGTTTCGCATCAAGTCCCTGCGTGACGACCTCGAGAACGGACACCGGTTGTATCTCGCGGCGAAGATCGGGGACCCGTTGCCGGCGGCAACGTTCGTCGTCGCCGAAGAGATCGAGGCTGCGGAGCTGGGGCGGCTTCGGACCGCCGAAGCCAAGCATCAGGCGGACATCGCCAAAATCAGGAGTGGATCGCGATGAGGGACTGGATCTTTAGCGTTCGCTACTGGGAACCGCGGCTACACAAGGCACCGGCCGTCTATCGATGGGCAGTTGTCGGACCTGAGCGTGCCTCGACGGTGGAAGCAGCACTCCATCTCGCGAAGGTTCCCGAGGAGATCCGTGCCGAGATCCGTGCGGACGCCGTCGTACGTGATTTCGTCGAAGGCAGACTCGATCCGGATCGGACCGGCTACCACGTGCCGTCGGATCCGAAATCATCGTCAGGATGGCTCGTCTGCATCGGGCCGGTGCACGAGGTGCTTCGATGATCGCGCCGGCGACGATGGACGCGCTCGCCGACGTCGCTCGGGCGCTCGGCTTCGAGCTGCGCCGCGCGGCGCAGGCGGTTCCCGTCGGCGTCGATTTCGACCGTGCCCGAGAGCAGACGCAGTTCGCGCTCTTGCACGACGGCGAGGTCGCGTTCGACGGGACCGCGCGCGAATGCTCCGCGTTCTTGATCGGCTGGCGCGATCTCCGAACGAGTGTGCTCGGCGCGGCGCGCGCGCTCGAGACAACGAAGATCATGCCGGAGATGCGTGCCAGTACGATGTGCCCGGTGAGCGACAAGGCAGGACAGCGGTGCCTCCTACGCGTGGGGCATGACGGGCAGAAGCACGCGACGCTCGTGTACTGGGAGGGCAGCTTACGCGGCGGTGCGACGAAAGAGACTTGTCAGCAGTGTGGCTCCAAAGCTCTCGGAGCCGTGATTTGTCGGCGATGCGGCTACAAAATCGAGGAGGTCTGATGATCTCGCCGACGAAGGATCCTGCGCTCGACGTCGAGCGGAACCTCCCGCGCGACCTGCGCCAGAAGATGATTGTCGAATGGGCGATCGCGGCGTTCGGCCGTGAAGAGGCGACCGGCCTCCCACAGCGGGGGCTCCGGCTTCTCGAAGAAGCGATCGAGGCGTTCCAGGCGGCCGGCGGTGATGAGGCGATCGCCCACAAGCTCGTCTCGTTCGTGTTCGCCCGCCCTGCTGGGACGGTCGGCCAGGAGCTGGGCGGCGTGGCGGTGACGGTGCTCGCCCTGGCGGCGGCCGCGGGCCTGTCGGCCGACGAGGAGGAGTGTCGCGAGGTCCACCGCGTGCTCAATAAGCCTCTGCGCGAGTTTTCCGATCGTAATGCGAGCAAGAACGCCGCAGGGTTCAAGATCCCATGAAGCTGGAGGTTACATGGACGCGCTCCTGATCCTCGTGATCTGCGGCGTCGCGCTGGCACGGCATCGCCGACGCCATCGTCAGCACGAGCCACGCCTCGTGCACCTGCTCGGAAGCGGAGGTCGTGTCCACGGACCAACGTGCGGCTGCGAGGCGTGCCTCGAGAATTACGCGGAGACACCGGCATGAAGCGAGAACCGCATCCAGCGAAACCGGCAGAAGAGGAAACCATGATGGAAGCCGTGAAATCATTCGGTTCAGAATTCGTAGGTCGAGCAACGCTCGCGGAGCATCTCAAGAACGAAGATCCTGCGAAGGCGTTACTCGCGTACATGCGTACTGCCGTCGACGCATTTCTGGTCGATTCAGGTGGGCCGCAGAACGCGGTCGAAGGCTGGGAAGTGTTCGCGCGTTGGATCAAGGAGCACTGCGAACGGCATGACTGCGACCTGACGCAGCCTGCCGAACTGGCCCTATTACGATTTGCCGCGCACGCCGAGAAGTGCATCTACCAAAACGATCGCTCACGGGCCCTCACTGATCTACGCGTCGTGGAGCCCTGGATCGACGAGTTTTTTATCGAAGACGCGCGGGCTGCCGGCCGCGCCGACGCCATCGCAAGTTGCGAGGCCGTGGAACGTGCACATCAGCTCTTCGAGTTGACGGACTTACGCTCCGAGGTCGCGCGCCTTCGGTCGGAGAACGCAGAGCTGCGCGCAGCGCTTGAGCAGATGAAGCTTGGCGGCATGAGTTGCTCGTCGAATCAGCCGAGATACCAGATCGGTGACCGCGTGCGCGTGGACCGCGGTTGGGATCGCGAGGTCATCGTCGTCATCACGATCGATACCATCCGAGCGAACCACGGTGGCCCAGGTGCGCATCGCTACTGGGGAACTGACGCTCGTGGTGGCGCGCACGGAGCGTACGAGGATCAGATCCGCGGGATAGCGTCATGACGAAAGGGAGATCCGATGGCCGAACTCGATGAAGCGACCCAGAAGGTGGTCGAGGACTTCGACGCGCTCGCGAAGCAGCGCTGTGCGGAGCTGCTCGGCGATTCGAGCGCAGAGTTGCCCCACCGCGCGGCGCTCGAGCGGGCGTTCTGTCTCGGCTATAAGGCGGGCGCCGTCGACACCAACGTGGCGGCGAAGCAGGCGCAGCATCTGCTCAAGGAAAGGGCCATGCTCGACGTGAAAATCCCCGTACAGACGGAGCGGCTCGATCAAAATGTCATCTCGCCAGTTACGCCGATGACTGTGCGCAAGTACGACGGCGGCGACGTCGAATTCGATCTCGACGTGCCTTCGTTGGATGCGCCCCAGTGGTCGAACGCTCGTCGGGTACGAATCCATCTCAACGGTGTTGCTGCTGTCCGTTCCCTTCGGGAGATTCTGTGACGAATGCTCCGCGCCGGATTTCTGACCGCGAGAGGTCGATCTGCATCGACGGCTACATCATGCCGACGGACTCTCCCAACGTACCGACGCTGATCGCGATGCCCGGCATCGACGACCTGTTCGTCTTCGTGTTCTCGACGGAAGAGAAGCTCGTCGCGGCGATGGGGGTCCTCGGGATCGAGTACGCGGGGGTGGCGCACGTCCCCGACGGCATCGAGCTATTCGGCGAGATCGCGGCCATGAACGCGCGTGGTGAGCGACCGTACCGGCTCCGTCTCGCCGTCGACGCCTACAAGGCCGATAACGGACGTATACGCTTCACCGAGCCAGCAGTTCAGGAAGTTCATTCGACGGTGCCGCACGCCGAGGGCTGCCAAGTTTCGTCCAAGAACGGAATCCCCGTGTCGATGTGTGTCAGCGACTGTCCCGCGCTGGCCGAGTTCATCGCGGCGTCGAAGGAGGGCTGATAATGGAGGCCGCTAAGAAACAGCAGGACGTCTTCGTCGTCGAGCGCTACTTCGATAACGGCGTCGGTTGGGTCATCGGAGCGTTTTCATCCATCGATGACGCACAGGCATTCAGCGATCTCTGCGTCGTGACTTGCCGCAGTCCGCACGAGGTCGAGATCACGCGATGCGCGCCGACGCCGCGTGAGACCTGGCGGCGGTTCGCGGACGATCGTGGTTGGTCGACCAGCGCGTGGGAGCATCGCGGGATCGGAGAATCCCGATGAAGGAGACGCCGCAGTCAGCGATCGAAACAGAGGTCGTCGATCTTCGGCGCCGTCTCACGGCGCTGGAGGAGCGCGTCCGGCTCGACGCGCACGCACACGCGTTTCTGCGCGGGGAGCAGCGCGTGTGCGAGGGGGACTACTGCGTGATCAACGGCTTTCCGACACGGGTGTCGCGCATTTCCAGCGAGGGCAAGTGGACCTACTTCAACGGGAACAACGTGATCGAACCGTTTCGCGTTCCGCCGTCGGACGACATCCAGCGACTCCACACGCGGGCCGAAGTTGCCGAGATCGTTGCGAAGGCGCGCCAGGAAGCGCCGTGGGGGCTCACGCGTGACGACGTCGACGCGCTCGTTGATGGTTTGGACTACGCGATCCTCGGGCGCGCGACGTCCCTCGTGACCGTAGATCGTGAAGATCGGTGGAAGGCTCTTCGCAATCGACTCGCCAGTCTGTCGAGAGATCCGAAAAAGGATCAGCCGTGAGGCCGAAGATCGGCTGCCGCGTGATCTTCTGCGAGCCCGTGCACGGCTCGGCCTCTGTGGGAATCGTGAAGCGATACGCCTGCGATGCCGGCGGCACCTATGCCGAGGTCGACTTTCACGGCGCGCGTCTACGCATTCACCCGTCGCAGCTTCGCATCGAGGAAAGCGCGAAGGACAAGGGACCTCGATGATGTCGCCGCAGTGCGTCCATCGCGTGTCCATCGCGAAGGAGGGCCAGATCTTCTGGTCCTCTCCGTGGGTCTCGGAAGATCGTGCCGAGGCCATTCGGCGAAAAAATCAGCGCCTCATCGATCAACAGGGCTGGCAGCACGTCGTCAGCGTCGAGAGCAAAGGCATGCCTACCACCAAAGTCGAACAGATCAGGGATCAGCTGCGTTCGTTGGAGTCAGCAGTCGCAGCGCTGCCCAAAGACACGGACGATCAGCGCACGGCAGTGCACAGAATCCGTACGATGATCGGAGATCAACTCGCAGAACTCACCTGGTGGAGATCGACCTGCGACACGTGCGGGGCGTACCTCGGCGACAAGGCGTGCGATCACGGACCGAGGCCGGCGTGATGAAGACGGTGTGGTTCAAGACGAGTCGCCACGTGAACCTTGTACCGGCGACGCAGCACACCCAGGCACTGATCGCCACCATCGACGCGGCGATCGCCGCCGAGAGAACGTCCCGATGATGTCTCCTGAGGGACAGCAGCTGCTCGCACGCTACGCGGACCGAGGTTGGTTCAACGCTGCGGGCGATACCAGACTTCGAGAGGACGCCTCTCGATTGGAATCGGTGCCGCCGCGGCCTGCGTACCTGCTTTTCGCGAGCGGCATGCTGGTTTTTCCGTCGTGCGAAGTACAGGTCACGACCAGGTGCAATTACCGGCCGTTTCGCGGTCGGCGGTTGGTCGTCGCCGCTGACGCCAGGCGCTTCGATCTGATCGATCTGAAGATCAGGTACCGGTCACAGTTCCGCAGGGACGAGTCTCTGCCGCTGCGCTCTTGTGTTGACGAAGCGATGCCGGAGCTGATCCAGTGGCCGCTGGACATTTGCGGCGCGGGTGCCGACATCAGCGTGCGCGCGATCATTCCCGCGCGGGTTGACGGGGAGGAAGAGGCTCTCGGCGCGACGTTCGAGATGATCCTGCTCGGAGAGGTGATTTAGTGAAGACGCTTCGTCGCTTCTTCTGCTGGCTCGTCGGCCACGCTTGGGACGAGGGCTGCCCGCGGGGCTGGTCTGGGATCGTCGATCACCAGTGCCAACGCTGTCAGCTCACCACGTTCACGCAGTTTCACTTTTAGAGGAGCCATAGCTGAGATGAGCATGCGCAAGTGTTCCACGATCAAGTGCCCTCACTACGTGCGCGAGGGTCTGCGCCGCTTCGGGGCCGGCGTCGATGGCCAGGAGCTGGCCGACGGGCGGTTCTGCTGGCGGTGTCGCGCGCGGCACGCCGCCTCTGAACGCCGAGATGTACGTCGAGACGCGCGCCGAGATGCGCGGAAGGAGATCCCGTGAGCGAGACGCCCCCTTCCTTTCAACCAGAGCCTTGTACGGGTTTCTACGTGGGCTACGACCTGGAGGGCGGAAGCTCGTACCGGAAGCCGTGCTGGAGGCGCTGTGGCTGCGGGCTGCCGGGATGTCCGTCTCTCGATCCTGCACTGCCGCCCGTGCCGATCGCGCACGTCCGCTCGCAAGAAGATCAGCCCTACGGATCCGAGAGGCGCTGCTGCAACCACTGCGGCGTCATGCTCTGGGGGTCGTCGTCGCCGCCGTATGTCGACAACTGGACCGATTGGCGTGAGCGGCCGGACAGATGTGCGCTGACCGAGCTAGAGAGGAAGGCTGCGTTGGAGCGGAGGGCGGGCGCGTGAGTGTCGAAGTCATCGCAATTCGCCGTCCGATCGCTCGTCGATCCGGCGACCTGCCATGTCGGCCGCGCGCCGACGACACCGCGTGGGCAGTCATGATTCGCGTCGGTGCACGTACGTTTACGTCGGACTGCCAGGATCGCGAAGAGGCGATCGCGGCGGCGACTGTCATCAACGCTGAGCTGTCACAACACTACGTGGATCAGCGGGGGCGAGGATGATCGACGTCGTCAGTAACCTCGTCGGTGAGATCGTCGAGATCTACGAGTGGGACGACTATCGCGATTCGGGCGGATACAGTCTGCGGAGTCGTGGCACCGTCCGCGCGGTCTACGTCGCCGACAAGAAGCTCATGGTCCTCGTCGAGCATAACCTCCTCGGCTACGATTCGTATTCGTTCAGCGATAGAGCCAAGGACGGGGGTTTCGAAATGTACTCGCTCCACGAAGGCCGCGTGCGCGCCGTGCAGCGCTGCCGGCACTGCGCGTCGTGGGACCAGAAAGCTCTCCTCGTTCAAGCGGGCCCGGGTTTCCGCGACGACGTCTGGGCGCACAAGGATGGTGAGGGCTGCAAGGAAACTCGATGATCGTCCCGGGGCCGCCGATCCGCGACGTCACGCTCCGCGAAATGCTGGAGGCGATGTCGTCGTACCGGGACGACGAGACGTTCCGATGGTTTCAGACGTCCGTTCTGAACAGCCGCGGCGAGCCGACCGCGACCGACACGTTGCGCGTCTCAATAGGACAAGCGCGCCGTGAAGTGCTGGGGTGTCCGTGAGCGAGCTGTTCAAGCCTGGTCACACGGGTTCGTGCTCGCACATGCGAACGTATCGTGGCAAGGACGCTCCACTTCGGTGGGGATCAGCGCGCACCGAAGTCTGCCGTGACTGTGCCTCGTTTCGTCTGCGAACCCATCACGACGAGATCCGCGGTGATTGGACGTCTGGCGATCAGTACGCTGACGCTGTAGCGGAACAGGAGCTGGACTAGATGCTAGTTCTCGCGCCGTGCACGTTGGATGTCCTCCCACGTAGCCGGATCGATCGGCTGGATGAGCACCGATCGCGCGTACGATTTCGCGGCGACAGTCCAGCTGACCCAGCCGGCACCGAACGTGAGCGTGGCCGGGGCATGAAAGCGACCGGGACACTCGTCGCCGTGATCGGCGATGCCACCGAGCGGCGAAAGCTCGACGAAGGCGTGGCACTTCTGGCAGAAGCCGCATTCGCACTGGTTCACGGGCGCAGTGTAGCGCGGAGATGCGCGGCGTGATCGCGTTCTGCACCAAGTGCGGGGTGTACGTCGACGTTGACGGCTCCATCTCGGAATGTCCGCTCTGCCATTTCGACACCGTGATGCGGGTTCCGACCACCGTGCACGAGGCGACGACGCTCGTCGTACGCAAGCTCAAGGATCTCCACCTCGAGATCGCGAAGGAGTACGGGATTCCGGCCGACGTGATCGCCGCCACGCAATTCGGGCTCGGCGTCACGATGATGTTCGAGTGTGGCTCCAGCGAGGCTGATCTCATCGGATCGGTCCAGCGCCTCGTGGGCGACTTGATGGAGACACCCGAGAAGCGAGGAGCATCATGAGGGAGGGGACGAGGAAACTCGACGCGTGGTTTCGCGGACGGCTGCGCTTCCTCGCCGCGCGTCAGCGAGTCCCAGCTCCGTGCTTCTCGCGGTACATCCGCCACAACACATGGCATTTTTGTGATTTCGATCAACGTGATTTGAAATTCGACGATGATCGATGGATCGAGGTGACATGGTGACGTCTGAAGACAAGCTCGTCGTGGCGGCCAAGCGCTATCACCAGGCACGCGAGCGGCTGCGACAGACGCCGCGTACCAGTTGGGCCGCGGCTATGGCGCGAGAGTCGCTTCAGGAGGATCTGGAGCAAGCCGCGCGCGAGTTGCACGAGGCGGCCGACGCGTACGGAGTGAGCCACCCGTGATCGACGTCGAGGCATGGCAGCGCGAAGTTATCCTCGGCAACGTGGAGAAGGATCCGTACTACGCGCCGTACTGTCTGCGCTGCTCGGGGCTCGTCCGTATGAAAGCCGTCGAGCGACATTACTGGCGGTGCCGTTGCGGCGCGCAGTGCGACCTTCGAGCCCTGCCCGGAAGAGACTACCGCCCGAGGTCGCAGTGAGCTGTCCGAGACAGATCCTGCTACCGAGCGTGGATGCTCCGGCGTGCGACTTGTGCGGCGGCATCTTGCTGCGGGCCGGTGCCACGGACACCCTGGTGAGCTACAGGTGCGCTGACTGCGGCATCCCGACCACGGTGTATAGGAGCGATCCCAGCGTGCGCTGGCACGACATCCCCCCGGGTATCGAAGGAGCGAAACCATGAACGAGCTGTCGCGCGGATGTCCTTGTCTGCACACGACGCCGTGCCACGAGCGCTGCACGTGTGTGTCACCGCTGTCGTCGAGCGGCTGCCGTCGCTGCTGCTCGTACGGCTCTGCGGAGCAGCAAGCGGCGATGGCGGCGCACCTGGCCGGGCTCGAAGATCTCGCACGCCGCATGGGTGACGACCTCTACGCGCGGATGCAAGAGCCTGGCTTCGAAGACGCTCTCAAGCAAGCGTTCGCCGCGACTCCTGCCGAGATCGGTCGGGCTGCCGTCGAGGCAGCGCATCGGCCTATCCACGAGCTGCGCGAGGTTCTCGATAGGACCGTCGAGCACGCGAGCGACCTCGCCGCCGCGCTCGACGAGCTGGCACAGTTCCGCGCGAAAGAGAGGCTTCGCGCCGACTCGGCTCCGCCCGCGGATACCGACGACTTGCCGCCGGACGCCGCGACCGGGCTCTACCTCGATCGTCCGTTCGACGCGGACGATCTGTCGTGGATCAAGATGGCGTGGGACGCGTACCACGCTAGCGAAGGTCCCGCTCGACCGGGCCAGCTCATGCTCGTCTTCGAGGCGATCCGTCGCGACGAGCGCGCGACTGCCGAGTTCTTGTGGGTCATGAACACGACCGTCTTGCCGCTCCTTCGTCGACTGCGACTCAAGGAGCATCCCCATTTCGCCAAGCTCGGAGCGGTCGACCAATGAGAACTGCAAGCCAGATGATCACGATCGCCACGCGCGCTGCGAAGGATTTGTACTCGGATCACGCGCGAAAGTGGGGATTCCCCGCCTCCGTGCTTGCCGACGCGGCGTGCGATCTCGGTATCACGATGATGCTCGAGACCGGCCGCAGCGAGGAGCAGATCGTCGAGATCGTTCGCCGCATCGCGCAGGACGTGGCTACCAAAAAGCAAGGGTGGACACGATGACTAGCTCCATGGAGCAGCCCGAGTGTCGCGCGTGCGATGCGGGCTTGCCACTGGTCTGGTGCGTCCAGAGTCGCAAGATGGTGCATCTTCGGGGACTCGGGACGTTCACGTGTGAACGCCTCGCCGTGCGCGAGCTACGTGCGAAGGTCGGAGCCGACCGGCGGTGAGTGACAATGATCTAGTTACCACGCTCGGCCTCCTGGCTAACGACTGCGAGACCGACGATCGCCGCATGACGGGGGGTCCGTGGACGTATAACGATGACGACACGGAGATGCGCGCCGGCCCCGAGCTCGTGCTGGCCGGCGGTTCCGTCGGGTACGAGAACGCGCGCATGATCGTCGAGGAGAACGACGGTCTCGCGATCGCCGCCGCTCGCAATCGGCTCCCTGATCTGGTGAAGGCGCTCCGGGAAGCCGCTCGCCAGATCGAGGTCCTGCGCTCCGATCGCGATGGCTATCAGGACGGCTTGATCGTCGCGAACAACGCGGCCGAGCGCCGCGGCGTGAAGCGCGACGAGCTGGCGATCGACCACGCGCATCTCCAGCGCCTGTACAAGGAGAGTCGCGAGTACGTCGCTACACTTGTGCGCGAACGCGACGACCTCGTGGAGTGGAACAAGCGACGGGTCGACGAGGTGAACCTGTCCGACGCGCGCGTCGAGCAGCTAGAAGCGACGCTGGCCGAGGCGCTGGACATCGTGACGTCCGTGGTTTGTCCTGGTATTGCGCACCTCGTGCGCGTGCCGGAGCTTCGCGCCGTGCTCGAGAAGAAAGAGCCGCGCTCGAAATGACACTGACCTGGGAACCCATGACGATGGCCGCGTGCGACGGTGCACACGCGCCGCCGATCTGCGGCGCTATGTGCCGCGCCGTACGCAGCCCCTTCGAACTTGCGCGTCTCTTCTTGAAAGGGCTTGAGCTTTCAACAGCGAGAAGCGAGAACGGCCTCGTCGAATGGGTGAATCAGTGCGCGGATCACCTCGCGCGGGGTGACGACGGTAACTACTGGTGCCATGAACTTGGATATCCCAGGAAGGCGCCGTTGTCGTGACCACCGAGACTGTGTCGACGGCAGACGATGAGGATCCACCGCCGAAGAAGCCGCCGAAGTTCTGCCCCTGGTGCGGCGCGGAGGTCGCCAAGCGCTGGGTACCGAGCAAGATTCGATCTCTTCACGACAGGATCGGCGCGCGCGTCGCATACGTCTGCTTCGCGTGCAAGATCGGCGTGCGCGCGTTCGCGTTCCCGTCGCGGCCTCTGTCCACGACCAAGAAAGCCGCGCGCACGGAGGCGCAGCGCGATTACGACGAGCTGGAAGCGAGCGGGTTCTCCGACAAGTATTCGCGCGAGCAGTACGCGAAGGGGAAGTGTTCGTGCTCGCGGCCGTATCGGCAACCGTACGGAGTGTCGGTCCCGTGCCCGATCCACAACCCACTGCGAGAGAAACGCGCATGAACGAGGACGAGATCCACTGGTGCTGCAAGAGCTGCGGGCGTCCCGTGATCGATCGCGATCCGTACGCTCTCGATCGTCGCATCTCGCCGTTCGCGACGATCGGCGACCTCATGGGTGGGGCACCCGTGCCGTCCGTCTGGCGCTTGCTCGCACGTCGCCGATGGATCCAGCGCCTGGAAGAGCGGATCGCGCGAGAGCTGCGAAGGCATCGCGACTTCGAGATCGAAATCGGTATCCACCAAGAGGAGCACGTGGCATGAGCATCGAGTCGATCCTGGCGTTCAAGCTGCGTGTGCCGTGCGTCGAATGTGCCGATGCCGTCGAGTCGCCGCTGCCGATCGAGCGCGACCCCTTCGCGCGGCTCTTGGCCAAGAAGGGCTGGTACTTGTCCGTCTTGACCGAGCCAGGGCAGGGCGCAAACGTGCCCATCGTGTTCGGCGCGCTCTGCCCACGCTGCGCGAAGCGGGTCTATCCGCCCGAGGTGCTGAAGGCCGCGGAAGAAGCGCGGGAGCGGCTGCTGTCGTGAGCGGCGAGATCTCTTGCGGGGCGGGTATCGAACTACCCAGTTCCGTCGTGGCGCGAGTCCAGCTACAACGAGGAGACCTGTCATAACCGCAGCGCAACTGTTTTTGATGTCCAAGGAGCCCCAATTGAGTGAAGTGTCGACGCAAGAGGAATCAGATCAGCGCGCTCAAGAGGCATGGGCAACCGTGCCTGCTGACCTCGAACGACTAGCCGAACAATGTTGCGACGAGTACCACGGCGAGATCGGGACATTTCAAAACTTCTCCGACGATCGCCGTCGCTGGCGTGAGTTCGCGAAGTTTATTTGGGGACTCGGTGCTCGGCCGCACCTCGAAGGCTAGGCAGGGGTGACTCGATGAGCGCAGATCCCGACGTGCTTGGACAACTCGTGCGCGCCACGTTCGCCGATCAGTGGTGGTACTCGCCGCAGATGCCCATCGACGAGGTGCTGATTCGCGCTCGCACGCGGCTTCGGCATGATCATGAGGAGAAGTGTAGCGTCGTCGTGGAGAACTTACGTCAGCTGCGCGCCGATCGCGGCTTCACGCTTTCTGAGTCGCGCGCGATCCTCGTCGCCGACGAGGCACTCGGCGTCTCCTACGACGCCCGCCTATCTTCCGGCCACGTGCTCGGTATCGAGGAGCGCGAGGCGTGGGTAAAGCTCGTCGAGTTAGCACAGGTGCGCGTCACCGCGCACGCACGTCTAGCCCAGCCCACGAGGCCGATGATCAACGGCCGGGCACACTGCATGATGGGACCGCCAGGTTACCGCTGTTCATGTGGCACTACGTTTGATGACTATTACGGCTTGGCAGAACATGTGCGGCGGACGATCGATTGTCCACGCTGCGGCGCGTCACCTGCCGACCTGGGTGACGGCGAGGGCTGCCGCTGGACGTGCGGTCACTGGATCGCCGCGCGCGATCCATTGGCGACGCTGCGCGGTGGAGACTCGGCGTGATGCGAAAGCTACGCTTGGTCCCGCGTCCCGCCGTCCTCGAACTCGGCGGCCTCTCCTTGGATCCGGGGTTCTCGGGGAGCGTGACGGCTCTCGCCCCTGGTAAGATGCGCGTGGTCGAGGCCCGCATCGCGGCCGATTTTCAGCATTCCAGTGTCGGGCAGTGGGTGCGTCGTCGGGTTCCCGGCGCGCGGCGACTCCTCGGCGGCTACGACGCTTACCAGCGCAAGCACGCGACTGCGCGAGCCCGCATCGATTACGTCTCCGTTGACTCGCAGAGCTGCCTGCCGGACTGCTGCGACGAGCTGCCGATCGCCATCAGAGGACGCGAGATCTCGGTGAGCGTGACCAACACCGGAACGCGATCGCTCGTCGCGCGCGTTATCGTCGAGGTGGAGGGACCGTGGTGACTGAGCCGCGGAAACAAAAATGGGTCCGTGCGAAGTCGATGGGCATCGGCCGGTACGTGCGTTGTCCGTACTGTCCCGATCTCCGCGAGATCGCTCTCAACGAGAGCATGCCCTGGTGCGCGTCGTGCGGCTGCGAGTACCGCATCACGCCGCTCGGCGCGACGTTCGATCCGGCGCTGAAGACACCACGCTACGCGTGGGGCAAGGCGCTCAACTTGTCCGGCGGCATGCGGATTGGAAAGGCAAGCAGATCGTGAGCCGGCCCCGTCACCTGACCCGCGCGGAGTTCTGCCGCGATCGCGATCGCGATCGTCCGACGCGGCGCCTGCCAGGACGCGGCTGACGAAGGTCGCGCCCTACTACCACCCGAACGTCGATCGGCCGGTGAACGCATCCGGTTAGCGCCCAAGGAGTAACTTGATGAAGAGCAAGTGTGAGATTCCAGCGATGACGCTGCCGCCGTGCGACCTCGAATGGGGCCACGACGGTGACATGCACGCCAACGGTGGCGATGGGTTCTACGCCGAGCAACATCTCGACGAGCATCGCCATCGACAAGACGAACGAGCACTCGAAGACGCGCGGGCTGCCGGCCGCGCCGACGCCATCGCAAGTTGCGAGGCCGTGGAACGTGCACATCAGCTCGTCGAGTTGACGGATTTACGCTCCGAGGTCGCGCGCCTTCGGTCGGAGAACGGTGAGCTGCGCGTAGCGCTTGAACAGATGAAGAAGGTGAAGTCACTCCTGGATTTCTGGCCACCACCGGCCGATCTACCCAGCGCCGAGGAGTCCGTCGGCATCTGGTACGAACTCGAATGTGCGTTGGAAGGTAAGAACGGCTACGGCGGCGACGTCGCCGAGATCTACGCCTACCGGCTCCTGTCGGGAGGCGCCACGGCCATCCGCGATATGATGACGACTCCGTCAACGGAAGAAGAGGCGCGCGTGGCCGAGATGCACGTGGCATGCGTGGCGGCGAAAAATCTGACGTGGCTCGTACGCCGCTTCGTCGAGCTGCACGCTGGAGTCGAGATCGGAATCGAGACCGATCCGCGGCAGTTCCACATGATCGATCCGCGCGCGGAGGAGTTCCCTCCGTTCTCGCATCGTGTACATGTACGCGTGTCGCGCAGAGCCCAGGTCCGACGTGCACTCGCGGGTGAGCTGCGCGCTATGTGGGAAGGCGCGAAGGGCACACGCGCGATGCTGCCGGAGGCCGACTTCGCGCGGTGGTCTTTCGCGACCAAGGACTTGCTCGCCGTGCTCGACGACGAGACGAGTCTATGAAGAAGCGCGCGTGCCTCGACTGCGGCAAGCCGATGATGAAGACGCAGGGCGACCACGCCTACGGCTACGATCACGGCAAGAAGATCCTGCTGCGCGGGATCACCATCCAGCGGTGCGCCTGCGGCTACTACGAGGTCGAGATCCCGCGGATCGATCCGCTGCACGAGACCATCGCGGAAGCGCTGAACGTGCTGCGAGTCCCGCGCGAGAAGTTGAGCTTCTTCTTCGAGCGCGGTCCCAAGGGTGTCGAAGATGGCGCGTGGGGCGTGGCGCTTCATTCGGGCGGTGTGCCGTGACCCGCCGCAGCAGCGCCGGCAGCAAGGTCATCAAGATGAGCGTGAACTTCTCGGCGGATGTAGTGGAGGTTCTCAAGGGCAAGATCCTCGTCGAAGACAAGAGGGGATGAGTCCGGCAACTGGTCTTCAGATAAACGAGTCGCGAGTGGGTGTCATGGCAACCGTTTGCTTAGGCCGTTTCCCCCGTCGTCACCGTAACGACGTCGGCATGCCCGGGAGTGATCCCGTCTGCCGGTACTGACTTGACAGGTGTAGCCACAAAGTGGCACCGTCCGTCGGTGGTCAAGAAAGACGTCACCGTACGAATGCGTGTAGCGGCTTCCGAGGCGAAGCGCTGGAAAGCGGCGGCGCGCCGGGCCAAGCGCTCGCTGAGCGATTGGATGCGGTTGATGCTGTCGGATGCTGCGGATCCACAAGAGGAGCAGCGGACGCCATGAGCGATGGATCGACCGAGCCGACCGAGCCGACCGAGCCGACCAAGGCCGAGCAGCTACGCGACCTCGACGCGTACCTCGCCGAGTCGGGCTTCGTTCGCATCGGCCGCGTCGATGACGCTATCCGGCGCGCGCTCTTCCTCAAGGAGGAAGACGGCGCGTTCGAGCTGCGCGTGGGACGCGAAGGCGATGACAGCTGTGTTCGTGTGACGCGCGACAATCCGCAGTTCAAGGAGCTGAGCGAGGTGAGGGGGCGCGCGCGATACGCGGCAGAGTGGGAAGATCCGCGCTGCCTCGCGCTCGACTACGCAGTGCAGATCGCGGCGCTTCAAGCGGCCCTTCGCGAGACGCTCGACGCGATCGACAAGGGTTGCGACATGCAGTACGGCGACTGCATCGGGCCGATGTCGTCGGATCGCGCAGACGAGTTGCGGAGGCTCCTGTCGTGACCGACGACCTCGTTCGCCGCGGCCTCGACCTCGAACGGTTCGCGCAGGACCTGCGCGTCGCGCACTGCGCGCGGGGCGCGGCAGATCATCCGTGCGTCGGCACCTGTACGATCACGCCGACCGGCGTCGAGCTTCAGTGCAAGATTTGCGGGAACGGCTCCGAGCCGATCGCACCGTCCGAGACGCTCGACGAGGTGAGGGTCGCCAAGGCCGTGCTCGCCGGGCTCGGCGTCGACTGGAGCACGCTCGCTCCGAGCGCGCAGCGCACGATCTACTCCATGGTGAAAGCGACCGACCTCGTGAGGCGCCGAGGGATGCCGTGAGCAAGAAGAAGAAGGAGGAGGCTGCTGTACGGGCAGCACTTGCTGCGGCAGCTCGCGCCGTGCTCCACGTCGAAGCCGTGGCGGCCGAGCCCGAGCGAACGCTACGCATGCAGGCACTCGACCGCACCAAGGGCAAGCGCGTCGAGCGCGAGGAAGCGATCGCCATCCTCGCCGACTTCTACGAAGAGCGCGGTCAGTCGTCGCGCGCCGCACTGTGGCGCGAGCAACTCTTGCCCAGTTCCGAGCGGCGGCGCCACGTGCTGGATGAAGTCCCCGATCTCCTGACGCGTCCGCATCTGCCACAAGCGGCCGATTGCCGCCGCAATCAGATGATTTGGTTACTCCGCACGCAGGGCTTGAGTTCTCGGAAGACCGCCGCCGCGTTCGGCCTTTCCTCGACGCGTGTGGAACAGATCGTCGCGGTCGAAGATCGCCGCATCGGGATGCACGCCAGGAACGAACAGCTGCGACCGACCTTGAAGGCCACCGAGCGGCTCGTGGCCGCCGACGCGCTTCCCGGCGATCGCCCGACGCGGTACGGCTACCAGGAGCCTTGGTTCGAACTCGGCGCCGAGCTGCCCCAGGACTGGCCGGCCGTCTGCGATCTTGAACGAGACAAGCGGCGCGGAAAATAGGCGTGATGCAAATTCTCCACTTCACGCAATTGCTCAGGCATCTCGCTGATGTGCGGCAGCACCACAGCTGCACATCTGTACGCGCCCGCCGATCGTCCTCTGTACAGGGGGCCAAACCGGAGGTCTACACGGGAGAGATACACGCGCAGCCCGGCCGCTCGCTCACCTCCGAGACGTTACTCGTCGCTAGACCTGTACATTTCCACCGATCGTCCTCTGTACAGGGGACAGAATGGGATACCGGTTTCGCATTCTGTCCCTTTCAGCAACACGCCTTCTCGCCTGTACAGGCGGAAACGTCAGCGTGTCGCAGCGGCTCGAAATGCAACCGATTCTCCCTGTACAGTGGGCAGATCGGGGGCTCTGTGCAGGCTGCACACCGAAAGTACCCACGACAAGACCACTGTACAGGGGAGAAGAAGTCGGCTTTCGGCCTAGTTATTCCCCTCAGAGTTGAGCCGACTTGGCCTGTACAGAGGACAAATTGGGCTTCAGAAGCCCTGTTTTGTCCACGACAAGACCACTGTACAGGGGAGAAGAAGTCGGCTTTCGGCCTAGTTATTCCCCTCGGAGTTGAGCCGACTTGGCCTGTACAGAGGACAAATTGGGCTTCAGAGGCCCTGTTTTGTTACTCGACAAAAGCCGCCATTTTAGTGTCGCACGTGATTTCGAATCCTAGGAGGGGTGATGTCGGATAGCCTTCGCATCCCCGACGGCTGGTCGCTGGAGCCGATGAGCGGCAGGCGCGACGTCTCTGTCCTGACGGCGCCGCAGATCGGCGCCGCGACGATCGACTTCCGTCTGCGCGGCTTCCGCGGCGGAGCGTTTGTGCTCTCCGGCAAGTTCCTCGGCGAGAAGCTGACTCGGAGCGGCAACGTGCGAAAGCCGTACGAGGGCCGCGGCTGGAAGCAGACCCTCGTCGACGATGCGGCCGCGTGGCTCCAGGAGGTAGCGCGATGAAGCCTACGCAGATAGCTCGCGGAACCTGCGAGTGCTGCGGTGTCCCGGTCATCGGAGCACGCGCTGACGCGCGCGCGTGGGCGCACTGCGTCTGTGTCGGATGTCTTCCGCCGCCACCACGATTGCCGATCGTTTCGTTCGGCACGCGTCGAGGTGTCGCATGAAGCACACGTGCGCGACCAGTGGACGCTCCAGCTGTGAGCTGTGCCTGTTGCTCGAAGTCGACTTGTGGGACGCGATCAACCGCTACGCGATCGCCGTCGGTGGTGATCCGCGCAAGCACGTCCACGGCAACGTGCCACGCATGCAGGCCGTCGCCGACGTTGGCAAGATCGTCGCGAAGGTGTCTTCCCAGCAGCAGATCGATGATCTCGTGGTGGAGGACCTCGTGAAGGGGAGTAACGCAGCGGCAGCGCGTGCCTGTGAGCTGCAAGCAGCTAACGAGACACTGAAACAAGAAAACGCGAGGCTCGTGGCAGATCTCAATCTCGCCGGGCCCGACAGTGCGTGCTGTCGAGCACGTCATCGGACCGAGGAAGAGCGGGACAAGCTTACCGCCGATGTCGGACGGCTACGCTCTGCCTTGCGCGAGGCGCGTGTATTTCTTCGCGGCGTCGCGCTCCGTCCCGAGCTGGGACAAGGGGCCAAGGACCTACTCGACGAGGCCGACGCGATCGATCGCGTGCTCAACGGGGAGAGCGTGCTCAACAGGGAGATGTGGTGAAAGAGCCCGAGATCAAGGTGGTCAAAGATCCTGCCGTCTCGGGTTATGCCCACGCGTACGTGCTGGTCAAGCCGTGGACGGTCTTCGTCGATCGCCAGCAGCTGCTCGACAAGAGTGGTGGTCCTCGGCGCTTCTCGACGGAGCGCGCTGCGATGGCTGCGGCGAGGAGGTCGATCGCGTGAGCGAGACACGACAGAAGGAGATCGTGACCTGGGTCGCGGTTCCCGATGATGGAGTGCCTGGCCACACGGTAACGTGGCACGCCACGCGTGAACCCGTTCGGCTCGACGGGTGGTCCAGCATTGTTTCGCCGACGATGATCTCGACGCTCTGTCGCGAGACGCTCGCCCGGCATCAGATCTCGCGGGCGTCGCAACTCTCGCCGGAAATCTACGCGAACGATCGTCGTTGTACGGGATGTGTCGTGCTCACCGTCGACGATTCCGACGACAAGAAGAAGCTCGCCACGCTGATCGTACAGATCGGCGACGACCGGCAGACCCTCATGGTCGATGTCATCCGGCAGACGCTCCGCATGTTCGCCGACGGCGCCGCGCAGCTCGTCGAGCACTACGAGCACGACGCGAGGGCGCGCGAGTGGGTCGACTTGGTCAAGCGCGCGGCGGCGGATCTGCGTGCCGCCGAAGCGCGCGTCCAGATCCAGCAGCTGACGCTGCACGGCGGGGTGCCGTCGTGACGACCAAGACGAGGAAGCTGACGACTCCCGAGTCCGCCGCCGCGCTCGGGTGCCGTCACGTCTGCCAGTGGTGTGCCCCGCACTTCCTTGCCAGGCTCGAAGGCCGATCGTCTGACCACACGCGGTGCGACGACTTCGAGTGCGGTTGCCACTGTCAAGATCGCACGAAGGTGAACTAGGAGGAGATGAGACGATGCTCGACCGAGAACAAGATCATGTCGCGGCCGGCTGGGACGGCGCGTTCCGCTGGATCGAAGCTGGCAACGTGCGCCTGGCGGAAGACGACAAGAGCGCCTTCGTGACGATCCAAGCGCGTCCCGATCCGACGCTCCTCTCGGAAGGATTCCCCTCGGAAGGAATTGCTTCGATGGCGATCGAGACGCGGCTGTCCGCCACCGAGCTCCTCGGACTGGTTCGCCATCTGGCGGCGTGGTTCGACGACGATCCGACCGACACGATCCAGCAGATCGAGACCTGTGCGACGTACGTCCAGACCGAGCTGGAGGCGTGGAACGCGCGCGCGCGGATCGACGAGGAGCACCCACCGTACGACAAGCTGACCAACGCGCTCGACACGCTGATCGGCAAGTGCCGCGACCTTCGCGAGGCCCTCGGCAAGTTCACCGAAGGCGAAAAGTGAGCGTGGCGCCCATGAATCCTGATCCGAACTCGGTTCCCGCGCCGATCGAACCCACGTTCGCGCTGCTCGTGATGTGTGTCGAGTGCGGTCAGGGCATCGAGGCGCCGCTGCCGATCGACTACCGCTCGTTCGTGTATTTCTTGGCCACGCACGGCTGGTTCCCGGCCGCGCTGTCGCCGCCTGATCAGGGACCTGAAGTCCCGATCCTCTGCGCCGCGCTGTGTCCGAGCTGCGCGCAGCAGAAATATCCACCCGAGGTCTTTCAAGTCGCTGAGGAGCGTCGACAGAAGATGCTGCAAGGCATGCAGGAAGTGCGATGAGGAAGGGCGATGAGTAGCAACGAAGAAACTGCCGCGAGTCAAGTCGTCCAGCACCTGCGCGACGTATACGGGCCAACAATGCCGTACGACGGCTTGCCCGAGGGCACCACGGTTGGAACGACGTTTCAGTTCGCGGGACTCTCGATCGGCTACAACCGCGAGCACCTGCTATTGCCCGACGAGGACAAGCTCGCCGACCTCCTGCGTGAAGCAGCGACCAAGTGCCGCTCGATCACGGAGGCCGAGAAGCGCGAGCACGCGGCCGAACTTGCCGACGAGCGCGAAGGCTAACGAGCATGGCTTTCACCAAGGAGCAGCCCAAGGTGGGCGCTACGATCATGCACTGCGGTCACCTCGACCGCGGCGCGATGCACTGGTTTCAATACGAAAAGCCGATTGGTTTTTCGCGACCTGATCAGACCCGCGGGACGGCCGAGTGGTTCGCGGCGTGCGAGCCGTGCTTCATCAAGCACGGCAAGAAAGTCGCGAGCATCGTCCGTGGCGATGCCATCTGGACCGGCGGCGCGACCATCGAGAAAGAGGAGAGCTAGATCATGCCCAGTGCCATCGACCAGCGGCGGCTACGCGACGGAGCGCACGCGCTCGACGTCTCTAGCCGGGTGCCCGTGACGATCGACGAAGCGCGCAGCCAGTTAGAGATCGTCCACGCAGGTCTCGCGGCGCTTCAATCTCTCGACGATCTGGGCGAAGAAGCGAACGCGCGCGCAGAGTGCGATCAGCAGGTGCTGTGGAAACGCTACGAGGAGCTGAAGAAGCATCTCAAGCGCCTCGAAGGGAAGGAGATCTCGTGAGCAGTGATCAAGAGCAGGGGCTGCGGATCCTCGACAACGCGCTGTGGCGCATCGCGCGCCGCGGCGACTGTGAATACTACGACGACGAGAAGAGCCGTCCCAAGCCGTGCGATTGCCCGCGGTGCGTGGCGACCGCCGCGCTCGAAGCCGCCAAGAACTGGCGCTTTCACGGCTCGCACCACGAGCGGGTGCAGAGTGGTAATTGGCCACGCGAGACCAAGATGCAGGCAGCGTGGATGAAGCTTGCCAGCGGGCACGGCCGCGATTCGGATCAGTTGCTCGCACAGATCCTCAAGGACGATCGCGTGCCGAGCGTGCGTGACTGGTACGTCGCGACGAGCGTCATCCAGTGGCTCGCCACCAACGTCGGGATGACCGTGCTCGAAGCCGCGGGCTTCAAGTACCAGCAGTGGGAGCAGGACATGGCCGACGGCCCATTGTTCAACCGCCGCCAGGAGCGCGAGGACAACGACAAGAAGCGCGCGGAGGCCAAGCCGTGACCGCCGCCTCCGATGATCGCGAGCTGCGCGACGACAAGGGCCAGCTCTGCGTGAAGCGCGGCACGAATTTCAAGTACCAGTACCTCTACGACGACCATCTACCGTGCCGCGTGGACCGGTCGACCACTGCCGGCGGCTGCTCCGCGTGCGGCGCGACGCTCTCGGAGGACCACGCCGCGCGGGGGGTTACCATGTGCGTAGTCTGCGTGGTGCGTACGCTGCGGGAGGCGCGATGACTTCGATCCTCGAACCGGATCCGCTGCCCGGCACCGTCGAACGTCTCGAACGCGCGCTGGTGGCGGCCTACACAGACGTCGAGGTCCTGACGGCCGATCGCGATCGGCTGTCCAAGCTCTCTGACTCGATGTTCGAGAAGGGATACGACCAGGCGGTTCGCGAGATCCGCGATCACTTCAAGAAGCTGCGACAGCCCGACGTCGTGACCGAAGTCGAGAAGATCTGGCTCAAGGAGAAGCACGCATGAATGACCGAACCCCCTTCCCGAAGTTCATGGACGATCGAACGCCCTACCCGAAGTATCAGAGTTGTCCGTGCGGCTCCGGGCAGAAGTACAAGTTCTGCTGCTACACGAAGGGCTTTCACTACTATCTCGATGATGTCGACGAAGTATCTAGAGCCGTGCCGATGTCCAAAGAGACCAGTGAGCTGCTCGCCCAGCACCGTGCGAACGTCGAGAAGAAGCTCGGTCGTCCGGTGCGCCCCGACGACCCCGTCTTCCCCGAACTCGTGACTCTCAGTCCAGAGGACCTCAAGAAACAGATGATCGCTGATTTTCGGAAGGTTGGGATTCGTTCTGAGCTGATCTACGCCTTCGAGAAGACCGGCCTGATGGTGACCGATCAGAACAAACACCTCATCCCAGACATCGATCTCGCGGCGTGGAGCGCCGCTGTCGAGGAGTATTACGAGTATTACGAGCTGCATCCCGAAGACGATCCGAGGACCACGTGACAACCGCCGCCCACTATCACGTGTGGTGTCTGTCGTGGGACGACGAGGAGGAGTACGGATCCGACGTCGTCGGCTACGACATCTTCTGCCACGACTTCAAGACCGAGAAGCGCGGCATCGTCTACGTCCCGAGCACCACGCTCTACGACGCGAAGGCTGCGGCGGAGGCATACGCCGACTACGCGTATAGACAACGCGACGGCTGGGAGTCGACCTGGCCGCTCGTGTTCCGCGTCCGTGGCTCGGATGGACAGGTCACAGACTTCGATGTCGACTGCCAGCACGTCCCCGAGTTTTCTGCGTCGCCGCTCGAACGACCTGCCGACCTGTGCGCCGACTCATGCGAGCGCTGCGATGCTACGTGCCGACAAGTCGAGGACGCCGTGCGTCGGGTCCCGTGCCCGAAGCACGGCACCACGCGCTGGCAGCGCGAGCTCGACGCGATCGCTGCGGGAGAGGCTCTGTGAAGCTGACGAAGGACATGACGAGGGGAGAGCGTGCGAAGACGGTACTCTTGCTCCGCTGCGCTGCCGAGGTCGCTGTCACGGGTGATCACGTCCTCGGGCCCAGTCGGCACACCGCACCGCGCCTGGGTCTCGACAAGCACGTGTGCGCTCTCGCGACTCGGGCCGTGAGGTACGTCGCGAGGGAGACGGGACGAGATCCCGACGCCGCAAACGATCTCGACGAGTACGTCAGCGTCGTGCTCGAAGCGGCGCAGTGCATCGAGGAGAGATCGTGGCCATGAAGAAGTCGAAGAAGATGAAGCCACGCCCCCTCGCGCCCAAGCAGCGCGAGGTGCTCGCTCGCTCCGCCGTCGGCGAAGATCGCCAGCTGCCCGCGCGCTACGATCCGGGACCGCCGCCGTTCATGCGACCGGCGATGCGCTGGTTCGTGCCGCCCGGGCTCGTGGTCCCTAGTGGATCGGTCGAGTATCAGGCTGCGCGAGCGCTAGCCGCGCGAGGGCTGCTCAAGCTTGGCAGTGTTCCGCCGTCGCCCGAGCTGCCGTACGGTCAGGGTGGGTACCTCATCACGAAGAAAGGAAAGTCGGCACTTCGATGAAGAGCTTACAGATCGACGGCAAAGTCATGGGCGTCATCCACGCCAAGAAGACCGAGGGTCAGTCGAGGATCTGGCTGACCGCGAAACCCGACGCGACGTGGTGGATCGTGGTCGAGGGACCTGATCAGCGGATCCGCGAAGTAGGCTTCGTTCGACCTCCGCAGGAAGCGCGCGCTCGGGACACCTACGCTTCCTTGAGCAAGCCGCACGTGCTCGAAGCATTCCTGGAGGGGAAGGATTCTTGATGACCACTCCGCGCGAGTTCATTGACGATGAGTTCTCGTTCACCGTCTGGCCGAAGGACGGATCGGACGACGACGCGCTCGACGTTCACGCGCTAACTCCGAACCAGGCCGCCGAGCTGCGAGCGAAGACCGACTACACCGGCGATCCCGACTGGCGGGCCAGCTACTGCGTCCGCAACAACTTCACGGGGACGCTCTACGTGATCGACGTCGGTGTCGTTCCGCAGCCCTCGTTCGTGGCGCTCCTCGCGCGCGAGGTGCCCATACCGGCCGCTACCCACGTGCTGTGGGGAGGCCACGTCTTGTGCGAGGACAAGCGACTGCGCGGCGTCCCACGCGACTGGCCCCAAGATCAGCGCTGGATCTCGCTCCAGGATGTCGCCGACGGAACCGAGGTTCCAGCAAATCTTCAGTGCGAAGCGTGCTTCGCCAAGGCGCCCGGGCTCGTGGCCGGCATCCGCCAGATCGGAGTGAAGGCTCGATGAAGAAGGTCGCGAGGACCGCACGACTCGTCGTCGTCGAGAACTGTGTCGGCTGTCCGTTCTCGTACGAGTGCGACAACGAATGGACGTGCACGACCGCGGAAGACGACGATGGTCATTACAAGACGATCATGCGTACGCAGAAGCGCCGCGGCGGACCGTGGCTGCCGCCACCGAAGTGGTGTCCCCTGCGCGCCGAGATCGTCGTCGTTACTCTCGGAGAAAAGGCAAGATCATGAAAACCGTCGACGTCGAGTGCTCCTGCTACGGCTGCACGATCAAGCGCCAGCGCTTGGGCATCGTTCCGCCCGATCGCTCCGCCGAGCCGTGTCAACCACCGGGCGCATGCGCGAGCCACGGCCAGTGCTGGACCCACAGTGAGTGGGTCGATGAGGCGCGCTGTGATCCTCCGAACGCGTGCGTCACTGGATCGCACTGCGCGACGCATGCTGCACGCAAAGAGGTGTCGTGACCGAGTCGTACTCGCTACTCGACGACAACGACGGTCGTTGTGAGCAATGCAACGACCCGAAGACTGTCGAGCAAGTCCAACAGACGTATCCGATCAAGCCGCGGGGTGATTTGCAATGGGGGACGCTGTGGCTCTGTCCGCTTTGTCTGGCCAAGGCCAAGCTCCGCGATCAGGACAAGAATATCCCGGCGATCGCGAGCGCGACGCGGGGTGAGACCAAGCCACTTGTCCTCCAGGATGCAGGCTGGCGCGATGTCGCCGCCGACTTTCTCCGAATTGGCCGACTCAGCGAGGCCGTCGATCTCATCCACCGCCACCTGAGCGATGGTTGGCTTAAGCTCGTGCCCGGAGACTTCATCTCTTTCGACGAGCAGGGCGTCTCTACGACGTTGAGAAACGACGGCCAGGTTACGGCGCGCATCAAGCTCGTCGTTCTTCATGACCTTCGGGACCCGATCACAGATGCGATTGCGGAAAGCAGGCCGCGTTATGAGTAATCCATTCTCCTGGTACCGCATGCTGTACTGGCGGTTCCGCTGGCACGTCTTCCCGCGTCGGCGCTACACCACGCGCTGTCAATACTGCGCCGCGATCACCGGCCGCACGATGCACGTGTGGGCGACCGAAGACGTGTGCGCGAGCTGCGCCGCACCACTTCTGGAAATGGAGAGCGTGAACGGATGACCTACGATCAAATGCTCGACCACTGCAAGAAGCTGCTCGCGGCGAATCAGCACGCGTACATCGATCCAGACACGCTCGCGATGGCCAAGTTCATCGTCGACACGCTCGGGGTGGTGTTCCCGTGCGGCTTCCCTGAGCCTCGCGTCGGAACCGCGCCTGACGGCAGCACGAACGTGATGATCGAGGACATCGTGTTCGGCACGCGTGACGAGGCTCTCGGTATCGCCGTAGCGATCATTCGCCATGCTCTTGAGCTACCAGAGAACTAACCATGCTTATCCGGTTGACACCCAAGGACTGCAATGAAGACCAGATGGCAAGACGGCAAGCGCTTCACCGTCCATGTTGAAGACTACAACGGGCATCGTTTTGAAGCGGTCGCCCGTGTTGTCGACGCTTTCAAGATCGGCAACGCAATCCGCGCGCAGTTGGAACTAGAGACTCCGTGCCCGCATGGAAACTGCTTCATCGGACGTGTGCGCGTAATGTCGCGACCCTCGCAGAGAGCGCATCCCATTCGAGTGCTTCGTAACGGGTGACAAACGGATAGGCACGGAACTAACTATCCACGACAAGGAGATCCGACATGCAGGAATTATCGCTCACCGTTCCGATCACGCTCTTTGGCGCCGCACAGCTCTTGCGCGACCGCGGCTGGACGACCCGTCAGATGGAGCATCCCGATGGGCGCATGTGCCTGGTCGGCGCGATCCAGCGCTACGTGGCGGAGAGCGGCATCAGCGATCCAGTTGTTGCGGATAATCTTGCCACCGACGCGGTCAACGCGGTCACTCGGATCCTCTGGGTGATCCGGTGCGACAAGCCTCATCCGACAGCATGGAACGATCGGTACTGTACTTCGGTCGAGGACGCGATCGACGTCCTTGAACGCGCGGCGCGGGTGGTGGCGTGAACGCCGACGTCCGCCGCTCGTCCCAGGTCCTCGCGGCGCTCAACCACGCCGCGTACACCTTTCGTTCGTTCACGGCCGCGGACTGGCAAGACATGGCCAAGGAGTGTCAGCGCCAGGCCGACGAGCGTACGTGCGTTGACTGCGGCAAAGATGTTCTCACGGCGCGCCATGCCGTGAAAACGCAGTTGGAGACGCGTGAGCACCGGCGGCGCGATGATCGGTGGTCGTGTCGATGAGCGGCCCGAGCAAGAAAGCATTGGTCGGGCACCACCTGACGGAGGCGATCCGGCATCTCTACGCCGCCGCGGAGTTCGTGCGCGAGCTGGTCGATGACGATCCGAACGATCTGGCGATGACCCTCGTGCGCGCGGCCGAGACCGCTCGCGATGTCCGCGGCGAAGTCGAAGGAAGCTCGAAGTGAACATCCACGAAGAAGCCTTCCTCGCCGATCTGCGCCGCGCGCTCGCGGAGCGGACCGACTTGACCGAGCAGGAGCGCTATCTGATCACGAACCAGATCGCCTTCGTCGAGGAAGGGACGATCGGACTGACAGGTCCTGATACGGCGAACGATTTCATCGAGCGCTACAGGAACCACTACCCCTGAGGTTTTTATGCCCCGCACGAAGAAGAGTAAGGAACTCACCGAGACACCACCGAGCTGCTCCGTCTGCGACGAGCGGCTCGCGGATGGATCGCTGTACGTGAGCTTCAGTCCGTTTGCCGAGCAGCGCGAGAGCTTGCGACCCCGCAAGTACGACGATCCGCCCGCGATGAATCGCGGCTGGTCGCTGCACCTGCCGATCTGCGGGCCATGCGTCCGCGCGTCGGTGTCAGTGTGCGTCAAGATGGAGCTGAAAAACGAGAAGGGAACGTGGGCCCACATATCGAGCGAGGTCCCGCGATGAGTGCTGATCCCGAGGAAAGGAAGCGCCTCTTAGCCAACGCAGGGATTGGCCCTTTGCCGATCGAGCGCATCGCCGAGATCGCCGCGCTACGTGGCTCGCAAGGCCGTGTTGTCTCGGCGTCGGAGATCGACGCGATGGCCTTCGAGCTTCTCGACGCTCGAGATGCGGCGAAGCGCGGCGAAGGCGGCTCGATACCGATGCGGCTGCCCTGTCCTGAATGCGGCACGTTGCATATCGATGAGGGCGAGTTCGCGACGAAAAGTCACCATACGCATGCATGTCAAAACTGCGGGATGGTTTGGCGACCTGCGGTCGTCCCGACCGTCGGCGTCCGCTTTCTCCCCGGTTTCAAGAGCGAGGTCTAGATGACTTTCAAGATCGACCTGCGGCCCGGGACGAAGCTCTCGGAGCACTTCACCAATCGTCGTGACTGCTACAAGGTCGTCGAGGTCGACAACGTCCTCGGCTACGTCGTGTCGGGCGGAGGGCGCGATAGCGCCGCGCACATCTATCCATTGTATCACGCCGACATTCACATCAAGGCCGGGAAGACGTGGCGTCTCGTGTCGTCGTACGAGCAGGGAGATCGATTCAACGCCTTCACGTTCCACACCGACTACGAAGGCTGCACGTTCGCCTCGATTGCTTCCCAGGCGATCCGGGCACTCGAAGACCGGCGTCACGTACGCGAGCTCTCGAAGAAAGCCGCGGCAGCGAAGCGTCCTCGACGAAAGGCGCGCGGGTGATGAGCGCTTCAGCGATCATCGAACAACAGGCCGAGATGCTTCCGTTCGTCGCGGCTAAGCAGATGGCAGTCGCCGCGTTCGAGCGCGAATATCTTTCACGCGCGCTGACGCTGGCGAACGGATCGGTGACCGACGCTGCTCGCATGACAGGTCTCGATCGTGCGAATCTTCGGAAACTGCTCATTCGCAATGGCCTCCGCGCGCCTGGACGAAACACGCGAGAGTTCGCGAAGAAGGCCGCGAAAGCGTCCTCGACGAAAGGCACGCAAGCAATGACGGTATTGAACCGGTCGCGAAGGGCGCGCGAGAGCGCCGGGCTCGGCGTCGGCCAGGCCGCGCGTCTGCTCGGCGTGACGATCGACCAGCTCCGCCGTGTCGAAGAGAACGACAGCGCGTACGCGGACGCGTATCCCCCGCGACTCGCGGATCTGTACGGCGTGAACGTCGACTGGCTCTCCGGTCGCAGCGAGTTGCGTGACTACGAACCCTTGCGGAATCTTCAAGGTGCGGACGAGTTGTCGTTCTGCGATCGCGACATGCTCGCCGAGCTGTACGCTTCACTGCCTCGAAAGGGCAAAGGCTTGGGGCGCTGAGCCGCAATTCGGGAGGTATGCATGACCGAACCTGTGAAGAGTCCCGTTCCCTTGCAAGCCGTCGTGACCGTGATGTGCGATGTGCTCGCTGAACTTCAAATGGATGACCAGGCACGCGCTCTCGAAGCTGTGCGGATCACGCTTGGAATCTTCCCGAGACATCGAGTTGGACTTGCACCGGAGACGAGCGGACCCAGATCGGCCTTCGAGAGGATGTCGGAAATTAGGGAGCTTCCCCTAGCGAACGCTGGCGTTCGAGGCGCTGAAGATTCCCAGATGGAAATCGTCGCTGAATTTTGCCGGTCGCTGCGTCCTGAACAGGTGCAGGTGCTCACGCAGACATTAGATATGGCCCAGAAAATCATGTTCATGGAGATCGTAAACTTTTTGAGGCCGCCCACATGAACCGTATCGTCGACGTCTTCGGCTCCTTTCACGTGCTGTTGCCGGTCATCCATCCGGTCAGCCGCGACGTGGCACTCACGAGCATTCGTACGGTTCACGACGCCGGTGTGAAGGGCGTGTGGCTGATCGATCAAGGCATGCGCGAGCGCGATGTTCTCGCGCTCGTACGCGAAGTCCGCACGCTCTATCCGGCGCTGTGGATCGGCGTGAACCTCTTGTCACGCATGCCCGCCGCCGCGCTCAAGACGGCGCTCGCGGCGGACGTTCGCGTCGACGGCATCTGGTCCGACGACGCCGGTATGGACGCGCGCGAAGCGCCGTCGTACCCACGGGCAGAGGCGATGCTCGGTTGGCGCCGCGAGGCGTGCTGGGAAGGTCTCTACTTCGGCGGTGTCGCGTTCAAGTACCAGCGCGAAGTAGCGCCTGAGGACCTCGGACCCGCGGCCACCGCCGCCGCGCCGTACGTCGACGTGCTCTGTACGAGCGGCCCGGGCACGGGACACGCGGCCGGCATCGAGAAGATCCGGGCACTGCGCACGGGGCTCGGCGATCACGCGATGGCCCTCGCTTCTGGGGTCACTGCCGAGAACGTGCGCAGCTACATGCCGTACGTGCAGGCGTTTCTCGTCGGCACGGGGCTCGAGTCGCGGCTCGGCGTGATCGATCCTGGCAAGCTCGAAGTGCTGACGCGCGCGATGAGCACGTTCACGGTCTCGTGATCGACGAGGAGCCGTCTCGTCGCCCCGTCAGGAGCATCCCGCCCAAGAATGCGATCGAGTCTCCGACGTGGTTGCGCATCGACGTGTCTCGATGCTCGACGGGGAAGATCTTGCCTTCCACCATCTCGTAGAGTGTGTGGACGGCCATGCCGGTCCAGAAGCGGCGCGGGAAGACGGCGCCCCACAGCGCGCCGGTCGTGATGTGGAGGATGGTCCACTCGTTGAAGAACTGCGGGCCGGGCGTCTCGTGAAACCAAGGCAGCTTCTTCATGATGCGATCATAGCGCGAAGGTCGTCACCGCTGTGCAAGTGCCCGTTGCAAGAGCAGCGAGCACTCTGGTGTCCAGACGCCGTGCTCCCGGACGTAGTGCTCGGCCTTCTCAGGCCACACGAACCCGAACGCGGTGAGATCTCCTGTTCCGAGCTGGGCGCCGCAGATCCGGCAGTTCGCCCAGCCCATCGCGCCGGTGCCTGGGTGCGCGTCCTGACCGTTCTGGAGAAGAAACGCGACTTGCTGGCGAGCTAGGTCAGGCACGTCGCGCCGGACGTGATCGTGCGGCCTCTCGCCAGGGGCGCCGCCCCAATACAGCATGCGGCGCAGATGCGGCGACGCTGGATAAGCCGGGTAAGCCGGATCAGACGTTTTCATGGACGGATCATAGCGTGGCAGCGGGAGTCGAGATCTCGCCGAGCGGCCATGAACAAACAGGCTGGACAGAATGTGAACACACGGTGTACACAAGTCACGTGGCCCGCCAGCGCTCGACGGCAGATCTTCACATTCGACTTCCACCTAGAGAGTTACGGGCCTGGAAGGCGGCGGCGCGTCGCAATAACGAGACGCTGACCGAGTGGATGCGCTCTCAACTCAACTCGGTTGCAGCGTCTTCAACCGCGTTGGCCGCCGCCGCAAATCCAGAGAGCGCGCGGTGACCCGCTACACCTTCGAGGAGGTGTGCGCCGCGCTCCACGAGTATTGGGGGCTGGCGCTTCACCGTGGCAGCCGCGACAGAGCCGACGGTCCTCGTGACGGTCGTTGGGACACCTATCACAGCACGACCGGATTCATCGTCGGTGGTCAACTACCTCGCCGCGGCTATGGCCACCAGCGGTATCGATCTCTCGTCGACGTGGTGGACGCCTGGGAATTGGAGAAAGTTCTCATGGAAGTGCGCTGCTGATGGCCACGCCACTCTACGAGGCCGACAAGTACACGTATCGCGTGCTGTGGTCCGAGGAGGATCATCAGTACGTCGGCGTGTGCACGGAGTTTCCGTCGCTGAGTCATTTGGACAACGGACACGACGACGCGCTCGCCGGCATCGTCGCGCTCGTTCGCGACGTGCTCGCGGACATCGTTGCGAAGAAAAACGAGCCCCCTGTGCCGCTCGCGATCCAGCGTTTCAAGAAGGACGCTCGATGACGCGCCTTCTGACAAGAGAAGCGTCGCCAGGAGACGGCGAAAGACTGATGTGCACACGCGCCGTCGATCTCTCGCGCGAGCTGGTGGGTGTCCGCTGGCATCCGCGGCCTCAGCAGGAGACGTCGTGGGGCATCGTGTGCGCCTTTCTTGGCGTGCCGTGCGAGTTCGGCCGCGACTGCACGTACCCGGGACTCGGCTGGCGCTGCGGTCATCTGAGGGCTCGATGAAGGTCGGCGTGAAAGGTCGGAAGTGATGACCGCGCAGGATTACCAGTACGAGCAATACCTTCGCGCGCAGACGCGCGAGAAGGGTGCGAGGGACGCTGCTCAAATTCTGGCGGACTTCTACGAGCAGCTCGGGCAGCCGTCGCGGGCGGCGCTGTGGCGAGGGGCTACACGCGTGTACGCGCGGCGAAAAGTCCCCGCTGATCTGGTTGTCCAGGATCCGCAGTGGCAGCGCAAGGTGATGATGTGGCTCTTGGGTCATGTCACGAGCTACGCGAACGTCTCTCGCGCCTTCCGGTCGACCTACCTAGGCCACGATGTCGAGCAGAAGATCTGCTCGACCGCGAACGACGAGCGTCATCATCCAACGATGGCTGCAACGCTCCGCCTACAAGCAGCCGGCGCGCTGCCCAAACCGTACGTGCAAGGCTCCTTTACGCTCGGTGAGTGCCCACCAGATCACTGGCCACACACGCGACTTCCACGCGACTGGCGGGCCCGCGATCAGAGGGAGTGGGCACGATGAAGAAGACACATTGGCTGTACGGACGCGGTCCCGACAAGATTCTCGACTTCAAGAAAGAGATCGACGAGGAGAGTGATTGCTCGAAGTGTATCCATCGCGAGGTGTGCAGCTTCGACATGAGCAAGCGATGCGAGAACTATACGTGGGGGACGTCCGAACATGCGTCGACGAGCTGTCACAGCTGCTCGCGTAGGTTCACGCGTTTCGACGAGCACAAGGTTCCCTGCTTCACGTGTCCTTGGTTCGAGGCGCGAAAAGAGGATGCGGTGGCCAAAGACGGTGCACAGTGACAGAGCAGGTGTTGCTCCGTGAGCGGCTCGCCGCCATCGCTCGTCGCGGTCGTGTTCCGCTCGCCAGGGTCGTCGAGGAGCACTTCGAACGATCCGCGATCCGCGAGTATCTCGGCGAGCTGCCGCGCGAAGAGGCGGAGGCCGCGGCGGTGGACGACACGCGCGACGTGCTGGGGGTGCCTCGGTGAGCGATCAGCCACAGCCCCAGGTGGAGCTGGTCGGGCGTCAGTTCCGCCTGCGCCGCGATCACCACCCCAAGACGCGCGGACGCATCGCTGTCGTCCTGGATGTCCGCCCATCGCGTAGCACGGGCTGCGGTGTCCGCCTGACGTATCGCTACGAGGACTCTCCTCCGAAGGCGACGCGCCGAGTCTCGCAGCGCTGGTTTCTGGAGAGCTTCACGCCGATCGTTGAAACAATCGACGAAACGCCCGTGGAGGCACAGTGACTGCCCGTGGTCCCGGATCGAAGACGGTGCCGCGCCCACGCAGCAAGAAGAGCGAGCTGGACGGGCCCATGCGCGACGTGGTCTACATCTTCGAGGGCGAGGGCAATCGCGGCGGCGGACACTGGCGTCTCGTCCTCGAGTGCGGGCACTTCGTCGCACGCAAGCGCTACGTGCCTCGGAAGGACACGGCGCTGGTGCACATGATGTTCCGGCCCTTGTCCGAGAAGCTCGCGCCCAAGCGCGTGCAGTGCCACTACTGCGGATCTGGTTCTCCGAAGCAAGATCCGTGGATCATGGTCAAGGCGCTCGGTGGAGAGGTACCGTGAAGATCTTGACAGAGCTGACGCCGTCCGGTGACCTCGTAATTAAGAACTACTACGGCGGCATCACCCAGGATGTGCTGCGTGTCGAGCATTTCCTCGTCGGTGATCTCATCCAATCCCTACGCTCGACGCTGTCGGATCGTTATCAGGAATCGATCGAGCACACGAAGCTCGCGCTCGCGTCGTCCCTGCGCCCCGATGTCCTGGCGACCGTCCGGGACGCGTTCTTGAGCGGTAATGACGTCGAGGCCCTCGCGTTGCTCTCGCACGAGCTGGGGCTCGTCAAAGTCGCATCGCCGCACCCGGAGTACCGACCGCTCCAGGTCGGTGATCCCGTCGTCGTGATCGCCTACGGCAGGATCCGCAGCTTGGCTGCCGTCGTGAACATCGACGACACGACCCTCTGTCGCGCACCCTATGTCATCGGACTGTTCAGCGGTGGCCTCGGATACGACGGTCCCAACTGGGATCCTGGTGCCGACGCGTCGGACTACCGCAGCTTCGACGCGATGGCCGACGAGGTTCGCTACTGCGATCCACCAGCGCACCTCGAAGAGCGCGCCCGTAAGGACGACGAGGAGGATCCGCGACCATGAAGATTGGGGTCTATGTCACCGTCGATCATTTCGGCAAGGCGCCGCTGGCCTCACGCCCGCTCTGTCAGGGCTGCACGCCACCTTCCGTCGACGGGCGATCGGAGTCCGCGATCGTCCCTGAGCGTGCCGAGTACCAGGTCGTCGGCGCCTCGGGCACCCTCGCGCTCTGCCGCGACTGCGCGATCCACGCGATCAAGTCGCTCGCCGCGCGCTTCATGCTGTTCGACCCGAGCGCGACGCGCGATCTCATGAGCTTCTTCGCGGCCGAAGCGGGCAAGAAGCGACCCGCTGCCCGCAAGAAGCGACGCGCGCCCAAGCGCGTGATCGACGTCGCCGCGCCGCTCCTCCTGGAAGAGAAGAAAAGGTCCTCGTGACCATGGACCTCGCCGTCCTCCGCGATCGCCTACGCGCGGAGCTGTCCCAGCTCACGTACGAGATGGTGGAGCTGATGCACCCAGAGACCCGTGCTCAGCACGCCGCGCTGTCGATCGAGTCGTCCGAGCGCGTGAAGGACCACGTCTATCGGATGACGATCGCGGTCATCGACGGCGAGGTCAACTTCTTCGTGCACGTGCACGGCGCCAGCAAGGACTTCACCACGCAGGGAACGCAGCGCTTTCGCAAGGTATGCACGAGTCTCGACGAGGTGTTCACCATCGTGCGCAGCTGCTGGACGGGAAGGGCGCCCTCGTGAACCTCCCGGCCGCTCTCCGCAAGGCGCTCGCCGTCGTCCGCGACGAGAAGCGCGCGGCGTACCTTCAGAGTTCCTCATCGCGCTACCGGTTGATCCCGGAGCAGCACCACCGGTTCGGAGTCGACGACAGCCTTTGCGACAAGTGGAGCCGCGCGTGATGCCCAAGATTTTCGCGCGCAGGTGCCACGCGACGTGGCTGCTCGTGAACGGACGTGCTGCGCTGGGCACGATCGGACTTGCGGTGCTCACTTTCGGTGGCCGGAAGTGAGCTGCCCGCGCGGCCCGCGCACCATTATCACCGAGAGAGATGTGCACCGCATGGCCCAACGCTACCGGATCGCCATGAAGAAGACGAACAGACAACTCGACGCGGAGAGCCCGATGACACTACCGAAGAAAGAAGCGGAAGCTGCGACGGCCGATGACCTCTCGCTCGAGCAGCTAACGGACCTGGTGGGCGAGGCAAGTGGCTGGAACGACCGCGCGAACATCACGTTCCGGCGCGAAATCGATCGGTCCAGGGTGCCGCACCGATCCTACGTCGCGGTGAGCGTCGAGATCTGCGGCGGCAAGGCGTCGGTGAGTGCGGGCGGTGCTGATCATCGTAAGGCGCTCGTCGCGCTACTCCAGAACATCGAGATGCACCATCGCGAGATCGCGCGCTGGCACAAGCAGCGCTGCGTACGGACGCGAGAAATTCTCGACGCCCACGGCATCTACCACGTGAAGGAGGATCTGTAGATGCGCGCGGACGTGGACGGAAGGCCGATTCGAAGAAGCCCGCACGATGGCACCTGCGTCGACGCACGGGGCTGGGTGACCTACTCCGACGACATGACCTGGAGCATCCCGCGTCTCGACATGCCGTGCCCGCTGCGTCGCGGGCTGCCGTGGTCACCCGCGGAAGATCACGCGCTGCTTCGCCGCACCCGCCAGCTTGCCGAGGATCCGTGCGTCCGCGACGCCGCAGGCGTGCTCGCAAAGGAGCATCAGCGAACCACGTGCTCGATCGCGATGCGGCTCAACTCGCTGCGCGTGGGACTCCGGCTCGCCGCGATTGGCAAGCTCGCCGAGGGCATTGGCCATGGATGACAACAGAAGACCGCGGCGGTGCGAGTGCCCACACTGCGTCGTGCGTAAGCGGGTGGTCGACGGCAAGCTCGAAGAGCACGCCATCACCGTCGTGCAGATCGCGGACGACCAGCGATCGACGTGCTCGCTGACGTACCGTTGCCCCGCGAGCGGCGCGGAAGTCAGCGAATGGAAGGACATTGGCCGTGGATGGTGATCTGGACAGCGTGCCCGAAGAGCACGAACGCGAAGATCCCGAGCTGACCGCCGTTGAGCGGGAGGCGCTCCTGGCCTTCCTGCGCGAGACCAACCTGACCTCGTGCGACTTCTGCGGTGACAGTGGATGCAGCGATCCCGACTGCTGGCGCTGCCACTCACCCGTCGGACCGGAGAACCTGCGCGCTCTAGCCAAGAACCTCGCGACCGCCGCGATGCTGTGCAGGTCCTGGCAACTCGGTTGGACCGCAGGTTCAGATCCGCGCATGGACGACGGCGCGCCGGAGTGGCGCCCCGGCTGCGGGACGGAGGCGTCGTGAAGACAGGAGATGGCTCATGACCGTCGATATCGCCAAGTTGCACGCGTTGTTGGATGCCGTGCCGTGCGCAGAAGGTTGGACGTACGGCGGCGTAAGCGGAATCATTGAGACGTCGCAACGCGCGAACAATGGCGACATCTATGGCCGAACGTGCTTCGTGCCGGATGATCAAGACCAGCGTGAATACGACGATCGCGCCACCGAGTCCGTAATCGCGGAAGCCGCGCTCGCCGTGGCCGCCGTCAACGCGTTGCCGGAGCTGTCGGCGGAAGTGGAAGTCTGGCGTGCCGCGATCAAGGCAGCCCGCACGGCGCTGTCGTCTAACGGGCACTGCGGCGAGGGCAGCCTTGCCGAGATGATCGCGCGAGCGCTCACCGAGGCAAGGCAAGCCGGTCGCGACGAGATGCACGAAGTCGCGCGCGCGCTGATGGATGCTGATCGCGCGTTCGACGGCGCGCTGACGCGTGACTGGACCGGCGCCATCGCGGAGAGAGTTCGCCCCCTCGTAGCGGTGTACGAGGCAGCCAGTGCGCACGTCGACAAGTTTCGGCACACGCACGATCCCCTTCAAGGCGCGGCACAGCTGTTCGATGCCGTCGATGCCGCTCGAAAGACAGGCGCATGAGCGGCATCTTCATCGTCGACTTGAGATGCAACTGCGGTTGGACGAAGGTGCTCAGCTTTCATCGCAACGGCGACACGCCTGCGCAGTTTCAATCACGCATCAACAGCAGCAGGGCGCGATTGTACGATTGCACGTGGGCACCATGAAACGACCGATCCACGAAAGCCACCGAATGGGCAGGTCGTTTTCGGACGTGCGTGCCCCCGCCGGCACGCCGCGCTTCTACAGCGTGCGTCGCTGCATCGGCTGCGAGGGAGAGGAGATCGAGCACGCCGCGGGGCAGTTCACCGACGACGACCTGGTGCGACCGTGCTCGGTGCCACCGTCAGAGGGGAAGGCTAAGATCCGTTCCACTCCGAAGTCCAAGCGCCGGAGGTCCCGCACGTGAGCATCCTCAAGACGCCCTTCTACACGCTCGACGAGGCCGGCGATCCGGTCCCGTGCGAGGACATGCTGACGTGGGCCACCTGGTTCGCGAAAAATCACGAGGCCCGTGTTGTCGTGAAGACAGAGCTTGCCTCCGGCACCACCGTGTCGACGGTTTTTCTCGGCATTGATCATGGTTTCCGCGACGGCGATCCGGTGCTCTGGGAGACGATGATGTTCGGCGGCGCCTACGACCTCGCGTGCGATCGCTATCGGTCGCGAAAGGACGCTCTCGTCGGCCACGAGATGTGGGTCCTGGTTGCCAAGGGCGAGATGACGCCGATCGACGCCCGACAGCTCAAGGCCGGTTTTCCGACGTTGCAGCCCGGCGGTCAGGTTCAGGACCTGAAGAAGCAGAAGAAGGAGCAGGCGTGAGCGCCGTGAAGCTACTCCCCATGAGCACCGATCCCCGCGGCGGCTGGCCACTCCGCGGCGACGGTCGCCAAACGCCTCCGTCGGAACCCGGCGAGGCCGTGCTCGTCGAGTCGGCGTTCGCCGGTCCGAAAGCATTCACCGGCCTCCGCGTCGGACCAGATCACCGCCTCTGGGAACTCGGACCCGGCGGGCTCACCCGCGTCACGACGGCTGGTATCTGGCGCGTCGACGAGGTCACGATCGACGGGGGCGTGATCGAGCACGTCGTCGCCACCCTGGAGGCCGAGGCTTTCGTCTGTGCGGATCGGAGTGTGCTCGTGGTGCACGGTGCGTTCGGCGTCGGCTCTCGCGTCGCGATCCGGGCCACGAATATCGGCGGCACCGCCGCGTACTTCTACGCCACGTGGGAGCTGGAGGACGTCGACGCGGATCGAGCCGTGGCCGAGACGGAAGGCGAAGTGATGAATTCGCCACTCGTCCGTCTCTTCACGCCGGAGCAGGCCCATCCGTATGAGGGGATGATCATCTGCCGCGATCACCTGAGGCAGGTCCTCCCCGGCGACGGGCCTCCGTTCATCCTGGAAGAGATCGCCGTGGATCAGGCCGCGTTCTGGAACCACCGCTGCCTCATGTGCGAAGTCGAACCGGCTCCGGGACGGTTGTGCGAGAACGAGGACTGTCGTCGGCCGCTGCACCCCGAGTGGCCCGCGGTCTACTGCTGCAACGACTGCGCCCTAGAGGACGCGTGATAGAGCCATGCACGCCGAGGCCATTCCCGAACCCATCGACGACGACTGCGCGCTCGTGCCCGTGCGCTGGACGTCCGAGGAGCTGCATCGAGAGAAGGATCGCCGCTTGGCCGCCGATCTCGTGGCGCTCGGCCGGCGTCCCCGCTGGTGGCGCTTCCGGGCGCGGCGGTGCTACGACCGATCGGCACGACGGCTCAGGAAGGCGCGCATGTACGAGCTTCAAGTGATCCTCGCTGCGCAGGATCCGAGACTCCGCGCAGAAATGGTGGTCTATGTCGGGTGGATCCTGTCGAGGAGGGACCGATGAAGGTCAAGCGCGCATGGAGACCACCGCGCGACCTCGACACCGCGTGCCACAAGCTCTGCGTCGAGCTGAACAAGCTGCCTGGGATCACGACGGACTCGAGCTGCGAGGGGCACGGCAGGCAGCCGCCGTGCATCTGGTTGCACGCCGCGTCGATCCGCGCGCTCGAACCGATCGCGCGCGCGGTCGATCCTCGCTACTACGGACAGCCCAAGAATCCGTGGCGCCTTGAGCTGACCGAGAGCGACTACTGCCACGATCGCGTGATGTTCCTTCTGACCTGCGAGGGCATTCCTCGCAGACGACAGAAACACCTCGATTTACTCGCACGCTGCCTCGCAGACGCGACGCTCGTGCTCGATCGCTGGACGAAGGAGCACTGGTGCAGCACGTTGTGGTGGGATCCGAGCTGTCGTGAGAGCGGCTACGCGGACGTCCCCGCGGCACCCCGGCGCCGTCGCATGCCGCTCGGTCAGCTCATGATCTTCGGCGCGAAGATCACGCGCCGTCGCGCGGGTCAGTGGGACGTACGGCGCGGCAAGACCGTCGAGACCTTCCGTACGCGAAAGGCGGCGTTTCAGCATGCGCACGGCGGTATTTCACGCATCTCGACAGAGGACCGATGAAGGCTAGCGACTACGAGATCGAAACGGGCCGCCGCGATCAATCCGGGCCTCACGAGATCTCCTTGATCCGCCGCTTCCTCTGCTGGCTGCGCGGCCACGCGTGGGACAAAGGCCACGCGCATGGCTGGTCTGGTTACGTCACCTACCGGTGTCAGCGCTGTCGGCGCACCACGTGGACGCAGTTCGACTTCTAGGAAGGAGCATCACCATGAGTCTCTTCTGCACCGCTTGTGGCTGCTCGTACGGGACCCCGCGCGAGGCTGGCGAAGCCTGCGGCGATCTCTCGTGCTGGTCGAGGATCGCCTGTGCAGGTGTCCTGCGCGATGTTCCCTACGACGATGACGTGCGGAGGTTGCAAGAAACAGCACTCGCTCGAGACATCGAAGGCGAGCTGCTCGCGAGCGTTTTGGCCGGCAAGCGAGGTCTCGATGATGTCGCACTGCACCGCGCTAGAACCGAGGCCGCTGAGAGGGCCCGAGAACTCGCGGCAGAGCGCGCTCGCAGGATCGCGAAAGCGGAGGGACGATGAGCGACGAAGCCCCCCACGAGAGCAGCCCCAAAGCCGCACGTCCCACGCACTACAAGATCGTGTGTCTCTCGATTTACACGACCGATCTGAGCGAGCTCGACCGTAAGGTCGATGCACTGAAGCAGCTCGGATGGTCGAGGGCGAACCGTTCGCACCTGATCCGGATCGCGCTGTCTCGGTTGACCGACGACGAGCTGGACGCGATCGCCGACGAGCAGCGAGGGTGCCATTGAAGGAGAGCTGCGACTGTCCCCACTGCGGAGAGCCGTGCGATCGCGAGGAGGTCGACGTCGGTGTTGGCGTGATCCACGGCCCGTGGGGCTGTGCGGGTTGCGGATGGTCGAGCGACGAGGTGTATGACTGTCGTGACGGCGTCCGCCGCGACGGTGATGACCGAGTGTTCGATCAGTACGGGGTCTCCCACCACATCGACCGGATCGGCGGCAAGGCAGTGCTCGCCGGAATCAACGTCAACGACCGCGGAGTAGGTCGAGAAAAGGACACGCCATGATGGACATGATGGTCGCGGTGCTGGGAATCCTGCTGTTCTTATCGTTCGTGTGGGCGCTGAGCGAACGCGCCCGCTGTCAACTGCTCGCCGAGGATCGAGACTTTTGGCATCGGCTCTATCGTGACACTGACGAGCAGAAGCGCCGCCTGTTCGAGCGCATGCTGGAGGTCGATCACGACTGCCCAAGAGCGACGCGGTCGTGACCGACGCCGAGTGGGAAGCGCGGCGCAAGCGCGCGATCTTTGCCGCGTTCCAGACGGGCCGACCGGTGTTCGCCGATTCCGACGGGGAGATGCGCTTCGCCGATGGGGATCACGAGCGGCTTGCCGAAGGCGCCGGCATGCCCAAGACTGCCGTCCCTCAGCAGGCGACAGTTTCGTCCACCTGGCGGTCGCGGGTGAAAAGCTGGTTCGGAGGTAGGTCGTGAAACCAGCATCGTACGATTTCGGTCGTTAGCAGGCATGTTCACGTTTTTTGCCGACGTGTCGATCCCAGCCCACGTCTCCGTCTCGGCCGTCAACCAAACCGAGCAAGTAGTCTCGGCCGTCAACCAACCGAGCAAGCACGATCACACGCCGACGAAACGCAACAACGGCGACGTGAGGCAGTCTCGGCCGTCAACCGACCGAGCAAGTACGATCACGTAGGCTGTCGGCGTGTCGGCGTGCAGCTCGGCGAGCTGCAACCGTCTCGGTCGTCAACCAACCGAGCAAGCACGATCACCTCAACCACGATCGCGTCAGCCGCGACGCGACGACGCGACGCTAGTCTCGGTCGGTCGTCAACCAACCGAGCAAGTATCACCCGCCAAGGATCTGGCTGACCTCGCGCTCTGTTGGGAGTCTCGGTCGTCAACCAACCGAGCAAGCACGATCACTTTTCACTTTGGTCCTTGATCAATCACGAAGCTCTTTGTCAGAGTCTCGGTCGTCAACCAACCGAGCAAGCACGATCACACCAGGCTCCAGGCTCGGTGATCAACCTCAGCGAGCGCTCCACGTCTCGGTTGTCAACCAACCGAGCAAGTACGATCACAAGGGGCATGCGCCGCTCTCGCTCGAGCTGCTCAAGGTCTCGGTCGTCAACCAACCGAGCAAGTACGATCACAAGGGGCATGCGCCGCTCTCGCTCGAGCTGCTCAAGGTCTCGGTCGTCAACCAACCGAGCAAGTACGATCACCGTCTACCCTCGGTGCGTTGCTGCGCGACTTGCCGGTCTCGGTCGTCAACCAACCGAGCAAGTACGATCACATGACGTAACTGTGGACCCAACAACCTAGTCCGGGTCTCGGCCGTCAACCAACCGAGCAAGTACGATCACATCGCTCGTCGGGTGCTAACCTCCTAGCAAAGGGGAGTCTCGGTCGTCAACCAACCGAGCAAGTACGATCACACGATCCTCAAGGGCGACAACCGCGCCATGACGAAGTCTCGGTCGTCAACCAACCGAGCAAGTACGATCACAGACCGAGGCTTCGTTGCAATTGCGGCGTGACCTCCGGTCTCGGTCGTCAAGTACGATCACCCATGTACCGCCCGCACGAGCACGGTGACGGCGAGGAGTTTTTCCACGTCTCGGTCGTCAACCAACCGAGCAAGTACGATCACGTTCCGTACGCGCTCTTGCGGTCAGCGGTGTCACTGTCTCGGTCGTCAACCAACCGAGCAAGTACGATCACGAGACCACTGCGTTTCCGCTCGTCGAGGATGCTTTCGTCTCGGTTGTCAACCAACCGAGCAAGTACGATCACTTTTGGTTTCCTCGTCACAGACTGCGTAGACACTGTCTCGGTCGTCAACCAACCGAGCAAGTACGATCACGCGCAGCGGTGGGGCGGGAAGCTGCCGTACGACGAGTCTCGGTCGTCAACCAACCGAGCAAGTACGATTACATGGGGCATGCGCCGCTCACAGCTGCGCGCGCTCGTCGAAGCGAAGAACTACGCCCTGTCTCGGTCGTCAACCAACCGAGCAAGTACGATCACACAGGAGTCGGCCCAGTGTAGACCCTGGCGGATGGTCGTCTCGGTCGTCAACCAACCGAGCAAGTACGATCACACGCTCGCGAGCGCGTCAATCGCCGCCGAATGCGTGCAGGGTCTCGGTCGTCAACCAACCGAGCAAGTACGATCACGTGCCGCCTGATACGGGGCCCGCTCGTCGCGCTTGTCTCGGTCGTCAACCAACCGAGCAAGTACGATCACCCAAGTCCGCCACCTCCAACTGCCGCACGAGGTCCACGTCTCGGTCGTCAACCAACCGAGCAAGTACGATCACCAGCATCGTGGGCGTCGACGGCGCGACCGCTCACTGGTCTCGGTCGTCAACCAACCGAGCAAGTACGATCACGCTGGACTTGCGCGATCCCGCCGTTCGTGTCCGCGAGTCTCGGTCGTCAACCAACCGAGCAAGTACGATCACCTGGCGGGCAGAGACACCTCTGCCTTGGAGGTCTGGTCTCGGTCGTCAACCAACCGAGCAAGTACGATCACCGCCGATGCCAAGCGCGCGAGCGACAGAACTCGTCGTGTCTCAGTCGTCAACCAACCGAGCAAGTACGATCACCGCGCTCTGCCTGCTGCTGCGCAAGCGAATGACTGTGTCTCGGTCGTCAACCAACCGAGCAAGTACGATCACCTGGCGTCGGTCGGTGCCGCCGCCGAGGAACCGATCGAGTCTCGGTCGTCAACCAACCGAGCAAGTACGATCACTGCGCGAATACCAAACGCGCATGCACGCCCTGTGTGTGTCTCGGTCGTCAACCAACCGAGCAAGTACGATCACGCGTCGGTGCCTCGGGCGACGATCCGCGGCTCACCTTGTCTCGGTCGTCAACCAACCGAGCAAGTACGATCACCCGGGTGCAACGCCACGGAGAGTGGACAAGTGTCTTGTCTCGGTCGTCAACCAACCGAGCAAGTACGATCACCTTCTGCTGTCGTCTTGGCCCGGGAACACCATGCCGGTCTCGGTCGTCAACCAACCGAGCAAGTACGATCACGCTCGTGCGCCTGCGATAAGACGCCTCTCGTACGCAGTCTCGGTCGTCAACCAACCGAGCAAGTACGATCACCCAGCCGGATTGAGAGTCAGAAAGCTGACCCTGAAGTCTCGGTCGTCAACCAACCGAGCAAGTACGATCACAATCACGGTTACAACTGGGTCAGCCCGCGTACGATAGTCTCGGTCGTCAACCAACCGAGCAAGTACGATCACCACGGGGTGGGTGACGTCGATACTCGCCGCGCTGGTGGTCTCGGTCGTCAACCAACCAACCGAGCAAGTACGATCACATTCGGCATCAACCTGCCGACGCTGCAAGAAGCCGAGTCTCGGTCGTCAACCAACCGAGCAAGTACGATCACACCGCCCGGTCGTCTCGTACCGCACCGCTAGATCGTGTCTCGGTCGTCAACCAACCGAGCAAGTACGATCACGACCGAAGACGTTGGTGGGTACCTTCGCGTCGCGTAGTCTCGGTCGTCAACCAACCGAGCAAGTACGATCACAACCGATGCGCTGCGGATCCACGAGGGCTTTCGCGAGTCTCGGTCGTCAACCAACCGAGCAAGTACGATCACACCCGCACACGGGCGAAGATGTCGGCGAGGTACTGGTCTCGGTCGTCAACCAACCGAGCAAGTACGATCACTCGCAATCTCGTCGCCAGCGAGGCGCCGTTTTCCTGTCTCGGTCGTCAACCAACCGAGCAAGTACGATCACTTCGCGCTGCTGTGGCGTTCGGGTCGCTCGCAGCGTCTCGGTCGTCAACCAACCGAGCAAGTACGATCACGCAACGTCACGCCTTCGCCGGGCGGCGGTTGGGACGTTGTCTCGGTCGTCAACCAACCGAGCAAGTACGATCACGCTGGCGGGCAGAGACACCTCTGCCTTGGAAATCTGGTCTCGGTCGTCAACCAACCGAGCAAGTACGATCACCCCTCCATGCTCGTGGCCGCGTCCTCGACCTCCGGGTCTCGGTCGTCAACCAACCGAGCAAGTACGATCACCGTCTTCAACTATTCAGTTGTCATCTCGCAATCTTATACAGCTCGATCGCGAGCACCTACCGTCTCAGCGTTGTTTGCCGAGCGCAGCAACGGCGTTAGATCCCGCAACCGAGCGCGATGCCTTCGGTTTGACGGGCGCAAGTACCTGCGGGGCAGGTGTCGTCGGCACGGGCGGCACCGGTCCGTTCGAGTGACCGTGTCGATGCAGGAGGTTGCGGCACGCGTTCGCGTCCTGATCCCAGGTCTGACTGCACGACGAGCAGGTGTGCTCGATCGCGGCTTTCGCGTCGAACACCTCGATCGAAGTGCACCACGCGCATTCGCGCGTCGAGTCCGCGGTCTCCTCGACCTCGACGCGGGCACCGCGCTTGGGGGCGGCTTTGATGATCTCGGCGCGCAGCTCGCCCGGCGCGGCCAGCCGGCTCATCCGGCGTTGCTCTCGGCCCTCGGACGGGTCGCCGTCCTCGGGCTCTGGGCGCTCCCAGCCGTCGATTTCAGTTAGCTTCATCGTACCCCCGACCGATCCGCCGCCACCGCCCGCGTGGTCCGGGGATCGGTTCGCACCGCCCTCAATCAAGATCATCGCGTAGGTATTCGTCAGCTCGGCGGCAAGCACGCGCCACGTCTCGCGACGGTGGGCGATCAGCCGATCGCGCTGGTGCTCCTGCCAGTTCTGGAGGTGGCGATCATGGCGCGCCCACGCCTGGAGTGCGGCGAGGATCTCGCTGTCGCCGGTGATCCTGTTCGCCTTCGAGCTGAAATCCGACGGGTTGCACTGCTTCTTCCCCGCAGCGCGCGCGGTACGCCAGGCATCCCAGTCGATCCCGGTCCACGCGTCGACGAGTGCCTGGAGCTTGCGCGGCGCGCGCCACTGCGCGAGGCCGGCGAGGCGATCTGTCAGGCCTGACGGCGTCTCCCGGTCGCGCAGCCACGTGACCAGCCGATCGCGTGCGGTCTCGAATTCCTTGTCGCGGGTTCCCGCCAGGTCGTAGACCTTGTCCATACCGAAGAGGAGCTTGTTCGGCACGCGGATCTCGCGCTCGCGCCCCGTGTCGTCGACGAGATAGCCGACGCGTAGGCCGATCTGGTTACCCTCGTCGTCGAACAGCCGCCGCCAGCTCAGGTCGATCGCGCATGCGCCCGTGCCGATCGCGTCCGGGCACGCGCGGAAGATCTCGCTCTCGATCGTGACCTGAAACCGCCACTCGTAGTGGCGGCCAACGCGCTTGCGCACGACGTACGCCCATTTGATCACGGCGTCCTTCGGCAGTGGCCGATGAAGAGTGACCGGAAAGCGCGCGAAGATCGGTGATCGATCTGGGTTAGAGCCGACGCGGAGGTCGACGTATGTCCGTGCCGCGTGACGCCGTAGGTTGCGCGAGAGTTGAGGGACAGCTGCCCACGCCTCCTCTCGTGGCGGATGTTTAACTGCGCGGGAGCCGGGATCTTGCCGCGACAAGAGCTCGGGGACGGTGTCTCGATCGTCATCGTCACCTGATCGAGCAAAGATTTCGACTTCTGGACGCGGATGTTTGTCGCTCGCTCCAGGAGCATGGATGCGAAGACGAGGATCCATGCACGAGAATGCCTCACGCACCGTCATGCCGCCGATGACCTGCGTACCGATCGATCCGGTACCGTCGCAGCGCTTGAAGTGCGGCGGATGCTTGGTCGACGCCGCGGCCTGCTTGAGCGCGGTTTCGACGCGGTCGTAGGTCCCGGTGCGCAGTCCTCGCGCGGAGTAGTCTGCACGGGAGGCGAGCCGCTTGGCGTGGGCTTGATCCCTCGCGTTCTGGTAACCCGCCGCGAGGGCGAGATCTGGTTCTACGGATTTGTGCAGTGCCGCGAACAACGTGCGCTTGGCCGCACTTAACTCGGCCTTGATCCGTTCGTGATCCTCCTTGGAGATCTCCGGATCCTTGAGGCGGCGCATCCTCGGACCGATCTCGGGATGCGCGAGAAGCACGTCTTGGAGATGCGCTCCTTGCGCGCGCTTCGCCTCGCGCAGATCGGACGCGAACAGCGCGCGAAGCTCCTTGGCGGCAGCGAGGCGGAGACGGTGCTCGGTCAGGTCGGGATCTGCCACGCCCGACTTCGCGGCGCGGAGGTCCTCGTACGCGTTTCCGACGTCGCCGTCCGCGCCCTCGTAGAGCTGGAGTGCCTTGCCGATGATCGGATGATCGAGTTGGACGCCGCGGAAGTGCTCTCGAAGGCGGATCTCGATCTCGACGAGGGCGTTGCGGTACTGCCCCGCGAGCCAGAACTGATCTTCGACGCGCTTGCCCTCGGTGATCGGAGGCAGGCAGCGGTACGAGTAGATCCGGGTGGGAACGTCGGATGTCTTCTTGCGGCGGGCGCGTGGCATTGACATCCTGTTAGCTGTTTGATAGACGTTTTGCAAGACCAATGTTTGAACCGAAGCGATCCAGCCGAGAGAGCCTAGCCAACTACATCGGCGCGCGCGTGACGAACTCCGAGGAGGCGTGGCTGCGCACCGAGATGAAGAAGCGGAAGCTTACGATGAGTGACTTGATTCGTCTGGCCCTCGGCCGACTCAAGGAAAAGGTGTGAATGCCCAGTGACGAAGCTCCTTACACGCAAGCAATTCAGTGATGGGTGTCTCGCACGTGATCGTCATCGTTGCGTGATGTGCGGTAGCACCGACAGCATTCATGTCCATCACATCGTCGAACGAAAGCTTTGGCCCAATGACGGTTTTTTCCTCGACAACGGCGCATCGGTCTGCGAGCCCTGCCACCTCCGAACCGAGTCAACGGAGATCTCGTGCGACGAGCTGAGGAAGCGCTGCGGCATCGACCGCGCGCACCTGCCCGATCACTTCTGTCCCGATGAAGTTATCGACAAATGGGGCAACATTCTCCTGCCTAACGGCCAGCGGCTGCGCGGCGAGCTGTTCGACGACGAGGGAGCGCAGAAGATCCTCGCACCCGTGCTCCATCTGTTCACGTCACGCGTGAAGTACCCGAGGACTTTTCATTTACCGTGGAGCCCAGGCAAGACGAGCGACGATCGGACGATGGACGACCCGGACGCAGCGTTCGGCGGTGCTGAGATCGTCGTGACCGAGAAGGTCGACGGTGAATGTTCGACGCTTTATCGCGACTACCTCCACGCGCGAGGCATCGACTACGCGTCGCATCCTTCGCGTGATCGTCTGCGCGCACTCCACGCCACCATCGCCCACGACATCCCTGAAGGATGGCGCGTGTGCGGCGAAAACATCTACGCCGTGCATTCGATCGCGTACGACGCGCTCCCCGCGCACTTTCTGGTGTTCTCGATCTGGAACGAGCGAAACGAGTGTCTGTCCTGGGACGAGACGGTCACGTGTGCGCAGCTCCTGGGCCTTCACACTGTTCCTGTGATCGCGCGCGGGACGTGGAACGAGGAGCACGCGCGCCTCTCCGACGGCGAGGCCAAGAGTCAGCTCGGCGGCGATCGCGAGGGCTACGTCGTTCGCCTCGCGGGGGGCTTCCATTACCGCGCGTTCCGGCGATCTGTCGCCAAGTACGTTCGCAAGAATCACGTCCAGACCAACGATCACTGGAAGACGCAGGCGGTGGTCGCGAACAAGCTGCGAGAGATCGCACCCTGATGAACGTCAGCGCACCTGTATGGAATGCGTATATACTGTTTGCGCATGGCCGACAACGTCATCAAGATGAGCGTGAATCTTCCAACCGACGCCGTGAAAGTGTTGAAGAAGTTGGCCAAGAAGCGGGGATGCACGATGACGGAAGTACTGCGGCAGGCAATAGGCACCGAAAAGTTCATCGAAGACGTGAACGAAGCTGAAGGCAAGGTTCTCGTCGAGGACAAGAGGGGCCGCGTTCGGCAGTTGGTTTTCAAGTGACTCTCCCAACGCACGTCGAAAACTTGCTCGCCAAAGCGCGCTGGCGACAAGAACTCAACAAGCGCGGCTACGAAGGAAGGCTACCCGTGGCATCTGAGCGTCTCGCAGAAGCACTTCGCACGGAACTCCGCGCGATCCTTGATAACGACGGCAAGCCGTTCGATCTTCAAGTTGCGCGGCACGTCTACGACTTCGCGATCGCTGCAAAGGACTTGCTCACGGTGTCCGTGAAGACCGTCGAGGACGCGATGCGCGTGGTCGCCGACAACAACGGAGCCATGGAATCCTTGACGGGAGCCGGCGATCCGCTGCCCCCCGAGGTCGCGAGCGAGACATTCGGTGCGCGCATCATGCGAGAGCTATTCGCCTTGATGCCCTCGGTCCTCCGCAAGAACAACGAGGATCCACTCGCGATCGTCGCCGCGATCGCCGACGCGCGCGAGCGCGGGATGCACGACGTGGCCGCCAAGCTCGAACAAAGGCTACTCGGCACGCCGCTCGAGCCGCCTAAGGTCACGATGACCGAGGTCGTCGACGACAGCTACGAGCACGGTTTCATCGACGGATCGATGCAGGACAACTTCGACCGCGGCACCATCAACGGTCACGTGGCACGCGATCTGCGGCAAGCGTCGCCAGCATATCGTGAGGGCTTCGAGGCCGGACGAGAGCGTCGCGCGCTCAAAGATGCCGTCCCGCCGCCGGCTGTCACGCCATCGTCCATACGCGGAGTTGATATCTGCGCGGGCTGCGGCAATCGCGAATGTTTCAATGTCTGCTGTCATCCGTCGAACAAACTGCGTGCGTCGTCGAACGGGCAGCACAGCCTGCCCAATGGAGACTCGCCGTGAGGGCCTGGTATGTGCCGAGCTGGAACGGCGATTTCCGGCTCACGCCCGGCGACGACGACGGCACGTCCAAGCTCCTCATCATGGCGCCGACGCCGCACGAGACGCAGCTCCTCGCGTCGTTCATGACGGTGGCACGCAAGAAGAAATGGTCGAAAGAAAAGCTGGCCAAGGACGAGGCGATCGACACTCGAACGATCATCCTTGACGCCCCGCTGACGAAGGTGGGACCAGCGCTCGTCAAGATCACCAAGCCGGTCGATCGCACGCTGACGGCGGTTTCATTCAAGAACGGACAGCTTGAAGTCGCCGAGACGGGCGCGATCGAGACGATCATCGCCAAAGCGGATCCAGAATCTAAGGCCGTCAGCGTCGCGCGGCCGACGCCGTGCTGCCCATCGTGCGTACCCGGCTCCGTCGAGCCCGCTAGCGACGTCCTGCTCTCGTTTCTCTCCGATCAGGAGCACGCCGACTGGGCGAAGCATCGCGCGATCATGGTGATGGGTGGCCGATCTGGGCATCGCTACCTGATCGCGCACCGCCACTCACGGACGGCGGTGCTCAACCGCAAGATCTGTTACGACGTCGACGACCGCTGCGTGCTGCACTTCCACGACTGGACAGTGCCGCCCGAAGAAGAGGTCCTCGCGACCAAGCTCATCCTGGAGCACCGCGAGGCGTGGTTGCGCAACGAGGCGACCGTCTTGCAGCAGGACGGCAAGGGCGAGTGGCACGATCTTGGTATTATGCGTTACAAGAACCCGTTCGGTGACGCGAGCGACGGCCGGGACGACGCCGCATTGACGGCGCTGCTGGGGGCTGTCCTCGCGGCGGCCTTCAACGGAGACGTGCCGCGGGGAGAGCGCCGATGAAGCCGCGACTGCCTTCCGTATCGTCGGACGCACGCACCGTGCTGCCTGGGCGCGAAGTCACCTATCACGAGGTGCCAACGAAGCCCGAGGTCAAGCGTGACCGTGGGAGCCCTGCGCATGACATGCGGCTGATCGTCATCAACGTCCTGACCGGCGTGCGTGCGCGCTGGGGTCGACTCTCCGTCACCGACAAACGGAAGATCGTCTCCCACCTGCGATCGGTCGCCGACCTCATCGAGAAGGCGATCGGAGGCGACGCTCCGTGAAGCCTCCCGCGCCGCAGCGCCTCCTCTGCCAGCGCGTGCGCGACACCTTCCCGCAGCGCGATGGCGTGAAGAGCGGCCTCGATCATTGCTCCCAGTGCGGGGAGCGCGTACGCGTCGCGGACACGTCGCGCGACGCCATCAAGATCTACGCGCAGGCAGAGATCTGGTGCCTCGACTGTTGCGCCCAAGATCCGCCGCCGAGCGGCATCGAGTGGGAATACACCGACGCGCAGATCGCCGAGATCGCTCGCGTGACGGGCAAGCCACCTGCTGAGATCGTCGAACAGCTCACGGCAGTTCTACCGTCGCTACGAAAGCAGAGGCCCCAAGACACATGATCGATCGCGCGACCGGCGAGCAGCTCTATCCGTGCTCCGACTGCGGTGTGCTCCGCACGAAGGCGGAGGGCGGCACCGTGTTCACGGTGTGCGACGACTGCTGGGACAAGCATCATCCACCATGCGAGTCCATCGGCGCGAAGCTTCTCTCGGCAACGCGCGAGCAGCTGTCCCGAACGTCAACTGTTCAGGCAAGTTCAAAGGCTGAGCGTCAACCGCCCAAGGGGCGCATCATGATCACACCGCGCCCCTTCGTGCTCGATCCCGGAGAGGCATGCTGGTGCAACCGCGGCAAGGACTGCGACGGTAACCACGAGATCTACCTCGACGAGCCTGTTCACCGCTGCGGGTTTTGCGGCAAGACGTTCGAGATCAAACCCGACGATCCGCACTGGTCGACCGGCCGGGGACCTCTCTGCCCGACCAGAGGACGCTTGCGTACCTGGCTCACCCAGACGGGCCGCTTGAAGTCCGTGCCGCAGTTCGTGTCGCCGCCGAGAACCAAGGACAAATCGTGACGCAGTCGAAGCAAGACGACACGCAAGAGCTTCGCCGCCAAGCGTTCCGGCTGATCACGCTCTCGTACGCGTTGATGATCGCGATCATCCTCGGCGTGGCTGCCGTGATCGTCGCGCGGACGTTGGCACCTGAGTGCGTGTGTCCGACCGCGGAGAAGGGGTGATCGATGGGCATGTACGATACCGTCACGGTTCCCTGCCCTACGTGCGGCGAGAGCGGGGAGTTTCAGTCCAAGTCCGGTGACTGCAAGCTGGAGACGTATTCGCTGGACGACGCTCCCGACGACGTGCTCCTCGGCGTGAATCGACACACGCGCCGATGCGCTGCCACAAGTGCGGCACGCGCTACTCCGTCGAAGTCGGCGGATCACGACCGCGTCGGTCGCTCACCGCGCGATCGGTCAAGAATGAAGGGACTCGCGCTGACTCGCGCGCTGGTGAGCGAGGCGATCGAGCAGGTCTCGTTCGTGAACGCCGTCATCCCGACGAGCGTGTCCACGACACGGAAGCAGCTGCGCGTGCTGATCTCGACGCGTGATCGGGACAACGGCTCCGCGATGACACTGCAAGCGGGCTGGAGCTTTCCGCGTGAGGGCGTCTCGACGCGCGAGCACGCGATCTCGTGGGTCGTCGCTTGTGTGCGCGAGACGTGGGTCCACGAGCTCCACGAGTCGATCTTCTTCGACGGCACGCGTTGGAACGACTTGCACGAACCTGGAATGGCGACGATAAGACCACCGCCGCGCGACCTCGCGGATCCTTGGTGGATGTGGAAGGTGCAGCAGGTGCAGCAGGCGCGCTCGGCGCGCGGGCGAGGTAAGGCGAAGGTCCGTCGTGCCGAGCCGCACTCCCACGAGGAGGCGATGCGTGCCTTCGCGCTGCCGGATGGGTGGACCTGGGAGCCGTCCCCGTTCAAGCAGTCGGCGTGCGTCGTCAAGGCTCCGGCCGGATCTGCGACGATCGACTTCGCTGAGCGTAGCTTTGATCTCGTCAGTCAAGTGCCGGTGGTCCAATACACGGGCCGGAACTGGCGCAGGATGCTCGTCGCGGACGCGATCGAGGCACTACTCGTGCGGATGCCGAGGCACTCATGAATGAACCGATCCCTCTCGCGATCAGGGCCGACTTGCCGTGCCCGTTCTGCGGCGGTCGCGCGGAGCTGCACAAACAGCTGCGTGGCGGACACGAGCCGGACGAGACCGAAGCCTACGCGTACTTCTACATCTGCGATTCCTGCGCGTGCGCCGGAGGCTGGGGCAAGTCGGAGGCGGCGGCCTTGCGCATGTGGAGCATGCGAGGAAACGTGGCGGACTGGAGATTCTGCCGCGGTGAAGGGTGTCCGCGCGCCGACCTCTGCCGTCGCCACATGGACGCCGTGAGGGTGAAGGATCCGACCTACTTCAAGAAGGCTCCGTTACTCGTCGACGGACAGTGCGGCGAGTTCGTCTCGAACGGCTGCATACGAAAGGATCCGAATCGCTGTGGCGGTGCCCATCCGCCTCCGTGCTGCGCCTGGCAGTGCGAGATCGAGCTTCATCGCTGGGAGAAGCGCGGTGAAGAATGGATGTGGATCGACGGAGGAGTGCACTAGGTGGCCTCGGTGCCCAACCCTGAAAAGAAGTACCGTCTAGCGCGTGACGTGTTCGGGCGTTGGATCATCGTCCATCCAGAGCACGCTTCTCGGGCGTGGTCCGGTTCATGCTGGGTTCCTCACTACAGAGGCGTCGGCAAGATCGCCCAGGTCTCGAACTTCGACACCCGGCCGCCGACGAGACAGCCAGGGAGCAGATCGCGTGACGATGAAGGCCGGTAAGGGCGATATTCGCAGCCAGCACCAGCGCCGTCGCGATCGCTACCGCGGCTGCCGCGTATGCGGCGTGCGGGGCGAGCACTGCACCGAATGCGATCTCGGGGCACAGATCGTCGCGATCCAGGGCTATGCGAGCCTCGCGCTCGTGGTCGACGGCTCGTTCGTGGAGTCCCGGCACGACGATCTCGGTCACGGCGGTGCCGGTCTCGTGCTCGTGTGCAGAGAAAAAATCCTGGCCTCGCGCGCGTGCGGCTTCCGCGCGTCGAGCAGCTCGGACGCCGAGTTCCACGCAGTCATCCGGGCCAGTCGCTGGGCGCCGGGCGTCGCGATCTACACCGACGCGCAGGATCTCCCCAACAAGATCCTTCGCGGAAGTCCCGGGCTCGTCGTGAGCTACTTGCCGCCCCACGAGCGCGGTGAGGCACATCAGATCGCGCACCGTCTGAGCGTCGAGGGGCGCTGCCGCGAGGCCCCGGAGACGATTCCGGCGCTTGGTATCGAGTTCGCCGGCGCGCGCGGCACCCTTACCAAGTCTCAGCGACTCAAGAAGGGCGCGGAGCTGTTGCTCGAACATGCGCGTAAAGATCCTGCCTTCGATGGCGACTTCACCGCGCTCGCCGAGCGCCTGGGCTGGACGTCGGGTCGGCTCTGGCGTAACAACCCGGCGATCCGGATCGCTAGCGATCGGTGGCGCACGACGACGACGACGACGACGACTACTCCGCCGCCCTACCCTGAAGAGACTCCATGAATCCAGACAACCTCACGGGCTGGGATCTACTGTTCCCTCGTCATCCTCTTCACCACGTCATCTGGCTTCTAACGGGGCTGCTGCTTGGCTGGATGATTCGATCGTGGTGGATTGGAAGGAAGCGCTAGATCATGGCCCGCACGTACAAGACGCTCGCGCTCTCGCTGCGGCCTGATGTCTTCAGGGCACTCCATGCGATCGGCAAGAAGACCGGCCGCACCGGTGCGCGCGTCGCGGCCGAGATCGTGCTTTGCGAGATCGCGAAAACACCGGAGCCGAAGGACGAGGCCCGCCGCAGGTCGTGGTGCTGCCACGGGCGTATCGTGCCCGTGCAGGGTCAGCTCGTGGTACCGGAGACCTCCGACGGCAAACGCCGCTGGGTCCCGGTGATCGTGCTTTTGTGTGCGACGCGCAAGAAGCAGATGCACAGGCGCGAGTACGAGGGATGGATCGTCGATGCGTGATCGAGGTTCTCAAGGAACGCTGCCGGGGTTCGCGCCCCCCGCACCACCGTCGATCATCAAAACGCCGACCATCGAGCAGACCACGATCATCGACGAAATCCGATCTGGAACGAGACACGTGCTCGTCGAGGCACTGGCGGGGACCGGCAAGACCAGCACCATCTTGAAGAGTCTCGAAGGATCTACCGTCAAGCGCGCCCTACTGTGCGCCTTCGGTCACAAGAACGCAGAGGACCTCAGGGCCAAGATGCCGAAGGCTCCGCCGAGACACACGTGGAAGGCAAGCACGCTCCATGGTCAAGGATTCGGCATTCTGCGCAGCTACGGTTGGAAGCCCGATCTTGACGATAAGAAGGAGGGCATTCACAACGACGAGAGCGAGAATCTCGTGAACGACGCGGCCGATGTGATCGCGGAAGTCGTCTCCGCAGAGGAGCTTCACGGCCACGAACTCTGGTTTTCGCACCTTCCCACCGCCGCGGTTGGCAATGTGAAGTACATGATTTCGAATGAGGTCCGGCGTGCAGCACGCGACCTGCTCCACTACTGGAAGGATAGGTGTCTCGGGCAAGACGACGCCGACAGCGACGATCTCGAAGCCTTCGACGACCTCGGCGCGGAGGAAGACGCGAACTTGGCGTACACGATCGCGCACTTCGCCTACCTGGCGGGGGCTCGCATTGATCGCCCCAAGATCGAACAACGCGACATGATCTGGCTGCCATTGGTCCTCGATCTCATGCCGAAGTGGTCTTACGACCTGGTGATCGTTGATGAGGGACAGGATCTCTCGCGTCCGCAGTTCGAACTCGCAAAGCGCCTCATGAGTTCTGGCGCGAAGTTGGTGGTCGTCGGTGATCTCCGACAGAGCATCTACGGCTGGCGAGGCGCCGTCGGAGACGAAGTGTGGGAGGAGATGGGCTCCATGAAGGCGGTTACGCTGCCGTTGACGGTGTCGTTTCGCTGCGCGCGCGCTGTGGTTGAGGAGGCCAACAGCCTTGTTTCAGATCTTCAGGCTTGCGACGACGCGCCGGTTGGCGCGGTTCACACGTGCACGCTTGCTCGAATGATCGAGGGCCTGCCCACAACGACCATCGATTCGTTCATCTTGTCTCGAAACAACGCGGTGCTGTTTAACATCGCGCTCCAGCTGTGGAGCAGGAACGCGACCTTCAGTTTCAGCAAGGGCAAAGAGCTGGCAGTGGGTCTGCACGCGCTCGTTAATCAGCTCAACACCAACGACGCTGAGAGCTTCCGAAAGTCACTCGACGAGTGGTACGAGCGGACCCTCGCGAAGGCGGAGGAGAAGTCGGCCATCAGCAAGATCGAGCGCATCAAGCAGCGGCGAGCCACACTGCTGGCGCTGCTGACGTGCACCGAGCCGAAAGGACTTCACGCACTTCTCCAGCGGCTCACGACGGAGCGGGATAATGCAGTAGTCAAGCTCGCCACCGTACACGGGGCCAAAGGACTGGAGGCCGACCGCGTATATCTCATGCGCGAGACGTTCGCCCGATATCAGGAGAGGCCACCAGATCCGATCCCACCGGAAGAGCTGAACCTCGAGTACGTCGCGATCACCAGGGCTCGCCGCGAGTTGGTTTGGGTCGACCTCGGCGAGCCAGAGGACGACAATGACCGCTACTGATTCAAGCGAGCACGACCTCGGCGGCATCGTGATCCGCTGGGATGAGGACGGCCAGGGCTTCGCATGGCGCCACCCCACGTGCCGTGCGTGGGCCACGCTCCGGTTCTGGCCAGATCCGGCGTCGACGGGACACCGCCTGATGCGTGGAGGATCCAAGGACGTCGATAAGCTCACCGTCGTCGGTTCGCTTTTGTGCCCGATGGGCTGCGGGACGCACGGCGTGATCGAAGACGGCCGGTGGAGGGTCGTATGACCATCGTGATCCTCGTCTACGCGGTCGTGAGCCTCCTCATCGGCGGCGCCGCCATGACGTACGAGATCTGGCACCGTCCCGCGATGCTCGATCGCGCGGATGCGCGCGGCACGTTTCCGTCGCCGAAGATGGCACTCGGAGAGCTGATCTTCTTCGGCATGGTCGTGGCGGCGTGCTGGCCACTGCTTGCGGGGGCGGCGATCAGCACCGCTTGGAGTGCGAGGTGAAGATGACGAGAAGGAGACTCCGACCGAGCGCGCGGCATCACCAGGGAGCGGAAGGCTCTGGGCACACATCTAAGAAGGAGGCTGCGATGTTTGACCATGCCGATCACTGCGACGACTACATCGACGACCCGGCCGCACCCGAGCCGCTGCGGAAGTTCCTCGCGTTTGCCCGCGCGCCGGCCCACGGCCAGCTCTTGCCCGAGCCGCATCCCGTGCTGTTCGCCGATCACGCGGGAACACGCGTGCGGGTCACTGGGGCCTCACGCCTGGGCGACGTCGGCATCACGACCGATCTCGATGCCGAATTTGGCTACGAGCAGCGTGTTCTCGTCAGCGCGCTCTCCAACTTTTCGGAGACACCGTGAGTGCTAGCCAGAAGCGCGGTGACGTCATGAACGAACGCGGTGGATCCTTGATCCTTCCGTGGCCAAATACGCTGGCGAACATTCGCAAGACAGTGCGTGAACTGCGCGCAAAGGGTTGGACTGCCAAGATCGAGAAGACAGCCCACGAGACGTACGTGTGGACAAACGCGCCGATGGCGAACCGTGGCTGCTAACCAAATGGTGCCGCTACGACTCGCGAGGAGGATAGGTCGATGATGGAAGATCACGTGCGGGAGCTACTCGACAAGAGCCTACGCTCGTACACCGAGCGCGAGCGGGCGTGGTGGAAGCAAGATCGCCGAGGGCGCTGGGTCGTGCTCGAGCCCGGTCCCGGGCGGCTCCTCAAGGACTCTCCGCAGCGCATCCGTGACTACGTCGACGCGATCACCGAGCAGCGCGGGCGGCGTTTCAGCTCGCTCTCTCGTGCCCGTGCGTTCGCGCGCGAGGTCGACGGCGTAGTCCGCCGATGGAAGCGGCAGATGCCGGGTCGCGGACCGTGGCGGCGGACTACCAACCCGTGGGAAGGGGCCACCCGTTGCCTGCCGCTGTGGATCTACACCTCACCGAGGGCCGTCGCCCAGGGTGCCGCGGCGCAGGAGACCGCACCATGAAGCTCGAAACTCCGAAGATTCGACATCGTAACGGGGAGCAATGCTCGTGCGATCCTCGTTGCACGTGCCGTCCCCCAGAGCGGATGGAACCTGGGGAGGACATCGCAAAGCGCGGCTCTTTCCATCTCCTAACATGTCAGGCATTCGGAGAAACCAAGCAAGACTGAACGAACGTTACGCGGCGGGCGCCCCGACATCCGCCGGTGCCGCAGGCGCGGCGGTAACAGCAGCCTTGGGCTGCTTTGCGGCAGACGCGTCGACGTGCGCCTGCGAGATCGTCGCCACGCCGAGCGGTGACACGAGCAGGAGCGCGTCCTGGACGCTGACCCCGAAGTACAGGTGGAGCACGCTGGCGGCGGCGGCAGCGATGAAGCTGTATGCCGCCTTCTTGCTATCGAGGATCTCGGTGATCGTACGCTGGAGAGCTTTCAACATGCGGCGATCCTAAGTCGCGACGCTGTGAAGGTCTGCTTTCTTGCAGTGGTGTCCCGCAAAGCTGCGAAGAACCTCGATTCACGTCGCGCGGTGATAGCTCGCTAGGTTGCTTCGTAGGTAAGGACGAGGTGACCCGTGGCAGCGGTGCCTGGCGAGCATATCGTCGAGACGTCGCGCCGAACCGCTTTCTTGACCTCGACTCATCTCATCTATAGATCACCCGACGCGTTGGATGCTCTTCGGTCACCGTCTCACCGGCACGAGTCATGGTCACCCACGTGACGTATTCGTTCGACTCGGGATAGTTACCGCCAGAGCGCACGCGGCCGGTTCCGATCTCATCTCCGAGGTAGTCCAGCACGGCGACACGCTGGCCATTCTCGTATCCGTATCGACCTGCCTTCGCGGTACCGCCGCCATGCTTGGTTTTTGCGAGGACCTCGGCGATGTCGCGACCTAGTTGAGCAGGAGACTTTTTGCGACGCATGACTTGAGCTTCGAGTCTACCGCCTCACAGGACAGAATGGTTTCGAACCGATCCCTTGACCGCGACTCACGTCTCGAAGACGACGTCCGCGATCGGCCGCGTCTGATCCCCGTACGTGCCATCGACGGTGTTCACGCCGTAACAGCGGTACACGCACGCCGCGAGGTTTCCGACGTTTTGGTCGGTGATTTCGACGTACTGCATCGGCTGCCCAGACCAGCGACCGTTCGCGTAGCGTCCGTCTGCTGCGATCCGATACAGGCGGTTTTCCCAGACCACGAAGAGCCCTGTGTGATGCCACCACAGCCACTTGCCGTTGATCAGCGTCGACTGACCGAACACGACGAAGGTGGGCAAGGTGCCCGCACGTGCCCGCGCGAGCAGCTCTTTGGCGTCGATTACCTTCGAGATGCCGGCGCGCTTCGTCGTGCTGCCGTCGGTCAAGATCGGCGAGCACATGTCGCCGTAGCCGCGGTATCGAAGCACCCAGCCGTCCTGCGGCACGACATGCTCGTCGGCCGATGCTTCGCACAACGTCCACAGCTCCGGGACATTGCCAGCATGTGTGTAGTCGCCGTTGCGGCGACCGAGCCAGCCGAGGACGAAGTTCGTGAACGCGGAGCAGTGGAACGACGGGAACGTCTGGCCGCCGTTCCATGCCTTCGCGCCAAGCGCTCCGGGCCCGTGGGTGACGACCCACTTGTCGCCGACGAAGAGCCCGCGTCCCGGTCCGTAGCGAACCGGTTTGCCCGTGATCGCTCCGACGATCACGGCGATGAACCGCTGGAACGCGGCCCACGTCACGGCGTTGCACGGCACGATCGCGATCGGACTCGGCGGTGGCGGCGGGCTCGGATTCTTGATGACGAGGGCCTGCGCGATGCGCGCCTGGGTCAGAGGGCCTGCGATCTCGTCGTCGACGAGCTCCTCGTACGCCTGCTGGAACGCGAGCACAGCAGCCGCGGTTTTCGGACCGAAGTCGCCGTCGATGTCACCGTCGTAGTAGCCGAGCGCCCTGAGCCGGATCTGGAGCTGCTCGACCTCAGCGCCCTGGCTTCCTCGCTTGAGAATGCTCACGGCACGTCGTCTTTCGAGGAGTCGAACTTGCGATCGAGGGCGTCGTCGGCTTCCTTGCGATCTGCTGCGAGCTGATCGCGCATCTTCTCGGCTTCGGCGAGCGCCTGCTTGAGCTGCGCGGTACCGGCCTCGAGCGCTTGTTTGGCCTTATCGATCGTGCTGGCGAGACCCTCGGCGGTTGCGATCAAGAGCTTGGCGACGTCGATCGCATGGTTGATGTCGATCATGGCTTCGCCTCCTTGGGCGGTGACGCGGGAGTCTTGAGGTCCTTGAGGTCCTTGAGGTCCTTGAGGTCCTTGAGCAGGGAGAGCGCCTTCTTGACCGCGCTAGCTGCCTCGCCCGCACTCTTTGCGTCGGAAAGGAGTGCTGCGTCGTGGATGGCGCGGTAGGCGACGTCGATCGCCTTGGCGACGACATCGACTTTCGCGCGCCACGCGTCGAGCTGGGTGCGGCCCTCCTCCTTGGAGGTCGCCTTCTCGACGATCTGCTCTTCGCGCTCCCTGCTGACCGTGAGCAGTGTGTCGCGCGCGACGTTGAGCCCGACGAGGCTGCCGCGGAGCGCCTGGACGCGGGCGCTCGCGCCGCAGGCAGCGACGAGGCCGACGAGGCAGAGGAGCACCACGAGCCTGGCGGCGGATTGCGCGAGCATGAAAAACCCTACTCCGAAGCTACCCGCGGGTCCAAAAACCCGCAGTCGCGGTCGAGCTGACGCGCTTTACTCCAAAGCGGCGAGCGGGTCCAAAAACCCGCAGTCGTGGTCGAGCTGCCATCGCGAACTTGCAGATCTCACGTGAGGACGGGTGTTGCGTTAATGTCTTAGAGCATGTCTTTCGATCCGCAGACGTCCGATCTCAAGCGACTGTTCATGGATCCGCACATGTTTGATTCGGCCGAGGATTGGCATGACGCGGGCTTCAAGATCGTTCGCGACAGCGAGACCAAGATCCTCGTTGCCAGACACAAGGCGGCGGACGGTTACCTGTTCAAGAAGTACACGAACCGGATCCCGCTGAACGAGCAGCTTGCGAAGTTCAAGCGCCGCGTCGAGGGCGCGCGAAAGCTGCGATCGCTCATCGCCGAGAAACATCTCCGGCGAATCGTCGTTCCGCAGAAGTGGCTCCGCGAGCTTCCCCGCGAATTCTCGCGCGGAGGAGTACCTTCCTACGTGCTCATCGTCGAGAAGTTCCCGATCTTGGACAAAGACGACTCCGAGTACGAGCACGAAGAGATCGACGAAGATACGCTGCGCGAGCTGTGCGTTGTCGTCTACGCGTGCACGCACCTCGACTTCACGGCCAGAAACGCTCCCTTCACGAAGCGGGGTCAGATCGCCTTCATCGACACGGAATATCTGGACTGGAACGTCACGAAGAGCTGGCAGAAGTACCTGGAGAATGTCGGCAAGTACGTGTCCAGCCGGCGCCTGGATTTTGCGAAGAGGTTGTGGAACGAGTTGGGCGGTGGCGGCGCGTGATGGCCGACGACGCCAACGATTTACGGCATCCTGCGCGCTACTACCGCTTGGCTCTGCGATAACTCGCAAACCGCGCAGAAGCGTGCACTGGAGCGGCGGCGTCGCCAGGTCGAGCTGTCCAACGCCTGCGGTGGCCGTCGACGACGGCGGCGCGGATGCTGTCGGCACCCAAGATGAAGAGTGCGAGCGATCGATGATTGCCGCCGGCGATGTAGTACGTCCGGCCGGGACCTAGGATCACCCGGATGTCGTCCTTGAACTGGTACATCGCCTCGGCACCCTTGTCGACGAGCCACTTGAGCGCTTCGCGCTGAGCCGGCCAGCCCTTGTGCTTGGGCACGTCGTCGCCCACGTAGGCGGCCCTGACCTTCTTCGCCAGCTTGGCGAACGGCAAATCTCGCAGCGTCCTGAACCCGAACACGTCTCGGAAGCCGTACTTGCGGCCACGATGGATACCGATCTCAGCGTGTGCCAGGACGAGGTCGTCGAACGGTATCGTGACCAGGTCATCGGGTGCTTTCTGCTTCTTGCGTGACATGGCTGCGAGATCGACGTGCTTATTTTGCCACTACGCGGCTACGCCGTGGTGACAGCGTGGCGAGGTCGAGATCTACATCGGGCGAACGGTCGCCGACGTCGGTTTCGCCCAGGCGAGTGCCGCCTCTTCAAGAGCGCCGAGCGCGCTGGTGCGGAGCGTCGGATCGGCGACCGCGAGCGCGCGGGCCGCGTCGAGCAGGGCGCTGAGCTCTGGATGTTGTTTCTTCGGAGAAGCACCGAGCAGCCACTTGTCGCGACGCTCGGTCCGTGGGTGAAACTTGGAGATCATCTCGTACGCGCGCTCGATCGAGGGAGCGGCGCCGGACCATACGAGGTACCAGACAGCAGTCAAGGGGGAGCGCTCTTGCGCGTGGATGCAGTGAACGAGGACCTTCTTGCCGATCTGGAGCTTCCACCAGATCGTCTCGGCGATCAGGTCGAGCTTGTGAGGATCGGCGTGCCAGCCGTCGGGCCAATCGGCCATAAACGGCAGATCCAAGGAGCCGACGGGCTCGCGCGGCAACTCTTCCGTGCGCTTGTACCTCGACCGGTATTCGGTCACCGAGATGCAGACCCAGTCGTCCGGGACGTGATCGCCGAGCGCCTCGGCGTCCTCGCGTGTGCCGAGAAAGAGGTTCGGGAGAATCTCGCTAGCCGTCATCGCGTCCGCCGCGCCTTATTGTGTCACGAAGGCACACGCGGAGAGCGCGAAGGAACAACGGCTTAGATCGTCGGCGCGACAGTTTTTGGCCTTGTTCCAAGGAAACGCGTAGGTTGGCGCATGACGATCATCGGTGGCCTCTGCTGTGGCGGTTGCGGCTGCGGTGATTGCGAGGGCGAGTGTGGTGAGCGGGGCAAACGTGGCAAGCGCGGTCACCGTGGTCACGATGGACTCGACGGCGCGACAGGACCGACGGGACCGACGGGACCGACGGGACCGACCGGCGCAACCGGCGTCGGTACGACCGGACCCACAGGACCGACGGGGCCGAGCGACGGACCGACGGGCCCGACGGGTCCGACAGGTCCGACAGGTCCGACAGGAGCGACGGGTCCGACAGGTACCACGGGCGTCGGCAGCACGGGTCCGACAGGTCCGACGGGGCCGAGCGACGGACCAACGGGCCCGACGGGCGCTACTGGCTCGCCAGGAACGCCAGGCGGTCCCACGGGACCGACGGGACCGACGGGATCGAACTCGGGAATTCTGGCAGCGCTCACGCTCACACCACCGATCACGGCAGCGCTCGCGGGCGGCGACAACAACGACTTTGCTCCGGCCGGTGGCGGAACTTCGAGCGTCTGGCGTCTGACCGGTGGTGGGATCAGCGGATCGACCATCACCGGTATGTTGACCGGCGGCGCGAACACCGATGGGCGGGTCGTCGTCGTCGAGAACGTCGGCATACTCAACATCTCGTTCACGAATCAAGACGTGAACTCGGTGGCAACGAACCGCTTTGTTTTCCCTGCGGCCGCGAGCTCGTTCGTGATTCCGAGTGGGGGCACCGCCGCGTTCATCTACGACGGGACGACGGCACGCTGGCGAATGCTGGCGATCGTTTCGCCGACACTACCCCTCACCACCATCAGCACCGCACTGGTCGTCCAAAGCTCGATCACCGCCTTTGGTGCGATCACGGGGCAGTCCACGACGGTGGCCGCGGCGGGCGCGCAGAACGACTACAACCCGGCCGGTAACTGGCCCGGGAACCAGAACCTCTTCCTCGCGGCAGGTGTCGCGCTCAGCATCACTGGTTTCGATGCGACGGGCGTCAACGCTGGACAGGTCATCAATCTCATCAACACGAGTGCGGCGGACTCGTGCACGCTCGTGCACAACAGTGGCGCGTCACTCGCAGCGAACCGGCTCTTCTTGCCCAACAGCGTGAACTTCGTGGTGCCGCCAAACGGTGCCGTCAGCCTCGTTCGTACGTTCACGGGCGTCTGGCAAGTGATCGGCTGATCACAGCCAATAAAATGGAGAGGCACTTTTTTGGAGCCAAAGCCGTGACGATGTCCTCCCCATTACCAGTGATATCGAGTCGTGGCTCGATATCCAGAACACGTGATCTATGGCCGTAGGATTCTTCCGACGAGCCGGCGCTGAAATCTTGCGAGTCCTCGCGAGCGCGGCCGATCCCGCGTCCGCGGCCGGCGAGGTCCAGGGCTACAGCAAGTCGGTCGCGACGATCGCGCAGCTGTTCGCGCGCGCCGGCGGCGGCGTGATCTCGCAGCTGACCCCGCTGGTCACCGTGTTCGACGACTCGGTCGCCGGGACCTACTCGAACATCCGCGGCAACCAACTCGCGACGCGGTCGCCCATCGATAATACCAAGGCGCGCATCGTCAACCTGTCGTCGAAGACGGGGACGGTGAACGCTGGCGCGACCGGCGCCACGGCGAATGGCGCCACCATCGGAGGTGGCGACGACAACTCAGCGACTGGGACGAATTCCTGTGTCCCGGGCGGTCAAGGAGGCACAGCCAGCGGCTTTGGCGCGCTGGCATGCGGATCGCTATGCTTGGCTTCAGGTACCGTGGCGATTGCCGGCGGCAATCAGTGCACGGCATCTGCTGACTATGCCGTCGCACTGGGCTCACAAAATCTGTCGAGCGCACCACAAGCCTGCACCATCGGCGCGGGATGTACTTCATCGGGCGCTGGAGCCTTCGCTCTTGGCCAAGCATGCTCGGCACAGGCTGACAACGCCTTTGCAATGGGACTTAGCTGCGTTTCGAGCGCCGTCAACGCGCATTCCCGCGGTCTGCTCGCGAAAGCGTCTCGTGTTCAGGACACGTTCGCCGCAGGTGCCTTTGATGATGTGACCGCAGGCCAAGCACAGACGACCCATCTCGTCTATCGAGGCACAACGCCCGGCGCTGCGGCCACCGAGTCGGTCGTGCTGCTCTCAAGTACGGGCGGCACGCAAATCGGACCGGTACTTGAAGACAGCAAGGCCTACGCGTTCGTGATTACCTGCGTGATTGGAGGCACCCAGGCAGGCCCGACGCAGATCTCGCAGACGATCATCATCAAATTCACAGCGCAACGGATCGCCGGTACGTCGGTGATCACCGGCTCTGGCGTAGGAGAGCAGTTCGGCAGCGTCGGAGGCGCGACCTGGACGTTGGCACCGACCGTCGGCGCGGGACCAGATCGCCTCATCCTGACCTTTACTACCGGCCTCGTCGCGACTGCTTGCAAAGTTGTCGCGCGCATCGAGATGACTGAAGTTGCCGCGTTCTAAGGAGCCGAGATGCCTCCCACCAGACAAATGAAATTCGACCCGGCGTCCGGCGAGCTCGTCGCGGTGAACGCGGCTGGAGTCGCCTACGCGCTGACGCCGACTGGGGAGTCGCCTTCTACTTACGTCGCCACGACCTACATGTTCACAGGCTCAGAGGGGACCGACTTCTTCGTTGCCCTCAGCGCGGAGATGCTCAACGCGAACTACGCGCTCACGTGGGCTCCCAAGGGATGCCCGGGCGGCGTGCCGGTCATCGATCTGCCGAACGGTGCCGGCGACCGAACGATGAGCCAGTTTCGAGTACAGACCGACATCCAACAGGACGCTGGAGATCAAGTGGAGTTTGTCGCCTTCGCGCGGGCGCCAAGCATGGCGATGCGAGTGATGATCCTGAACGGTCAGTCAAACTCTGTAGGACTCTGTCAGGCGTCGGCGGTAACAAACTATCCGAGCGCGGATCTGACGTTGCCGTTTGCAGACGTGATCATGTTCGATCACGTGGCCTACAGCAACGGCGCGCCACCGGCGTACACCGATCAGGGGCCGCAGACTCTGCGACCGCGCACCAGCAATGCAGGCGGCTACCTCGCCGGGATGGGCGGCGTCGAGCTGGTGATGGCGCGTGAGTTGGTCGCGAACACTTCCAACGGGTGGCGTTTCGGTAAGAGTGCCGTCGACGGATCAACGATCGCGCAATGGAATGACCCGGCTCTTTTACGAGACCTGTTCATCACGTTCATCGCAGCGCAGATGACGGCGGCTGGCGTCACCGATTCGTCGCTTGTCACCGTTCAGTTCGATCAAGGTGAATCTAACGTCGGATCGGGCTACGCTACCTACCTCTTGGCACTCCAAGAGCTGTTCGCAGCCATTCGCGCCGCGTTCCCTGGCTGCGGAATCCTTATCAATCGCATCTCGAACCAGGTCGACACAACTGGCGACGTCCGAGCAGCGCAGGAGTCGCTCGTACGTTCGACCATTGGTGCGCTGATCGTCTACGCAGATGACTTGGCACTGCGTGACACCGCGCACTACACCGACGATTCCTATGTGACGCTTGGCGAGCGGCTCGCAGCTCGGCAAGCGTCCGCCATCGCGGGCACGCCGGCAACCAATCCTCAATACACGGGTGCCGGGCCGATCGTCTCGGCCGATTCGGCGAGTTCGCTGACGCCGACAATGCCGCTGCATCAGGCCGGGGACTGGCTCTACGTCGTGCTGTTTGCCATCGGCAACAACGACTACACGCTGACGACAGCCAACGGGTTCGTGGAGGCCGTAACGCCGATCCATGATGGCGGAAGCGCGCTCAATCCTCGCCTTCAGGTCTGGAAGCAGCAAGCTACGTCTGGCGCGACGTTATCTCCCGTCATTGCCGATGCTGCTAGTGACGACTTCAAGTTCGCGTTCATCATCGTGGTCCGGGGTGGCGACGCCACCGAGGCGATCGAAGATTCCGACGCTTCGACGCCGGCGACATCGACGGCGGTCTCGTTTCCGGCCGGTGCTTCTTCGGGCCCTGATCGCCTCGTGCTGAACGTCATGGCCTTCGCCAACGACGCGATCGGCCAACGGGTGACCGCGCTCGCGAATGGGGGCTTGAGCGACCTCACCCAGCACGTAAATTTTTCGACCACGGCATCTGTCGGATACAGTTGTTTTCTGTCTGCTGGCCGTGTCGGAACCGGGCCGACTGGAAACACGACGGCGCTGCTCACTGGAACCTCTCCGCAGGCGTTGTTGACGTTGGTGCTCAAGTAATTCGGCTGTCAAAATTCGACTCGGCGGCGGCGACGACGAGCCTACTTGTTTACGAACGGCACGTAGACCACAAGGAGAGTGATCTCCATCATCAGCTCTCCAGTCCTGGAGGTAGTACGCGCTCCTCGCTCGCTTCCTGACTAGATATGGGCGCGAGTGCCGCCGAAATTGCAGAGTGCTGCGCTTATTTTTGCCTTCGGCTCAAGCGCGGGGCGCGAAGCCCGCTGCGAGTCCATGCACCTTGCAGACGAACAGCGCGCCCTCGGGGTTCTCGCCGACGTACGTGACCCTGAGTCGGAGATCGCAGTCCGGTGGCACCGTTTCGAACATGAAGGTAGCGGACTCCTCCACGAAGACGGCGCCCGGAACTCCAGACGTGTCCTCCTTCGACCGCTTGAACAACTTTTTGGGCTTCACCTGGGAACGGTTGGCGACGAGCACGTCGAGCACCAGCCAGTGGGTGGCGTTCTCGATCTCGAACCGTCTCGGTCCGAACGTCGTTTCCGCGCGCTCACAGATCTCCACAAACATGCCCTTGGTGATGCGGTCGTCGGACTTGAGCATCATCGAGGACTCGTGCGTCGCGAACGCGCCGATGTTCTCGCGCGCGACGCCGGGCAAGAAGTCCGCGAGCGCGCCGATGCAGCGATCGCAGAGGTGAACGCCTTCGATCGAGTATCCGCGTCCTGAAATCCCCAGCTGTATCCATGCCGCGAACTCGTGGTGTCCCTTCGAGTCGGGCCCATCGTCGATGGGGGCTGCGCGCTTGCAGTGATCGCACGAGGTCAGATGTTTGGTTGACATGGCGACGTTCTATCACGCCGTGTCACAGCTAGACGATCGTGCCGATCTGCCCGAGATCTCGTCGGGGTTGTGTGGGTGCAGCGTGGTGCGGTAGTTGTGGGGTCAGGAAGTCATGGATCAGCTGTATGTGCACTCCTCCGCGGCATTCTCGCTCATTTGCGGCGACCCGAGACCAGGACCACGCTGCCGCACTGAAGGCACACGCGCTGGTGCTTCCGTAAGCCGCCGTGCGTGCCGAGGCGATGCGCGGGATGCGGGCAGGGCGGGGATGGTGCGTCGACGTCGACGTCGACGTCGGCCTCGGCAGTGGTGTTGACGTCAGGTTTCTTCGCCACGAACATGCCCTCCTAGTTGCCCCACATCGCCACCTTCGGGAGAACCTTGCCGCGGTTCGCGACTACGTACTCCTTCGCAGCGCGCATCGCGTCCTTCGCGGAGTGCGTGGGCCGGTGGCTGATGGGGACTACTCCCTCCGACGTCACGAGGCGCGCGTACCATGCCTTGCCCCCAGGGAACGACGCGCGGAACACGTGGATCTCGGCGGGTGCCCCGGTGTCGGTCAAGATCGGCCACGTCTGTAGCAGTCGTTCTTTCATCAGCTAGGCGACGAGCCAGGGCCGCGGTCCTGACAGCTTTCTTTGCGGGATCTCGACGAACGTCCAGGCGCCGCAGCAGTCGAACAGCGCGGCGGTCATTCCCACCGGCCGATCGTGGGGATCCACTGGACGCGCGTGTCCATCTGCCAGTCTTCCGCCCAGATGTCACCCGCGGAGCCGACAAACAGCTCCCAGAACATCGTCTGCGCCTCCGTGAAGGTCATGAACGCCTCGTAGGCCCGGGCATCCCGCGTCCGCAACTCGTCGAGAGTCAATCGCTGCCGCTCGACGCGATGGTGCTGGCGCTTCACGACAGCTCCCCCTGCGGGATCTCGACGAACGCCCACACGCCGCCGCAGTCGAACAGCCAGAGGTCACCGTCGGGCGTGGCCTGGAGCTTGGCGGTCATCACGTAGGCGTCGGCGATGCCCGCCTTGCCATGCACGCGGACCTGGCGGTCGTCGAGCACCGTGTAGTGCTTCTCGTCGCCCAATTCGAGGAGAATGTCCAGGACGCGCCGGAACTCGGCGAGCGGCAGGTGCGGGCACGCAAAGCCGTTCCAGCGCCGGTCGTCGGTGTAGCCGGAGAACGTCCGGCCGGAGTCGTCGTCCCTGAAGCGTACGACGATGGATCGAAACAGGAGGACTTCAGACAGTGCCATCGCTATCCTTCCTTCCGCAGCTCGCCGCGAGCGAGCCGCTTCTCTATGGCGACGATCCATCCCTCGTCGGCGAAGTTGTACGAGAGATGGCCGTCGCGCGCATCGACGAACTCGACGCGGCCATCGGCGTAGAGCGTGAACGACTTCCACGCGTGATGCTCACCAGTGACGACGTAGGTGCCGGGCGCGATCACGACGTTTCCGCCAGTCGTGATCGCACCTCACACTGTCGACAGACGCCGGTGCGCGTCATCGGATGCTCGGTCCTTTTCCGTCCAAGAGATCCCACGCGGGCGATCCGTGCTCGGCACACCACCGACCGAGAGCGTCGAGATACGGCTGCATTCCCATCGACTGCTCGTAGTGGCGCACGAGGACCGTCTGCACTCCGCTCGGCGCGATGTCGACGAGCGGCATCTCGTGCTGCGCCGGCCGGCAGTTCGGGCCAAGGAAGAAGTCGACGTAGCCCGGATCGAGGCAGCGGCCCTCGATCTGCTCGAAGCGGCGGACGACGTCGCCGGCCTCGGAAAGGAGCGCGAGCTGGAGCCGCTCACCGCGGGGGTTACCGCTCGGGCCGAGCGAGAGCACCCACAGCCCGAGGTGCCCGTAGCGCGGAGACGGTCGGCCGGTGGAGGGAAGTTTTCGCGTCATTGGTTAACGCTCCTCTTGGGCATGCTCGTCTCTCGCGGCGATCGTCAGTCCCTGATCGTCGAGGAGGCGCTCGACGAACCTCAGACTCAGCGCCGGTTCGAACACGCGGATTTCGTACATGCCGTCCTTGGTCTGAATCGGAAGGCCGTCGGGGGCGACGAATGCGGCGGTGAACCGCATGAGGAGCGGTTCGACGCGCTGTAGCTGCTCGGGCGTGCGCTCGGTCTTGATGTAGAGCTGCACCCACGCGATTTCTGTCGGCATCACTGGTCTTCTTTCGGGTATTCGATATTGGCGTGTCTGAGGAGCCAGTTGAGCAGCGCGCCGGCCTGGCCCGGTCGCAGCTCGAAGATCAGGCGCTCGGCGCCGCGTTCGTCGATCGGCACGGAGAACTGAAGCTCGCCGGTCATCGAGACGCGCACGACCAAGAGCGGCGCGTGCAGCTCTCCATCGGCACGCACCGGAAACGTACACGCGGAAAGCTCGGCGGCATTCATGCTACGGACCTGGTCACTTGGGACTCGATGCCCACTCGATCATGGTCCGTGCTGCGTGATCGATCGCTTCGCGCAGCGTGTCGGGATCGTGGGGCTGCGCGATCTCTTCGCTGCGAATCGGATCGACCCACTCCTCGGTGTCGTACTCGCCGAGGTAGAGCGGACCGTCCATCGCGGTCGCGACGATCTCGCGGTTCGCGGGCGTGACGGTCGTGGTCATGATGAGCGCGGCGCACATGCCACCGGTCTGCGCTAGGTGGCAGCCGTGCGGACCTTCCCAGGCCAGTTCGGAGATCCGGTAGTGGAGGCGCTGGAGGATCGCGACGTCTGCACGGATCCAGCAGGGCTCGCGGCAGGTGTCGCACATGGCGAGTAGGTCGCCCTTGGGACAGTCGACCAGCGCTTCGACGTCGAGCGTGCGGAGCTTCGTGAGCCGCTTCTCGTAGTGCGCTCCCTGCCCCGGAGACTCTTCGAGCTTCTTCTTGTCACAGCCGAGACAGACGATCGCCGCCCACGGCGTGAAACACCCTTGCTTGACGTTCAAGCTGTTCATGGCTCTCCTCGCGTTTCCAAGATCTCGATCTCGATGCCGGCCCCGATCCCCTGGTAGTAGCGGCGCTCTTTCTCGGCGAGCTTCTCGGCGAGCTGGAGAGAGCCACAGAAGCCTGCGAGACACCACTTGCCGTGATGGTGTTTGCATTCGTAGCCATGGTTCGCCTCGTGCGCGGCGGTGAACGTCGGACGGAAGGCCACCACGTGCGAGTAGACGCGCGCGGTCCCGCGCTTGATGATGCGACCGTCGGGCAGCGTGGCGTAGTAGGTGGTCTTCTTGGTCGACATGGTCGTCACGGCTCCAGCGTGATGGCGAGAGCGTGCCCGGCGTCGGTCAGCTCGCACGTCCAGCGCTCGCCATCGGATCGACGGCCCAGCTCTCCGTTGTCTTCGAGCTTCACGAGCCCGGCGGCTTCGAGCGATCGCGCCACCCGGACGTCGGAGCCGGTGACGTAGAAGCCGCGGCCGAGCACGTACTTGAGGAGGGCGCGCCGGGCCGGCGTGAGGAACTTCGCGAGTTCGGCCGCTGGTGTGGTCTCGGTGATCTTGGCGGACGTCTTCATGGAACCTCCGCCGTCGTCGTCGTTACCGTCGCGGGCGCCACCTTCGCGACGACCTGCCCCTTCCCTTCGACCAGAGACTGTTTCGCCCGCGCGGCGCGGATCGCTTTCTTGGCCGCGCGCAGCGTAGAAAATGCCTTGTCGGCCTTGTCCGAGAACAAGCCGCCGATGTGCGCGACGTCGTCAGCGCCCTCGGTGATCACGATGCCGCGGTGCTGCCGTCCCGGACGAGGATCTTGCACGAACGCGACGTACGAGTCTGGCCGGCTCGTGCCCTCACCGCCGCGTCCGCTATAGAAGCGCGTGCGGTCGTACGCGATCTTGACCCACGCGACCGCGGCGTCGGTGTTGAGATCGCCGTCGGCGTTCCGCTCCTGATCGACGGGGATCAGGTACAGGTCCTCGTGGGGATCGTAGCCCTCGCGGAACCACTTGAGCTTCGGCTTCGTCATGCCAGTAGGTAGAGCAGGGAGCGTGCCCGAGCGCGGCCGAGCTAACTCCAGCAGTCGCCAGCTGGGTAGCGGCATACCCGTCTTCCGGTCGTCACGATCGTCACGAGCAGCGTGGTCCTCAAGATACTGGGTCTCGGGTACCCGGGCAGTGGCGACCGCAGCGACGACGCGAGCTTGCTCGAACATCCGCCGCGGTAGGTAGGTCGCCGATCCGACGTGCCAGGTCGTGGAACGCCGACTGCAACCTCGTCGGAGCATGCATGACGACAAGCAATATGTCCTGGTCATCAAGAACAAGGGGATCGCCTTCGGTCCGCTGCTAACACGCGACGCTGCGGAGTACGCCGCGCAGGACTACTACGGCACGGCGATCACGGGTGCGAGCGTGAAGGACGAGTTCCTGATCGTCGAGCTGCGGCCTGTCGATCCTGTCGCGCTATCGCGCGAGCACGTCGCACACGTGGCGGCCCTGTTGGTCCGCGATGACGAATGACTGGTTCGTTCGCGGCTCGCAAGAGATCACCCGCGCAAGGTAAGCTCGACAAAGGACAATGCCGAAGAAGACCGCCGCCCGACTAGATCGCGAGATTGCGGAAGCGCTCAAGCCTCGCCCACGCAGACACCACGCGACGATGAGTGACTCGTGGAACGTCGCGATGGACGCTCTCTTCGAGCGCGATCCCAAGAGGGCCGCCGACATCGTGCGGCAGATCCGCGAAGAGCATGGAGCCGCGGTGAAGACGCCCGAGACGTTCAAGGATGCGATGCGCGACGTTCCAGACGCCGTGCGGCAGCAGTTCAGTTCCGAGCTGCTACGTCCACGCACCGCACGCAACATTGACGTGGGGTCTCACGTCGAAATTCCAACGCATCGCTCGCATGGCGAGGTCATCAAGATCTATCAAGACAAGGCGTTGGTGCGAATGGCTTCGGGCCTCACGGATCGGTTCAAGCTGGCCGACCTCAAGCTTGCCGGTGTTCGAGGATCACGTTCAGCGCGACACCATTCAACGAAAGGCTCGGAGCAGATCCACGCGCTTTCGGCCGATCAGCTCGAAGCGCTGCGCGCGTTCGCTGAGGAAAACGGTCGCTCCTGGAAGTCCAAGCTCAACACCGCGTGGTCGACCGGCCGTTACGACGACTATAGCGGCACCGACGACTACGGCAGCTTGCAGCAGGTCCGCAACAGGTTCGGACCGGCATGGCTCTCCAGATTCTCATTCGACCGCATCAAGACACACAGCGTGCAGGGCTAATCGAGAAGACACCTGGCGAGTGACGCATCGCGCTGATTATTCGTGCGCTCCGCGCTCGACCGGCTCAAGCGCAGAAAGCTCGTCGTGACCACGCGAGGCATCGATGATCGTGGGCACGAGACGACGTTGTGGGAGCCCGCGACCTAGCTGGCGGAAGAGGAAGCGGCTCGCACTCCGTGTTAACGTCGAAGCATCCAGTGACAATAAAGAAGATCCACGTGGTCGCCGCAGGGGGCCTCTTCGGCGTCGGCCTACTCATATGGCGTGCCGCCCGACAAGCCGATCAAGAGAGGAACACTCCGATGGCGAAGAAGACGCGCGCGCAGCTCGATCGCGAAATCGCCGCGCACCTGCGCCGGTACGGACTACCGAATGGTCGCGCCAAGGGCCGCCACCCCAGCGAGTTCGACCCGGTCCAGCTTCGTCGCGGAATCCAGGTCGAGCTGGAGCACACGAGGGACCCCGAGATTGCCGCGCGGATCGCGATGGATCACCTGGTCGAAGATCCGCTCTACTACGTGAAGCTCGCGACGATTCACGTCGACTGAACTGAAGAACTTAAAGGGTGAGCTAGATGATGCCATCAATACTACGCTGGAAGAAGGTTGCGGCCGGCGTCTACCACGCGACCTCTCCGTGGGGCCTCTACACCATCGACGGTACAGGCAGCTACGGGCGGAATCGCTGGACGGTGACCTATCCAGACGGCGACTACGGGATGGCCGACGCACTCGCAGAAGCCATGCTGTGGGCCGAGTCGGATGCAGAGGAGCGCACTCGGCAACGCGGCTCCGCAGCGCACGCCACGAAGAAGATGCCTGTTGTCGGCCGCAGGTCCGCGCGCCGCCACGCGGTGATCACCGACGTCGCCGATGACGACAAAGAGCGGGTGATCGCGCTGCTCGGCCAGCGAGACGCGAGCGCGCGTCAAGTGGCGCGCGACCTACTGCTCCAGCGGGGCATGATCCAGACGGGGCGGGTCAAGCAGCTGATCCCGATCGGCGATTCGTTTTCTGGTTGGATCTTCATGGCCGAGATCACGGGACTGGGCCGCTTGGCGGGACCTTCCGGCCATCGATTCTGGGTGGTAGCGCCGTCCTTCAAGGTCGGAGACGTCGTCGACTTCACGACCACGCGAGAGCCTCCGCCTACGGGCAAGGGTACGAAGCCCAAGCCCCCGACGCAGCAGCTTCATCCAGTCGGGATCTTGACCACGAGCGCGGTCTTTCCCGAGTCAGTGATTCGGCGTTGGGTCGAGAAGTGGTGGATCGAATGAAGAAGTCATGCTGACGGTATCGAAGGAAGGTCGTCGCGTTGCCGCGATGGTGCTGAACAGCGCCGTGAAACGGTGTGCGTGGCACAACTCCCCGGGAATCGAGAATCGGATCGTGCAACCCGCGGCCCGCGGCCCAACCAGAACGCGGACGGTCGATCAGGCGCGCAAGTTGGCTTCAGGCAGCGACGTCGCTTAGAGGTGATAGAGTTTGATCCTTTGGGGCCGGCTACGGGGTGGGCAGCGGTGGCCTCGGCGGACGCGAGCTGACGGGACGAGAGGTCGTTGTCTACGGCGGCTTGTTGCTGGCCGTTGTCTACTTCGGCCTCAAGGCACTCCCCGACAAACCACCGCAAAGGCCAACACCGCAGCCTTCCCGGCCGACACCGGAACAAAAACCCGTCTCGGTAACATCGGGCCGTGGCATCTATCGATAGCGTGCGTGTCAGATCCAGCCTCGTTCGGCGTCATGGAGCTAGAGATCCATGTCCATTACCATCAAGCTGCGCGTCACGGTCATCGATGCCACGAACTACCTGTTCGAACTCGTCGATCACGGCGATCCAAGTTTCACTGCGATCTGCACTGCCTTCTTCGAGGGGCTACAGACCCACGGCGAGGTAAAGCGATGTCCCGAAACAATCGGCGCGATCAGAACGGCGTTCGTGAGGACCGATCTGTCTAACCATGAATTTCTGGCGAAGGCCGACGAGCTTTTTCGTGACAATGCACGCGCATTCGATCGCGGGCATCACCACATCAAGAGCTGGGGCGGCGAGAGGCTATTCAAGGAACCATCATCAGGTCCCGCGGAGCTGCTGCCGTCTGCCCGTCACCTTTTGAAGTTGTGGTGACGTGCGCAGTTAAGCAGCGACGTCGTCTTCGATCTCGTCGAGCGCTTGCCGCAGGACCGCCAGGGCCTTCTTCTCGAGCTGCCGGATGCGCTCGCGCGAGAGCCGCATGGCCTTGCCGACCTCCTTCAGCGTCTCGGGTTCGGAACCGCCGAGCCCGAAGCGCCTCTGCACGATCTGGACGAGCAGCGGCGGTAGACGAACGAGCACCGCCGCGAGCTGGTCGCCTTCCTCACGCGTCGACAGGATCTCGTCGGCGAGGGCGTCTTCGCTGGCGAGGTAGCTGGGAGTCTCTCCCTCCTCGCTGCCGACCGAGTCAAACGCGGGAAGCGTCTCGCGGTGCTTGAGCCAGTCGCTTTCCAGCGTCTTGAGGCTCTGCTCGGAACCTTGATCGCGCTCGCGAGCTCGCGGCGATCCGGATCGCGGCCGAGCTTCTTACGCAGCTCGACCTTCGCACGCCGGACCTTGGAAGAGAGGTCGTGCAAGTGGACGGGCACGCGCACCTCACCGCTGTTCTGCCGCGCGCGGACGAGGTAGTGGCGGATCCACCAAGTCGCGAAGGTCGAGAAGCGCAAGCCCCGACGGTAATCGTAGCGTGAGATCGCCTTGAGCAGACCGAGGTTTCCCTCCTGGATGAGGTCGCTCATCGCGAGGTTCGTCTTGAGGTGATAGCCGTGTCGGCGGATCGTTGACGGCACCAGGCGCAGGTTGCAGATCGTGAAGCGCTCGCGGATCCGGTCAGCCTCGGCGGCGATCGTGCGCAGCGCGGCGAGTTCGGGAACCAGGCGCTTGTCCTTGGGATCGGCGCTCTCGATCACGCGCGTCGCGATCAGGCGATCGAGATCTGCCGCGCGAGCCTCGCCGGCGTCCTTCGCCGCGACCGGCGAATCGAGTCCCAGCAGCAGCTTCTGTGCCTCGGGCGCCAACGGGCCGTCCATCAGGCGCGCCCAGAGCGCGATCTCGACTTCCTCGAGACGCCGGGACAGCTCTAGCTCCTCGGCTCTGGTCAACAGGTGATGCCCGCTGATCGCCGACGCATAGATCTGCGCGGCGTCCGGCGGCGCCGTTCGAGTGCGGCTATCAGAATGATCTTCGTCTCGCGTGATGCGGGTACTGTTTGTTCGCGCGGCCTCCGGCGGTGCCGATCGAGTGCGGCTATCAGAATGATCTTCATCGCGCATGATGCGGGTACTGTTTGTTCGCGCGGCATCCGGCGCCGCCGTACGTCCACGGCCAGGATGATCCTCGTCGTCGTCGCGTTTGTTGCGACGAGGCGCCCGCGTCGCGGGTTCCCGCTTCCCGGCCGATCCGGATCGTGTGCCCCCTGCGGCCGACGCGCGCGTGTGGCGGCGTCCGCGACCGTTCCCTTCCGATCGCAGGAGGCCCATCTTGCGCAACGTGAAGATCTCGGTGTGGAGGGTCCCGCGGTTGACCGGACGGTGCTCCTCCAGCTCGCGGCGGATCTCCATGGTCGACCGGGCCTGGCCATCGGAGAGTAGGCCCAGCACGGCCTCACGGAGCGATCCGCTCGGCGGCTCCTTCGCCGGCGCGGCGAGAAGAAGTGGGGCACCCCGCACGCCACCCGAAGAGAGTTCGGCCATGTCGCCGCCCAGGTCACCCTCGATCGTCGCGAGGAAGTGCCCGTAGTCCGAGGGCGCGAGGCGGCGGAACGCGGAGACGGCCTCGTCGATCCGCGCGCGCTGGTCCTGGCCAGCTCGCAGATGCCGCACGATCGGAGAGTCGTCGCCCACGCGTACGTTCTACACGAAGAGACCGACGATGCGCGAGGGTGCTTTGTCTAGGGAGATCTCACGCCGCGCGGGTAGTATTCGGAGCATGAGCAAGAAGACCCAGCCCGGCGATCAAGTCGTGATCACGCACGGTGACAAACGCGTCGAGGGCACCGTGCGCCGCGTCGGGTGCAGCGATCCAGATTGCCCGTCGTGCGAGGGACACTGGAAGGAAGAGGTGACACCGCCGCCGACGCTGGAGCGTCGGCCGAATTAACCATGCTTGTCCGGTTGTCGCCCACGATTCGCGCATCGGCATTTTCAGCTCTCCCCAGACCGACCATTATCCGTCGCCACGAACACCCTTGACGGATTTCCGCATCCAGCGCACACACGCGCCGCCTGCATGGCCGCGAGCGCCTTGACCTGGAGCAACGTCCACAGGTTCGATCTGTCTTCGGGATTCAGGTGAAGGTCACCGCAGTGCGGGCATGGCAGCCGGCCGAAGCCAGGCAGTGACCCATCGGGCAGTATGGCAGCGAGAAACACCGCAGCTCTCATGGTTCGCACGTCCTTGGGCAACAACCGGATAGGCACGGAATTAACAATCGGCGCTCATCAAACAGCTTCGGGATCGGAGATCGCGTTCCAGCTCATGGTCACGAGCACCATCAGCGGGATCGGTTGACGCTGTAGCGGCTGACGGCCGGCGCGCTCCCACGCCAGGCTCTGCTCGTCGTGCAGGTCGGAGTCCACCACGGCCTCGACGCTCATGCGCAGCGGCGTGAAGGTGATCCGCAGCTTCGCCAGGTCGTCGAACGGCACCGGGCCCTTGTGCATGAACTGCATGTCGCCGTCGGACCAGTGGTCGAACGTCCAGCCCCCAAGGCCCGCATACGCGAGTGCTTTCTCGACGTCGGCGGCGGTCCACTCGTCTCGCCAGGACGCGAATTCGTGCAGCCTTTTGTGTTCGATCATGGGATTCCTTTCTCCGTCGCAGCCTGGCTGTCGAGCTTCCCTATCGGGCAATCCCCGTAGTGACCGTGCGACGGATGATGCTGGCAGAAGAGGCAGAAGTCCGTCTATGTTCGAGTCTTCCAGTACGTAGCAAGCGCCATCAGGAATGCATCGGCATCCCCGTTGGAAATGTCGAGGTACAGCGCGGTCGCGTTTTCGCGGTCGGTGTAGACCGCGAGGCTGGTCGCTACGCGTTTATCGACGGCAACGAAGCCTTCCTCGTCGTCGTCCCTGCACCATTCGCAGTGATCGACCTTGGCCAGCACGATTACGATGCGGGTGCCGATCCACACCATCCACACCCCGGAGTTGTCCATCGTCATCGCCCTTTTCCTGCCGATGACTCGATCTCTAGCACGGTTAAACGCGTGTTGACAATGTCTCCACGGCTGTGTACACGTCGTGAGGTGCCGATCCGGAGATCCAACGACCTCCACATCCGTCTCAAACCAACAGAGAGTCGCGCATGGCGAGCTGCTGCGAAACGCGCGGACGTGACACTCAGTGATTGGGTACGTCAGCTCGGCAACGCTGCCGCAGTTCCACCACCTGTCGCCACGAAAGAAGGGAAGTGACACATGCGCGTGTACAAGTTCCTCTGCATCCCCGCAACCGCTGCCGACGATCGCGCCTTGCGCGATCAAGTGTACTTGGGATCCCGCTACCGTCGACAGAGTGCGCTGATCGAGAACCGCGCGCGCGTGCTCCAGCGCGGGATCGCAGATCGACCGGCGCTGAATGTCCCGGAGAAGGATCGTTCCGCGTGGTGGAAATCGGAGGAGGGCAAGGCGGCACGCGACGCGTGGTACGCCTCCGACGAGTGCAAGATGCTCCGCGAGATCATCTTCGCGGAGAAGAAACGCGCGCTCAAAGCAGCGCGCGACGCCGCGATCGAGGCCGGCACCATGTGGGGAACGTGCGGCAAGGCGGACGACGCCGCAGACTTCGCGCGTCGCGCGGTCGACAAAAACGGCCTCATCGACGAGGACGGGCAGACCACGTTCGTGGACACGCACTTTCCCGCGGACGTGGGCCGCATCGCCGTGCAGTTCCAGAGGGGCAACGAGCGGATCGACACCCGCACGGGCAAAAAGATCCCCGCGAAGAAGCTCATCTACGCCGATGACCTGATCGGCGATGAGGATACGCGGCTCCGCATCGGGACCGTCGCCTACGCGCTGGCCGAGCCTGTCGACGGGTTCAGGCCCGCTGCGATCGACGCTGAGGGCAAAGCGATCGACGTCTACACGCGCGGCCTCAGCGAGCGAGAACAAGATCTACTCGCGCGAGATCAACGAGAAGAAGCGATCGCTGCCTACGCCGCTCGCACGCCCGCCAGCATCGATCCGTCGGGTAACATCTGCAAGACGCCCGAACAGAAGGCCGTCACGAAGATCGTCCGCTGGGAGCGTGGCGAGCGAGACGAGAAAGGCAAGCGCTACCATTCTCTCGCGATTCGCGTAGGGACCATGCCGGGCACGATCCGTCCGATCTGGGCACACCTGCACGTGATGCTTCATCAGAGCCCGCGATCCAAGAATCAACTCGTGCTCGGCCACGACGTCGTCAAGTGGGCCGTGATCCGGCGCGAACGGACGGGCCTGCGCTATCGCTGGTTCCTCACGCTCGAGACCGAGGGGGACGTGGCGGTGACATCGCCGCATCCCCAGCCTCACGACGCGATCGCCGTCCACATCGGCTGGCGGCAGCTCTTCAGCGAAGCCGGCGATCCTGCCGGCATCCGCGTGCTCACGTGGAGCGCCAGCGCGCCGCTCGATCCCGACGATCCGCGGAGTCCCCGCGAGGGACAGCTCGTGCTTCCGCAGGAAGTCGTCGACCAGAAGCCGTTCGCCGATCGCATCCATTCGACCCGCGACAAGAACCAGGACGTGCTCCGCGACATGATCCTCGTGTACGCGCGATCGCTGCCGACGTCGTCGTGGCTGCGAGTCGAAGCTGCCCACATGCACCAATGGCGCGCGCCCCGCAAGTACGTGCGTCTGTACTGCCAGTGGAAGGAGCAACGCATCCACGGCGATCAGGCCGCGTTCGCGGCGCTGGAGGCATGGATCAAGCAAGATCGTCACCTGCTTCACCGCGAGGCGCCGAGCATCGAGCGCATGAAGCGTCAGATCGAGGGCAGGGTCACCGCGCTCGCGGTCCAGCTGGCCAAGCGCTACGGCGTCGTCGCCAGCGATAACATCGCCGTGGGCGAGCTGGTCAAGAAGGACGACCGCCACGACGAGGACGAGCAGAAGCTGCGCAAGAAGACGGCGCGGCGTGTGAACGTCGTGGCGCCGGGCGAAGCGCGAGCGCTCGTCCGCTACTTCGCGAAGAAGTACGGCTGTGTCGGCCTGGAGCTCGACGCGGCGGGAGGCACGATCGACTGCGACGCGTGCGGACATCGACGTGACGTCGCCCGAGAAGACCGCGTGCAGCGGATGATCCGCTGCGAGAATTGCGGTCACGTCGAGGACCAAGATCTCACGATGAGTCGGAACCTCCTGTCGGGTGCGAGCGCCGTCGCTCGCGGCGAGAGTGGGTGGCCGCTCGCGCCCAAGGTTCCGGCAGCTTCCACGAAGAAGCGAGCGACCGTCCGACGGAATCGGCGACGCGGGCAGCAGCCGCTCGCAAGCAGTGTCGGAACGCCGTAAGATTCTTGGATCTTTGACAACTTAAGTAGCAATCGATGCGAGACCTCGCACTGGTCTCGACACGTAGGTTCCCGAGTCGGAGCGCATCTCGCCCGGCATGTAGCAATCGATGCGAGACCTCGCACTGGTCTCGACACCGTCAACGTCCACTTCGGCGCCGAGCACACCAAGTTCGTAGCAATCGATGCGAGACCTCGCACTGGTCTCGACCTCGAGCTTGCGCTTGAAGTTGGAGCGATCCTCACGTAGCAATCGATGCGAGACCTCGCACTGGTCTCGACAGTTGGTGGGGTTGGCGGAGTTGGCGCGCTCGCCGGATCGTAGCAATCGATGCGAGACCTCGCACTGGTCTCGACGAAAACAATAGCGCACCGAACGACGCAAGGTCGATCGTGTAGCAATCGATGCGAGACCTCGCACTGGTCTCGACTCTTTGATCTCGGAGACGGGCACCACGCGTGAGAATCGGGTAGCAATCGATGCGAGACCTCGCACTGGTCTCGACCGATCACTTGCCGCGCCGACCGGTCGGATGGGGTGGTAGCAATCGATGCGAGACCTCGCACTGGTCTCGACCAGACCGACGCACCAGCTGAGGCACACCACGCCGTTGGTAGCAATCGATGCGAGACCTCGCACTGGTCTCGACCGAGAGAAACGCTCGCTGTGACTCGACCGCCGATCGTGTAGCAATCGATGCGAGACCTCGCACTGGTCTCGACAGCGCAAAGCTCCCCTGGTGGAGGAAAGCATTGCGGGTAGCAATCGATGCGAGACCTCGCACTGGTCTCGACGGCAGCGTGCTCCGCGCGAGCTGGCGCGCGACCTGGTAGCAATCGATGCGAGACCTCGCACTGGTCTCGACATTCACCACCTGCGCGTCTTGGTCGGCGAGTAGCAATCGATGCGAGACCTCGCACTGGTCTCGACGTCTCGACCCAACGACCTACGTCACGGCCGAATGAGTCGACGATGTAGCAATCGATGCGAGACCTCGCACTAGTCTCGACAAAAGGCAGGCGACTTCGATGCGAGACCTCGCACTGGTCTCGACTATGTCCTCACGCAGCAGCGGGCCGATTACAACTTCGTAGCAATCGATGCGAGACCTCGCACTGGTCTCGACCGCCAACCCTTCCGTCACGCGGAAAGAAGTCGACGATCGTAGCAATCGATGCGAGACCTCGCACTGGTCTCGACGGCACCTCAACAGGCGACGAAACGCGCCAGCGTACGAGTAGCAATCGATGCGAGACCTCGCACTGGTCTCTGGTCTCGACTTCCGAGACGTTACTGGCTAACCTTCTTCAGAGACCCTAGTAGCAATCGACCTCGCACTGGTCTCGACATGCTCGACGGCTACATCCTCAGCACCGGCGCGGTCGTAGCAATCGATGCGAGACCTCGCACTGGTCTCGACGTAGAACTCCTCCAACGTGATTCGAGACAGGCGATTTCGTAGCAATCGATGCGAGACCTCGCACTGGTCTCGACGGAAATGTCTCACGACGACAACGACGACGAGCAGGCGCGTAGCAATCGATGCGAGACCTCGCACTGGTCTCGACCGGCCAAACCGTCTGGCATCAACTCCGCGATGACACTAGTAGCAATCGATGCGAGACCTCGCACTGGTCTCGACTCCCCAGCACACCACGTACACCGCCGAGTCTCAATCGTAGCAATCGATGCGAGACCTCGCATTGGCCTCGACCGGCTGTTGTGCTCGGCCACGTGATCAGCGCGCGCGTAGCAATCGATGCGAGACCTCGCACTGGTCTCGACCCCTTGACGTACGCGAGGATCCTTCGGCCTTCGGCCGTTCGGGTGTAGCAATCGATGCGAGACCTCGCACTGGTCTCGACGATATCTCGTCCTCCAGCGCCAGCACCCTCGAACCGGTAGCAATCGATGCGAGACCTCGCACTGGTCTCGATTCGGGCCTGAGGTAGCGATCACGGCCGACGAGCTGCGTAGCAATCGATGCGAGACCTCGCACTGGTCTCGACACAGAAGAAGCTGATGCGATCGATGCGAGACCTCGCACTGGTCTCGACGATATCTCGTCCTCCAGCGCCAGCACCCTCGAACCGGCAGCAATCGATGCGAGACCTCGCACTGGTCTCGACGACGGTCTCTTGTCCGAGGACGAGTGCATCCGCAGATCGTAGCAATCGATGCGAGACCTCGCACTGGTCTCGACTTGTCCTCCATTCGTCGGACGCTAGCGGGCGAGACGGGTACCGTCGGGTAGCAATCGATGCGAGACCTCGCACTGGTCTCGACTCCGCTATCATCTGGCAGATCGCGCAGCACCGCTCGTGTAGCAATCGATGCGAGACCTCGCACTGGTCTCGACACCGAGCAACTCAAGTTGCTGCGCGAAGCACCGAAGGTAGCAATCGATGCGAGACCTCGCACTGGTCTCGACAAGCGTTACTGAGAAGGGAGAAGGGAGCTGCCGCAGCTCCGGCGTAGCAATCGATGCGAGACCTTGCACTGGTCTCGACGAGCTGGATCTCCCGGATTCCTTCCGATCCGCCGAGGTAGCAATCGATGCGAGACCTCGCACTGGTCTCGACCGCAACTCCGGCTCGCTATCGTCGAGATCGATTGGAGTAGCAATCGATGCGAGACCTTGCACTGGTCTCGACTCGCTTCTGGAGATGGACCTCAAGCCTGGTGCACCTGTAGCAATCGATGCGAGACCTCGCGCTGGTCTCGACGTCACTGAGGCACCTGGATTGCTGACGTGACTCCGCACGTAGCAATCGATGCGAGACCTCGCACTGGTCTCGACACCGTCATACCCCCCGACGCGCACGTGCTCGGCGACGTAGCAATCGATGCGAGACCTCGTACTGGTCTCGACCAAATTCGAGAACCTGATCGATGCATCATCCGCGGTCGTAGCAATCGATGCGAGACCTCGCACTGGTCTCGACATTCAAGAAGCCAGCGACTGCGAACCGCCGACCGCCGGGTAGCAATCGATACGAGACCTCGCACTGGTCTCGACGTGAACCACGCGACCTGGCCGCGACCGAGGGTCGGGTGTCGGGTAGCAATCGATGCGAGACCTCGCACTGGTCTCGACTGGTACAGCACGTAAACGCCGGCGAGCGCAGCGGCGTAGCAATCGATGCGAGACCTCGCACTGGTCTCGACAAGATCGCGTTCGCAGTTGCGGCGCCGTTCATTCCGGTAGCAATCGATGCGAGACCTCGCGCTGGTCTCGACTAGGGCGTCCCAATCAGCGCGAGCGCACGGGTCACAAGTAGCAATCGATGCGAGACCTCGCACTGGTCTCGACGATCTACGATCTACCGCTGGATCATCAGACTGCCAGTGACGTGAGTAGCAATCGATGCGATACCTCGCACTGGTCTCGACTATACCGAGCGCAATTTCAACCCTGTCGCACCGAAGCGTAGCAATCGATGCGAGACCTCGCACTGGTCTCGACGGGCCGACCATCGCCCTCACGTCCAGCATTCCCGATGTGTAGCAATCGACGCGAGACCTCGCACTGGTCTCGACCGGCACCTCCGTACTCGGCAGCGAGAAGCCTCTTGAGTAGCAATCGCTGCGAGACCTCGCACTGGTCTCGACAGTTCGAAACGCTCGATCACAAGTTGCAAGAGATCGTAGCAATCGCTGCGAGACCTCGCACTGGTCTCGACTCGCTAAGCGCTAAGGGACTAAGGGACCTCGAACCAAACGCTTCTAGCCTGTAGCAATCGCTGCGAGACCTCGCACTGGTCTCGACTCGCTAAGGGACCTCGAACCAAACGCTTCTAGCCTGTAGCAATCGATGCGAGACCTCGCACTGGTCTCGACCTTACATTGCTGTCGCCACGGCACCCGGTCGCCGCCGCAGCTGTAGCAATCGATGCAAGACCGCACGACGCGAACCGCTTCCTCGTGTAGCGGCAGCGGCTACTCCGGCGCACGTTCTGAGCCTTGACGCCTTGACGCGCTAGAGTGCTCATCCTGTGGTCACCTGTCTTCGCAAATTCTGTTCGACCCACGCGCGTGCCTCGGCGTGCCGGCGATACGTCTCGCTCGACTCGTGACGAAACAAGCGCTCCTCAAGCCGAAGTGGCGATGTGCCGACGGACCAGATCTCCAAGCGGAGTCCCTGGCGTCCCTTGCCGATCCGCCGGAAGCGCGTGCCAGCGACGCGGCTATCGGTGCTGGTCTTTATGCTGTCGGCAAGAGCGCGGACCGGACGGCCTTGGCCATCGACGAGTCCTTGCGTGTTGATCCACACCGCGAGCTGTCGGTGGTTGCGCGTCGGCGGCAGCGCCAGGTGCGTCGCTTTCAGGGGCATGCTTCCACCGAGAGCAAACGAGCGCGCGTCTCGTCACTGAAGATCACACTGACGCGCTGGTGTACGGCAGGCTCGTGGTTGAGTGACATGCCGTAGTAGCTCGTACCGTGGAAGTCGAGCGACCGTCCATCGTCGAGCTTGATGCGACCCCACCACGTGGTGTTACTGAAACGCGTGACGACGCCTCGGCGAATACGCGGGTTGCAGCTCACTCGTCGTCGTCCTCGTCGTCACCCTCGCCGATCCAATCCTTCTCCTTATCGCTCCACGTCACGGTTTCGAGCCCGACCCCGAAGCCCGGCTGCGTGGGCGAAAAGAGCGGATCGAAGCCCGTCACCGACTGGAAGACCTCGCGCAGGCGCTTGTGATGCTCTCGCGTCAGCCGCGTCCCCACGTCTCCGGCGACGTCCATGTTCGGGACGTCGACGACGAACTCGATCAGCACGCGAAGCTTCATGGCGTTGAGCCTAGCTCGGACAGCCTGTCGAGTGTGGGGCGCGCCATCATCGAGATCTGCTTGCCCGTGCGCCCCGCGCCACAAATCGCCCGCGCATTCGGTAGAACACCCGCTGCAAGTGTCCGCGGTCGGTATAGGTGGTGATCGCGAACAGCCGACGCAGAATGTCGAGATCGCGCTGGGCCGTGGCCTTGGAGATACCGAGTTCAGCTGCCAGCTCACCGCACGTCCACGCCCGTGCTTGGAGCAACATGCCCAAGCGCCACTGCCGGAATAGTGCGCGGGACAGCGATGGCCGCGGCGTACAGCGAGACTTGCGCTTGCGTGCTTTCACGGCGTTGCCTGTAGGAGTCTGTCGAGTGTGGGCCGCACCATCATCGAGATCTGCGCGCCCGTGCGGCCCGCGCGCGGCAGCGGCAGCGGCAGCGACTGGCAATCGAGGCACTCACCGTCTTCGGTCTGCACCTCGATCTGGATCTCTTCGTCCTCGCTCCAGTCGGGAGTGAAGAAGACGGACAACGGGCCGTCCGCCTGGTGGTAGCAGAACAGCCCCGGATACTCGTAGGCGAACCACCAGCCGCGGTAGGGCGGCAGCGCCTCTAGCTCGGCGACGAGGCGATCGGTTTCATCACATTCCACGGCGACCCTCCGCCACGAGAGTTTCGAGTGCGGCGAGCTGCGGTGCGGGTATTCGCTCGCGATGATTGCGCAGTAGGTGCTCGGCCGTTCCGATGAGCATCAGCCATTCGATCCGTGCCTCCTCTTCGAGACTCGAAGCGATGCTCACGATCGTAGGAGCCCGGCCCTCGTCGCTGTACAGAGTGATTTTGATCGATGCGCTCACGAGAGCCTCACGTCGGCGTACATGTCCGAGGCGCCGTCGAGCGCCGCGGACCGGAACATGAGCCCCTGGTCGGTGATTTCGACCGCGGCCTGGTAGGTCCGCTGCCGGACCGCGGCGAAGAGCTTGGGCCACGCGGTCGGCCACACGACGCCGCCGTAGCTCGCGAGACGCGGATCGATCTCGCCGTCGACGATGTACAGCGTGAAGCGGCTCGACGGCTCCCAGCCTGCGGCCTGCGCCCGCGGGTCGAGCCACGCCGGATCGATCTCGCCGCCCGTGATCGTCCACTCCTCACGACGGTAGCGCTTGCCGTCGCTTCCGCCCGTCCATTCGTTCGCGGCGACGAGCGTCATCCGAATTCCCGTGTCCTTGCCCTTCATGGCGTCTCCTTGGCGGTCTGACCCCACGGGGGGTAGTGGCGCTGAAGGCCCTCGCACCAGTTATGCTCGATCTCGGCCTTGAGGTAGTTGCCGGCCTGCTTGTGGATCGCGACGTCCTGCTCGATCAGCTCGACGAGCTTCGCGATCAGGTTCGCGGAGGGCAGCTTGCCCGAGGTCGCCGATCCCATGAGCTGCCCGTAGTAGCGATAGATCTCGCCGAACGGATCGTCGCGATCGAGGCTCGCGAACGGTAGCGTGAGTAGGGATCGTGCGATCACATCGCGCACGAAGCGCGCGTGCGTGATGAGCTGGTCGGCTTCCTTGCCGCAGGGAAAGCAGTGCGTCTTATCGCCGATGCGGTACGAGAAGTGATTCACGCGCTCGACGCAGTGACCGCACGCGAGCGTGAGCCTCGTCGGGCCAGCGCTGGTCTCGATCTCAAGGATCGTGACGAGGGGGCCACGAGGATCGGCGCTCACGAGCGCGTCTCCGACTCCGCGGCGAGCGCGGTGAACGCGGTCTCCCGCGCGTCCACGAGTGCGCCGTATTCGGCGTCGCTCACGCGGGGATCACGATCAGCCGCGCGCACCGCGTCGGCCGCGCACGTGTACACGCCTGCGAGGCGCATCCATTCATTCGAGAGCGTCATGGCCTCTCTTACCTGCGATCCGCGCGCCAGGTCGAGCACTCTCTGAGCACTCTCTAAGCATGCATTTGCACTCGGGTGGGTAGCAACTCACCCGTGTCTTGCCGCGGATGGCGTTTAATCGGGCGTGGCTATTGGTATCCGGGTACAGTTTCGGGAACACCATGGCAGCAGCCTGGAAATCATGGAAATCGATTCGTGACCAAGAACCGTGGCGCCAGCCCGAAATCGCCGAGGTGGATTTTGCGTGGCTAGCTGGTCTTTTGGAGGGAGAAGGCTGCTTTTCGCTTCAGAGCTATCGGAAACACCCCGCTGAGAAAATTGGCGGCTATCAAGTTCCTTCGATAGAGCTGAAAATGACAGATCGTGACGTTGTGCAACGTGCCGGCAAACTTCTCGGCGGTAAGCAGGGCCGTGTAAGAAGCCAACTTCGGAAGGAGCACGGGAAAGACAGGAAACCGATCTTCATCTGGCGCGTCAATGGTCATCGAGCTGTCTATCTGATGAGTCTGCTTTTGCCCTTCATGGGAAAACGACGCTCATCTCGAATCCGCGAGTTGATTACGCTGCACAAGAGACAAGGTCCTCGTGGCGGTCACGGGATTACTCCAAGCCTTCGCTTCTCACATGTCACTACGTCGAGAAATGAATTCAACGCCAAACGCCGTGCAAAACGACGAGCCAAAACGGCTCGCAGCCGCCAGCGCGACGCATGACCGGCCGCGTCCGTCCGCGTATTTTCCGGTCGTTTCGGGAATCATTACGCCTTGTGACGACCTGCATCTCGGCTAATATGGCACCGCGCGCGAGCGCTGGTGGACGTTTTGCAATAGAGCAGGGCGCGATTGGAAAGGTCTGTGCAATGTCCACCCACGTGTCTTGGGGAAGCATCGAGCTTCTTCACAATGCCGTCCGCACGCTGACGCACCTCACAGAGCAAGGTCGACCGTTTCCGGTCGTCACGTACCGCGCGAAGGTGAAGCTGCACGGCACCAACTGCGCCGTCCAAGTAAGCGATCACGACATCGTCGCGCAGAGCCGCACGCAGCAACTGTCGCCGGAAGCCGACTACAAGGGATTCGCGGCGTGGACGCACGCGCATGCGACGTTCTGGCGAGCGCGCGCGGCCGGGCTCCAACCGTCCTCCGACCAGAGACTCGTCGTATTCGGCGAATGGTGCGGCCCCGGCGTCGAGAAGGGCATGGCCATCTCGCAGGCGCCGACGAAGCTGTTCTGCGTGTTCGCGATCCAAGCGACAGATCGAATGATCACCAAGCCGGCCGAGATCCAGGCGCTCTTGCCGGAGGCGCCGCCGGAGCTCCACGTGCTGCCGTGGGAGGGTGATCCGATCACGATCGACTTCGGCTCGCGCGAGTCACTGGAGCAGGCCGCGAAGGTGCTGAGTGGTCGCGTCGCCGAGATCGAGCACGAGGATCCGTGGGTCAAACGCGTGCTCGGCATCAGCGGGCTCGGCGAGGGCCTCGTGCTCTATCCGACGTGGCCGACGCCGCACGATCCGACGTTGATGTTCAAGGCCAAGGGCGAGAAGCACCGCACCGCGGGCGCGAAGGTAGCGGTCACCGTCGGCGCCGCGGTCGCATCGTCGATCGACGAATTCGTCGCGCTGATGGTGACCGACGCACGCCTCGAGCAGGGCCTCGCGACGGCATGTGACGGCACGCGTGATCCGAAGCGGACCGGTGCGTTCCTCATGTGGATCGCGACGGACGTACGCAAGGAGTCGGTCGCGGAGCTGGAGGCATCGAACCTCGCGTGGGCTCAGGTCGAGAAGGCCATCTCCGCGCGAGCGCGGACGTGGTTTCTGAAGGGAGGTGCGTGATGAGTCTTCGGCACGTGATCGCGGTGGGCGGCAAGCTCCATCCACCGAGCTGGCTTCCCGACAACCTCTGCTACGAGACGATGATGGGATCGGTCGCGTACGGCGTCTCGTCGGACACCTCCGACGTCGACGTCTACGGCATCTGCATGCCGCCGAAGGACACCGTGTTCCCGCACCTCGCCGGCGAGGTCTTCGGGTTCGGCGCCCAGGTCAAGCGCTTCGAGAGCTGGCAGGAGCACCACGTCGCCGCGGAGGGCAAGAGTTGGGACTTCCAGATCCTCGGCATCGTCAAATTCTTCCAGCTCGCGATGGAGAACAACCCGAACATCATCGACTCGATGTTCACGCCGCGGCGCTGCGTGCTGTCGTCGACAGCGATCGGGGAGTACATCCGCGAGCACCGCGTCGACTTTTTGCACAAGGGTGCGTGGCACAAGTTCAAGGGCTACGCGTACAGCCAGCTCAACAAGATCCGGACCAAAACGCCGACGGGCAAGCGCGCCGAGCTGGTCGAGGCGCACGGCTACGACACGAAGTTCGCGTATCAAGTCGTCCGTCTGCTGCTGGAGGTCGAGCAGATCCTCGTCCACCGCGACATCGATCTCGAGCGCGATCGAGAGCAGCTCAAGGCGATCCGGCGCGGCGAGTGGACCCTGCCGCAGATCGACGAGTGGGCCCAAGACAAAGAAAAGCAGCTGGAGACGCTCTACCATACGAGCACGCTGCCGTATGGCCCCGACGAAGCGCGGCTACGCCGCCACCTGATGCACTGCCTCGAAGCGCACTACGGCGATCTGTCGACGGTCGTCGTCGATCCCGCCGCGGAGACGCGACTCCTGCGCGAGATCGCGAAGCTCACCGAGCGCTATCGATAGCCATCGCGAGCACTTTGGTGGTGCGGTATCTTTGCCGAATGGCCAAGCGCATCAAGATCGTCGGGAAACGCGAGCCGTGCATCGTGAACACCGGTCCATGCGAGCCGCTGATCGATCCCGACGAAGTCATGCGTGCGCTAGGAGGCGAGCGAGTGCAGTTCGAGGATCTGTCGCCGCGATCGCAGGCGATCGTGGGAACCAAGCGGCAATAACAGCATGCCGCACAAGGTGAAGTATCAGCGCGCGACGCAGATCCCGATGGTCGGCGACGAGCCGCCGCGCAGCATCATCATCGCGTCACTTCCGATTCGCGCCACGTGCTGCTGCGGTTGGGAGGGGCGGGTCTTTACGTCGTTCGACGGAGATCCGCAACAGCTGGCACGAGACGACTACGGCAGACATCAGGATCGTGTATGCAGCCGACAGCGCCGATGACAGCTCCAAAAACACAAGAGCCCTGCCGTGGAGAAACAGCGCTCGATAGCTGTCACACGGGGGCTCAAATCGCCGCGATCTGCGGAAACGAGCCCGTCTTGCGGCTGTGCAATGTCCGGCGCTTCGTCCGTGAAGCTTCGGAAATCTGCCCGATCTGCGGACACGTTCGCGCGCGGTGTCATTATGATAAGTTTTGCTAGAGAACGTCCTCGATTCCGTGTGCGAGACGCGCCGCGGCTCGATACCCGGATACGGATTGCCTCCACGAACCCTCTGAACCCTCGAACCCTCGGAGTGTGTCTCAAAACCCCCTCGAAAAATCGGACCTTTTGAGGAAGCTGTCTGGGTTTTGAGGTGACCATTCTAGTCCGCATCGACGGGTACCATTGAACCCTCGAACCCTCGAACTCCTCGGAACTCGGAACCCTAGTCTTGCCTCCACGGTCGGCACTTTTTTGGACCTGATGGGGAGTGTTTGGTAGTTTCTTACATGGCCGACATCACGATCCGTGATCTGGATTGTGGTGACGGCTGTGACGGAGAGCGCGGCAAACACGGCAAACGCGGCAAGCGCGGGCATGACGGTCCTACGAACGCGGGCACGGGCGTCGTCACTGCGTCGACCAGCGAGGCCGGCCGCGTCGGTGTGGACATAGCCACCGTCATTTCGAACGTGGTCCCCGATCGCTGTCGCATCGACAATATCAAGGGCGGTCCGATCGCGACCGGCGGCGGGAAGATGTATTTCTTCGCATCGCTCAAGATGGCAACGGTCCCCGACGGCACCGACAACTTTTCGATCCGCACCCTCCTCAGCAACGTCGCCGCATCCGAGGACCCTACGAACGGCGTCTACGTCGAGCTTGATCGTTCGACCTACGGCGACAACAATTGGCGTGGCAGAACCGCGAACGGCGGCGTGCGGACAACGATCGATCTCGGCGTCACTCCGGTCAACGGTACGTATCAGCGGCTCGGCGCGGTCGTGAATGCAGCCGCGACCCTGGCCACCTATCTCATCGACGATGTTTCGCGCGGCACCATCGCCACCAACATCCCGACGACAGGGCTCTCACTTATCTCGCAGATCATCAAGACTCTGGGCACCACCGCGCGGACGGTCTCGCTCGACTACGTCTATTGTGCTGTGCTCAACGCGGCGGGCCGCTGAGGACTGATCCCCTGATTGGTGACGCGTGCCCATGTGAGGCACAAAATTTTGCCTTCAGCCGCGCGAAACCATAACCTTCCCATTCATGGCGGATATCAAGAAGGTTTCCGGCGCACCTGATTGCTGCAACGACGGCTGCTGCGACAAGTGCAAGCGCGGCAAGCGTGGCAAGCGTGGTCGTACCGGTCCGACGGGTCCGGCGAGCATGCTCTCGGGGGCGTCGGCGCCCGACGAGGCGTTGGTGGCCGCCGCGATCGGAACGCACTACTGGCAGATTGGCACGAGCATCATCTGGGTGAAGTACGGGCCAAACGACTACAACTGGCGCCCGCTGAGTTGCGATCCGATGGATGGCGCCGTGCGTGCGGGTCTCTTGGCCGATGCGGAGTTCTCGGTCACTAACTACACGAGCACGGCGGGGACAGCGACGGCGGCCAACAGCGGAGGCGAGCCCGGGCGGCTGTCCGTGTTCGTGTTCTCGGTGACGTCGAACGTAACACCGGATCGAACGCGCAATTTCTTTGCGGGCGGCGGCTCGCCCGCGCAAGGAATCGTCCCGGGCGGCGGCGCGATCTACATGTTCAAGAGCATCAAGATCCCGACGCTCTCCGACGGTGCCAACGCGTTCCAGTTGCGGCTCCTCGGCGGCGACAGCTTGGTGGCGACCGCGAACCTAAACGGCGTGTGGATCGAAAACGACTTCGCGGCCTACGGCGATAACAACTGGCGCGGGCGCACGTGCCTCGGTGGTGTCAACTCCACCGTTGACCTCGGCGTCGCTCCGACCGCGGGTGCGTGGACGAAGATTGGCGCGGTCATCAATTCGCTCGGTACGCTGGCAACGTTCCTCGTCGATGACGTCGCGGTGGGAACGCTCGCCACGAACATCCCGGTCGCGGCGGCCAACGGCTTCGCGCTTCAGGACATCTTTTTCAAGACCACCGGAGCCGCGGGTGTGCTGACGTATCAGCACGACTACTACTACAGCGCGATGCTGAGCTCGGCGCAGCGCTAGCAGTGCCCTCCAGCAAGTCATGTCGACGAGCGAGTCACACTTACAGATCCTTGGCAATCCGCGAAGAAGCGGCTCAAGATCGCGGCGCGGCGCGGGCACCTGCGCGAAGGATGCGAATCATCGCCGAACTCACTTCGCGCGTCGTCGAGTCGTCGGCTGGATCCCAAGCCGCGCGACGAGCTTGCCGAGAACGGAGAGCGCTTCCGCGCGGCACTGACGAGGCATCGCGGAAAGATCTTCGCATTCTTCGTCGTCCACGACCACGAGCCGCCAGCGACCGCGGCGCCCGCTCCAGCCGAGCTTGCCCCACGGCGGAAACGGCACGTCGACGGGATGCCCGCTCGGCCGACGGGAACGAATCGCCAGCTCGATCGCGGCGAGCTTTTCGCCGATCTCGTCGTCCAGCGCGTTCAGCTGTCGGCTCTTGGCCGCGAGCTGCACGACGACCTCGCGTAGCGGTGGCGCGCCGGGCGGCGGCGTGTACGGAGGCGCGGCTAGTCGCCGCTTGAGCCTCAACGTGTCTTCTCCCAGTGATCACGGGCGCGCTCCCACATGTCGAGCTGACGCGAGTCCTTGACCTGGTCCATGTACCAGGGCAAGCCGGGAAATTCGGCCTCCCACGCGCGCACTTCCTTCTCGTGCGCGGAGAGGTGCGGACGCTTGCTGGCGGTATGCGCTCCGATCAGCGCGAGACCGACGACCGCCAGGCCGATGCCGCCGATCATCCACGGAGCGATCGTGAAGTGACCCGACGGTTCAGCGGGGCGCATCTCAGCTCCGACGCGAGGGCGCGAGCCGTACTGACCGCGCGCGTTCGTGAACGACATGAATCGATTCTACCCTGTGTGCTCCATGCGCGAGATCCTCAAACACATCGATCGATCGAGTTCCCGCAGACGACCTCGCCGTCGGTCGCGCGAGCGCGTCGTCGAGTTCAAGCCCCAAGATCATGTGGGACTGTCGGTACCGGCCACTGACGCGCTCCATCATGATCCCGAGCGCCGCCTGACTGGTCACGACTTGCCGCTCGACAGCGACTCTCGCAGTACATGGTCAGCAGTCGTCGACAGCTTGTACTCGTAGGCCGCATCCGCCTCGCCCTCGTTACCGCGCCATGCGCGCCTGGTGAGGACGCCAGCTCGGTACAAGCTCGCGAGCGTGACACGCTCGCCGCTCGACGCCGCGCGATACCAAAGCCCCCGCAGGTGATGTGCGGACACGACGCCGAAGACGTAGCGCTGGAGGTTGGTCATGACGCTTCTCCGGCAGCCGCCAGCACGAGCTGACGGTCTTCGACGGACGCCTCGTATCCGTTGTCCCAGCGGACCCGAATCCGCGCGCGAGTGCCTCCAGATCCGCGTGGCGCATCCGTCACCTTGAGGATCGTGCCGACCACGTCGCCGCGCCGCGCGATAGGGCCACCGACCGCCTTGTTCCGAACGACGCGATCGCCCACGCGAAGAGAAGTCTTCTTCACCTGGCGCTTCGTCACAGCCTCACCGCGACAGGCGGAATCGGAAGCACCTGCAAGATCTTGTTGCGCGCTTCCCACTCGTCATACTCGATGACGGCCCGATAGCCCTGGGCGAGCACGAAGTCCTTGCTGTCGGGAAGGCAGAAGCGCTGCACTGCCGGCACCGACGCCAGCTCGTGATAGAAGGTGATGGGACCGTCTGTCGCGTCGACGATCACCAGCATGTCCGGCGACCGTCGTGGCATTCCCTCGCGAGATGATCCGTCCTTCACGACGGCAGCCCCAGCGCCGCACGACAGCGCTTGCAGGTGACCTTACTCGGATCGCTCGTCTTCAAGAGGCGCTGTCCCCGCGTCGCCCTCAGCCCCCGGCAGAGCACGCCAATCACGGTCTCCCCACGGATGGTAATCGGACGCTCCATGTGGACGGTCTCGACCGTCGCCGGTGCGCCGGTCGTCGGATACTTGCCGGGGGACCACGACGCGAGCACCTTCTCGTAGGCGTCGATCGCGCGCTCCAGCTCGTGCTCGCGGTTGTCGAGCTTGACCTTGCGCTGACGATGCTCGTGGGCGTAGGGCGGCGCGCCGATCCCGTAGGGAGGCTCCTCGCCGTACTTGAGGGTGACAGGCTTCGAAAAATCGAGGGGCCTGCCACGGACGTTGTACTTCGTCGGATACCAGATGAGATCGGGATTCGTTGCCAGCGCGACAAGCTCGGAGCGAACACCATCAAGGTTGGTGCGCGCGCGATCGCGCGCCCATTGCGTGCCCTCCGTCGAGATCCCGAGATGCGGAAAGCCTGTGCCGCCGCAGGGGCCCGTGTGGTAGCCACCGTGCTGGCCGTGCTGGACGCCGATCGCGGTGAAGCCGTGGCGGATGGGGTGATCGCCGCGCAGCTGCATCATGCGAAGGCAAACACTGCACGTGCCCTGGAGCTTGTCGGAAGCAGCCATCGTTACGACTCCATCTCGTCGTTGTACGCCTCGATGCCGTGCAGCCTGCCGGCTTCCATCGCGCGCTCGCGGCGCCACTCGCCGTCGGAGCGCTCCAGCTCGCGACGATGACGCTCGCACGACGGGCGATCCGGGTTCTGCGTGACCTCGTGCGTCTCGGGGCCGTCGATCATGACGTACTCCCACGAGCCGCGCGGGCCGCACGCGAGCGACAGCTTCGAGTCATCGGGGAACATCACCACCTCGCGGTAGACGAGGATCGCTTCCTCGCGCGTCGCGAAGTCGTCGCCAGTCCAGCAATCGTCGTTGTCGGTCTCGTCGGGATTCGAGCCCCAGAGCGTCACGCTGTAGGGCTTGTCGAGACCGTGGGTAAAGTCGCGGCGCTCGGTGCTCGTGGTCATGCGCTCTCTCGTTGCGAGTAGCGCGCCAGCCGGCAGGTGCGGCAACCTCGTGATCGTACGCGCCTGGTAGGAATCTACCGTGTCGTCGCGACGATGGGTGTCCGATTACCCGGATACCAGCAGCTATCGAACTGACGACTGACGAGAGTGTGCCCAGAAACCCCCACCGAAAACGGGGGTTTCTAGGGAAACTATCCGGGGTACTGGGAAACGGATTTGACCGTCTCCGTGCTCAGGGTACTTCCGGTCGTGGATGCACCACACGATCTTGGCGCCGAACACGACCCGACGCTTCTTTGGGCTCGCGGAGCGCGCATCGTCGTCAGCGACAGGGGTCATGGGTGGTGGCGGCGCCGACGATGACGCGCAGGCGACTCGGCGAGAAGGTCACCGAGGAAGATGAGGTCGAGCAGTAATGCCGTACCGCGATCTGTCTCACGCCGAGCAGCAGAACGTCCTCGGCACACTACGGGCGTTGCGCGCGCGGTTCGGCAACTGGCTCACTGTCGAGCGCGCGCTGCCGATCTCGCACAGCCAGCGCGTCGAGATGACGGAGGGCCGGACCGAAGTGAGCACGACGATCGCGTTCCGCATCGCGAAGCTCCTCGAAGTCGCTCCACGACATGCTCCAGGGCCTCGCTCTGCCCAAGCCGACGTGCCCGCACTGCGGGAAGGTGATCGTCTAGCCAGGCCGGTAACAAAATGGACGAAAGTCCATTCATTTTGTTACCCTCGCTATATGAACGAGCGCGGACACTACGGAAACGGACCGGCACATACCTCCATGGCCTACGTCGGGTATGCACCTCCCAAGCCGCCGGATTCGTCTGGGACTGGAGCTGGAACGTTCGTCGTCGGAGCGCTCCTTGTGGGCGGTGCCGTTCTCGGGCTTCGATGGGCCTTCCGCACGATGAAGGAAGACGAACGCGAGATCCAACGCGAGACTCGTCGGGCGCGTGCACAACAGGAGCTTCTCGACATGCCCGAGCGTGAGTTCGGCGAGCGCGTGCGTGAGAGCGGGCTACGGACAGGGATGTCTCAAGCGGAGCACGGTCGCGCCCTGGACGCTTATATCGCCAAGAAGGGGCGCTGAGGAATGAACGAGCGCGGACAGTACGGGTACTCATCGGGTGGCTACATCGGCGCAGACCGTACAGAAGCTCCGACAACAAAACCCACATCGGACAAGAACACCAAATGGGTTGTCTTGACGCTCGCAGGAACACTTGCCGTGGGCGTCCTAGCAAACGTGCTTCTCACGATCCGTAAAGTACGGAAGCAGCCGCGCTCTCCCTATTATCCGAGCGAGTTGGCTCGACGGGACGCCGAGAGAGCGGAGCGGATGGCCGAGGCGGCTCGTGAAGACAGAGCAAGTCAAAGCCCGAGGTAACAGGGATCTGCTCCTGGTATTGCCGATTGAGCGAGCGCGCACTACGAACGTCGGATGCGCCTTCGTCCCGCCAACCGCATGCCGCCCGTGGGATCGAAGCACGTCGTGACCTTCCATGCCGTCGCTCGCATGCTGGGATGGGCTTCAGCACGCATTCGCAGGATCGACGACGTGCTTCGCCCGACCCGAGCAGCGAACGGCGAACGGCTCTACGACGTCGATCGCGTGCTGTTTCTCGTCGAGACGATGGACAATGCGCCGGCCGTTCCAGCCCCGATCGTGATCAGCGCAGCCGAGTACAAAGAGCTGCGCCAGCGGTGGCGGGCACAACGCTCGTCGCGCACCTAGCGCGGTTCTACTTCTGTCGAGTTTTGAGGAAGCGCGGTTCTACTTCCGTCGAAACTCGTGCGAATGCCGTCGATGCAGCTCGCGCGCTCCGCGAATCGCCCCACGTAATCACCGGACGTTCACCGAGCTTCTGAGGAAGCCGGCCGGGTATTGAGGAACCGACCCCTTCTGAGGCACAGCCGCAGCCGGCAGCCGGCAGCCGAAGCAGCCAAACCGTCTGCCGTCTACCGGCGTCGCGCCTTCCGCGGCTGCGCTTCGTGGATCTGACCGCCAGCTGCGCGGATCTCGTCAGGGTGCGTGCCTGCTGCTCCCTTCGAGTGATCGGTCACCGTCATCGCGCCGCTCTTCCCGAAGTGTCGCGAGACCAGCTTTCGCGGAATCGTCTCGAGCTTGCCGCGGTCGTCGGCCCTTTGGGCGTCCGGCTCGTCCTTGCTCCGGTAGATGTTTCCGCGGTGGTCTTTGTACATCTGGGGCTGGATGTGCTGGAACGAGAACGTCTCGTCGCCGTATCCCTTAATGGCGCTCGTCGGATGCGTCGGATGTCCTTCGCTCGCGAAGGAGTCGCGCATCTCCGTCGCGATGCGATGGGAGGTACTCATGCCCGTCGAGCTTGTGCTGCTGGGAATGGAAGGTGCGTCTTCCGCGTGGCTCGCCGCGTGCGTGCCGCTGCCCGGACCACTGCCGAACGTTCCGTTGCGCCTCGAAAGCACCTCGTTGATCTCGCGATCGAGCTGCGCGGGGCTCTTCTTCTTGGTCGGCGACATGGAACTCCTTTCCAATGGAGGCAGCGATCTACTTCAAGGGACGCCCACACCGACGACAAATGCGGGCGTGACCGAGGCTGCGATAGTACCGCTCTTCTTCGGCTGCCAAGTTCCTCTCGTAGACGTAGTCGGGCAGTCTGAACGCTAGCTGCGACTCGCGAGCGGGACTCGTATCGTTCAACGCGTCGAGGTCGATCCGGTCGAGACAGTACGGCTTGCCTTCGGGCATCGCCGCCCAAACAGCCTGCGCGATCGTCTTAGCGCCTCGTTTGCCTTGCAGATCGTACTTGTGGTTGATGGCGTCGAATTCGGACGGAAAGACTGCGTAGTCCGCGCCGCCGTAATTCTGGACAACCTCGTAGTTGGTATCGAGAAACGCTTTGAGCGCCTTGGTCTTGGTGTCGTAGCAGACGCGATCTTCTTCGGGCGCTGCCTTCCGCCACCAGTTCGCGAGTTGGGTGCTGTGGGAAAGGTGACGGTTCGTGAGCGTAGGCGCGCGACCTGACGCGAGCGTCTCGGCGATCTCGCGGTCGAGCTGGGCCGCGGTCTTCTTCTTCGCCATGTCGGCGATCCTATCAGCTCGACGGCGACTTCGTAGCTTGAGAGCCGATCAGCAGCTCGTGATCGAGTCGCGAGAGATCCGCGAAACGATGCAGCCCCGTCTTGTACTCATCAGGGATGCCTTCGAGCCCAAACCGCGCGCCGAGGACCGCACCCGCGATCGCACCTCGAGTGTCGGTATCGCCACCGAGCTTGATGGCCGCGATCACGCCATCTCGAAAACTATCGTGGTGAAGCGCGCAGTAGATCGCGGTCGCGGTGATCTGCCACGCGTTACCGCGGCGGCCCGCACTTGCGTTCATGAATTCTTCTGGGCTCGCGCCCAGGGACAACGTGATGCTCGCGCGAATCAGCGCCCCTTCGACGTGTGTCTGTGGATGTTGGCTGCCGCTACGTCGCGAGAAGCTAATCAGTCTGTCGATCACGTGCGGCAGGATGGCGCGGCGTGTGACGCCATCCTGAAGTGCGAGGCTGACCGTCATCGCGACCGCGAAGCTCGCCGCGATGGCTTCTGGATCTGCGTGCGTGATGTACGCGTCCGATCTGCACGCGTTAAGAAGCGCCGCTCCGTTTTTGTAGAACGCGCCGATCGGAGCAGCCCGCATCGGTGGAGCGCTGCCGACCTTGTGAGGATCGTCGAACGCTATGCCGCTATGTTGCCAGCGCACGCCCTCGCCCAGCGCTTCCATCGCCAGCCGCGTTGTTCCGCCCATGCCGTGCGGTGTCCCCTGCGACCATGCGAGGTAGCGCCTGGCGACGTCGGCGCCGTCGAAGCCGTGACACGCGATCAGCGACGTCGCGAGGCATTCGGCCATCTCGGTGTCGTCCGTAAAATGTCCGGCCAGTCCTCCTGTTTCAGTTGCTCGCGCAGCTCGCGAATCTGCGCGTCGGTGATCGTGCCGGCCGTGAGCTTCACGTACCGCTCCTGGCGTTGAGGATCTCGGCGCAGCGCGCGCGAACCTGCTCCTTGGCGCGCGGAATCTCGGCCTCGGTCGCGCAGCCGTAACCGATATACGTGCCGTCGGGCAGGGTGATGCCCACCGACCACACGCCTAGCTCGCCGTTGTACTCCGCGAGGATCTGCTCGTTCGTGATCAACCGCAACGCACGCGCGTTGAACAGCTCGGCGCAGTGGGCGCGAGCCTCCCGGCGATCTTCCGTGCTCCAGCCAGGCAGCGTCGCCACGGTCAGCTCGATGGCAGCGATCTCGTCCGCGTAGAACAGCTCGCGGATCTGATCGTCGGTGATCGTGGCGGCGGTGAGCTTCGCGGCATTATCTGCACGGGAAGTGATCAAGTCGCCCATGGCTCTGCTCCTCGCTCGTCCCAGAGTTGCTCGAATGCCGATTCTCCGGTGTCGGGATCTTTCCCGGCCCGCGCCGCGGCAGTGCGCCAGTATGCCCGGGCGACTTCTTTGAGACGTAGTGCTTCGGAGATCTGTGCGGCGCTCACGACGTGCAGCTCGATCTGGACATCTGGCACCTGGAATAGATTGTGTTCGGACGCCTCGGCGATCACCTGGGCGTGCGCGTCCTGCATGCTCGTCGCGCGTACGAACACAGCACGCCGGAATTTGGCTGATCCGGTCGTCGTTATTGCCAGGAATGGCGCCTTGTCGTCGTTGAGGAATTTCCTCGCGTCCTTGCGCGCCTTAGATCTCGCTTTCACGGACAGCCCCCGAGCATGATGGTGGCGAGGACGAAGAGGAGCGCCACGACCGCCCACGCGGTCAACGAGCCCTCGGTAGGCGAAGAGCACTGTTGCTCGCGCTCGGCGGCGGCGTAGAACGTGATCGAGCGATCGGGGCCGTAGATGGGATCATTCACGAGGGGCTCCTTTCTTCGTTGGCCTTCTTGAGCGCAAAGAACAGCTCGCCTTGCTCGATCGCGTCGTCGATCGCGACATGCGTGTGCGGACGGCTCTTCGACACGTACTTCTTCATCGTCTGCTTGGTGACCTCGCGGTACCCGCAGCGCATGAGCGCCATCGCGTAGGTCTTGATGTCGAGCGCGGAGAACGAGAACGGACTCTTGCCAGATCCAAGGAACCGGATCAGGTACCAATAGACGAATAGGAAGTCGAAGCCGGCCGGATATCCGACGAACACAGGCTTGCCTCCGCCACGCTCCGCCACGCTCTTGACCCAGCTTGCGAACATCGGCATCGCGACGTCGGGCGAGATCGGGCTAGCGCGACACGCCTTCCACGCCTCGGGCTGCGTCTCCCACCACTTCATGGTGTCTGCGTCGGAGATCGCGCCGCGCAGCTCCTCAAGGTTGATCGTGTACGTGTCGATCATCTTGCCGGTACCGTCGAAGGCGGCGGCGCCCAACGACAGCATTGAGTTGATGCCCGGAATGGGCCCGTCGGTCTCGATGTCCACGCTGAAGTAGATTTCGCTCATGTCAAGGTTCCCGGTTCGATTCGTTTTCCGAGGATCGCGTCGAGCGCGACCATCAGGTCGTCGATATCTGCGCGCTCGATCACGATCTCGGCGCTGGGCGTATGCGTCTTCGAGATCCGGAGGTTCCCGCCGCCGGTCTCCTCGACGAGGATCGATCCGACGACGTGACGTGATCGACTAGTGATGGGGCTATTGATCGTCACGAGGTTTTCTCCGCCTGCGCGGCAGCGCGCTCCAGGTTTTGGGCGTGCAGATCGCTGCCGTGCTCGCGGAGCTTCGTTGCCGCGAGACGGTACGCAGCGGCGACGACGTCTCCGCCTCTCGCGTGGCTGCTGTCGTACTCGCGCGCGGCGGCGAGCAGGATCTTGGTGGCGTGCCAGGTGTCGTGCATGGGCGTGTCCTTGTTTCAGTAGTAGGGGTCGTATTCGCGGACGATCGGAGGCTCGTAGCCGTCGAGGTAGATGACGGGTGCCAAGAAGCCGGCGCGCTCGCGCAGCCCGCGCTTCATGTCGACGAGGAACTCGTCGGTGATCGCGTAGCGATCTTGCGGAGCGACCTTGATCACGATTTCGAGGTCGAAGCGTCCGTGGATGCGCGCGAAGTTCGCGGTCTCCTTGTCCTTGCAGCGCGTCTCGATCTGGTTCATGAGCCAATCGAGGTGCTCCTGCGAGATGTCGTTGGTTTTCATTCGGACTTCTCCTTGATGACGATGGCTTCGACCGTCGGCGTGTCGAAGAGCGCGCGTACGGCCTTCATGGGCACTTGAATAATCAGCTCGCGCACGAGCTTGTCTTCGCGTCTCTTGAGGTACTCGGGTGGAAAGCCGCCGTTCTCGTCGACGGTGTACTCGTCGACAGCGGTGACGAGCCATGGAAGGTCGTCGCCGTCGCCCGCGTGCCAGAGGGTGTAGATCATCATCGGGGTCATGGGCGCACCGTCCCGACGACGTGGACCTCGGTTAGCTTGTCGCCACTAAAGCGCGGGCCTCCGACCTGCCAGCGCACGATGCCGCCCACGACGGATCGCTTCGCCGCCGATACGACTTGCCCGCGGCGGGTCGTGAGATCGAAGTCGGCCGTGATCGGTTCCAGCTGGTGCTCGAACACGGCGCTCGGCATGCTCCAGCGACCGTCGGCTGCCGAGGGATTTGACGAGTGCTGCCAGCGGCAGACGCGGAGCTTGCCGGCCTTCTGCGATGGCTCCAGTACGATGACGATCTTGAACGTCTTGCACGTCCGATCGCGGCAGATCTGGCCTGAGTCTATCACGAAGGATCCTTGGCGAGTTCGCGCTGGTCAGCTTCGCCCCGCGGGAGACGCACGAACGTGCAGTTTTTCCAACGCCGCTCGCGCCCGTCGAAGGCGCGGATCGTGTACTCGCTTTCGCCCTCGATCGCGATCAGTTCACCGACGCAATCGATCGGCCTGCCGCGGATGTTGGTCACCTCCAGGACGAGCTGACCAGGCGCGATCTCGCGCATCCAGTCGAACAAGCGGCGAGCCGCGGGCGTAACGTTGTGTGACGATCTCCAGAGCTGCTCGCCGGTCGCAACGAGCATGGCGGCGAGGTTTTCGACGGCTTCACGCTTCTCGTATTCGAGTCGCTGACAGCCGTCGCAATCGGGATACGGGTCGCCTGGGAGCTGTGGATCGTCAGTCATTTGGTTTCTCCCCGGACCTTGCCGCGACCCTTGCGGTAGCGGAATGGACGCCGGGTCCGGTTGGCCTCGATCAGGTCGTCGCGTTCGAGGTTCGTCAGCGCGACGATCACAGTCGTAGCCTTGACGGCAGTGCCGCGGTCGGCAGCGCTTTGCACGATGTCGCGCGTTGTCATCCACGGGAAGTCGCGCGGCATCCCCAGGATCTCAAGCACGAGCGCTGTCGTCGTTCCCGCGCGCGGCGGCGGGCGTAGTGGCCGATCCCACGACGCGCGAGGGTGCTCGTGCCAGATCTTGGGTGCCGCGTCGAGTGCGGCTTTGTGTGCGAGATTAGCGGAAGCGTAACGCCGGATGTCGCCGCTCTGCGTCCGCAGGAAGCTGCCGTCGACGTAGGCCATCCAACGCGGCAGCTCGCTCTGGGGCGCTTCGTCATAAACGACGCCCACGCCCTCACACGGAGGTCGATCTGTGTCCTCGAAGATGTTCTTGAGGTGAGGGCAGCCGCAGTACCGGTGCTCGCCCCAGATGCGCTCGCACCCGGCGTTGCACAGATCGCAGCGGATGCTCGGTGCGGACTCGGCGTCAATCTGGGAAAGCGCGGCCATGGAGGCGGCGATCGCGTCGATGACGTTGTCGCCCGTGAGCTTCCACTCGGGCCTGTGGATCACGGTCGGATCGTAACTGCACAGATCGAGCCCCGGAGACCACTTGCGGTGGTCGTGGCCGTAGCCGTCGTGGCCTATGAGCGTTCCGAGCCCATAGCGCGCTGCGAACCGACCGAGACCGGCGATGAACCGTGGATCGCTCTCGGAGAGGCGATCTGGGGTCGCGTCCCAGAACTCGACTAGCGGCTCCGCGCTGTCGTGCACGATACCGTGATGCCAGAAGCCGTCGTTTCTGCCGTAGGTATCTCCCTCGCGCACGATCCGAACGTTGAAGGCTCGACCAACATCGTTCACGACGCGCGTGACGATAACCGGCGCGTCCATGTCAGTTGCTCTCTTCGCGGATCTGCGCGGCCTGCGCACTCTGCGAAAGCACGTAGACGACCGCGTATGCGAGGTAGCGGGGGTCGTTTTCCTGGCCGAGCTTCTCGTTGATCGCGGGCATGTTCGGCTCGATCACGCGCGTCAGGATCTGCGCCGTTGCGTCGAGATCACCGTGGATTTCGTACAGCCGCGCAGCTTCGTTGATCTGCGCTTCGGTCAGAAACTGCGGCAGGGTGAAGGTCTTCACGACGACAGCCTCCTCACGGTCTCGGCGACGAGAACGAGATCGCCCGTTGGCTCACTGGGTTCGCGAGTCATTTCGGCTGCTCGACGCTTGGCCTGCGCGAAGCTGGGCCAGTCGCCGCGGTACTCGTTGTCGACGTAGAGTCCCCAGCCGGTGACTTTGGCGCGCTCCTTGAGACGGACCAGACACGCGCGACCGTCCTGTTGGTCGTAGCCGCCGGGTGCCTTGCGCCACCACGTCGGATCGAGGGGTCGCAGCGGCTTCACGACAGCGCTCCTTCGATGCGAGAGCCGCACTCGGACCACCACTTGTCGAACGCCTTTTCGGCCTCGCGACCTACGGCGTCGTGATTGCCGAGCGAGCTTCGACCGTGCAAGTAGCCTACGACGAACAAGCGAAGCGCCTCGCGGCGGCGTTGATCTTCGGACTTCACGACGCCACCTCCGCCAGCGCTGTCTCGGCGGCAGCGATCACTTCCATCACGTTGGCACCCGTCACCTTCCACTCGGACACGTGGCCGCACAGATCGAGCCCGGACGAACCCAGACGGTGACCTTGGCCGAAGTAGCCGTCCTTGCCGGTGAGCGTGCCGAGGAAGTAGCGAGAAGCGAACTGGCCGAGTCCGGGCGTGAACCGCGGATCGTTCTCCAGGGACGCGTCCCAGAACTCGATGAGGGGCTCGTTCCGGTCATGGACGAGGACGTCGTCGAGGCCGTAGCAGTCACCCTTGCGCACGAGGCGCACATTGAACGCATAGCCGACGCTGTTGACGACACGCGCGATGATCATCGGAGTCTTCATTGATTGGGCTCCCACTGCATGCCGCACGGGACGAGTCCGGCGGCGTCGAAGTCTTCGGGGTACGGCTTGGCATCATCGAAGCTCCACTCGTCTGGTGGAACGCGTGCGACGCACAGAAGCGTGAGATCGGGGGACTTCGCCCGTTCGCCGTTGCCCTGGATGAGCTGCGTGTTGGTGTTGCCGCAGTGCGGGCACTTCGCGCGAGTCGGGTGCTTCATCGGTTCGCCATTTCCTCTGCGAGATGCAGCACCGCGTTGTCAGCGGCGTCCGTCGCAATCCTGACGCGTTCGGAGGTTGGATCTCCGAGAGCCTCGGCTTGACCTTCCAGGTTGTGATCGCGATCCGGGTAGCTCGGTGGTGTTGCGGACAGCACGCGTACATAGACGGCGGCCCAGACAGCATCGAGGCGCGTTTGGGGCATCTTTGCCTTCTTCACGACCGAGGTCCGCGGTAACACGACCGGTTTACTTGCAAGGGCCGCCTTGATCGCTCGGCGTTCGGCCTCTTCCGCACCGGCCTTGGATGGGGAGAGGTCGTGGTATGGCCCGGGAATTCCCGGCGTTCCGAACACGCGCCGTTTCCCGTCGGGAAAATGGAGGATGGTTCTAAAAAACCATTGTCCAGTTCGCGCGTCGCGTCTGACGGGCATGTTACTGCCGTTCCTGTGCGCTCTGCGCTGGCGGCGTCTTGGTTTTCATCGCGGCACTGCCTTGTCGATGGCGTACTTCGCGATGTTCATGAGCTGACGGATGGTGTTCGCACGGTCGGCGTTGGGCACCGACCACTCGATCACGCCCTCGTACGACGAGCGCTGGATCAGCTCCTGCGCGTTCGAGAGTGTACCCATCGCGTACATCGCGATGTCGCGCGGGTCCTTACCAGCGAGAGCTTCGTCGATCGCGACGGTGGTGCAGCCGAACATCTCGCGCTGGCGTGCTTCCTGGGCCGTGACCGGCTCGTTAGCCAGCGTTTGGACCGACTCCTGGAACTTCTTCCAGAACGTGTCGCTGAGCATCGAGGGGAGGTTGGGAGCTTCGAGCGCGTCGAGCAGCTCGTGCGCGCGCGGCGCGTCGTCGCTGCTTTCCAGGTACGTGGCGACAAGCTCGCGTAGCTCACGGAGCGCGGCGCTGCGATCGATGACTTTCTTCACGACAGCTTTTCCTTGGAGGGGTTGCGGATGAAATCGATCGCCTTGCGCGCACACTGGTCGGCCAGCGCGCCCAACGCGTTCGAAGGCTTCAGATCGTCGCCCGTATAGAAAACGGACCTTCCCAGTCGAGATCCGACGACCGGAAGCCGACCTGCTGGAGCAACGCGACGTCGGTACGTGTCCAACAGGGGCACTGGCAGTTGTTGCAGATGCCAAGCTCGTGACCCTCGGGGCGCGCGACTTCTTCAGTGCGGTTCATCGCGGCCACGACTTGGAGGTGCTTCGGGTAGTGCTGCGCGCGTGGACTGTTCTTGAGCCCAGCGTAGTCGCACTCGACGCACAAGACCTGCGCCCATGGTGTCCACACACCATTGCGCGCCTTCGTCGGCTCTGCGGACACGTTACTTGACCTCCGTCGACGTCGACGCCGACGCCCATGGGATCGGGTGCTTCGCGTAGCCGACGAGCACGTCCTCGGTCGCCTGGATGTAGCCACGCCAGTGTGCGATCACGCGATCGGCCGAGCTGAGCTTGGCGTCGAGGCTGTGCTCGCCGAAGCGCCCACCCTTGAACACGACGCGATCGCTTTCCAGCACCGCGTAGAGCCGAACAGTGCGCTTGCCGATCTGCATCCAGCTCCACATGAGGCCGCGGTCATCGACCGTGACCAGGGTGTCGAGACCGTCGATGCCGATGTTGCGGAGGCTGATGCGGGGATCCGTGAAGCTCATGGCATTTGTTCAGAGCAGCTCGCGTGCCGGCCGCGCGTTCGTATAAAGGTGCGACGGGAAACTCTGGGTAGCTCCATACCCGTCTCTGGCCGACAGCTGTCGCACTGAGCTCGTGGCGCTCGAGACACGGGTAGCAGATCACCCAGGGCGCAGGTCATTCTTCATCGAGTCCTTCGAACGGTTCCGTTCGCAGCACGCAGCCGTTGGGATGTTTCGCAAAGAATGCTCCAAAGGCCAGCCACCATGCAGGTGGCACCTCATGTTCGTTGGGATACTTCGCAGGATGTGCCAGCGACCACCATTCGGGCACGGGATCTCGCGGCTCGTAGCGCGCGTAGACGCTTGTGACGGCCTCGAACATTTCACGGCTGGTCTTCCACTTTAGTTCGTGTTGCAAAGCCATGTTCTATCGTCCAGCCTTTCTAGTCCTCGACCCATCGCCGGAGCAGGTTGGTGTGCGTCTTGGACAACAGATCGACCTCCGGCGTCTTGCCGAGCTGCTTGGCCAGTCGGTGATGAGCGGTTCGGAGGTCGAAGATGATCTCGCGCTTCGCGGCGTCGCGCACGAGGCTGCGGATCCACGTCACCGCGGCCAGGCGCGTTCCCCTCGTGATTTCTTCGACTCGGTGGAGCGCGGTCGCTGGATAGAGGACCGCGCTGCCGGGCGGCAGCTTGATCGAGCGCTCGCCGGTCGGGAAGTCGATCACGAGCTGCCCGCCGTCGTAGTCGGCCGGATCGGACAGGAACAGGGTGAGCGCGAGGTCGACGCGCATGTCGCCCATGAGCGCGTTGTCCATGTGCGTGCCGTAGCTCATGCCGAGCGTGTAGCGGGAGAACAGCGGCGGATGGATCTCTTTAGGCTGCGCCGCGGCCATGAAGAGGCCGTGGTCCCAGAGCAGGTCTTCGAGGAAGTCCTGCATCTTCTCGAGCTGCGGATCGCAGTTGTCTGGATCGTCGCTGACCTGCTCGTTACGTTTGACCTTGGCGGCGTTTCCACCCGCGGTGGCGCGGCCGTCCTCGAAGGTGGCCTCGGCCAGCCAGCCGCGAAGGCGGGCGACGGTGGCTTCGTCGATCAGGTTCTCGATGAGGGTCAGCATGGGACCTTTCGTCAGGCGACGGCGCCCTTGATAGCGATCACGAGCGAGCACAGGTGATCCGCTGGGATGTTTTTCGTTACGAGCGCCGGGACTGCCGCTTGGCAGGAACGGATCGTGCTGGATCGATCGTTGCCCAGAGCCGTCGGTGAGAGTCGGACCTGGATCGTGGCGGTTCGCACGCTGGCCGCTCCGCGGACCATCCGCCGAAGCGCCCCGCCTGGCTTCTTGATCTCGATCTTGGTCAGCAGGCCCTGGTCCTTCGACACGTGCTCGGTGATGAGGGCTTCGAGCGCCTGCTGGATGCGATCGATGGTGGTGTCTCGATCGTACGCGTCCGTCGCGCCTGGCGTGCCGCCGCTCTTGCTGGAGATGATCGAGACGCTTAGTAATAAGTTCACGGCAGGATCTCCTAGTGCCCTGGTGCGAAGGGTCTGCGATCACCGACGCGCAGCTGCTCGTCGATCTCGTGCTTGTAGATCTCGCGCACGATGTGCCGCACGAAGTCCGCGGCGTTCTCGGCGTGGAAGGCCGGCAGCCTGTAGCGCGCAGTGAGGGGTACGGGGAAGCCTTCTGCGATCCTGATCGGGATCTTGTTCGGCTCTGCGGGGGTCTGTGTCTCGGGAGCGGGCGAAACGTAGGGAACGATCACTTCGACAATGACGTGGTCGCCGTCCGGGCGAAACGTGACTGGTAGCGCGCCGCCAACGCGCACCGTGGGAAGGAAGGCTGCCCAGTGCGCGAGGTCGGCGGCAGTGAGCTTGGGATCTGCGTCGCGATCACGCGGTTCCGCGAGAGTCACGACTTCCGCATCTGGGGAGTTCACGAAGGCGTCTCCGACTCGCACATCTTGTAGACGCGGCCCCATGCCGCTGTCCGCTGTCAGCGCGCGCGCACGGGTACCATTCCAGGTCATTACGCGCCTTTCTGAGCAGTGCGCGGAGCCAATCGCGCTCGGCCATAAAGCAGTCTCTCAATAGCCGCGCTAATGGCTAGTTTGTCTTTCTGCCAGTTACGAACGGTGTCAGGAGACACGGCCAGAAGATCAGCGGCAGCTGAGATACTCGCGCCATGAAACGTCGGGCTCGCTGCGGACCGAGCTGCGCGCAGGATGCTGCGCACGCATTCTTTGTCTCCGCATGACTTTCGTTTCGCGAAGACGCACGGACTGTCGCCGTCCCGTGGTTCAAGCAGCACACTACAGCCTGGACATCGGCGCCCATCAACAAGCTTCGTGGTGGTTCGTACCAGAGAGGCGTATTTGCTCGCACATGTCCCTTCACCACAGGTCTTTCGCCCTACGAAGTTTTCTAGCCTTTCCCCGGCCCTCCGCTCAATAAGCTCATCACAGATTGGACAGTGCCTCGCGACAACCACGGTGACGGCTCTTTTGAGCGCGCTTGCTTTGGTCGCGCAGCCTGCTTTCATGCCGCACGTCTTCCGCCTCATGAAAACGCACGGCGTTTCGCCGCCTTTTCGTTTGAGTGGTTTCGTACAGCTCGGGCAGCACCGCCCTGCGATAACCTTCGTAGTCGTCTGGAGGTTGCTTGCGCATTTTTGGCCGCACGTCGAGCGCTTCGCGAATTCGTATAGCGGTTCGCCCTCTTTCCGCTCGAGCAACTTCTTGCAACTCGGGCGTGGGCAGCGACGCCCCGCGACGATCTTCGTCGTGGTGCGTACCATAGACTTGTACTTGCTCACGCACGCCTTATCACAGCACGTGGCGCGTTTGGAAAACCACGTCAGGCTTTCCCAGGCCCTCCGCTCAAGCACCGCGTCACAGCTTGGACAACAGCGTCCCGCAACAACCTTCACGGCGGGTTTTTGTGCGGCAACCCACGCAAAAGCGCACTTACGACTGCACGTCTTTCGCTTCACGAACCTGTGCTGCGCTTCGCCTTCCTTCTGCTTGAGCGTTTTTCTACAACTCGGACTCGGACAGCGGCGACCGGTAACGACCTTCGTAGTCGTCCTGAACTTGCTCAGGCACTCGTCTCGGCCGCACGTCTTCCGCTTCGCGAATGACCACGTCTTCTCACCCTCTTTTTGCCTGAGCAGCTTCTTGCAGCTCGGACAGCGGCGTCCAACGACGATCTTCGTCGTGGTCCTCACCGCGGACAAGAGTTTGGCCCCGCAGCCCTCTTTATTATGGCCGCACGTCTTCCGCTTCGCGAACGCAGACAGTGACTCGGCCTTTTTTTGCTTGAGCAGCTTCTTACAACTCAGGCAACGGCGACCGACGACGATCTCGGTGACAATTCTTTTCGCCGCGCCAAGCTGATAGACGCACGTGCGATCGCACGTCTTTCTTTTTGCGAAGTCACACGGCTTCTCTCCGTTTTTGCGCTTGAGCTTCTTCTTGCAGCTCTCACAACGGCGCCCTGTGACATCCTTCGTAGCGATCAGTGGCGCAGTGAGCTTGGAGCGGAGGGAGGAGAGCTTCACACGCCCTCCCAAAGCTCGGCGATCTGCCTCGCGGTGAGTACGGCGGCGCGTTTCACGAACTCGCCACCAAAGCCATTCCAGCTCACCGCACACCTTCTTGAGTGGTGCGCGGAGTCGGGCGTGCTCGATTACAAAGGTCTTTCGGCTGGAGGGACTTCTCGATAGCCGTGTCGATAGTCATTCCACAGCTCCGCCAATTATGAATCGTAGAGCTTGTCACACCTAGAAGTGCAGCGGCAGCTGAGACGTCCGTCCCATGAAACAGTTTCTTATACTGACACTCTTCATCTCGACATAACTTTCGTTTTGCGAAACTGCTCGCGCTCTCGTTATTCCGTTGTTCAAGCAGCTTTCTACATCTCAGGCATCGCCGCCCAGCGATGACCTTTGTAGTGGTGCGCACCCTGGATTTATTCTTACGAACGCATACTTCATCACCGCACGTCGCTCGTTTTGCAAAAGCACTCGGACTTTCCCCGGCGCTCTGCTCAAGAAGCTCAGCGCAGATTGGACAACGGCGCCCTGCGACGATCTTCGTGGTAGTTGTGTGTGCCGCTCCCAGCAGGACGGCACACTCACCGCCGCATGTCTTTCGTGCCGCGAATGCACTTGGCGCCTCCCCCTTTCTTGGTTTGAGTAGCTTCGTACAACTCGGACAGCGGCGCCCGACGACAACCTTCGTGGTCGTCAGGAACCTATACACACATCGTTTTTTACCGCACGTTTTCCGCACAGCGAACGCGGCTACGGGCTCGCCCTCTTTTCGCTTGAGCGACTTCCTACAACTCGGACAGCTTCTCCCTGCGACGACCTTCGTGGTGGTCAGCACTTCGGCCAAGTGTTTTGCTGCGCAGCCCGCTTTCTTGCCGCACGTCTTTCGACTCAAAAAGTCATTCCGTGACTCTCCTTCTCTTCGCTTCAATGCTTTTTTGCAGCCGGGTGCCAGACAAAAACGCGCTGGATCGCTCTTCGCCCAGGTCGCGGATAGCAGGCTGCCATAACATTTCTCCCCGCACGTCTTCCGTCCCGCGAAGGCGTTTAGCGCCTCGCTCTTTCTTCGCTTGAGCAGCTTCCTACAACTCGGACAGCGTCGCCGCGTGACGGTGCGAACAACTCCGCCGCTGTGAATGACATGTTGGTGCCAGCTCACGCACTTCTTTCGACCACACGTCTTCCGTCTTGCAAATGAGCTTAGCGACTCGCCTTTTTTTCGCTTGAGCAGCTGCTTACAACTTGGGCAACGTCGCCCCGCGACGACCTTGATGGTGGTCCTTGTCGCCTTGCTAAGTTTTGCCGCACAGCCTGCTTTATGACCGCACGTCTTCCGCCGCGCGAAGAAAAAAGGCGATTCGCTCTCCTTTCGCTCAAGCACTTTGTCGCAGATCCGACAACAACGCCCCGCGACGATCTTGGTAATGAACCTTTTCGCCATGCCCAGTAGGGCCGCACAGCCCGCTTTCTTACCGCACGTCTTCCGACTTGCGAAGTTACCGAGCTGCTCTCCCTCCTTCCGCTTGAGCACCTTGCCGCAGACCAGGCAACGACGCCCTGCGACGATCTTGAAGGAAGAGCGTTGCGCCATCATCGTGTCCTCGACCGCTCATTCCCGCGCCCTGCGCGATCGATGTGCTCGATCCACTCCGCGGGGATTTTACCTGCCTGCACGGCTTTCTCCGCACGCGCCCGTAGCTCCGCACGCCGCTCCTCAAACTGCTTCCAGTTCAACAGGACGAGTTCGGCCTCCTGCTCCTCAAAGATCTGTCGCCGCGGCTTCCTCTCCGGCTGCTCAGCGCCGCAGTGTTTGCACTTGGTGCACGACCACGCGATCACCGCTGGACATCCGACACAGTCTTTGACGCGCGGTTCAACGTCTGCGTTAGGGCGCTCCCCCGCGCCATGCTCAAGAGACCATGGCCAATCTTCGCCGGGAACGTGCAGAAGGCGCTCACAGTTTGCGCCGTGATCGAGCACGATCTTTTTGGTCGGTCCTTCTGCGCGTAGCACGCGGGCGATCATCTGCATGAATCTGGCGAGGCTCTTGGTGGGACGCGCGATGATGACTGCGCCGAGCTCTGGCAGATCCCAGCCCTCGCAAAGCACGTCGACGTTGCACAAGACTTCAAGCTCGCCGCGGCGAAACCTGCCGATGAGCCGTTCGCGCTCAGTCGCGTCTGTCTCACCGTCGAGATAAGCCGCCTTGATCCCAGCCTTCCTGAACTGCGCGGCGATCCTCTTCGCGTGCTGACGGGTCGCACCAAACACGAGCTTGCGAACACTCGGAGCCCACTTGATGGCCTCCTTGACGACGTGGCCGATCAGTAGCGGCCGATCCACCGCGCGACGGAGCGACGACGACGCGTAATCGCCGCCGATCGTCTTTGCACCTTTGAGACCCTTCGCGAGTGCTGCAATAATCTTGGCATCTGCATGGAGCGTGACAGGATCACGCAGGTAGCCGGCGGCATACAATTCGCTGGGCTTGGCGGCGACCTTCAGAACCTGAAAGAAGTCGCCGAGACCACGACCATCGAGACGGCACGGCGTGGCCGTCAAGCCGAGCGCGTCGGCACGCGGACACCTCGCCGCAATCGCCTGATACGAATCGGCCATCGCGCGGTGCGCCTCGTCGAAGACGATCAGGTCGATGTCTTCCGGCAGCTCACGGAGGCTGATCGTCTGCACGCTGCCGATCTGAACACGTGCGTCGAGGTCCACGTGCTCGGGGTAGAGCTGCTCGTACTTCGCACACTGGACGCCGCAGCGCACGCCAAGTTTCACGAGTCGAGCGCGCGCCTGACCGATCAGCTCAGTCCGATGGGCCAGCCAGAGCACACCACGCCAACGCTTTGTCCGCGAAATGAGAAGTGACGCAATGACGGTTTTTCCAGATCCTCCGGGAGCGACCAGGAGAACGCGACGATCTTTCGCGAGCAGCGGGTCCAGCTCGACGACGGTGCGCTCCTGATACGGACGACGATCTAGTTCCTGTGAAATGCCTGCGGCAAGTCGAAAGGCCGCTACGCGTTCGGCAGGCAGCGCGTACGGTGAAGCAGCTGCTGGATAAGCACGGGAGGCGGCTAGATCATCTGTAGTGATCCGGGCGAACGCCGGTTGCATCACCGAAGACTTCTCGATGGAGCTATCGCGCCAGAGCGCCGCACACATCGGCATTCGATGTCCCGTATAAGCCAGGACGGACACGAGCCGATGATCTTGCGGGGTTCGCCTGTCAAGCAATTCCACGCGGCCCGCCAGTATCGGATCTGGGATCCCCCCGAATGTTCCGTGATCGTACTGCTCGACGACATCACGTCCATAAGAGAACGTGAGCATGAAGACCCCACGACGAACGATCGCCGAGTAGACGTCAACCACATTCTCGACATCACGTGTGATCGAGCCGCAAAGATCCAAGTTGATCGCGTCAACCCCGTGCAGCTCCTTGAGCGGGGGTCTCTTGAAAAGATCGGCGTGCACAACTAGATCCGCTCCCGCCTTGGTCGCGGCCCGACAACATGCTGGGTCGCGATCGACGGCAATCACCACAGCCGTTGGCATGTGCCGACGAATGCATGCGATCTCTTCAGCCGGCTCGGGACCGGCAACCATAGCCAGCCGCCATTTGGCATGGTGGACTCTGTCCCGACGCCGAAGAAACGCTTTTACCGCGAGCCAGTGCTCTTCGCGGACAAAGCGCTTGGCATCGGTGCTCTTGGAAGCGTCAAACTTACGAGTCACGCGACACTCTCGAATTGTTGGCCATGCGCGTCACTTCATTCCGCGCCCTTGAGGCTCTTGAGCCCGAGCACCACCATCTCGGTGGTGACGCTCGCAATCGTGTGCGGATAACCCCGCTCCTCGACAAGCTGCACGACTTGGCGATGCTGCTCGGGGTGTAGTCGCACGTACGTGACGATGCGGTCGTCGCGCTTCTTCTTTGCACGAGCCATGCGGAAGCTGTATCAGTGTTCTCGCGCGCTTTGCAATATGTTATTGCAACCTGTAGCAGCTGGAGTCCGCGGAGGGTTGCGTCTTGGGCAGTACGTAGGGGACGATCACCTCGACGACGACGTACTCACCGTCCGATCGAAACGTGACAAACAGCGCGCCACCCACGCGCACGGTCGGAAGGAAGGTTGCCCAGTGCGCGAGGTCCTGCGCATCGAGATTGGGTTCGTCGGAGGTCGACACGTTAGGCGGCGACCTCGGCCATCCAGCCGCGGAGGCGGGCGAGGGTTGCGGAGTCGATCAGGTTTTTGATGCAGATCGCCATGACTAACCTTTCTTAGCGCCGGTCGCGCGCTCGACACGTTCGGCAAGTTCCTCGATTTCAGACATACGCATCAGGGGCATGAATTCGCGTCTCGGCCTGAAGATGAAAGCGTAGGGGCAGTTGTAAGGAACGATCATCTGGTCGTTGAGCATTTGGCCGAGGTTGAGCACGAACTTTCCTGGAGCACAGGTTCCGAATTCAACGAAGAGCGTGGCTTTCTCATCGGGAAAGTCGATAGCGAGATCTGCTCTGCCAAACAGCGTGTTGATTTCGCGTTCACTGCTGTTTCCGAGTGCTGCGACGAAGCGCCAGGCTGGCTCCCTTGGGTCGTGACAGGTCAACGGCTGTGGTAAAGGCAAGTGGAAAACTTCGACACGATCTGCTTGAACCCAGGCAGCCAAGAGTGAACATGCCCAGGGATCCGAGAGGCGCCGTTCACCCCATGGGATGAAGACCTCTTGTGGTTTCCAACCACGACCGTCTGGTGTTTTCCAAGTCACGCCGGGAAATGTGATGGCCTTGCGGACGTGCTCGTTTGTCTCAAGAACATCCAGCATTCTGTTTCCCTTCTTATTGGGGTGTTGCGTTCCGCTGCGGACCAGTGCGGCGAGCTGCTATCGTCGGGACGGTGAAAACAGCCAGCGATGCACCGGCAGCGATCGAACCGCTGGAGGATCGCGAGGTCGATGGCGCGACGCTCAAGGAGTTGCACACCGCGTACAAGGAGCTCCGCACGGCGTACGTCGACTTGCACAAGAGACATCACGAGCGGATCACCGATGCGCTCGCTGATCGTAAGGAGGAAGGCAAGAAGACGGGTGGCGATGTGCCGTACGGATACCGACTGGATTCCGACAACGAGACCTTGATCGAGGACGAGTCCGAGCAAGCCGTGATCGCCGAAGCCGTGCGGTTGCGCGAAGAGGGCCTATCGCTGCGCCGGATCGCGCGAGAGCTGTGGAAGCAGAAGCTGCGTCCGAGGCCGGTCCCCCGGGATCGGCGGCGAGGTGCCCTAAAGACGAAGCGCTTTGGAGAATTCGATCCGACGCAGATCAAGCGCATGATCGAGGCGCACAAGACACGCACTGCGGAATGACGCATCACTTTTTGCGGAACTTCTTGGGCAAGAGATCGAGGAACTGCTTCGCCGGCGCATTGGGGCTGTCCGCAAGCTTCATGTAGCGCTCGGTCGTGTCCCGCTTGCTGTGCAGAAGGCTCCGTTGCACGACGTCGATCGGAACGCCGCGCTGCTTGGCGATCGTAGCGACGGATCGTCGGAACGCGTGCGGCGTGAACTTCGAGTGGTCGACGAACTTCGCCCGAGCTGCCTGCCTCTTGACCGCGTTTCGCACGGTGCCCACGCCGATACCCCTCGCACCCTTCGCGGTGCCGCGGAACAAGGGACCGGCCGTGATGCAGAACTCCGCGGCCCAGGCCCGCAGGAGCTTGGCGAGTGGCGCGACAAGCTCGATGCGGCCGTACTTGCCGCCCTTGACGCGAACACGAAGAAACCAGTTGTCCGAACCAGCCTGCGGCTCGAAGGCGTCGATCGCGACACGCGCGACTTCGGCTCGGCGGAGGCCCGTCATCGCGAGCGTCATCGCTATCAGGTAGTCGCGGCGCTCGACGAAGCTGTCGTCGTCGGGGCCGGCACCGAGGAACTTCTCTAGCTCTTCGGCCGACAGCCACGGTGTCTTCAGCTCGGCGTTGTCGCCCTTGGGGTTGCGAGCCTCGCGCGCTGGGTTCGCGACGACGAGCACGCCCTCTCGAGCGAGCGCCGCGTAGACGGCGCGGATCACGGCAAGTGCACGAGCGCGGGTGCTCTGGCGTTTTCCGCTCGATCGGAGACCGAGCAAATAGGTCTGCACATCGAACGTGGTTGCGGCGAGCGGGGATGTCCCCTTCGCGGCGAGGTACGAAATGAAGCGCTGCCACTCCTCGCGGTACGCGCGAACGCTCTCGGGGCTGCCGAGGTCGGAGAGGATCCGGGCGAAGGCGGCGGCGACGCGCGGATCGGCACTAGGGACGACGACGAGGGCATTGGTGGGGTCCTGGGCTCTCATTCGGGCACTTATATTTGACGATAATGGGACCTTACCGGCAAGTGCGACGTAAACTATTGAAATCTATGTGACGCTTATATGAAGTGTCTCAAATCGATCACGATCGCACGATCGCGCTGGTAAGGTCGGGGGATGCCAAGGGCCCAGGTGAGCTACTACGAGCTGATCTACGAGGCGATCCGAGCCAAGCTAGTCGCCGAGACCAAGCACCGTAAGAAACGCGCGCTCGAAGCGTGGATCCTCGCCGAGCGCGAGTGCGTGATGCGCGAGATCAACCACCATCGTGGTCTGCTCGCCTACGAGCCCGTCGACCTCGCGGTCGTCAAGCGCGCCGAGCGTCTGGCCGTCGGGCACAGCGACTACGTCTCGAAGTATGCCCACGCGGCGGCGGACCTGGTGTGCCGCAAGGAGACAACGTGATCCGCGAGAAAACAACGGCGCTGAAGAATCATCGACAGGCCACGCCGGGATCCGGCGCGCGAGCTGCGTGGTGGTACGGAAACCGTTCCGAGATCGAAGTCGTGATCGAGTGCCGAACGCCCGGCGGCGGCACGGTGACCGGCCTCGCGAAGATCAGCCGTCAGGCGCTGGCGGAGTGGCTCGACGCGAACAACGGCAAGCCGGGCACCTTCACGTGGCGAGGCAGGGCACGGCGGGATCGAGGTGCACGATGACTCGGTGCCGGTGTTGCGGTCTCTACGACGGCGCGCACTACAAGGACTGCCTAGCCGAGGAGCGAGCTGCCAAAGAGAAGTTGCAGGCCGCGTGCGATCACCGCGACGACTACGGCACAACACAAACGACGGGCGACCAGTTGGGACCTCGACGCTGCGGCAGATGCGGGATCGAGTTGAAAGGACGGGTATGAGGCGGCCCTCTAAGAACGCGTGGTTCGAGAAGCAGCTGTGCGGACCGCTTGTCGTCTACTTCACCGTGTACGACAACGACGCTAACGATGTACGTGTCGAGTGGTGCATCTGCCCGGACGATGAGGACAAGAGCGAGGAGCGTGCCTTCGCGGGATCGGATCACGAAATTCGTGGTCCTGCGCGTGAACTCGACGCACTCATCGATCGCGCTGTGAAGGATGCCGCTGCCGCCGCCACGCGCATCGCGCGGGAGATCCTTGCGTGGGCGCAGGACGGCCTCGATCAGCAGTCTCAGGAGGCGACGTGACTCGCAAGAAGAGCATCAGCAGCTACGTCGAGGCCGCTGGCTACGCGTTTGGCAAACCGCCGCCGAAGCCTCCTGGCAAGCCGCCTGACCTGCGCGGTGCCCACGCCTTCGAGGCGTGCAAAGACGGAGCGCTCATCATCTACGTCACGATGCCCGATGGCGACGGCGAGCCGATCCGCATCGAGCCCCACCGCGTCTGCGCGGTCCTGGCCGCGTGCGGCGACGCTCTCGCGAGGAAGCCGAGCACCCGATGACCCAGGACGAAGAGCTTCGCTCCCTCCGGGCACGTGTCTCCGAGCTAGAGGTCGAGCGCGATCGGATGCTGCCGATCTACACGGCCCACGTCGCGGAGGAGCAACGAGTCGCTGAGCGGCGCGAGCGGGCGCGCCTGCGCGTCGCCGCGCTGACCGAGCACGAGCTACACCGCGAGCAGCGGCACCCAGACTACGAGTACGAGTCGACGGAGAACGCCAGGAAGAGCGGCGATTCTCCGATGCCGCCTGGTGAGGGCTGGGAGGCGAACGATATCGTGGAGTGCCACATCTATAGGGACGCTGTCGTGTTCGAAGAGCGCTGGCGCAACTGGACCCGCGGCGACTTCACCGAGACCAACTACTGGAGGCGCAGGAAACCTGCGAAGGAGCAGTCGTGATGGAAACAGCCTTCAAACTCGCGAAGTGCGCCGTGCTGACCTGCCCCAACGAGGCAGATCCGCGCTGGTTCGCGCGTGACGTGAACGATCACCCCGTCATGATCTGCGACGGCCACGTGCCGATGCCGAAGCCCGCCGAGGTGGCCGCGCGCCCGCTGGATCCCGCCGCGCTGGACCTCGCGGCGCGCATCGTCCGCAATGGCTACTCACCGACGCCCAGTGAAGTCGAGCGTGTTTCCCACGCGCTGCTCGACGAGCAGGAAGAACTGGCCGAGCTGCGCGACATCGCGGGCCTCGTGAGCGATGCCGACATCAACGCGCTGCCGCTCGAGCTGCTGGTGGTACGGCAGCGTTGGTTGGCCGCGCGCCACGCCAAGGAAGTGGCCGAAGCCGCGGTCGCTCTCGCCGCGATGGGGTGCCAGCAACGTTTCCCATCAACGATTACTGCGACGCAACTCGTGGTGATGGAGCGTACCTGGCTTGGCCTTCCCAAGCCGAACGCGAAGTGCTTGCTCAAGCTCGGCCATTCTGGGCCGCACATGTGCGAGCAACCGCCGCCGCTGGAACAGCCATGACCAAGACCGCCTACGCCAAGCGTTTGTCGGACGAAGAAGTCGCCGAGCAAACGAAAGACATGGCGCCCGAGGATCGCGAGGAGTACCGCATCGAGAACGCGACCAGCCCCTTGTTCGACATGTGGCTTCAAGAGCTAGGCGCGCGAGCCCCGCGCGCACGTTTCATCCGCTCTAGTTTCAGTTCTAACTCGGCCTCCATCTCCTTGGCCAAGTGAAACAGGTCGGTGCTCTCGATGTCGCGAGCGAACCGGGACAGAACTCGTCGCAAGTCTGTCGCTGAGGCCAGAAGCGCGTCGTCGCGCTCAACAGCATTTCGCACGTCGTCTACCGACATGTCCCGCGTCAAGAGGTGCGGAAGCGCAAGGCGCCGAACTTCGCCGGCAAGATGAAACGCCGCGCGAGTCGCGGTGATCTCCTCGGCGTCTCCGAGGGTCCGCATCATTTCATGCGTGTAGATCCATGCCTGATCTGGCGCGATCTTGGATAAATCAACGACGCGCGACGGTGAGTGCCCGTTGTAGAGCCTGCTGATGTCGACGCGGTTGCCTAGGAACAGATCGAGCATCACGTAGCCGATCAAGCCGAACCCCGGCGAGCCCACCTCGATTTTCGCTTTCTCTTGCTGCCTGTCGAAAATCACGTACGCGTGATCTTCGTCGATTTCGCCATCGCCAGCTCGACGCCGCGCGATCCAGCTCTCGGCATCTCCCGCCTTGCGAAACGTGACCCAAGGCTCGGAGACCCCGTCCTCCAGTGCGATCACGCAGTCGTCCCACATGATCCGGATCTCCTGTCGGATCGACTCTGGGGATCCCACAGGTCGCGCGGTTACGCTTAACGTGCAGCCGCATTCGAAACCGTGTTGGTGCGCTGACGTCGGAGAGGCTTCCGTCCATCGAAGATGGCCGCCCGATGGATTTAGGAAGAAGTTGTCCCGCGCCACGCTAATGCGGTGCTGCTCTGTGGTCGCCATGGCGCGATGGTAATCCGAGGCGGCGCGGGGCGGGGCGGCTCATAGTCCTCCTGGGTAGCTGGAGACCCGGATATTTCGGGCTCCGCTCCATGCAACTTGGCGATGGCGCCGTGTAGCTTGAGACACGGGTGCGGGGCTACCCAGGTTTTGCGATCGCGCCCTTGCGCGCCGAACAGATCGGCACGCGGGCAGCAATACCTGCCGGCATGAAGGAACTGCTCCTCACCGCCGAACAGCTCGCCCTCGTGGTCGAGCCCGTCGTGACCGCGGCGCCTGCCGTGCTCGACGACGCCGCGCTGATGGCGATGCCGCTGGTCGACGCCAAGCGCCTCGTCGCGGCCGAGTTCGAGCGGCGCTACCTCGTGCTCCTGATGGAGCGCGCGGAGGGTTCTGTTTCGGAGGGCGCACGGCTGTCGGGCCTCGATCGCACCAACTTCCGCCGTCTACTCCAGCGGCACGGACTTCGCTGAGAACCGCCATGCGCGACAAGACAGAAATCGCGGCGAGCATCGAGCACTGGGAGCGGCTCGCTACGGAGGCCGAGTCCCAAGCGCAGTGGGATCGCGACCACGGTCTCGATCTCTCGAAGCCCGGATGCTCTGCGGGCGACTACCGCGCGCAGCTGTATCGGCGATGCGCCGAGACCCTTCGCCTGGAAATGCAGACGGGCCTCCCGCACTGCACGACTTGTCTCGGGGCTCATCCCAACCATCACCACGGCCACCGTGGATAACAACGGATCGCCAGGAAGAAGAGTCATGTCGAAGAAGCGCACGAAGGACACCAAGAATGTCAGGCCCACGGTTACGATCTTGACCGTCACGCAGGTCTACATGCGGGGCGAGACCAGCGAGCTGACGCTCGCGTTCGCCTCACGCGAGCGGGCTCTGGAAGCGATCCAGGCTCACGTGATTAACCCTGAAGCGATCACGACGATCAGCATTCGTACGCTGGCGGTCCTGGCCGATGCGTAACATCCCCGACAAGCTCGCCATGCTCCGCGCCGTCACGCGCAAGGCGCTCGCTGCTCGCGACGCGATCGACGACTGCTTCTCGCCCGAGTGGCGCGACGCGCACGAGGCGACAGTCGCCGCGTGCAAGCTCGCGACCGCCGAGATGGAGCGGCTCGCCAAGGATCCCAAGACCCGCTACGGCAGCTGGCGCACGTCGGCCGACGTCGAGCTGATGGCGCTCGGACTTCTCTAGCATTCTAGCAAGGAACAAATCGCGATGATGACGACACCGAACAACCTGGGTTTTTCCGAGTGCGACAAGTCTCGCGCTCCGAGCGGCTGGGGGCACACGTTCCATCACACCGAGCCGCAGCGGCGCGTCCCGTGCGTGCTCGGCGACATGCTCGCGCCGCGCAGCTCCGACGACATCCCGCCGATCACGCCCGAGGCGATGGCCTCGGTGCAGGCCGCGCTGACGCTGCTCGCGAACCTCATCGCCGATCGTGATCTTGCCCTGTTCATGGGCAGCTTCGAGCGCCTGGAGGACCACCGCAGCAAGGCGAGCGACATCCTGCTCGTCGCCAAGGGGTTGGCCGGTATCCTCCGCGTCTCCTCGCCGGAGCAAGCTCCGTGATCCGCGCCATCGCCCTCATCATCGATGCCGGCTCGCCCGCGTTCGATTGCGCGTACCAGATCCTCACGTGTCCCGCCGATCCCGAGATGGAACGCTACACGTTCACGGCGCCACGCGAGGTGACCCGCCGTCGCATCGGCCAGTACGCCGTCGTGAAGTTCTGTCCCGACGATCAATTCGCCTACGAGTGCAAGGAGGCACTACAACCGTGAAGACCACCGACGACTACACCGATGACGATGCTGCCGACACGCTGCGCTTCCGCCGCGTCGATCTCGACTTCGAGGCCCCGGCCGACCCGGACGCGACCTCGATCTATGACCTCACACCCTCGCCGGTGAGCTACGTCGGTCGCAGCCGCGTCTCGCCGCGTCGCCGCCGCCAGATCCGCGACACGCGCGAGAACGTCCTGCGGCTTCGCGCAGCGCTCGCGGCGGGTTGGGACATCGCGCCCGAGCTGGCGCACGAGGAGCAGCGCCTGTCTGGCCTGATGACGGCAGATCGCCGGTAGGTGATGACCATGCGCCAATACACGTTCCGCATCTTCCTTTTCGAGCAGCCCAAAGACGGCAACGCGCTCGATCATCGCGAGGTCGCGTCGTACGAGGGTATCACCGCTCCGCCGTGGGTGCCTCCGCAAGGCTCCTACTTCCGGTTCCGCGATCCGAATCCACCGGGCCGTCCCGCTGATCATCGCGAGGTCGCTGGATACGTCGATCAAGTCGTGACGGTGTTCTACGGCACGAGCACGACGATCGAGATCTATCTCAAGGACAAGAAAAACACATGACCGACGGGACAAAGCGTCACTGCATCCCCGATCCGTTCCCCGAAACGATCGGGGTCTCCGCCATGACGATCTTCGTCCCCGATGACTTCCGCGGCGACGCCGAGATCATCTGGTGGTACCCTGGCATGAGCGACGACAAGTACAAGCAGCGCATCACATGCAGCGCCTCCGCGCTGCTCCAGGGCGTGCTTCGTGACGTCCGCGGCGCGCGTCCCACCGCGGACGAGCATCTGGTCGCGGCCGACCAGGTCGGCGCTCGCGCGGTTGCACTCGTCGTGCACGCGTTCTACAAGCTGCGGATCGAGAGTGCAGCGCGTCTTGAGGCCGCGTACCAGTGGCGGTCCTACACGAAAAAATAACGCGCGACCCATGCAATTCCAGAGGCGCTCGCGCGCATGTCTTTGGGAAGCAGCTGGGCTGCAACAAGGAAACGCATCATGAATATCAAGAGCATCAAACAGGGTTCGATCGTGGAGACCACCGTGGGTGTGGGTCTCGTGAAGCGCGTCGGCGGAACGCATCCGCCGAGCGTGCAGATCGCCGTCGTCACGCCCATTCCTCGCGGCATTTGCAACGTGCGTCCTCGTGACGTGTTGCGTGTGCTGTCGGAGGCCGAGGTCGCCGAGCTGCGCGCCCAAGGACTGAATCTCGGATGATGCCCGACGACGAATTCGAGCGCGAGCACCCGAGCTACGGGATCCTTCACATCTCGCGCACGAGCGGCGGGACGAGTGCGATCCGGCTCTTTGGCTCGCCGCTCGCGACGCACTACGGAACGATCCGGCTGACGATCTCCAAGGGCAAGTGGATCCACGGCCTCAACCACGATCGCTACTACGGCATGAACAAGGACTTCATCGAGGTCGAGATGTCGGCCGCACAGTTTGCCGACGCGATCACGAGCCTCAACATGGGCAGCGGCACCCCGTGCACGATCCGATACGTCGACGGCGAACGCGTTGCCGCGCCGCCAGTCCACGCGACCGAAGCCGAACACATCCGTGACAACTTCGAGGGCACGCTCGACAAGTACAAGGCCAAGGCGCGCACCTATCGCAAGCGCATCGAAGAACTCGCGAGCAAGCTGTCCACGAAGGCGCGCGAGGAGATCCGGATCGCGCTCGACGTGATGGAGCAGCAGCTCGCCTCCAACGTACCGTTCGTGGTCGAGCAATTCCAGGAGGCCACGTCGCGCATCACGACGTCAGCCAAGGCCGAGGTCGACGCCTTCGTTACCGGGGTCGTCCGCGCCGCAGGGCTGCAATCGATCGCGGAGGGCCGTCTGCCGTCGCTCCTGCCGAGCGGCGATGTGAAAGAGCCGGAGGACAAGCCGTGAGCAGCATCGACATCTACGCGGTGTTGGAGAAGTTTCGGCACGATTGGAACGCGTATGAAGGCAGCGCCGTGCAGGTCATCGATTCGATCACCGAGCACCTGCGCGCGGCCGAGCAGACGGGCTACCTCGGGACGCTCTACCGCACTGACTTCGAGGTCGAGGGCACCGGCGCGTTCCCGATCGACATGCTGCGCTACACGAACGCGTGGCCCAAGGGCGAGATCGACTCGCAGGCGATCGAGGACTCACTCGACGACGCAGTTGCCACGGCGTCACCGCGCCGCGGCCCGCGCACGATCACGCTAACGAAGTACCACCGCGATCCCGAGCCGCAGCTCGCGGGCGATCGCTGGCAGGCCAAGTTCCGGTGGCGCGTCGCGCGCGTCATCGAGACGGCGGTGATCTAAGTGACTGCCACGCGAACATCCGCAGTTCTCGTCGGCCAGGGCATCGGCGACGCGCTTGGAATGCCGTTCGAAAAGCTCGACGACGAAGTGCATCCCGATCTCGCGACGTGGGACGGCTCGTATCAGCCCGGTACGTGGCACGAGCTGCCACGCCAAGAAGGGACCGCGCACATGGGCAAGAGTCGCCGTGTGCAATAGCGCCCTCGCTGGCGCCAATGCGCAGTCCGCCGTCGTGCGTGAGGTACGTCAGCACTACCGCGGCCTCTGTGCCGAGATCCTCAACGCAAGGAGCCCCACGTGAAGCTCACCGCCGACACGATCACCGACGATCAGATCCGCGAGCTGTTCACGGCCCACTGCGAGTGCCGCCCGCTCGACGTCGATCGCCCCTCGCACAGCCACGACTGCGACGACGACATCGTGGAAGACTGCCGCGTGGCACTCGGCGGCTATCCGAACGGACAGATCGGCCCACGCAGCACGATGACCGCGATCATCCAGCGCCAGGCCGCGCGCCGGATCTGCACGGAGCGGCTCAACGAGAGAGACGCCAAGTGAGCGCCATGACCCTCGACGAGGCACACGCCGCGCTCCACCGTTTCGCGATGACGCGCGAAAGCGAAGCCGCGCTCGCAGCGATCCTCGTACTCGACGAAGTCACGCGACTGCGTACGCTGTGCCGAGATCCTCAACAACCTCGAACCCGGAGCACTGCCGTAAGGCACATCGCTCTGTTTCGGCATCCCGCCAGGCTCGTCCGTCGCGCGCCCGGTGATCTACACCGACTGCCGTCCGCGACGATCTTCGAATTCGAGACGACGCACCTCGCTGTCCAGCTCTCCAGCTTCGGCGAGACGAGCCCGTTCCACGACCTGCCTGACAGCGCCACCGTCTACGTCGAGATCGGCGTCGACGCCGAGTTCACGCAGCCCGAGGTGAAGAAGGTCGCCGAAGAGTTCGTCCGCCACGGCCGGCGGCCGAAATTTGGCCCGCCGATCATCGACGCTGACGACACGTCACTCCCCGGTGATCCGGATCCCAACTGCGAGGGCTGTCAACGCTTTGAATACGAGAAGCGTGAGCTGGTTGACGAAGTAGCATGCCTGCGCCAACTTCTGCGCGACCTCGTCGACTTCGACATGGGCATGGCGCCAGAACTCGACCAGCTCGATGCGGAGTACGGATCGCGCCAGATCGCCCGCATGGGGCGCGCCTGGGAGGCCGCGATCGCGGAGGTCGGTCCTCGCAACCAACGTCGCTTCGTGGGAGACGAACCATGACAACCACGATCACCCTATACACAATGACGGCCGAGGAAGCGCGCAAGGAGCTTCGTCGCTACGCGTTGGAGCACGAAACCTACGCCACGATCGCGGCGCGTCTGGTGCTCGACGAAGCTGCGCAAGCCGAGCGGCTGCGACAACTCCTGCGTGACCTCGTCGACTTCGACATGGGCGAACCGCCCGAACTCGACGCGCTCTGCGCGGTCGAGGGACCGCGCAAGCTCGCGCGCATGGAGCGCGCGTGGAAGGCGGCGGTCGCCGAAGTCGGTCCACGCAACCAGCGCCGCTACGAGGGAGACGAGCCGTGACGCAAACCCTACGCGACTACGCGGCCGAGCAGCTCGACGTGATCGTCGCCGAGTACGGGCCGCCAAGCGACGGCCGAGATCAGGCGATCGAGCGCTGGATGCGCCACCTGGTCGGCGTCGGCCAGGTGCCCGACGGCATCCTCGAAGCGATGCCGGAGGTGTCGCGCCACAACGAGCCCCAGATCAGCCCGCAGGAGTACGAGTGTGGCTGCGTCGCGGTCACCCGCATCACCGATCGGGACTGTCGGACGTGGCGGGGCTACGACGAGAAGCCGTTCGAGATGCATCTCGCCATGCCCTGCAACGGAACGGGCTGCAAGCTGGCACATCTGCGCGAAGGAGCCGTCAAATGACCACCTCGACACTGTCCACCGACATCCAACGGCACATCACCGAACTCCGAGCCTCACGTCCTTACGACGGCAGACGCGTGACGCTGCGCGAGTCCCGCGGCGGCTGGAAGTACACGGGCCTCAGCGGGATCTGCACGCACCTCGCAGCTGACCGCCACTACATGGTGCTCGTGGTCGAGCACGACCCCGAAGGCTACTGGCCGATCGTCATGGAGATCTTGGCCGAACTCGACCACGAGAGCGTTCCCATGTTCCACAACGAAGGAAACTGATCGTGCACTGCATCGACGACAAGCCGAACGGGATCATCCTCAACCACAACAGCGACTGGTCCGGCGAGGTCCGGATCGCCTGGTATGTGGCCGCCGAGCGGCGCGATCCCGGCCCGACGCCACCTTCGTTGCAAGAGTGCTGGTGCGAAGGGAAGGACCTCGTCGCCGGCCGCTTCACGCCCGCGAGCACGAGCGGCGAGCCGACGCCTGGCGCCATCCTCGTCCCCGAGCCTCCGGTCAACGTCCTTACCCGCGCGGTCGCGCTCGCCGTCGAGACGTATTTACGGCGCAAGATGGAACACGCCCTCGACGAGCTCTTCATCCACCGAGGCAAGCTGTGAAGACGCTGCCCGAGATCCTCCGCGACGCGATGCTCCTACTCGACGACGAACGCGAGGACGTCGTAATCGCACGTGGGCAGCAGCTCGCGTCATTCGATGGGCAAGCTCTGCGGCTGCTATCCAGCAAGGCGTACCAGATACGGCTTCGGCACGACACGCGAGACGACCCGGACCAGTCTCAATACAGGTGCGAGGCCCGAACGTGGCTCGGCGCGGAGTGGTCGAGCTGGAGCGAACAGTGTGGGTGGCTCGGCGGTGCCGGTTTCGACATCCGCGACGTGCTCGCGACGGACTGGAGGATCGTCTCGTGAAGCTCGCGCAGGAATTGATCCGCTTCGGAGAGCAGCTCGCCGCAGAGAACGTGGCGGCGCGCGATTTGTGGTCGTGGTTGCCCTCCCACAAGGTCGCGCAGAAGCATCACGGCGACTACGCCTCGGAGCACTGCCCGAACAACCGGGACGTCATGCACGAAGCGGCGCTGTACCTGGCGAACGCGAGCCGCTGCAACACGGAGATGACTGCCGAGGAAGAGGAGTGGTTCACGCGCTGCCCGTGCGGCGAGGATCACGAAGGAGACGCGCCGTGACTGATGTCGACAAGACGTGCACCCAAGATGAGCTGCAACACTTACGTGCCGCGATGATTGCCAACAAACATGGTGCGCCGCCAGCGCCCGCGCTTGAGGCCGCCGAAGAAGCCCTCTTGCGATTGCTGTTCTCCGAGCAAGAAGTCTCCGCGTATCTCCAGTCCCCTGGCGCGCAGGTGTACCGATGATCAAGCCCGAGCCGCACCCGCACCAGCTCATCCCCGAGGAGTGCGCTGCCGACACGGCCCGCGCACATCTGAGCCAAGCCAAGGCCACCACACTCGACGGCGACAGTTTCGACATCCGCGACGTACTCGCGACCAACTGGATCGCCTCGTGAAGCTCACTGCCGCGACGATCACCGACGCGCAGATCCGAGAGCTGTACGACGAGCTTCGGCAGCGTGACGAATGGATCGGGGGCGGGCTGGACTGCGAAGACGCGCTCTTCCGCTTATCAGGACACGAACAAGCCCGTGCTCGCTGTGCCGAGATCCTCAACGCAAAGAACCATGCTTATCCGGTTAACACCCCGTGAGTGACCTAGATCAACATAACGAGAACGCTTCGCTCTTGGTCGGCGACAGCCTGTCTCGGCTGCGCGAGATCCCGGACGGATCGGCTCAGTGCTGCATCACGTCGCCTCCCTACTGGGGGCTGCGAGATTACGGCGTCAATAGTCAGATCGGGCAGGAAGCCACGGCCGACGAGTACGTGGCGAACCTCGTCGGCATCACTCGCGAGATCAAGCGCGTTATCGCGCTAGATGGATCCTTCTGGCTCAACATCGGGGACTCGTACTATGGGGGTCCACCGGACCAGCAACCGAAGGACGCCAGCCACCTGACGCGCAGGCGCACTCTCCAGACCAAGAGTTGCGAGACCTGCGGAGCCGATTTCGTTGGCAAGTCCACCCGGCGTTTCTGCACCTCGAAGTGCGCGAGCTATTCCTCTGGGCAGAAGCGCATCGGATTCGATCGACCAAAGTGCATGCTTGCGCTGCCTTGGCGAGTCCTCTCTGCACTCGTCGAGGACGGATGGGTTATCCGCAATGACGTCATCTGGTACAAGCCGAACCACCTCCCTACGATGGCGCGCGATCGACTGGCCTGCTCGTACGAGCACCTGTTCCACCTCGTCCATCCCGGGCGGTGGCGTGGGAAGACGTACGACGGATCGTACTACTACGACGCGCGGGCATTCGAGGGCCTCGATGATGTCTGGGCGATCCCGACGGTTCCCGGAGCGTCCGATCATGCAGCGCCGTTCCCCGAGTCACTCGTCCGCCCAATTGTCGTAGGGACATGTCCTCTCGGCGGAACGATTCTCGATCCGTTCGCCGGAAGCGGTACTGCGGGCGTCGTCGCGCTCCAAGAAGGTCGCCGGTTCCTCGGTGTCGAGTTGAATCCAAACTACGCCGCGAGGGCGTGGGATCGGATGTCGAAAGCCGTGCCGAGTCTACAACTAACAAAGGCGGTCAACCTGTGAGGGGTGACAACCGGATAAGCATGCAAAGAACAAGGAACGTCCATGAAGAGGAATGCCCGATCTGAACCGCATCCACACCAGCTCACCCCCGAAGAGTGTGCTGCCGACACGGCCCGCGCGCAGCTGAACCAGGCCAAGGCCGCCGCGCTCGACGCCTGGCACGCCGCGAAGCGCTGCCTGGATCACCTCGACGAGACCGCCGATCCGGCGTGGATCGCGGACGCGGAAGCTGCCGCGAAGCACGCGCGAAAGCTCTTCGATGCGCTCGTGCTGGAAACGGAGTGGTAGCCGTGACGAAACCGATCGAGCAGCGGGAGGACCGATGATCCAGAAGCGCATGCAAGAGCGTCCCTATGTCCCGCGCAATCGAACGAGCGCGATGGGCAAGAGCTCCGTCGTCGCCGACTGTCCGTTCTGCGGCGACCCCGTGGTGATCTTTCTGTGGTCGATCGCCGGCAACGGCAAAAAGCTCTGCGCGTGCGGCGCCGCGCTGCACTCCGATCGGATCGCTCGCAAGCTCGTAGAGCTCAACGTTGAGGAAGTGGAAGCATGATCGAAAAACTCGCGGTACTGGCCGATAAGACCCCGCGCCCATACGTCAGCGCGGCACACAGTAGCGGGGCTCAAAAGAGCCGCGACATCCTGCACAGCTTCTTGCCGTTCTCGCCGCGACTTGGGGCTGTGCTCAGACAACATCCAAAGTCCAGCCGTTCGCGTTTGGTCTACGCACTCCTCAACAACGATGTCTACACGTTGTCGCGCCTGTGCGCGATGACGTGGGCCGATGTTCGGCGCTGGGAAAACGTCGGCGCGAGATGTCTCAACGATCTTGAACAAACCCTTGCGGCGTTTGGGCTGGCGCTTACGGACGGACAGTCACCCGCCAAGCGCCTCCTCAACGCAACCTGGTTTCGCGCACAAATCGCCGAGCTTGTTGCTGACTGCGATGAGAACATCACCGAAGACCAGGAGCTGGCCGCCAAGGAGCGCGATGATGTCCGCCGCGGCAGGTATCTCGCGAGCGTCGAGATCAACAGCCACTGGAAGCGGCAGCTTGAGCGCGTCCTCGCCGGAAAGAACTCCGCAGAGGACCTCGCAGACACCCTGATCGCAGACACCCTGAAGGCCCTAGAGAAGGTCCAACCATGAACCGCACCCGCACCGTCGGCGGTGTCGTGTTCGAGTGTGTGCGCCCAGGGCTGTGGGTCACGTTCGATCATCGCTACGCGATCGTCGAGCAGATGCAGGGAAGCGTCGATCACGAGTGGCTCCTGTTCCGCACGAATCGACACGAGTTGTCTGACCAGCCGATCACGCTTCCGGTCGACCTCGAAGACGCCGACTTCTGGTCCGGCTGGCAGATCGGACAGCACTTCACGATGGGCGAGCTGGCGCACGACGTGGCCACCGAGGTCTTGACCGTCGATCAAATCAAACGCGTGCGGCGCGCCATGCTCGGGGTGCCCCACAAGACGGCCCATCACCGCGCGGTTCTCGCGGATTGCCGCGGCGCGCTGAAAGGCGATGCACGGTGCCGATCCACGGTCGCGCGTGAGTGGCTCAAGCTCAACGCGCCAAAGCCGTCGCCCGGCGTTCCCAACATCTTTGATGACCTATTTCCGTCCAAGAAAGCGCCATGAAGAAGCGTTGCACGAAGATCTGCGGTAACCCGGATTGCTGCGTCTCGACCGGTATCCACGAAGGACTGACCTTCGGAAGCGGCGCTCTGGATTTCCACGGTTTCTGGGCGAAGCCCTGCCCCCCGTGCGCGCGTGCGTGGGAGCGTGCGCATCCCGAGAGCGGTCCGTGCTGGCCGTTCGCAGACGTCAACCTGTCAGATCAGGGTCCCGACAACCGTCAGATAGGTGAGAACGCGACATGCCACTAGAACCGCTCGATCCGCCGCCGCTCGATCCGCACCACGTCGTGCACTACCTCGCCGCCTGCACGATCGCACGTGTACCGGTCGCGCGGACGAGCCCGATCGAGATGCGCGCACTGATCGCGCGCCTGTCTCGTCTGTCGATCCCGGACGCCGTCACGCTCCTGCGCGCAGAATCTTCGAGGGAGCCATGACCAAGAAGAGGCGACGCGGCGACGAGTGCCCGCGCATGCAGCGCGATGGCCGCTGTTGCCCTGGCGCGTGGCTCTGTCGCATCTGCAAGCAGTGGCACTACCTCAGGCGCAATCCTGTCCGGCGCGGGACCGTGCACGCCAAACGCAATGGAGATCCCGTCGACTGGAGCCTTCTCTTTTGAGGCGGGTACGAAACTACCCGTGTCTCGAGCGCCACGAGCGCCACGAGATCCGTGAACCTTCGCTCCGGGTAAAAAACGACCCATGCACAGCGGTCGCGGACTTGGCACCTCGCGTGTGCGGCATGCCGGCTGCTCTATGAAGAAACCCATGAAGACCAAGCGCGCTTCTAAGAAGAGCCCGTCCAAGGCCGCCGTCCCCACCGCCGTCCCCACGTACGACCAGGTCGACGCATGGTGCGAAGTGCACGACAACGAGTCGATCCAGGGCTGGCTCACGAGCGTCCTGGACGGCACCTTCTCGGTGGAAGAATTCCGCGCCGCGGTGCTTGAAGATCGCCGCCCCCGCCAGTCCTCGGAGGTCAAGTAACATGGCGGCGAGCAAGCGTCGCGCGCGGTCTCGTCGCGTGGTCGTCGATCGGTCGGCTACCACCGACGTCGTCTCGCAGCTCGAATGTGCCGCGCGCAATCCTCATGCGGCCCTGATCGGCGCCCTGATCGGCGGCCTCGTGCCGTGGTTCGGCCGCACGCTCGCGCATGACCAGGTCCCGACTGCATGGTCGGCCGGCAACACGTCGCTCGTGATGGTGATGCTCGCGGTCGTGCTGGGCTGCGCGCTGTTCTCCGCGCTGTCCGTCTACAAGTTCGGCAAAGCCGCGTTCGGCGACTCGAAGAAAGCGCTCGGCTTCGTCCTCGCCCTGGAGGGCGTGATGCTCGTGACGACCGGCGCTACGAGCACGGTCGCGCTGGCGGTCCTGATCCTCATCAACGCGGTCGCGAACGGATCGGTGATCGCACTCTCGCGCGACGCAACGAACAAGCGCCGCGAGGCCGACGCCCGCCGCGCCGCGACCCGTGCCCGCAGTCGCGCGCCAGGGCCGATTGCCCAGCCCAGTCACCAGGCCCCCATCGAAGTAATCGAGCCCGAGCCCGAGACCACGGCTGCGCCGCGCCGCGCCCCGCGACGCACGCCAGTGACCAGCGCCGCCGTGGTCAAGGTGCCGCGCACGTGGCGCAAGGCGACGCTCGACGACGACGTGATCGACGCGGAGATCGTCTCCGAAGAAAGGCTCCTGGCGTGAGCGACTTCACGAAAGACGAGCTGGCGCTCGGCGAGCGGATGTTCGACTCGCAACCGGACTCCCCGTGGACTGCATTCTGCGAGCTGCGTGAGCTGTTCGGCGAGATGTCACTCGAACGACGGCAAGAGCTTCATGACGTCGTCGCGAAGCGGCGGGCGCTTCCCCCCTTGTGTGTCGGGCCGATCCAGCGCGGATTCGAGTACGAAGTACGCCTGGTCGTGTCGATCCCGATCGCGTGGGCGACGCTGCTCAAGGAAGCCTCCAAGCACCACTACGACTACAAGTGTCGCGATACCGGCAAGCACGGCACGGTCAACGGTCTCTACAACACCGCCTGCGACGGCGAGTACGCCAGCACCCTCGCCGTCTCCTGGTCGGATCTCGACCTCACCACCAAGGTCGCCGAGCAGCTCGAATACCACACCACCGATCACGCGATGATCCGCGCGATCCGCGTGTGGCTGCGCGAGACAATGGACGCGATCGCCCACCAACGAAACGCGTGCATGGCGCTGCCCGGCACCGCCAAGGAGGACGCGTGAGTCGCTCGAAGCCACGTGTGACTGCCGCGCAGCAAGCGGCACACGATTACGATCCCGGCGCTACGCTCTGCGGCCACGGCACGCGCATCACACAGCGCTCCCACTACCTCGGCGGCGGCTTGTGGGTCTGCTTCGAGTGCTTCGCGAAGCTCTTGCTCGGCGGTCGAAAGAAGTCGGCGTGATGCAGGTAGCTAACGTCTCGACCAACGATCCGACGGTTCGGAGCGAGATCGACGGCTGGACGTTCGAGGACGCGAGCCTTCTGGTGAAGAAAGCATCCGCGTCGGACCCCAGCAAGATCTTCATCGGCTACACGCCGTCGCCCAAGGACATCCCGCTCTACACCACCGTCCTGGAGATGTTAGCGGACGGCTGGGAGCTTCTTAGCCCGCCCGAGCGTGAGACGTGGGAGAACGACGGCAAGCAGCACGAGCAGTGGAGCTGGTGGCTCCAGCGCAAGCCTCAGCGGAGGGTTCCGGCATGAGCAAGCAACAGGTCCGCGCACGTCTGCTCGACGCGCTCATCGCCAACATCATCCTACCGCCGTTGTCGACGGGCACCAACTTCATCAACGAAGAGGAAGCCTTCGCCCACAATGCCGCACTACGAGCGATTCTCGACGGCGCGACGTGCATCGAGGCGACGAACGTCGCGCGCTTCTTCGACGATAGTTACCTCGGAGATGGAGCTTCTTTCGACGCGTTCTGGACCGACCTCAAGTGCCTCGTGCCGCCGCACAAGCGCTTCTTCATCGAGTGGGAAAAGCCGCTCATCCCGCACGCCAAGCGCATGGGCATGTTGTTCCTCGCCTGCCCGCCCGAGCTAGCGGAAGCGACCGCTCGGATGATCATCGGAGCAAACGCTCAGTCGACACCCGCGAAAATCGCAGAGTTTCGACAGAACGTCCGCTGCCGTTGGATCTACCTGACGCTGGAGTTCTTGGAGTTCGACCACAAAAACGACGACGACTACATCTCGGGCTTCCGCGGGCCCTACCACATCACCACGATGTCCGTTGCCGAAGACGGCACGCTCCTCGACTTTTGGATGAGCCGCGCGACAAGGAACTTGCCCGACGACGAAGCGATGCAGGTCGCGGGCGCGTCCCTCGTCGCGTGGACGACGCTCGCGATGATGAACTGCGCCAACATCACCACGACCGAGCACAAGACACCCGACGCGTTTCAGAAGGCACGCGTGCGAAGCGGCAAGAAACCTCTCGTCTCGTACCACACGGTGAGCGTCGACCTCGGCAAGACGCCGCGGCAGATCGCAGCTGAGAGCCTGCCCGGCGACGGATCGACGCCGCGCCGCCACAAGAAGCGCGGGCACATAAAGGACTACCGCAAGGGCCAAGGGCTGTTCGGCCGCTACAAGGGCGTCTGGTACTGGGGGCCGATACTCGCCGGATCGGAAGAAGAAGGCATCGTCGTGTCGGACTACGAGGTGACTCCATGAGTTACGTCAAAGATCTCATGACGGCCGCCGCCGAATGGATGAAGCTCAATCCAAGTGCGTCGGGAAAGCTCAAGGTCCCTCGCGATGAATTTGCAATCGACAATTATGATCTCGATCATTTGTTCGCGGCTTTCGAGAAGCGCTCACAGGAAGCCGCTGCAAAAGATCCTGCACGAAGTGCGGAGATACTTGCGCACCTCGACGACATGCGCGCCCAACACGAGAAGCTTTTAGCGGGACGAAAACATATTCGCGAGCATGAGGACGCGGTCGAACGCAGCATAAACGAGACCGACGCGACCGGTCATGCCAAGCTCGACATGGGAGATTGCACAGTCGCGGCGACACCGCTCGTGCTCGGCCGCTGGTGCTTGGCCTGGGCCTACGCCGGCTACAACGTGTTCGAGCTAGGCAATGACTTCGTAGCTGCGATGTTGCTCACCGATCCTCGCGAGATCCGTTTCGAGGATCTGCGCATCCCGTTCCCGGGTCTTCTGATCACGATCCCGAGCGGATTCACGGCCGGCAATGAAGGATTGCCCTATACAAAGATCCATCTCTCCCACGTCGACGGTGAGTGGAAACTCTACGCGACCGACGGCATTCGTGTCTTGGATACGACCGTCGGCGAAGGAGAAGCACTCAGTTGGGATCTGCTCGAAAGTCTTGAGACCGAAGACGATGAGATCACGGGCTCTGATGCCGAGGTCGTTCGGACAGTTCGACAGATCGCATTTGGGATGCTCGCATACGTCAATGCCGTCGATCGCGCCATCGAAGAGCGCGACGGAGCCAAGCGGTCAAAGAACAAGCGTACGCACGATAATGGACCTCGGCCGCGGGTCCACGACGTCGGGCGAACCGTCAAGATCGATCCGATCCTCGTCAAGTATGCACGCGCCGGCTCACGAGAAATCACATTACAGATCAAGAGCCGTTTCATCGTGCGGGGGCACTATCGGAATCAGGCCCATGGCCCCGAACATCGCGATCGCAAGCTGATCTGGATCGAGCCGTTCTGGAAAGGACCAGTGGAAGGCGCGAAGATCGTGCACACCTATCGACCGGACGTCTCCAAATGAACGGTGCAGCAACGCCAATTCACAAGGTGTCGCTATGAAGCGAGAAGTACCCGCATGGTGGCCGCCGAAGGTCGGGGACAAACTCCGACACGAGACACTTCACGGCACCAGCGGCGCGGATCGATCCCGTATGGGAGTGAAGCATGTCGATGCACTGCTTCGCGTGCTCGCGGTGTTCGAAGACATGGACGGCGCCCCACGGATCGTGACTGCGGAATGGTTTCCGACACGACAGCGCTGGAACTACGAAGTCTTCACGTCGGCCCACGCGCTGGTCGGAACCATCTGGCCCGACGACGCAGAGAAGCCGAAGGATCGCTGATCAAAGAAAGGACGGCCATGGGAGCGAGCTACTACGCACACGCAGTGATCGGTGTCGAGGCGACCGGCAAGCTGCATACGACCACCCAAGAACCATCGTGCGCGCACAAACCGACTGGCGCGTTCTGCTCGACGTGCGGAAAACCGAACAAGCCGGTCGACGTCAAGACGCCCATCGCGGGCTACGACGAAGACCGAGGATCCATTAGCGAGCTGCGCGTCGTGCACTCGACGGACGAGAAGAAGTCGTTCGTCGGGATCGCGGTCCGCACCGGCGACATCAACTACGCCGAGAACAACCAGCGGCTGCCTCTGACGCCATCCGATTTCATGGTGCGCGTCGAAGATCTACGAAGACAGCTCACCGAGATCGGCCTGTGGGACGAAGCCAGCTTCGGGCTCTGGGCGGTCGGCTACTGCTCGTACTGAGAAAGATCCAGAAGACAGTGAGCAGCACAGCAGACCGCGAACACTGTGGCGACCTCTCATACCGGATCGACAGGAACATCGACTGGTGTCCGATCTGCGGAGCCCTGCGCGTCAACGAAGATCGCTGGATATCTCCGCGAAGCCCCACGAATCCGGCAGCCGAACGAAACGGAGAACCCATGCGACTCGTCTGGTATCGACGTCAAGATGGCCTGTGGAACGCTGCCTGCGCATGCAACGCGTGCATCGCTGGCGTCGCCTTCGAAAAACGAGCAGAGGCTGAGCAATGGCACGAGCAGCTCGCGAACACGGAGCGCGCGCGGCGTGAGGCGAACCCCGTGAGCTTCGAGCGCAACCAGATCCCAGCTTGCGGACCGAAGCTCCCCGAGCCCAACCCCAATCTCCCTGATCCCTTCGTGTTCGCATGAGGGCCAAGCAGGGAGAGCGCGTGTACGCGGTCCTGACCGCGACCCCCGACGAGGTGTCTCTCCTCGGGTTCGGCGTGTACGTCGGCGACGAGGTCCCGCCCGCGCCGATGGGATTCGTCCGCGCTGTCTTCAGAGCCTCCACGTGGGAGGAGTTCGACCGCGTCGTCGCCGAGGACGCGGGCTGCGAGCCGAACCCCGCTGCCCGCCCGACCAACCCGAAGATCGTCCTCGACGACGGCCAGGTCGTGTGGGGAGCAGAGTGCTGGTGGGGCGCGGAGTCGCTGTACGCGGCGTTTCGCGGTGAGCGCTCGGAGAAGCGGTGCTCGATCACCGACGAGCGGAAGGTGTTGCCGTGATGCGCTACTTCAGCAACGGGACGTGGCGCCCCGCTGCGCCGGAGATCGAGGAAGTCCCCACGCCAATCGGCGAGAGGTGCCTCGCGTGCGACGCGGCGATCCAGGACGGCGACTGCGGCGTCTCGATGGTGCACGTGAGTTCGAGCGGAACCGCGTACCGGCCGTGGCACCTCGCCTGTTTCCGACGCGCACTCGGGATCGAAGGAGCACAAGCATGACGCCTGGCGAATATCAAAGGATCTGCGATCGTCTCGCGCGCAAAGCGAACCGCTTCGCCGCGAAGATGGTCGCTGACGAGGATCCCGGCGACGGCGCAGCGCAGCGCGAGCACTGGATCGAGGTCTTCTTCTCCGAGCAGCTGCCCGACATCGATTCCGACGCGCTGCTCGAAGTGACACGCCGTGCGGACACCTGGGACAAGGTCGGCGGATACGCGGGTGCCGGCAAAGACGTCCGTGCACACGCCGCCTTCGAGGCGGACGTGTGGGACGCGATCAACCGAATGGAAAGCACATGACCGAAGAAGATCTCAAGCGCATGCAGGACGGCTTCCTCGAGACCTCGAAGAAGCTCCTCCTAGAAAGAGGGCATATCGGGCCCGTCGGCTTCGTCATCACGCTGCACAAGCACGTCGACAAGCTCCTCGAAAGCGGCTTCGAGTTTCTCGATCCCAAGGCGTGTCTGCGCGACCACAAGGACGACAGCGTCGCCGCGATCCTCGTCGACCTGGCGATGGACTGGAAGAAGCTCTACCACGCCGTCCTGAACGTGTTTCCCGAGACCCGCGACATCCTGCCCGAGATGATCGCGCTCGGTTCGAAAATCGACGTCGACAACGTGTACATGCGGGTGATGCGCGCGTTCATGAAGGCTGCGGAGATGGACGAGAAGGACGTCATCGCTGCGACGATGCGCCAGATCTGCGACAAGGTAGACGCCTTTGCCTGCATCCTGCATTCAGAAGCGTGGCTCCGCATCATCGATCCGTCCTCCGAGACCCTCGACGAGATCTACAAGAACGCGCCGAAGGGGCTCGGGCAAGACACGAAGTCCGTCGAGGTCATCTTCAGCTCGATGGAGACCCACGACTTCTCGCGCATGATCACGGTTCCCGTCCACCGAGAGCCGTCGAAGACGCGCGACGACGGAAAGGTCCTCAGCTTCGGAGAGCCGACGGAGAACGCGGACGGCGCGCTCGGTGGCCGCATGGCAGGGTTTCTCAAGCCACTGAAGGACGCGTCGTGACCGCGAAAACAACCGAAGAGCGTGACGCGATCCGCGAGAGCAACCGCCGTCGTAAGAACTGCGCGAAGTGCGGCGGGGCGTGCGATCTGCTCACCGGACTCGACGACGATGCCCACTTCCCGAGCGTCGTCTACAAGCGTTGCATCGCGTGCGGCTGGGAGATCGCGATGAAAGGACGCGCGCCGTGAAAGACGGAGATCAGGTCGAACGCGACGGTAAAAAGTACCGCGTGGGGTGGTTCCAGTTGTTCGAGAAGCCCCATCCCAGCAGACAGAAGTACGACCTCGTCGCCCGGAAGGCCCGGAAGGAAAGCCACACGTGACGCCGATCGAGCGCGCAACCACGATCGCCCGCGACGTTCGCACGGGACTGCTCCGTCTCGACGAGACACCACGCGACCTCGCCGGCCAATGTGGGATCGTCTCGATGCTCGTAGCCGTCGCGCTCGACAACCCGCAGGTCCTTCGCACCGGCTTCTACATGAAGTTCCAAACGTACCTCGGCAGGCACGGTCGCTACCCGCACCGCCACGCCTGGTGCCGCGTCGGGACGATGATCGTCGACGTCACCGCGACACAATTCGACCGCGGCAACAAGGCCGTGCACGTAGCCCACTTCGACGAGGACCCGCGCTACATCGAGACCGCGAGCGGCAGCGACGCGCTCGACGACATCATGGACAACTGGCGTGGGCGCAAGCTGCTCGCGTACGTACAGATCGCCAAGAAACTGCGACGAGGCCGCGATGAATAGGGCCGCGACCATCCGAGGCTACCTGCAAGCCGGCCAAAGCGTCTGTCCGTTCGCCAAGGCGTGTCCATTCGAAATGACCACGGTGTCAGCGAACGCGCGAGCAGATCGCGCGGGTCTCCTCCGAAGCGTCACGACGTTCGCCGCAGCGCGCGGCAACGCGATCGTCCTTTTGGCGAAGGCAGACAAAGGCTTCGCAGCCACAGCGACCTGGGCCGCGGAAGTTTTTCTAGAGCTGATGATCTGTTGTGCCCAGATCAGCCAGCCGACGACCCCGATCGCGGAGATCGAGCACTACGTAGAAAGCAGCATTCGACCCATCCTCAGCTCCCCCGAGATCCGCCCCCACCTCGCTTTGCACGGAAAGGCGCTGATGACGATCTGTATGGCGCCTCTCTATCCAGCAACGCATCCGCGCTATGCGCCCCACACGATTCTCGTGGTGACCTGGAGCGCCGACGTCGCCGCGGCATTAGGCGCGGAGGGTATCCCGAAGATCCGAGAGGCCATGGCCAAGGCACACGGCCACGTCTATGACGCCAACGAGCTGATGCTGCCGCTGCCAACGAAGGAGCCTACATGAAGAAGAAGAAGAAACGCGCGCGGAAGATCCCGAAGACCGTCTACGTCTACGTGCTCGTCACACACGACCCGTACGACAACTCGATCGGCAGTCCCAACGACTACGCGTACGGGATGTGATCGTGAACGTCCACGAGGAAAGCGCCTGGAGAGTGCTGATCGAGCTGGGGGCTCGCGAGACCATGATCGGCGGCAAGCATGCGCTCGATCTCACGCCAATCCGCATCACGAGCAAGGACAAGCTCTGCCTCTACACGCAGTCCGTGCTCGGCGTCGTCGGACGCAGCAACGCGAATCGTCGGCACGTGGACCGCCGCGGCTGTCCGATCTACGTCGTCACCGACTTCTACACGGTCAGCCGACCGAACGACCGCGACCGCCACGATCCCGAGATCAAAGCGCGCGTCGAACGAACCCGCCGCGCGAAGAAAGAAAACGAATCGTGAGCTATCCACCGTCTCGATCGTCAAGCTGATCGAGCAAGTACAAGTCGCAGCCAAAGCCCGACATTGAAGATTGTACAGGAGAAGCCGTGAAGAAGACAAATCGCTACGGCGTGCACCGCCTTCTACGAAGCGGACGAGCTGGAGGTTCTAACGTGACCCGTGACGCGAAGGAGGTCTGACCGTGAGATCAAACGACTTCAAGAAATTTCTGAAGGCATGGACCGACGAAGCGATCAAGGCCAATGGCGGTATCGATAATGTTCGAGAGATGCACCACAGCATGGACATGGCCAGGTTTCTGACCGGCTGGGTGTGCGGGAGCGTCTACGCGTACATGCCGCAGTGTCGCCGCAACTGGGAAGACACACCCTCGAACGATCCGCACTACACGCTGGAAGAAGTCAGACGAATCTCCGACTACGTGCGCCTGACAATTGAAACAGAATCGACTACGGCATGACGAAGTCCAACAGCAACCGCACGTCGAAGCGCACGACCACTCAACGCGTGGTCCTGTACCTGCACAAGCACGGCCCTTCGGGCTGCTTCGAGGTCGGCGAAGTCATCGACAACCGTCGCGGGCGCATCGCGGCAAACGGTGGCGGCGGCGACTACGCGGCGCAGATGCTACTCGGACGCATGCGCAAGGCCGGGATCGTACGCGTGAGCAACTACGAAGGCAGCTCGAAGTGGGAGCTCACACAAGGCGGGCTACAGCTCGCACGACAGCTCGCGTGAACGGGGTAGAAAATGAGCGGACTAAACTACAGCGATAGCGAGCCACGCATCCACGTCGAATCCGGCGAATGTGTATCTGTCCTGCTTCGACACCACGACGCCGAAGGCGCCTACGTCGACGTGCGGTTCCCTGACGGTCGCGTCAAGCGTCTTCATCCTTCACACGTCCGTCCGCTCACCTTCCTGGAACTACTTGCGTGGAGGAGTGAAGGTCATGCGAACCGCTGACACGATCACCGACGATCAAATCCGCGCGTTGCGCGACTGGGCGCGGCGCCTTCAAGACGACGCGCAATTCGCACTGCTGCGCGGCGAACGCGGCGAGGTCAAGAGCCCGTCGCTACTGCACGAAATCAACAAGGCACGCACTCGTTGCGCCGCTATCTTCGACACCTGTGAGCTGAAGCCATGAACAGACACGAAGAGCAAACCACACTGATCATCAAGATCAAAGACCGCTACAGCACGTACAGCGTGGGCGCGATCGAGAAGAAGACGCTTCGTGTCGTGCGCCGCGGCACCAAGCGCGATGTCACCAGGAGCCGCAAGCTGCTCGAAGATCGCCGCATGCCCTGGACACGCATCGAATGGGGCGACGACGGGCAGCCCAACTACATCCACGACGTGCGCGAGTTCCCAGCCCCGCCTTGGAGTTCGAAGTGATCCGATGGAAGCGATCTCAGGACGGCTTCGTCGAATCGCACTGCGGTCGATGGCAGATCACGCCCGAGTATTGGAGCTGCACCGAGCCGCAAGCGTTCACGCTCCATCACAACGGAAAGATCGTGACCCGTGGCTGCGAGACACAGCGCGACGCCAAGGACACCGCAGACAGTCTCTTCGCAAAGGAGTCTCTCGCAAAGGAGTCTCTCGCAAAGGAGTCCTCGTGAGGCGACTATCGTTTCGCGACCGACGAGGAGATCTCGCCGGATCCAAAGGTCAGATCGATCGTGTACAAAACGACACGCCAACCATGAACGCCGACAACATGGCTCTTCTGTGCTCGATCTACGCGTGCGATCGCGCGGGCAAGCAAATCGTCGACCTGCCACTCCCCGGCACACCCGAGTGCAACGCACTCTTCCTCGCGACGTGGGCGGCGTTCCGCCACGTGACGACCGAGCTGGGCAAGCAGCGCATGGCCGAGGAAAACCGCACACGGCGAGTCGATCCGCTGGAAGCATTCGTGCTCGGCCGCCAGATCCCCGCACACCTCCGCTGGGCAGAGACCGAAGCGATGATCCGCGCCGGCGAATGGTCCGCGTAACGATGCTGCACTTCACCAGCGGCGACATGTTCGAGCTACCTGTCGACATTCGGGTGAACACCGTGAATTGTGTCGGTGTGATGGGTGCAGGCGTCGCCCTCGCTTTCAAGACTCGCCACCCAGCGATGTTCCGATCGTACAAGAAGGCTTGCGACGCAGGTGAAATCAGACCCGGAGCACTCAACATTTGGCACACGCTCAGCGAGTGGGTCATCAACTTCCCCACGAAGCGCCACTGGCGCGAAAACTCGAAATACGAGGACATCGAAGACGGGCTCAAGGCGCTTCGAACGTATTTGGATAGCATCGGACGCGCCGTGCGTGTTGCGCTGCCGGCGCTTGGGTGCGGTCACGGTGGACTGGATTGGTCGCGCGTTTCTAAACTCATCGAGTGCCATCTCGCGACAACGGACGCTGAGGTCTTCGTGTTTGAACCTGCCGATTCGAGACGTGCGGGCGCGATAGCCTCGCAGCTGAAGAAGTCCAAGATCGAACCTCGCTCCGACATGGTGTCGTATCCGACGTCGTCGGTCAGGATGGAAAGCATCGTGCTGATCGGGCCGCCCCATACACGGGCAGCGCTCGCGCCACCATCGAGCTTACCGATGCCGAGCGCAGAGACGGCCCCAGCGTCCCTCAAGGTCGAGGATCCCGAAGGCGGCTCGTGAGACCGTATTTGCTCATCGGCGATACGCGCAACGATCTCGATTTTGCCGAGAGCGCGGCGAAGCGCGCACGCGAGCACGGTGCCGAAATGATCCAGTGCGGCGACTGGGGATTCCTGTGACCGGGCAGCTCGCAGCTCGACGAACTCTCCGACATGCTCGTCGGCCTCCGAATCGTGGTGGCCCGAGGAAACGATCACGAAGGAACAGCTCGATCTCGCGCTGTCAGCCAAGGGGCCGATCCACGTGCTCGTCACGCACGACGCCCCCGCCTTCCCGCCGGGCTTCACGGCCAAGGGCTCATCCGACTACCAGCGCGACCAGGTGCTCTCGATGAAGCACGTCGACAAGCTCATCCGACACCACCGTCCGATGCTGCTCGCACATGGCCATTGGCACACCCGCGCAACCACATATCGAGGCACCACACGCGTCGAAGCACTCGATTGCAACCAGAACGACCCCACGTACCTCGACGCCTCCACGCTCTTGTGGTCGCGATCGCTTGCCGAGGACTCGCGCGCGTGAAGGCCTGCGAGCGCTGCGGAGATCTCGTGCTGCGACGAACACGCTGCGCGATCTGCCGACGCCTCTGCTGCGCCGAGTGCATCGACTGGCCCCGAATGACAGGCTGCGTGCACTGGTGCCGCAAGCCCAAGCACGTCGAACACATCATGATCGAGGACCTCGAGCCGACGGGCTGCGACGCGCCTCGAACCCAAAAGCCATGACCGACTTCGATCTCGATCTCTACGTCAACTTCGGGATGCACGCGATCCTCGGGAGGCTCGGCGAGGCCGACCAGATCATGCGCCTCGGTGGTGACGCCGTCCGTCGCGTCGCAGCACACCTCTGCGAACGACTGCCGATCGATCACGTCTCGCTCCACCGCGGCATGCTGCTCGATCCCGAGAAGCCGTTCGCGCCAGATCCCAGTCTCACGTTCTTGTCGTGGAGCGAAGATCGCGACGTCGCGCTGTGGTTCGCCTGTCCACGATCCGTGGTCAGCGAGCCGCTCATGCAGCAGAACCCGAAGCTCCGCGGACACGTCGTCTCGATACCAGAGCCGCGATCGCGCGTGCTGTTCCACTACACGTGGGCCCACGTCTTCGGCGGCCTCGCGCAGCTCGCTCTCGCGCACCCCCTGATGGGCGCAGAGGGTTGCCGACAGATCGCGTGGTCTCTGCGCACGCAGCGCGAGATCATCACCGAGCCCGTGGCCGATCTCCACCCCGAGCACGTTGGCGACCTCGACACCGCGGCGCTCGAGGAGCTGGAGAGGCGACTGTCACCGCCGTGGATCATCGAAGAGGAGGGCATCAGAACGTGAAGCTCACCGAGAAGCAGCGCCAATGTCTGGAATACGTCGCGAAGGGCGATCCGCCGCCGTTCAAGATCACGACCGTGGAGTCGTTGGCCCGAAAAGGACTCGTCGAGCACACGTCACTCGGCTGGCGCGTGACGTCTGAAGGCCGCGAGCTGTTGTCGAAAGGACGAGCAAAGGCACCCCGTACGCCACCCGCAAAGACTTCGAGCGTCCAGAAGTCGGCTCCAAAGCCCAAGCCGCGTGCCAAGTCCCGCGCAAGCAGCCAGGCGCTCACAAGAGAGACGCGGTTTGGAGAGCCACAACTACCAAGGCATCTCAGGCCGCTCGCAGACGACGTCACTGTAAAGGACGAGGCCGAGGCAATCTTTTACTTCGGAAACATCGACGCGCGTCTCGCGAAGGCATGGAAGCGCGACGTCGTGATGCACGAGGGCCCCATCACGATCCGCCGCTTTCTTGCGCCGTCCCACTTCGACTCCACACACTACGCGTACGTCGACCGACGACTGCTCTGGTACCTCAAACACGATCCATCCGATCCGCTTGGCACCAAGTGGGAGGGCTACCTGCGGAGCGCGGGCGACGTGCCGCGGGGCGCGATCGCTGTCTTTGTCGGCCTCGACGTCGTGGCCAAGAAGTGTCCGCCCCAGCTCGCGGACGGCGCAGGCTCTCTCGACGAGCGCGCTGCCCTTGAGGTTGTCGACAGAGCCAAGAGCGAAGATCAGGTCTCGCGAAGACGCGGCGGCACCGCGACCAGCGGCGAACCGGTGGAGACGAAGCGATGACGGCGCTCGTGAAACAGGCACTCGATCACGCACGCCAGGCGACGCATGAGCCGCGCGAGTACCTTGACCGTCATCCGCCCGTCGAAACGCTCGCGCTCGGGCTGCTCGAACTGCATGAGGAGAACGGTCGGTTGCGGCTTGCGCTAGCCGAGGCGGTCAACACGCTTCGTGAGCACGTGACCCTCCGCAACGACTACGAGGCGACTATTCGTAAACTCGGGAAGTTGGTGACACCGTGACCAAGCCGCCCGTCACGCGGGCACTGCGAGGACGCCCATTGCGAGTTGCAGGGTGGGGTAACCCGTGAAGCTTCTCCTCACCGAAATCCACGACCTCGCGTGCCGTTTCGTTCCCGCGATCGCTGCCGACTATCGCCTCTACGAAAAAGATGACCGCTCGTGGTGGCCAGCTCACGAGATCGGTCATTTTCTCGTCGCTACACCTGCCGAGTGCCGCGAGCACAAGTTCGGCATCGACGACTATGCGACCAACGGATCCTTGAAGTACCACTACATCGTTGCCCGTGAGATCGCAGCGATCTCGATCTCGCAGCGCCTGCTCCGCCGATCGGGTCACGCGGATCTCGCCGACGACGAGATCCAGCTCACGGACGAGAACACGATCGACTGTTCGTTCGAGCGCTGGTGCAAACGATCGGTCCACAAGCTGCTGCACGAGAACCGAGTCGTGCGCCTACCGACCACGTTCGCGCGCCTCGAAGCGCTGCTCGCGCGCAAGGCTCACGAGTGCGACACACCGACCGCAGCGCGCCGCGGTGAGACTGTCGGTCCACGCCGGTATGCTGAACATTGATGATCAAGACCCCGATCCGATAGACCTAGCCAAATCCTAAAAATTCACTCTTACCGCGACGGCCCATAGAATGAAGCTATGGCCGACAGGACAGCACGCAGTGGGTCGACGCGACCGGCGCGTCGGCGTGATCAGCGCATGCGTGTGATTTTGATCTTCGTGTTGATGCTGGCATGCGGTCCTTTGCCCGAGCGACCGTTGCCCTCTGGTCGACAGACCAACCGAGTGACGTTCGAGCTTCGCGTAGATGATCCAACGCTGGAAGCCGATCTCGACAAGGCGCTCGTCGGCTGGGCCTCGATCGGACTCGTACGCGTCAAATCGGGAGGTCAAATAGCTGCGATACTCGTCGAGCGTGTCGCCACGATCGAAAACAACGCGGCCGGTGTCACCAACAGGCTGGAGCGTCGAATTTCAGTACGCGCGGACCTCCGTGGCTTCAACTTGTGGGTGACGCTCGCCCATGAAGTGGGTCACGGCGTGCTCGACACGAGCACGCACACGTCCTGCGGGATCATGGGCGGGAAAGATCTGATTCCCTGCGCGGAAGACAAAGCCCTCGCGTGCCGCCGCGTCAGGCTCGGTTGTCCGTGAACATACGATCGCGGCGATGGGTCGACGACTGATCAGCTCGGTGCGATAGACTGAACGAGCCTGCCATGGCGAAGAAGAAAACCGCGAAGCAGCTCGAGCGCGACATCCAGGCCGTGCTCCGACGTGACAAGCGATCGCATGCCACGAAGAAGTCCTCGGCACAGATCAGCCGCGAGATCACGGTCGCGCTCCACGCCCCCACGATCACGAACCGCGAACAGATCTCCGATCGCACGTTACGCGCGCTGGGCGATGAACTCGACGAAGCCGCGGTTCGCGCTGTCGAGGCCGGCGGTGTGGGTGACCTGACGTACCAGGGAGCTGGGGCAACCGGGATCGTGTTCTGTGACGCACGAAAAACCGCGTACAAGGTTGCGCGCCGCGGTCGCGAAACGTCCGTCTTCGAAGAGGCCGAATGGCTCGTGAAGGCCGGGCAGGTACCCGGGGCACGCGAGCACGTGGCACGCGACACGCGATACGACAAGAAGCATGACGTGCTCGTGCGCGAGTGCGTACCAGGCCCTGTCGGCACGTCGCGCCAGACTTCCAAGCTGTTCGACCTTCACAAGGGAATCCGAACTGCGATGACGCCTTATGGTTGGCTGTCACCAGAATTCAAAGAGGACAGCTACGTCATGGCCCGCGGGCGCGGCCCTGTGCTGGTGGATGCTTCGTCAGCACTCCGAGTCGGCGGCGAGCTGGTCCGCTACGCACAAGATGTTCTCGCCGCACGCCGGCCACAGACCGAGCGTCTGGAAGATATCGCGTTCGCCATTCGCCAGGAGCGTGGCAGCTCGATCCCAGAGGCGGTAGCAGACAAGTTGCTCGCCAAACTGCGAGCACGCGGCATCGATACCTGAAGCGCCAGCTCAGCGCTCAACGCATCTTCTGCCAAGGGCCGACGACGATCTCATAGTCGCCCTCGGGAAGCTCGAAGCAGCGCGGATCCTGGTAGCCGCACGCGATGCAGATCGGGTTGAGGGCCTGGCAGTCACGGCTCGCTCGACATCTCGGACAGGTGAACGTGTTCGTGGACGCTGCGACACCCGGAGCGAAACCGCGGACTACTTGCGGAGACTTTGACATAGTGTAAATTATACACATCCGTGGGACTGGGTGTCCAGATACCCGTATCTCGAAGGCGCAGCAGGCGCAGCCGGTGTGCCCGCTCAAGCCCGGGTGTCCCGTGCCCCAGGCCCGTGCAGAAGCGTACTTGCGCCTTACCTCGGCCGGCACGCCGCGTGTACTACGTGGGTGCATGGCGAGCATGGCAACCCGGCACGACGTCGAGCAACAGATCCTAACCCTCATCGAGACCTCGATCGAGGACACCGTCATCCCGGACGCGATCGCGGCGCACGCCGACAAACGCGCGGGCAAGCCGGTCACCAAGACCGACGCCGCGCAGCTCGAAGCCCAGGTCGGCGTGCCGGTTCGCATCCGCCGCCAGCACGGCATGACGCACGTCGGGTGGGCAGCCGGCAAGGGCGGCAACCCCTGGCTCGACGAGCGCTCGGTCCTGCTCGCGCATTCGGACACCGGCGTCCGTTGGCCGAGCGGCGACGAGCTTCGCAAGAAGGAGCCCGCGTACTTCAGCGCGCGCGACGAGCGCAACCTTGCCCGCAAGCAGCTCCTGCAAGAGCACGCGACCCTGCGCGGAGCGATCGGAAGCGAGATCCCGGACCACGCTGACGAGAGCACGGTCTATCGTGCGGCGCAGGCGATCGTCAAGCTTCGTGAAGCACAGGAGGAGTTGCAGAAGCTCGTCGACTACGGCCAGCCGCTCCACGTCGTGCGCTTCCCCATCGAGAAGCTCGCGAAGGCCGAGTAGGATTCGACTGTGAGCGTCTTTCGCTTTCTCAGTAGTCAGCGTCGATCGCAGTACGGTGTGTCGCGCGGTGACGAGCGCATTGGCTTCGTCACCAAGATCGTGCATCGTCACACCGAGCGAGGGGTCACGCGGAATATCGTCGCCGGGTGGACACCCAGCACGCTCGATGGACGCGATCTCGCGACGGAGAAGACACGCGAAGCCGCCGCCCGTGTCCTATGGTCCCTGCATCAGAAGGAGCAGCGTTGATCATGTCTGCGGCTACACGCAAGGACGGCGTGCGCTGGATCGACACCACCGATCAGCCTGCGCGCTTCGGCCCCGCGCCGGAACCAAAGAAGACCGCCAAGCAACTCGACGAGGAGATCGCCGAGAGACTCGGCATCAAGGATTGACCGGTGGCGGTTCGCGACATCGAAGACATGGAGAGACTCGGGGCCCCCGATCCTGGGATCTGGCCCACGCGCTTGTCGACGCAGCCGACCAACACTGCACGCGGCGTCGAGCGATTCTTCTCGGGCGGCGGCGGACTCAAGGAACGGCTCGCGGCGCGTGCCCAAGGCGAAAACATGGTCACCGCTGATCATTCGTGCGTGATCGGAGACGACAGCCAGGCGCTCGCGCACGGAGCGCTCGTGATCGGGACGCGATCGACCGCGTCTGGGATCGGATCGATCGCGCTCGGCAACCTTCTGAACGCAGAGCGAAATGGACAAATCCTGATCGAATCGGTGTGGGAGCGAACTCGGCGAACTCGTCCTCGGGCGTACTTCGAGGGCGAATACGACCTGTTCATGAGCTGTCTCATGACAGTTTCCATCGAACAGTACGCAACCGTAGCGGGTATCGTGATGCACGCGGACGTGTACTGCTCGTGCGGACACCGCGCCACCCGCGGGCATGTCTGGGCTAACGCGATCGAGATCGCGGAACCCCTCCAGCAGCTCGCCCGAATGGTCACCGATCACGAAGGACGTCAGCTGAACAACGTCTGGCTCTTCGAGCCCGGGAATCAGATCGAGCAAATCGACCGAGCGTTTCGATCCCTACGCTACGCGGGGGAGCCCTTGCCGATAGTCGAGACCGCCGAGGACGCCGCGCGGCTCATGGTCTGGTGCGACGCCCGCCTCCGAGATCTCGCGGGTACGCAGTACACGTGGTGGTTGGAGGAGTGGTCTCAGCGCGCAAACGGTATGCTGAAAGAAGCGCTATGACCGTCGACGAAGTCGTCACGACGCTCTTTGAGCTTGGCTTCTCGCCGGCAGGAGAAACGCCCCTGGAGCACGTGCGCATCCCGACGATGAAAGCGCCCGTCCTCGGTGGTATGGGCGGCGAGCGGCGCACGCTCGGTGGCAGAGCGCGCTACGTATTGTCTGGCACCGATCTACGGGTGACCGTCGGGCCGCGCACGACTAACGTGTACTTCTCACGCAGTGGCAAGACCGAGTTCGTACTGAACGAAAATACCAAGGATCTAACCGCGCAGGCACTGCGGGACGTCGTTACCGCGGCAACGGGGAAGGCTACATGAAGTCAAAAAAGACGAAGAAGACGCACACACAGCTCGACCGCGAGATCACCGCCACGCTCTCCAAGCGAAAGCGCCGGCCGAAGCATCTCCTCACTTCACGGAGGTTGATCGTGATCGAATCCGACGGTGACCGCGACACGACGACCTGGGAAGACTTCGTCGACGCTAACCGCGAGATGCCGGAGCTAGAAGACGTCGCGGCGGAGCTGCGACGCCACGGTCGCGCCACGGTCGGCGGTGGCGCGGCGCCGCTGACGGTGATCAGACTCGCCAACTAAGATCGTCGTCATGAGCAGCCTCCATCCATATTTCGTCTACTACGGCGGCAAGTGGCGCGCGGCGCCTAGATACCCAGCTCCCCGCCACAACGTGATCGTGGAGCCATTCGCTGGGAGCGCGGGCTACGCGCTGCGGTACCATGAACGCCAGATCGTACTCGTCGAGAAGGATGAGGTGCTGGCGGAGCTGTGGCGCTACCTCATCCGGGCCACCGCAAACGACTTTCTCAGTCTCCCCGATTTGCGTGGAGATGCGACGGTAGACGACTTGAGCATCTGCGCCGGAGCCAAAGCGCTGATCGGCTTCTGGCTCAACAAGGGCGTGGAGCGCCCGCGCAAGAGCCCCAGCGCGTGGATGCGCAGCGGAATCCGTCCCAAGAGCTACTGGGGTCCCGAGGTACGCGCGAGGCTCGCGGCCCAAGCCGGCAAGATCGCGCACTGGCAGATCATCGAGGGCGACTACACTGCCGCGCCCGATGTCGAAGGGACCTGGTTCATCGATCCGCCGTACGTCGACGCCGGCCGCCAGTACAGGCATTCGTCCAGAGACATCGACTACGCGGCCCTAGCCTCGTGGTGTCTGGCACGACGCGGTCAAGTGCTGGTCTGCGAGAGCAGCGGAGCGAACTGGCTCCCGTTCGAGGATCACATCGTCGCGAAGTCGCTCCCAGGATCGCGCGGCAAGGGACACAGCCGCGAAGCTCTATGGACGAATGAAACGGAGGCCGCGTGAGCGTCGAGTATCAGGGCCGCACGATCGACGACGACGAGATCCGTGACATCTTCGCCTCGATCCCCGAGCTTCAGGCCGAGGTGTCTCGCTGCAAGAAGGTACTCCGCAGCATCGCGGCGCTCTGCAACGCGCCGCACTGGACGGCAGAGCGTCGGTGGAAAATCGCGGCGCTCGCTTCGGAACGTGAGGCACCATGACCACAAGAACCATGACCAGCAAGAAGACTAGCAAGAAGACCGCCGCGAAGCCGACGAAGCAAACCGCGATGTCCGAAGCAGTCGCGGCAGAGACCGTCCGCCGCCTCATGCAATCGGCAGGATTCGACGAGGAAGAAGTTTACGGTGGCAAGACCAATCAGCTCCACTTCGCGTCTCGCGAGGAGGGCGACGTCCTCGAAGGTCGCGCCGATCCTGGGACGGTTCGGTTCGCGCGAGAGAAGGCCAAGGAAGTCGAGACCGCCGTACCCGGCACGCAGGCGCGCGTCGAAGTCGTTGACGAATGGGTGTCGATCGAGGTGACGCTGCCAGGGGGTGTTCCGCCACGGCCGCCACCCGCGAAGTCGCCAACAGCCAAGATCGAACCTGCACCCGAGTGGGCTCAGCGTTTTGAAGAGAGTGCGCCCAAGTACCTCCGGCCCGGCGACGAGGTCAAGTACACGAACTTCACCGTCGGCGGTTCATACGAGGGCACCGCGATCGTGACCTGGGATCACGGCAAAAGAGGCGTCGAGGCACGCTCGCTCGGCGGCGAGAAGTTTCGCCTGGAGCGTGCGGCTGACGGATCACTCAGGAGATTCACGTGAGCGACGAGTCTGCGAGCCAAGGCGTGCGTCGCGACCAGGCAGCAAAAGGGAGCATGAAGAGCGTCGCGATTCGCTTCCGCAACGCGGCGGCCCGGAAGGCGTATCTCGCCGCACTTCGCAGACGTTGGAAGGAGGTCGGCTACTCCGCCGACTACATCGACGACTGGATCCGCGCAGTCTTCGATCCGAAGCTGCCGGTCGCGTACGTATTCGGTCGCGACGACGCCGATCGAGCTGCCGATGTCGCGCTCGATATCCCCGGAGTCTCTTACACGTTCGAAGAGAGCGCGTGAGCGACGGCACCAGATGACCCTCGAAGACTTCAACGCGATCGCCTGTGACTCAGTTCACGACGACATCGTGAGGTTCACGTGAGTGCGCGCGAGCGGCGTAAGCAAGTACGCGAGGGGCTCGAACGCCGGATGATCACGACCCCCGGCGGGCGCTACATCGACGAAGTCGGTGAAGCGTACAAGATGGGCCAACAGCGTGCGACGCGCGCCTGGATCGGCATGAACCCATTTGATCCCGCACACGGCAAGCTCGAACGCGGCGTTGCGCTCGTAGCTCTCGATCTTGTGACCGACGATAAACTTGAGGCTGCACTGAAGCTGCTCGGGTTCAGATCGCCTGACTTCGATCTCGGTGATCGTGCCGTTAGTGAAGGCTACCGACGCGGCTACGCGAACCAGCTCAAGGACTACTTGAGCTACGAAGGACGGAAGACGTGACCCTCGAAGACTTCAACACGATCGGCTGGCGCGACTTCCTCCTGTGGGCGTGGAACGAGCCCGAGATGCGTGCGCAGTTCACCGCGAAGACCGGCATCGAGATCCAATCGGTGACCTCTCCGATCAATGCTGCGATCGACGCGGCAACCGGAGCGAACAAGAGCGTCGCCGCGCGGTTCATCGAGTGGGCGACGCGCGAACACTGGGGCGTCGAGCATGCCCCCGCGGCGTATCAGAAGGCGATCACCGCCGAGGGGACGCGGAGCACGTGAACGCACGCGCGATCCGCACGCTGTCGGAGGCGGAAGTAATCCGCCGCTGGGCGGAGCTGTATGCGGCCGGCAAGCACAAGGGGTACGCGCCGCCGAACCCAGAGCCGTACCTCGGACGCGGCGCGACGTGGGTCGAGATCGAGGTGCCGCACGATCTCTATGACGCGGACTGGAACGCCCCCGAGAGCATGCCGCCGCGGAAGCAGCGTTCGACGAACGCGCATATCGCAACTACGAAGGTATGGGCGATGACGACGAGAACGTCGTTATTGAGCGAGGCGGTCGCGAGCTTCGTCGTTTCGGTCCTGAGCTTCATCAGCCAACTTATTTCGGAAGTCCACGCTCGAAGACAGCACGACGTCACTCGACGAAGAAGAAGTCTCCTGCCCAACTGGAACGCGAGATCGCCGAAGCTCTCTATCCCAAACGCGACCGTAGGTCGTACTCGACAAAAAAACCGGCTCTAACAGAGCCGAAGGCCCGTGAGTACACGAAGCTCGCGACCGCGACGAACGTCCCGCGCATCGAGAAGTACATCAACGATTTCGCTTACTCAACAAACTACCGTGTCGATCCTCAGCGAGCGCTTGAAAGATTTCGCGGTCGAGTTGGTGAGCCGACTTTTTCTTTTTCTTCGGCATGTCTCTTCCTCCCCCTGCCTCAGCGCATGCGTCCGAACAAAAATCCACCACGGTAACGCATCACGAACCAGTTCTCCGGCGGCACCTTGACCGGATTCGTGATTTGAAGCGTCTCTCACTCCACCAGGGAGCCAAGATCGTCTACGCGCCGGATCCACTCCACCAAGAAGGCAGGATCCTCTACGACCCGCCGCTGGATCCACAAGGATGTCGCGCGCAGCTACAGCGTTCCCGAGGACGTCGTGCGACGCATCTACGCGACCGTGCAGACCGCCAAGCGTCAGGGTCTCTACGGTGGGTACTATCTCGATCTTCTTGAGCGCAACGTCGGTCGAAAGCTCGTGGGAGCCGAGTACACCGTCAGCACGCTGGCGAAAGAGCACCTGGGCTACGATCCACCAAGCGGCTACCAGGGTCCGAAGCCGAAGGGCTCTGCGAAGGAACCCCAGCGCCCGAAGTACGACGATCCGAAGGTTCGAGCTGCGGATCCGATCCGCTCAAGCGCAGAGAGGATCATCAAAGCCGTCCTCGATCGGAGGAGAGACCCGCGCTTCGGTTGGGACGAGTCGAATGATTCGCAGGATCGAGAGCTCCTCCAGCGGGCGGCGGACGAGCTGGACGTGGCCGCGGACCTCACCGAGGAAGCTGGAGCGCGTGTGTGGGCCGGGACGCTTCGCGAGCGCGCCAAGCAGGCCCGGCGAGGCGACTACAGGCTCCTGGACGCTTACAACTGAAGCTGCCTTCGCGACGACGCCTCGCGATCTGGGCAGCCGGGCGGCGATCTTCTTGCGCGACATGGCCTCAAGAAGACCGCGATGACGCTGCATCGCGCCGACGCGCACGTGCCTCTCGATCGTCCCGGCGCGCAGTAAGTCATTCGTGACCCGGTCGCGTGTTGCGGTTAGGATGCGACCGATGGCCAAGACGAAGAAGGACACCCGCGAACTTGAACAGCAAGCTGCTCAGTACGGCAAAGCATTTCATGTCCTCATCGAATGGCCGGATGGCCGTTAGCAGCCGTGGCTTATTTTGATCCACGCCAAGGATGCGATCGAGGCCAGGCGCGTCGTCGGGAATTCGAGCGACATCCGAGAAGCCGGCGGCAAGGTTGTGAAGGTGGACCTCGCGTCGAACGGTGATGTCGCGTAACGTCGCGTGACCAAGAAGTTGCAGCCGCCGCGCCTACGATTCGGTTGCGGGTGCGCCGCGCGCAGCAGTGCTCAAAGACGGCCTGGTGGGTGACGCACCAGATCACGCTGTCGCTGCTCGCGCTCCATGCCTCCTCGACGCACGCAGCGACTCTTTGGCGTGCTCGATTGCGCCACGATGTCCGAGACTGGAAGTGAGTCGCGGCACTTTTCTTGTGTCACTCCGGGGGGAGGGCCTAGCATCGTCATATGGCCGACATCAGCAAACGGACTCTAGACTGCGACGACGACGAGCGCGGCAAACGTGGCAAGCGGGGCCGCCAAGGACCTCCGGGCCCGGCGTCCGGTGGGCTGCTCAAATTCAGCGGTCCCGCGGCGGTCGAGCCTGAGTCCCAGGTGGTAAGCTTCCTGGCAGACTCCGGAGCCGAAGGCGCCTCGGCCCAAGACGATCCTCTGGGCTATCCCGTGGCCGTCGCGCACAACCTGCGCAACATGGCGGTGAACATTGGGGCGTTCGTCGTGCCTCTTATCGTCGGCTCGATTATCATCGAGCTGATCAAGAATGGTGGACCGTTGGCGGTGCCCGGCTTCACGATCACTTACGGCCCCGGCGGGACCGGCATCATGTCGGTCCTGGCCGGCCCCGAGCTGTTCGCGATCGAGGACACGTTCGACCTTCGGGTCACCACCTTCAATGTGGGGTCGGTGGAGGTGGAAATGTCGGCGACGGTCGGGGTGGAATAAGCGTCTCGGAGTAAAATCGTCACGGGTGACTGACGACGCGCCGTTTCGCCAGCGGAGGCCCACGGTGCAGATCAGCCGTGCAGCGACTCCGGGTCTCGACGACAATCTAGGTTCACCGATGTTCCCGCTCACTCCACGATCTCTGCTGGTCCAAGGTCTCGTGGAGTAGCTCGGGGATCGAGACAGAACCCACGCGGAACTCCCATTTTGTCCCGCCAAGCGGTACAAGCGCGCCTACGATGGCCACATCATCGATCTCGTGGACTACGACAATGGGACGGTCAGGCTAGTAACAACAAAAACGAGCTGGTGATGCGTACCAAAACCACCGCCCAGCTCGACGCCGACATCGCCGAGTCCCTCCGCACCCGGAAGAAATTCCGCCGCGACAAATCCACGCGGAAGAAACTTCCCGATGCCGCACGTGCCGCGATCGAGGATCGCGTCCTCACGATCATCGAGGGCACGTACAAGCGCTACGAAGAGTTCGGCAAATCCATCGGCCACAAGGAGCCGTGCCTCTCCGTCGGTCTCATCACCGACGATCTGCGCCAGCAGTCGGGCTTGCCCGAAGACTTCCGCTGGGCGACCAAGACGCGGCAGCGCACGTGGACGCGGACGATCCTCGAGTCGATGCGGCGTCGGGGATTGATCGGAGCGTCATTCGGCGTAGGGTCCCGCTGCTACGAGCCCAAACCATGAGCAAGCACCCAAAGCCCATGCCCACGAGAGAGCTTCGCCGTCAGCGCTTTGTCGTCGGAGAAACGGAACCACGTAGCCGTTCGGACGCGCGACGTTCACCTTCAATTCAATATCCGTAGATCCGCGCGAGACGCGCGAACTCATCCCGTACGAGACACGACGGCAGGCACTCCCACGTCAGGGGAACGTATGTCGAAGGACGCGGATGATGGTTGGTGCGAGCGTTCGTTGCCGCCAGGGCAGCTCGGATGCGTTCGAGGTCAACATCAATCTTGGCAGCCTCGCAAAGTGTCTTGAGGATCGTCGCGCCGCGAACCTCGCGCAGATCTTCCACGCGGTAACGACTATCCGTCCGACGCGCGCAACGACGGTTCATCTCCACCCACAGCCACATCGCGGCCTGAATGGGCGCGCGATCCCACTTCGCACAGAATCCCGGAAACGCCTTCTCGAGGAGGCCCCACGCGGGTCCCTCACCCGCACACAGCCATGAGTTGATCCAGGCGATGGGATCGCGCGTCTGGTGTGCGACCACGATGTCCGAAGGAACTGTGGCGAGTGCAAGGACTGCCTCCCAGGCGACTTCTGCCACGTTGCTGCTCTCAACCACACAACCATGGAGCGTGTAGATCGCCTCATGCCCACAGGAGATCCCAGCAGTTTGCAGTGCCTTGGCTGTAAACATGGTCCCAGAATGGCGCCGGTCTGTTCCGCGATAGAAAGTGGTTTCGCCTTTGAGGGGTCCGCTGCCCCATACATGATATTGGGCAGCTGACTTTTTCGTGGCGTGATGCCGTTTCGGCGCCTGACTGGGTAAAGGTGGCAAGCCGATCCGTTCGAGCTTGATCGCCTTGAACGTTTCCTCGGCGTTTCGACCCAATGCCGCGACCGCGTCACGGTGCCACTCCGGCGGGTTATAGCGAAAGGTCTTGGCGCTCCGACCGCGCTTGACCCAGTCTCGTTTTTGAGAGGCGGTCTCCTTCGAGGCTTCCCGCTCCAGCCATCGCTGGCCCGCTGACCACCAGTCGCTGCTCATGGCTGAAGTCTATCGTCTGGAGGGACAGAATTGAAGTTTCCGGCCTGTTTCACGCGCCTGGGCATCAGCAAGATGATCCCACCGAGCCCACTGACGGTCCAAACAGATCAACGCTCGTACAACGGGAGCCCGGACGGAGGCGCGAAGATCAGATTGCCGACCCCACCACCAGCCATCCCCCCGAGGATGAACCCCCAGACGCGATGGGATTTCCACAGCACGGCTCCCGCGACGGATCCGATCGCCGACAGTCCGAGCGAACGCTGGAATGCTTGGTGCTGAGCTTCGGTCCAGGGACGCTTCGACTGCCACGACGAGTAGCCGCGGCGAGGCGCGTACCGTCCGCGATCGGGCGTAGGTGGTGCGGGCGCGGGCGGAGCGAGTGGCACCGGAGACTCCGTCTTCGGAGGTAGCTTATCGGCCCCGTTGCTGCCAATGAAGGATCGATATTCACCACGCGCCATGCGGAGATCTTATCACGGGTCTTGGAGGTATTGCTTGAGCGACTCGGGCAGGAGTGCTCGACGGAGCTTGGCGAACGCGGCCTCGATCGCGGTCGCTTCGGTCGGGCCTGTGCCTTGGTAGAAGCCTGTCGCGTGGTGCACGACTGCTTCGAGTATTCCTTCGAAGGCTTCTCGGCGCGTCGACGCTTCGACGGCTTCGCTGAGTGACGGGTAGACGCGGATCGCGATGACTTCGAGGAGTAGGCGCTGCTCGCGCAGCTCGCCGAGCGTGGTCTCTTCGGTGATGTTTTTGGGATCGGGCACGCTCAACGCTCTCCCACCGCCGCGTAGTAGGCAACTTTTCCTGCCTCGGCGGCACGGTACGAAGCGCCTTTCCCTCGATACGCCGCGCTCGTCAGCGCGAGGCCATGCTCGACAAGCTTAGGAAGTACGCGGCGCAGTGATGCAAAAGACGCTGCTGCGATTCGGAAACAGGATCATGAGTTCGAGTACGTCGCGCTGGTTCGCGGTTAGCTTCATACGACCTCGTAGATCCGATAACCGTTCCCGTGTTCGTCGACTCCGACGGTTTCTCGGAGCAAACCCATCTGGGCAAGTCGCGTGACCGTCTTCGAGTGCAGTCCTCGGACGGGCAAATTGATGACCCGCTTGTCGCCGATCATCGGATAGAACTGGAACTTGTACCGGTAGACGCGTCTGTGCGAGCGAAGGATCTCCAGGTTGCGCTTCTGTGCCGCGGTCAACTTGGGAACCGCTTCCGTTTCGCGCGAGACGCTCGCGCACGGGGTCGACCGTTTGTGCTCGACTTCCCACACCTCGACCTCGTCGTCGCTGTCATCTCCCTGAACGGCGAGCTGCCAGTCGAGCGGAAACAGCGCCTTCGTCTCGCGGATCGCAGCTCGTGCGGCGCGCGCCGGGCCCATCCCCGCGTTCACGTGCCGTCGAGCGGCTTTCGCGAGCTGACTGCACGCGTGTTCGATCAGGTCTTGGTCGAGCTGTTGCGTGGCCATGTTAGTTGTCCGTTGGCGGCTTGTGGTAGTTCAAGATCCTGCCGTTCATGTCGCTCACGATGCGGCGGAAGCAGATGTAACAGATCGGGCGTGCAGACCAGTCGGAGGTGTCGTGACAAGCGTCCATCCGTCCCCGTACGTCGGGCGCCGCAGTAGCAGCTTCTACCGCCCGGCGCGCCGCGGAACTACCGATATCAGCGTCGCCGACGACCAGTGCTGCGACGCCGCGATCGCCGAGCCAGTCGCCGATGCGAGCTGCCGGGTCGCCTGGCGGCGCGAGGCTCGCCCCGCATGAGCAGATCGCGATCGCGAACCGCGGCTTGTTGGGATCCTGCGTCTGAAACACGCGGCCGCATTCGTTACACATGACGTGAAACTTCCAACGCCTCGCACCGTGGACCTCACACGAGATCACGCGGACGTTTGCCGAGCTTGTAGAACTCACGCGTCCTCCACGAGGATTCGCGCGAGGTCGTCGCGATCGATCCGGCTCCACGCCGCCGGATCTTCGCCGGCGGGATCCGAGGTTCTCCAGATCGGCGCGGCTACTTGGATGTACCAGTGATCGTCGTCGTGTCCGACCCACAGTGCTGCGGGGAGCGCGCTGCGAAGCTTCTTGCACGCGGCTTCGTACTCGGCCGTATCTGCGGTTGCGCGCGCGACCGCCAGGGCGCCGCGCCCAGCGCTGGACAGATCGACGTGCTCGGAGATCGCGGCGGCCCGCGCGCGCTGCGCGGTCCGTCCGAGCCGACGTGGTCGCGATCGTGGCTTGGCGATCACGGACGCGATCTCGCGATCGAGCACCTTTTCTTTCTGCCGCGGCGTGACCTCGACGACTTGGCCACCGACCTCGCGCGCGAACATGTCGGCCGTTGACCGCGCGTAGATCCACGAGGCGCGCGGGTTGTCGGGGCGCGAGTCGGGTGGGATCCACGCTGTTCCGTCAGGAAGGCGCACCTGCCAGATCTGCTCGGCGCTCACCGCTTCTTGACCTCGTCGCGCGGCTTCCAGATCTGGTGACGACGCGGCGGCTGCTTGGTCTCGCGGGCGTGCTTGAGGTCGTACTTGAACGAGTATTCGACGAGCGCCCGCTTGGGCGTCGCGCGCACAACCGTACCTGGTCTGTAGCCGCGTGCTCCCTTGCCCGAATAGCTCGGCGAGTAGAACGTGATCTTCTCACCGGGCTGAAAGTCAGCCAGATCGGTTCCCGTCTGTCGTGGCGATCGTGGCGTCTCCGCGCGTCCGTAGTCGGATCCGAGGGAGAGTCCCTGATTCTCGACGTAGCCCTTCCAGTGGATGATCAGGCGCTGTCCGCTCGACACGGGCACGCTCAGCGAATGTGATCCCCACTTGCCACCGGCCATCACGATCGCGTCGCCCTCGCGGAAGAGTTGGAGCCCTCCTGGCTTGGGGAGCGTCGCGATTAGGTTGGCGGCTTCGGCGTTGGTCATGGGTCAGCGTCAGCGTGGGCTACTCGTCGGCCGGCCGTGGCCACGGATTGCGGAGCAATTCCTCGCGCGCGAACAGGATGCACTTGCCGGCCGAGGCGTCGGCCTTGAGTGGTCCGGGCTTTGGTGGTTCGGGCGGCAGTAGCTCGAACAGCTTCGGCGAACCGTCGGGATTGTACGCGACGATCTTGAACGGCAATCCCTTGAGGACGACGCCGCCGGGCAGCTGGACCTGGTTTGGGATGGATTTCGGACCGCGGGGTGATTTCTGCATGGCTCCTCCTGGTGGGTCAGTGTTTTTTGGCGAGCTGCCGTAACATCGCCGCAGCCTCGACGGCTCCTTCTCGCGTGCTGTAGCCCGTACCGTCGGCGTTGTAGATGTCTCCCCGTACGACATGACCGCCGCTGCTCACGGGCTGCCATCGATTGTCGATCTTGCGCGCGGAGATCGAGCTGCGTGCTGACGTCTTCGCGGTCGCGTGACTCGACTTCTTCGGCTTCCTTTTCGTCGCGTGATCGCCTTCGTCTTCTTCGATCAGCTCGCGCTCCCGCCGTTGCGCTTCCTTCAGGTTGCCGTACACCTCCCAGTCGGTCGCGTCCATGTACCCGGGCGCTGAGAGGCGGACGCCGTAACCCTTCTTGATGCTCGACTGGTCGTTGTACACGCGCGTTCCCTCGGTGTACTGGAGCAGGGGCTCGAAGTCGCCGCCCTTGGCACGCGCGGCTTCGCTCTTGGAGAGCACATCGAACGGCACCCACCAGGTGCCGCTGTTCGTCTCGACGGCTGCCCACTCCTGCTTCTCGGTGATCTCGGGTCTCATGAACGCCATGGCGATCTCCTATCCTAGTTTCCCCAGTCGACGGTGTCGTAGTTTTTCGAATACGCAGCTGACGCGCCGATGGACACGGACGACCCGCGGCGAATCCCGACGGTCCCGTCGTCCTCCACCCAGGTTGCGTGGCGCTCCGGGTCGATCTGGGTACGGTTCAGCGGCGCGGCCTCACCTTCGCCGTAGTAGAAGCGCGCGGGTAGGGCGCGGCCGTCGCGGTAGTTCAAGAGGCCCGTCTTGGACCGCAGCGTTGCCATCGGCCGATCCTACCGCTGTGCCTTCGCTAGATCTTGTTTTTGGGCGAGGGTCCGGGGGATCTCCGCGAGGGCGAGAGCGATCCGCCGGAGCAGGGCCGCGGTCTCGACGCGGGCGCCTGGCCACTTGCTCTCGCGCGGTCCTGCGACGAGGAGCTTGGCTGGGACCAGATCACACGTGTCGAGGGGCAGGGGTAATTGGACCCTCAGCAGGCTGCTCCAGATCCAGCGCGCGATCGTAGCGGGGTCGTTCGTCGGATCGACGATCATCCAGCGCAGGCGGCGATCTGCCACGAGATCGAGCGTCATGGCGGTGCCGGGCGTCGCGCGCGGGTCGTTGCGGTCGCGCGCGACGATCAGGGCGGCGTGCGCCGCGTGCACGTTGGCTTCGGTGCGTGGCGCGTAGCCCGTCTTGTCGTGCGGCGTGAGAAATCGCGCGACGTCGTGCGGGATTTTGCCGAGCTCGTCGCGTTGATCACGCGGCATGTAGCCCGCGACGAGCCAGTTGTTGTTGAGAGCGGCCTCGTGCGCACCACGATCAACACCGGTCTGGCCGCCGTGCACGATCGTGATGCTCACGCGACTCTCCGCTGGGACGTGCGGCCGGTCTGCTTGAAGTAGCGCTCACCAGCACGATGCCGCTCGATGGCGCGCTCGGCGGCGGCTTCGATCGGGGCAGGCAGCGCAAGATCTTCGCGCTCCAGGAGGAGCGGGTTCTCGAGTTCGGCGAGGTAGTCGTACGTGTCGTAGTAGTCATGCCGGTCGTGCATGGGATCGTCGGGCACGTCACGGCCCTCGGGATCGTACACACGGCCATCCACCCATAGGTCACGCCAGGCAGCCTCGATGGGTTCGGGATCTGGATCCGACCTGTCGTCCCAATCAGAGTCACGCGCGTCGTAGTCGTCGTAGTCACGCGAGACATGCAGGTAGCGAAACGCGTCCTCGTCGCAGTCCCAGTCCCAGTCGAAGGTGTCAGGCGTGTACTCGTACGGATCTGCGACGAAGCTGTCGACGCTGAAAGGATAGCCTCGATGATGCTTCGTGATCGTGTCCTTGAAGGTCGTGAGGTCGGTGCCGTGCAACCAGATCTTCGAATCGGCCTTGGCGAGTTCGAGGTCGAACAGGTCGCTCTCGATAGCGAGCCGTGCAATGAGGCGCGCGCGTTTCTTATCGGCACGCATCTCGACAAGCTGCGTCTGACTGCGCCGGAAGCCAGGGTTTGCGTGCTCACGATCGTCGGCCGTGGCGGAGGTACGGGCACGGCCACGGTTACTGCGCGGGCGCTTGTCGTCGTGACACTGGTTCTGTTTCTTTCCGTAACGCAGCAATGGCCCTCCCCTCAGATCAAGTCCGCGCTGTGGATGTCGCCTGGCGTTTGACAGGTTCGACGCAGGAGTTCGCCTCCGGCAGCCGCTCGAACGCGCGCCGCTTTCTTACTCACGATCTCCGCTCCTGGAGGTAATCCGTCAAGGGAACAGGCGCGGCGTATCCTTGGGCGGCGCCCAGGTACTGCCGATCGTAGGGCGGATAGAACGGGCGACTAGTGCCGTTCGTCTCGCGACCACGCGTGCGCGCAGGCGTTTCGTCGTTGAAAAACTCGACTCCCTTCTCGAGCCACGTCGAACCGGGGGTGTGAATGTAGTAGATGACGATCCATCGTGGGTACGTCAGCTGCGGCGTCGGCATCAGAATTGGACCTCTTGTTGAACTTGTTGGAAGTGCCGCCATTCGTTCCACGCCTATCCGGTTGTCACCCCGCATTGATGATCTCGGCCAAGCGTGCACGGGTTGCGGTCACCTCGGCATGATCCTCGGCACTGAGTGCGGGCATGAGCATGTGCGGAAACACGGCCATCTTGTAGATGCGCACGAATTCACGATCATTGTCCGTGTCCACGCCGCACGCGAATCGAGTGATAGCTTCCTTGACGCACGCGGAGATCTGCTCGTCCGTAAGGGTGTCAGCGGTGATCATTGGCACTCCTTGGGGTGACAACCGGATAAGCATGATTCGTTCTGCGGCATGTAGAAGCGCGCTGTCGGGCTGCCCCGTAAAAACGCGGCGTAGGCGCGATGATTGCCGTCGGAAACGAACAGCTTCCCTAGTCGCCGTTTGGCACGCCGACCCGTGTATCCGGCGATGCCCGGCGGCAGTGGCCCAGACATCTGTGCGTAGCGCTCAACACGTTCAATCTGCTTCAATGATAGCACAACCTGTGATCAGCAACTTCAACACGTCACTGCCTTGTCCATGGAGAGCTTCCGAGTGTACCGCCGACCGCCGAGGCGCACGGCATCCGTGCTCTACCCGACCACCGCACTACACGCGTGAGTGCGTGATCGTACTTGCTCGGTCGGTTGACGATCGAGACCGCAAGGCGAATGACATGGGCCGCCACGACGAAACTGCCATTTTGTCCCTTGGCGCGGTAGGCTCAAGCCTATGCACGAGCGTGGATGCTACGGTACGTGGGTAGGCCAAAGGACAGAGGCACCACCTCCTTTGGCGAAGCCGTCCACTGGTGGTCTTCTTGTGCTTCTTGGTATCGGCGTCGCCGGTGCCGTTGTGGCCATGACGATGTGGCCTCGAATGGACCCAAAAATCGAAGCACAGATCAAAGCCGGTGAGAAACGCTACAAAGAGGCGTATCCGACACGGGCTTCAAGGCGCGCTCGTGAAATCGAAATTGCGGGGATTCAAAAAGAGTGGCGTGAGAAAGGTTGGCGTCCGGGTCAACCAATCCCCAAGTAGCACGAGGCTAGGTAGTCCCTCGTCGACAACCCGCGCGCTCGATCGCAAGCATGCGCGTGACCGGCGGAGTCCCGCGCTCCAACGTAGATAAACGCGAGATCAAAGTCGCCGATACGTGATGGCTGAGACATGATCTCGTGGCTGCCCCGCAATCAATAATGCCGCCCCGGAATCGCATCAGAGGCAACGGTCTAGAGGCAACGCCCAGCCCACTACACCGGATCGGGGCCGGCGCGGTCCGCCGTCAGTGCTTGAGTCGATGAGGTGTAGGGGTTTGATCGGAGCGTCATTCGGCGTAGGGTCCCGCTGCTACGAGCCCAAACGATGCGCCAACACCAAAAGCCGATGCCCACGAGAGAAGTTCGTCGTCAGTGCGAGCGCTTCACCGCTCGCCTGCTCGCGGAAGGCGCCAACCCCGACGAACTGGTCGGCCTGCTTCTGGGTTCGATGATGCGGATCATGCGCGACCGCGGCGTCTCGCGAGAGCTGTTCATGCAGGCAAGCGCGCTGCTCTGGGACAACAACAACCTGACCGACGTCCCCGCAGATCAAGACGGGCGCGGCTAACAATGAACGACGGCCACGTCTTGGTGATCATCATCGCGGCATTCGTTGTCGTGCAGACGGTCGCGGTCGGCATCTACAAATACTTCCAAGCGCTGGCCGACCTGAAGAGCGCGGAGGCTTGCGTCCTTGTCGAAGCCGCAAAAAATCAAAACGAGAAGTCGAGCGCGCGTTGATCGACGGCTTCGTCGAACTGAAGTGCTGTGGAGCGAGCGTCGGCTTCGTGAACCCGCGACTGTTCACGGCCGCGGCCAGTAAACGATTCGCCGCGATCCAGCAGAAGCTCGGCAACACATGGACAGAGGATCCCGAGGCCAAGGCCCTGGTCGCCGATCCGGCGTCCTACGGACCCCCGCCCGACGGCACGCCGATCCTGTTCTCCTGCGGTCGCTGCGGTGCCCATTTCACGTGGATCGGCGGCGTTCCCGTGCGGGCGTCCTCGTCGTAAACCTTCCCTAGCAGATCTCTCTCTTGTCAGATCTGCCTTCTGTCGCAGTAGAGTCCTCCCGATGCCCGCCTGCTCACCGAACCGCCCGCCACGCGAAGTCATCGATCGCCTGATCGACGAAGTCGCGTGGGCAAAAACTTGTATGCTCATCGCCGCTGCGACCAAACCAAGCAGCCCCGAACGCGAGCACGAGATGGAGAAGCTCCGCGCTGCCATCGTCGAGCCACGCCGCGTCATCGACGAAGCCTTCGGCAAAGGACAGTCCCTGCCGCGTGAAGTCCTCATCGCGCTGCGCACGTGCGAGCTGGCGATTCCCAAGCTCGACGCCGGCGCGGTCCTCCGCCAGCAGGCCGAGACGCCTGGAGGAGCGCCGTGAACGCGTTCCAGGAGAAACCCGCTCCACCGACCTCGTGTCCCGACACCTTCCACCTGTGCCTGCGATCGGCGGAGCATGCCGGATTCAGCGTCCTCGATCGCGCCACCGGCAAAGAGACTGCGGCGGTCGATGAGTCCCAAGCTCGCCAGATCGCCGAGCGAGACTACCCAGGTTGTGAGTTCGCTCTATCCACGATCACGAACGCGCGCGGAAATGCCGCGCCGTCCGGTGTACCGGACGCCGTGGTCGTTGCGGTCCTCCGTCGACTCGACGACGCGCGCTGCGAGGTCGTCGCCTACGTGGTGGCGAGTGTGATGGGCGAGGCGTGCATCCCGTTCTCGGCGAACATCTGGACGGGCGTCAAGGATCACCTCCCACACGATCACCGCCGCCCGAGGAAACGTTCATGAACGCGCAGCCCGGATCGCGAGATCTCTACGAGGTACTCGGCGTCCCGCGCGGCGCGACGCCGGCCGACCTGAAGAAGGCATACCGCCAGATGGCGCAGCAGTACCATCCCGACAAGTGCCCCAACGACAAGAGCGCAGAGGAGAAGTTCAAGGAGGCCGCGAATGCGTACCAGATCCTCTCCGACGACCAGCAGCGCGCGACCTACGACCGCTTCGGCTTCGACGGCCTGCGGCGCGGCGGAGGTGACCCTGGAGCTGGCCCAGGGTTTGGCGGCTTCAACAACGTCGAGGACATCTTCTCCGCGTTCGGCGACTTGTTCAGCGACTTCTTCACCGGACGGGGACGGGGACGCCAGCCGGGACGCGGCGCGGATCTGCGCACCGAGCTATCGATCGCTTTTCACGAAGCCATCTGGGGCGTGCGTAGAGACATCGAGATCACGCGAGCGGTCGGCTGCTCGACGTGTCGCTCGACAGGTGCCGCCCCAGGTGTCAAAGCGGAGGTGTGTCTCGGGTGCCAGGGTAAGGGGCAGGTCGTCCACGCCCAAGGCTTCTTCATGGTGCAGACGACGTGCTCGCGGTGCCAGGGTGCCGGCAAGACGATCAAAGAGCCCTGCCGCGACTGCCGTGGGCGCGGCGTCCGATCAGAGACGTCCGGGTTGACCGTGGCCGTACCGGCCGGCGTCGACGACGGTCAGTCGCTGCGCATCGCCGGGAAAGGCGAGAGCTTCCCTGGGGCTGGTGGCACCTCCGGCGATCTCTACGTCGTGCTGAGGATCGGTACCGACGATCGGTTCGAGCGCGACGGCGACGACGTCGTCAGCGAAGTCCCGATCAGCTTCTTCCAGGCTGCGCTCGGCGGTGAAGTCGAAGTCGACACGCTCGACGAAGGCTGCGAGGGAACCGTGATCTTGGAGCTCAGGCCCGGAACCCAGCCCGGCGACGAGATCGTGCGCCGCGGGCAGGGCGTCCCACACGTCGGAGACCACGGGCGCGGCGATCACTACGTCCGCTTCGTCGTCGAGATTCCCAAGAAACTGACAGCCAAGCAGGAGAAGCTCCTGCGCGAAGTGGCCGAAGACTTCCGCGTCGAGCGGCGACCCAAGAAGAAAGGGAAGCGGTGACAGAAACCCGCGCCACGCTGCCGCAGTGCCGGCACGCGAAGCCATGGAAGACGTGCGCCACCTGCGCGCGTCAGGCGTGGTGCGAGGACTGTGGTGCGCACATCGAGCTGGAAGCGCCGCCGCACTCGCGGGAGACCGTCACGTGCGCGGAGTGCGTCGATCGGATGATCCGCAGACCGCCGACGCGGTTACATGCGTTCGGCTGCGACTGCGACGCATGCGAGCACTTTCGCGCGGAGTACGGATCGTGAGCGTGGAAAAGAGCGTCCGCATCGTACGAGGGCTGCGCCTCGTGTCCACGCTCCCCGGCTTCTGGAGGCCTGAGTCCGATCCTGGCGCACTGTTTCAGCACATGGGCACGACGCGACTGGGCACAACAGGCGTGCGCTATACCGTAGAACGCTGGCTCACGCCGACAGGTGAAGGGGCGATGAGCCTCGACGGAGCCGTGAAGCGCTATCTCGCGAGGAAATCTTCCTCGTGAGCGCGAAGAAGAAACAGCTCGGAGGACTTGGGGCTATGCTGCTCGTGATTTGGGCGTTGCCGGGAATCGGCCTATCGACGCTAGCGCTGATCTGGCTCGCACGAAAACCCAAACCAGACGCCGCACCTGTGAACGAACGCGGTCGGTACGGATGAGAATACTCCGGCGCCTCTTCTGCGCAGTGACGTGGCATTCATGGGTGCCGATGTTGGTCGAAGCGCGCGCTCTCTGCGAATGCTCGTTCTGCGGGACCCGGCGATGGATCTCGCTCTCCTGCTTCGATAAGCGATGAATCAACGACGACTCAAGATGCGCGAGCGCACGCGCGCGGTAACATGCCCGACGTGCGACGCACTACCAGGCGCGAGCTGCTCTATGAACACGCGGGACGAACCCGACGTGCATCCTCGTCGCATCGCGCTTGCAGATCGCACGGTGTTCGCGCGATCAATACTTGCACTCACAATCGGAGATCCGTAGCGTGAGCGTCGTGGTGGTGACAACGATCTCGTGTGACGCCTCGATCCTGCGCTGCTCGAGCTGCCAGGTAGAAGTCGCGACGGCAGTCGCCGTATCCGACGTCGATTGCCGGCTATGCGGTGGCGTGATGCAGTTCGATCGTCGCTGCGAGACAGGTTTCTCGCTGCACAAGGACTCCATCTTGATCCGCTGCATCGCGGAGAACAAAGACGGCTGGCGCTGCGAGGACAAGGGCGGACGCGACTTCTGCCGCGAGCACACGCATCTCGCGAATCCTGCTCGTGTGTCGCAACCGACGCCACGCGCGATCGGCGACGCGTGAAGGCCACTGGATTGAATGAGAGGTCACGCCGTGTTCAGCGCGCCAAGAAGGCGGCTCGTGCGTACATCCAATCGATGGTGAAGCCCTCGAAGGCCACGCGGAAGGCTGCGCAGAAGCGCTACCTCGCATCGCCGAAGGGGAAGGCCACGCAGAAGCGCTACCTCGCATCGCTGAAGGCGAAGGCCGCAATGAAGAAGAAGGCGTAGCCCTTGTTAAGCAAGAAGGAACTCGAAGCACAGGCGATGGTCGCGCTCGACGCCTTCGAAGAAGAGGATCCGCGTGCCGCCGTACTCCTCGTGCCCATCCACACAAACGTGATCGCGCACGGCGAGCGAGAGGGGCGCAAGGACTACGAGGGCCGTGCCAAGGACGTAGCAGCAGGTCTGGGGGATCCTGAATGGGTGTGGCCGTACCTCAACGCCGCCGACGCTCACCTCGACGCGATCGGAATCCACTGGATTGCGCGAGCGATTGGAATTCCAGTGCGCCTATGGGAACACGTCTCGGAAGCGTGGCTCGAAGCGTTCAAGCGCGGCTACATCGCGGCGGGCGAAGCTGGAGCTGCCGCTACGCGCAAGAAGGCAGCGCAGCTCGATCGCGAGATCGCCGAGGCGCTCAGTGCGCGCCCTGGACGGAGCCGCGGAAGATGAGCGGTCCGCCAGTCTTCCGCGCGCGTTTCGTTACGTGAATGGGGTTGCCTCGCATTCGAGATGCTTGCCTCCGAATCAGCTCGTCGCGGAACGGTCTGGAGTCAAAGCCTAGCTAGCCTAGCTGACTCGCATGAGATCTCCTTGTGGTCTATGTGCCGATCGCAAACAAGTATGCCCGCCCCGGACCGCCGTCGCCGCCGTCGGTCGTATTGACCGCGCCGCCACGCGCTCCACCGGCGCCGCCTACCACGCTCACCGTCGGGAAGGCGCCGCTCGTGACCACCGTGGCGATGCCGCCGCCGCCACCACCGCCACCACCGCCTTTGGTTCCACCGGAGGCACCGCCGTTGCCGCCCCTGGCCTCGATCGAGCCCACACCCGTGATCGTGCGCGCGCACACGACGCCGTTCGCGCCACTCGCACCACCGCCACCGCCACCACCACCAACGGCGTCACCCGCTGCCCCATGACCGCCGCCGCCACTGGAGCTGGTGCCGAGTTGGGCGTTGACGACGTTTCGGCCGGCAACGGCCTGCGCGATCACGAAGCCGTGATGCGCGTTGAGAAACTGATTCGTCGTCGGCAGGGCGGTGACGGTCCCGCCGCCTGTACCGGCGTTATTGGCGCCACCGCCGCCGCCTTGCAGGCTTCCGCCATCCGAGCCCGCGGCTCCAATACCGATCGCGCCCCCGATATGCGTCGAGGTCGGTGGCTGTCCGGCGCTGCCGCTACCACCGCTACCGGCGTCTGCGGCGCCGCCGGTAAACGTCACGCCATTAGTCACGCCACTATTGAGGGGCTTGGTCGCTGGGTCCCATGGACGCACCCCACCGGTACCGCCGGCCGTGACGCCGCCATCCGAACCAGCACCGCCGTTGCTCGTGATCTTGCCGTTGAGTACGAGCGCGCCAAGTACGAACAGCCGGTAGCCACCAGTGACGACCTCGACGCCTGCATCGACTGTCATCGACGACGCAAACGTATCGCGCGTGAGTGTGTAGATGCCCGCCGCCGGAACGATCGACAGGCCGAAGAAACCAGAGCCGGTGACAGTCGACACGCCGTCGAACACGAGCGCGCCGTCGATCCCTGTGCCATACCAGCGCGAGCCGATGCCGGTGACGTCGATCGTCAGCTGATAGACCGCGGAGTCCTCGGTCTGCGCGAACAGCTGCGAGATGCCGCCCACGTCTTTGGAATAGACCTGTACGAGATCGGCGACCGCGCCTGGATCGAGCGTGCGTTCAAGGAGCTTCAAGACGTGCGCACCCGCGCGGCGAATCAAGTTGGTCATAGGCCCACCAAGCGATACGTGACTACCTGCCCGTTACCGCCAGTGCCCCCTGGCTGGGCTCCAACCGTGGCACCTGCTGCCCCAGCTGCGCCGCCGGATGCACTCGTCGTCGGCAACGTGCTGGACGTGGTGATAAGCATCAGCAAAGCACCTCCACCACCACCGCCACCACCGCCGCCCAGGTTGCCATTGCCGCCGTTGCCGCCGTTGGCAGTGATCGATCCTGCGCCCGTGATCGTGCGCGCGCTCACGACAATCGAGCCCGCACTGCCACCACCACCGCCACCACCGCCGCTGATCGATCCACCGCGTCCACCACCGCCGCTGGAGGGCGTCATGTCGACATCGGCGTTATTGATCGTACGCGCGCAAATTGCTTGCAAGAGATCTTGCGTGTGGTGCGAGTTGACGAGCTGATTGCCGACCACCAGCGCGGCGACGGTCGCGCCCGCCGTGCCGATGTCATTTGCGCCACCGCCACCGCCAGCAAACAGTCCGCCGTTCGCACCCGCTGCGGTAGCGCCCGCCTGGGCACCATACCATGCAGCAGTGCCGCCGACTCCAGCGACACCGGCAGCGGTGACAGCACCACCCGCGCCGCCCGCGAGTCCGCGCCAGAGTAGTGCGCCGAGTCCCGCGGCGCCCGCGGCGCCCGCGGCGTTGCCCGCGCTGTTGCCGCCGTTGCCGCCATTGTTGTGAATGAGGCCGCCGAGCGCGAGCGCGTTGGAAACGAAGATCCGATAGCCGTTGTTCTTGATCGTCGCGCCCACGGCCAACGTCAAATTGTTCGCGAAGATGTCGCGCGTCAGCGTGTACACCGTCGCGACTGGAGCCAACGAAAGCCCTGCGAAGCCGGTGACCGTCGCAGCGCCATCGAAGTTCAGATTGCCGTCGATCCCAGAGCCGAACCACTCCGAGCCTGAAGTCGCCGCAGCAGTCAGTTGATAGATCGTCCCGTCGCTTGCGCGTGCGAACAGCTGCGCGATTCCGTTTACGTCCATCGGATACATCTGCACCTCGTTGGCGGCCGCTGCTGGATCGAGCGCCAGACGCAGCAAGCGCAAGAGGTCGGCGCCTGCGCGCCTGAACAAGCTGCTCATGATCCGGTCACCGTGAAGAGGTACGTGATCCCGGTGCCGCCCGAGCCACCGGCCGTACTGGCGCCGCCACCACCGGCCGCCCCGCCCACGCCACCAACCACGCTCACTGTCGGGAATGCACCGCTCGTAACGACCGACGCGATGCCACCGGCACCGCCACCACCACCGCCGCCGTCGGTGTTGCCGTTGCCACCGTTGCCACCCTGGGACTCGATCGTTCCAGCTCCGATGATAAATCGCGCGCACACCACGACACCGCCACCGCTCGCGCCACTGCCACCGCCACCGCCAGCGCCCGCGCCCGAGGCCCCGCGCCCGCCGCCACCGCTCGAGCCGGTCGACATCTGAACGCCATTGATGGTGCGGCCATTGACGGCCTGGTAGAGCACGAAGTGCTGCGTGCCATTGAGGGCCGAGATGCCGGTGATCCCGGGCGCAATCGCCCCGATGGTCCCCGCGTCGTTCGCGCCACCGCCACCGCCAGCGCACACGCCACCGTTGCCGCCGGCCGCCGTGTTCGCGGTCTGACTCCCAAGATGTCCTGGCGTCCCAACGGTACCGTTGACGCCCGCGCCCGTCGGAGCCCCACCAAGGGAGCCAGCAGCTCCTCCGTACAGAACCGCCGATACCGACGCGACCGCGCCTGCGGCACCCGCGGCGACCGCCGTGGCATTGCCTCCGGCGCCACCGTTTTGCGAGATCGCACCGTCGAGTGTCAGCGTATTGAGCACGAACACGCGATAACCGGCGGTCACCACACGCACGCCCGCGTCGACTGTCATATCCGTCGCGAAAATATCGCGTGTGAGCGTGTAGACGCTGGCCACCGGAACGAGTGACAACGCGGCGAAGCCCGTGCCAGTAACCGTCGCGGCGCCATCGAACACGAGCGGTCCGTCGATGCCCGTGCCGTACCAGGCCAACCCGCCCCCACTTGGGATCGGCGGGACGAGCAGGTAGATCGTTCCGTCGCTTGTTCGCGCATACGATCGAGTGACCCCAGCGTCATCCTGTCCGTAGATCTGGACCTGGTTCGCAACCGCTGCGGGAGCCGCGACGCTCGCCAGGACGCGCAAGATCTCAGCGGCGGCTCGACGGACGAGGCTCACAAGCAGTCTCCTGTCGAGTGCCCGAGCTTGAGCAACCTCAGACGCGCGGCGCCTGCGTTGCGAATGCGCGACATCAGGCCGACTCTTCGATCTCGAGCCACGATTCGAGATCGGTCGTGGTCGGTGTGAAGTCGCCCGTTGTGGTGACCAGGACGCCCACCAGATCGCCCGCGACGAACGTGTCGATCCCGGCTGCTTGCGTGGTTCTGCCGTCCGTGCCCGCCGCGAGGGCAACAGCGAGCGTCCCGGCGACCCCGTTGATCGAAACCGTGATCGTCAACGTTCCAGCCGTCACCGCTTCGGTCAGCCGCGCGTTGAGCCCGACGATCGAGCCCGCGCGCATCATCGGGATGTCGTCGAAGTTGGTCGAGACTTGCGCGAACAGGGGAACGTTCGTTTGTGTCGCAGCGACGTTCTGCTGCGCCCACTGTTCCGGCGGCGCGAAGCGTGGAGTCGCATCACCCGTCGGTCCTGTCGCGCCCGTCGATCCGATCGTGCCTGTCGGACCAGTCGCGCCCGTCGGACCAGTCGCTCCGATCGCGCCCGTCGGCCCTGTCGGCCCTAGCGCTCCGGTCGAGCCTGTCGAGCCCGTCGGTCCGGTGGCGCCGATCGCGCCCGTCGGTCCCGTCGGCCCCGTCGTTCCAACCGCTCCAGTCGGTCCCGTCGGTCCCGTCGGTCCCGTCGGTCCGGTGGCGCCTGTCGGTCCAGTGGCCCCGGTGTTCGCAGCGAGTCCCATCGGCCCCGTCGAGCCTGTGGGACCTGTCGGACCTGTGGGTCCAGTCGGTCCTGTGGTGCCGGTGCCGCCTCCAGCGGGCCCTGTCGGCCCGGTGAATCCGTCGTGTCCTCGACGGCCCCGCTTGCCGCGTTCGCCACGTTCACACTCATCGTCGTCGTCGCAGCCGGGCTGCGTGATCTGGATTTCGGCCACAGCCCACCGTATCTGACGCGCGTACCCCTTTCCAGAAATTGACCACTGCCCTCAGCTCGATTTTTGAACAGTTACTGAGCTGTTTGGATGATTTGCACCTAAGAGGCGACGGCTCGCGTCGCGTGATAGGTCTGTTCATGGAGAAACGGCTCACGTGCCCACGGTGCGACGCCGACCACGAGTACGACGTGCCCGCCCGTGAGGTGACTGCTTCTCTTCGCGGCGTGCGATGTAGGGCGTGCGGGCATCGCTTCGGGTATGGCTTCGCACCCGAATACGTGACCGAGCGCGAACCCGAACTAGAGAATCGAAGCGAGATCGACGGCTCCTACGACAGCGCGGTCGAGACTCCCGCTGCACGAGAGCGACTCACGCGTCACGTGACGCGGTACACCGCGTATCACGACCGTGATCGCGACATCCTGCTCCTACATCTGCTCGACATGGCAGATCGCCTCGACGACGAGCTGACGACGATCAAGCGCACGCTTGACGTGCTGACGAAACGCGGGCGCTAGGCTCGTCGGAGCCTAAGGCGCTCCGTCACACCGAAGACATTCGCGGGCGCTTCGATACGCCTCATGTGGAACGTGATCGAGGGCGTCATCATCGACGTAACGGCGACCCAGTTCAATGACTCGATGGTGAACCGGCTGTGTTTGGCGTGCTCGTCACGAGACAGCCGCGCCTCGCGAACAGCCCTATCGAGGCGTGCGCTCACCAGCACACCTCCCAACCGCCTGGCGCCCAGCCCTGGCGCACGATCGCGGCGACGCACTGATCCTTCGCGTCTCGCAGCGACGAGCACTCGCTGTTCTCGCCGCCGGTGCCGCGGTCGTCCCACGTGTGCCACGTGAATCGATGCTCGTCGTTCTGCCAGATCGTGGCTCGCGCGCACCCGCGGCCGTCAAGGAGATCCCATTTGCCGTCACGCGCTACGAGCCGCGGCAAGATGGAGCGATCGGCCCAGCGCCACGGTTTGATCACGCGCTGCCTCGCTTTATGCAACAGCAGTCACGGCAACTCCTCAAATACTTGTAGCCGCCGACCGCGATCATCTGCACGACGACGAACGCGGCGATGATGACCAAGACGTGTCCGTCGTTCATAACCTTAGCGTCGCCCTCACGGGTAGTGGTTGCGGTGCCGCTCGATGAAGGCGTCTGCCGTGTCGGGACCCGTCAGCAAAACGTACGGGACGACTGTCGTCATCTTTTCTGAACATGAGCCCATGCACCGTCACATAGGTATCTCGGGTGAACACCGCGAACTCATGATCTGTGCACCGCACCCAAGCGCTGGGAGGCCGCCGCACCGGCCGAAGATAGACTACCTCACATCCCGTCACGACTGCCTCCGAACAAGTCGAGCTGCCTCGTCGGCGCAGGATCGCACGCGTCTAAATCGAGGAGCGCATCGCCGCGGATGTGGACGACTGTTAGACCCGCACGTCGGAGTGCAGGCGCGACGAGGAGACGCCGGTGGCAGCGCGCCGGATCCTCCTCGGCGCAAAGAATCGCAGTTCGGCGAACGCGCGCGAGCTCAACGAGCTGCCCGATCCCAACCTCGAAATCGGGAGCCGCCGCACGGCGCTCGTAGTCGACGCGGCCGTCCTGCCGATAGAACTCGGCTCCTTCGGGACGACCGCCGAGCTGCCGGCCCAAGAAGACGTAGTCGACGGCGTGCCCCGCCATCGTCTGCGCCAGAGCGGCCCTGTCGAAGTGCGACACCCACTTCGAGCTGGGATGCGATCGCACGTCGACGAGGCGCTCGATCGCGTGCGCACGCAAGAGCGACACGAAATGCTCGATCGCGTGTCTTGAGTGACCGATGGTGAAGAGGGTGGAAATCTCCAGCCGCAAGAGCCAGGCGACGCACTCTTTGCAACAACGACCTGCGGTGTCTGGATGCTGCGCGCAGAACACGAACTTTCGCGTATCCCACTGCGGCGCGCTGACGCGCGCCTTGTCGCGATCGGCAGCGAGATCGCAACACGATCGCGGATCACCCTCCAGCGATCCTTCGCAGTGGATCACGTCCGGCAGCTTTTGCGGCTTCGGATCATTCACATTCACAGTTGTCCTTCCCCGTAGCTCTGCGCCTTTACGAACTGACGCCGACATTTTCCGCGCAGGCAGGTCTTGATCATGGGAGCTTTGCCGACCCGGATCGATCCCTGCCGAGAACAGAGAGCCTGCACCCAACGTCGACGCAGAGACGCTGACGCGTAGCAGTAGACACAGGTCATCCTGTGCTCCTGTCACGTCGTGATCGTACGGCATCCTCGATGATCGTCCCGAGGTCGTCGCGCTCGGGCTTCCAGTTGAGCACTTGCCGGGCGAGCGCGTTGCTCGCGACCAACTCGGCCGGATCGCCCGCGCGCCGCGGACCGACCGCGTGCGGTACCTCGCAGCCGAGCACGCGTGCCGTGGTCGCGAGCACGTCGCGCACGGTGTAACCCTGTCCGCTGCCGAGGTTGACCGCACCGATCTCCTTGCCGTTGTCGAGAGCGTCGAGCGCGGAGAGGTGCGCTCTGGCGAGGTCACACACGTGGACGTAGTCCCGCACGCACGTGCCGTCCTTGGTCGGATAGTCGCCGCCGAACACCGTGAGGGGCGGGCGCCGGCCGAGCCCCGCGTCGATCGCGAGCGGGATGAGGTGCGTCTCAGGATCATGAGACTCGCGCAGCGTGCCGTCTGGATGCGCGCCGGCCGCGTTGAAGTAACGCAGCACGCCCCATCGGATGCCGTACGCGGGCCCGTACGAGGCGATCGCGTGCTCGATCGCGAGCTTCGTGGCGCCGTACGGATTCACCGGAGCGTATCTCGCGCTCTCGGCGATCGGAGTCGTCTTGGGCTCCCCGTAAACGGCCGCCGTGGACGAGAACAAGAACACGCGGGGTCCGACCTCGCGAACAATGTCGAGCAGCGCCAGCGAACGTGCGACGTTGTGCTCGAAGTAGAGCGCGGGATTCACGACCGACTCGCCGACGCAGATCTTGCCGGCGAAGTGCACGATCGCCGTGACGCGGCGCTCCTCGATCAGCTTACGCACGAGCACGCGATCCGCGACGTCACCGCGAACGCGCGTGATCCGAGACGGCGCGAGCGCCGAGGGTAGCTCTGGCCAGTCGGGTGCCCCGGACAAATCGTCGAGGACGATGACCTGACTGCCAGCTTCCCCGGCGAGTCGGGCGAAGTGCGATCCGACGAAGCCGGCGCCACCGGTCACGAGGATCGTGTCGCGCGCGCTCACGGGCGCCCTCCGCGGCGCGCCCGCCGCCGTCGCCGTCGCTCTACCGCCCGACGCGCCTCGGGCGGCAGCGCCTGCAAGCGCTGCTGCTCGCGCGCCTGCTCGCGCGCCTGCTCGTCTGCCCGCTCACGCAGACGCTGGTTCATCTCCTCCGCGAAGCGCGCCCGCGCCGCTTCCCAGATCTCGCGCTGCTGGTCGAGCTCGGGGCTGTCTTGGACCGAAAATCCGAGAGCCTTGAGCTGCGTCACGAGCCCACGCAGGTGATCCCGCCGTTTCGAATCGACGACGAGCGCGCTCAGCACGGCGACGTCGCCGTCTTCTTGCAGGAGAAAATCCACCGCGACCTTCTCCTCGTCAGAGAGGCGCGCGAATAGCTCGCGCGGTGACGGCGAGACGATCGTCGGCATCAAGCGCACACTACTTCTTGCCCCGAGGCTTCGGCACCTTGCCCACAGAGCGGCGCGACTGCGAGCCGATCGCGAGCACCTGCTTGCGGCTCGTGACCCGAGTATCCGATCGCCCCGCACTGCGGTTCATCGCCTTAGTGACCTTCGTAGACAACTTCTTGCTGATTTTCTTCGTCGCCATATGTCCTCCTAGGGCCAAACGTACACCGGGTAGCGGGGAGCGATCACCGCGCCTCCAGCGCTGCGAGCAGCGCACTCTCCAGCGCGCGCATCTCGACCGGATCGCGACCTGCCTCGTCGATCGCGAGCTGGATCGTGAACGCCACAGCGGCGATGACGAGATCCCGCGTCGGAGGGCTAGTGATATCGGTCGTCGTGACGTGCGGGCAGCGACATGCTGCGAGTGCCAGCTGACCGAGCGTGCACGAGAGGTCGTGGGTCATGAGGAGCGCCTTCACGCGGCGCTCCTCTTGGTGCGCGGCTTCCTGGCGAGGCGCACGTTGGCGAGCATCTTCTTGCTCTCAAGTAGCCGCGCGAGCGACGCCACATAGAGTGCACCTGCCTCATCGCCCACGCTCGTGAGAAGTTGCGAGAGCACGTCGAGCTGGACCATCGACTGCTTGTAGAGATCCGCGTCGTCCCTTCGGGCCTGCGCGAGCAACCGATCGAGGTTGCCTGCCCGCTTCGAGGCCCAGTCGGCTAGATCACCCGGTTTCGAGAGCTTGGTCACGACGCGCTCCTCTCCCCCGACGACTGCCTCGAAGATGGCTCCCCCGACGACTGCCTCGAAGACGGCTTCTCACCGCGGCCGACGCCGCGCGCGTCCTGACAGTTGAAACAGAACCGCATGTGACGGTGCTGCCCCTTCCAGCGATAGGCGATGATCGACGAGCACGCGCGGCAGACGTCGTCGCCGCACGCCCAGCAGGTGACAACCGGGCCCCGGGCGAAGTTGCGACCGGACGCCTCGCAATCGATCGAGTCCACGACAGAGCAGTTACGGCTCACGATGCCTCCTCCTTCTTCTGGGCACGTGCGTACACGATCGTCCCGATCACCTCGACCTCGTCGAAGGAAAGCTCGCGGTTGATGAGGTACACGGGATCCGCGTAGTCGCCCTTGTACGCGGTGATCGGCACGATCGTGCACGCACGTGCCCGGATGAAGGAGTCGACCTCCGCCTGGGTGAAGCTGTCGCGCTGATCCTTGATCTTCTCGGCAAGCTCCGTGCGGAGCGTCTCGTAGACGGCGTCGTCCACGACGTAGACGCCGCGCGCGTCCTTCGGAGACACCTTGACGAGCAGCTCGTCGAACAGCCTAGGCGTGTACCCCGGGATGCGCCAAGCCGCGGTACCGATCACACCGCACCAGATGAATCCGTCGAAGGCCACTTCGGGAAGATCCGCACCGCTCTTGATGCTCAGATGTGCGAGGCGTGGATTGCCGATGAGCCCATAGCGTTCCGCCAGCGGCAAGTCGTCGAGACAGCGCTTGCCGATCTCGATACGACGCGCATCGCGCGGCTCGCCGTACGCGAAGAAGGGTCCGTGGTCATCAGGGAACGGAATCGGCAGGGGCTCCACGCAGACGTCATCGACCGTCTCCGCGATCGGACTCGCCTCGATGTCCGGCAGGCCGACGTCCTGGAGGTAGGCACGGAACTCCTCCATGACCTCAGACGTGCGGAACGACTGCGGCTCTTCGCCCTCGGGACCGTACTCACGGTGGTCTTCGTTCCAGCCAAGCATCCCCGCGCGTACGCCCGGCCAGCGATCCCTTCCAGAATACCTGACGCACAACCGCGGCTTCTTGTCGAGGCGTGCATTGGGGCGTGACCACCACGCCCTACGATCATGCTCCCAGTCGGAGCCGACGTAGACGTCGTACGTGGGGCCCGACTCGTCCGGGTACACGTGCAGCGAGCGCTTGGCGAGCTGCACGAAGTCGACCGCTGCGACGTCGTTAAACTTCTCGCCGGGCAGAAGACCCTGCGGACGACCGAAGCGGATCACGACGTCGTGGTGACCGATGTCGATCGCGAGCTGACTGCTTTTGATCTCGCTAACGTAGCGGAGCTTCTGCGCGCCGCTGCCGTAGTCGCGGAAGGCGACGGTGAAGCCGGGCACCTGGAAGTTCCGAGCGTGAAGAGCGCGCACGATCTGCTCGCACACCTCATCGAAGGGAAACTGCCGGCTCTTGGGATAAAGAAACTGCATTCGATAAAATCTCCTGGTTGTTGTCAGCTCGCGGTTTCTTCGGAGAGCAGCTCGTCACACATCGAGCGAAGAGCCACGACCTGGTCGCGAGAAAGGCCGAGCGAGACAATGAAGCCTCCCGGAACCTGGATGGCGCGAATCGATCCTGCTGAGAGGTTGAACGGCTTTCCCTGCCCGGCGGGCATACGTGCGAGGGTGAACGTCCCCTTGCCGCGGCTGATCGAAGCGCGGATCTCGTTGAGAGCTTCCTGCATGTCTCGCATGTCGCCATCCGTGGTCTTGGTCATCGTGAATTCACTAACGTGAGTGCGATCCAAAGGATCACGCAAGTTGTCAGCACGATGCCGAAGGCAACGCGATTAGCGCGAGCCAGGCGCGCGTAATCGCCGTCGGTCATCGAGCCTGGTTTGCCGAACAAGCGATGCAGTAGCGATCGACCTCCGGCTGCTTCATCGCAGTCGGCTTCAGCATCGGGCTCTCCCGGATGGTCACGCCATGCAGGGCACGCGTGCCGCTTGCAGTCTGGACACCAATCGTTCACGGCAACACCTTTCCCTCGCGCTGAGCGACGATCCGATCCACGAGTTCGTGAAGCTCTTGCAGCTTGCGGTGGATTCGACCACCGGGGCGCGTGTCGCGATCGAAATCTTCCGTGGCTTTGCGGTATCGCGTCATGCAGTCAAGGCAGTCGACCTTGTAGCAGCGACAGATCTTGTTCGCGTCGTCGGTCACGGGGCCTCCAGCAGCTCGACGTCGCGCGGACGTAGCCGTCGCAGCCAATCCAAGATCGATGCCCAGTCGCGCCGCGGCTCGATCGGACCCGCACCGAAGTCGACGCGCCACTGCCCGTCTTCGGAGCACGTGACCTCGTACGTGCGATCGACCCACGTCATGTCGGGGCCCGCCTGGATCTGGCAGGCGATCAGCGCGCGGGCTCGCGGCTCGCGAAACGCTGCGATATCCTCGTAGCTCACGATCGCCACCTCGCGATGGCCCGCGGCAACGCGATGGTGTTCGCCGCGATCCAGCGCGCGCGGCCCGCTTCTCGACAAGGGCCGCACATGATGGCCATCACGCGGCACCCCTCTGAGCACAATCGCTCGACGTCCTCGTGCCTCCGATCGCACGTCTGACAACGCACGCGCCGGAGGGGTCCTGTTCGGGGGAGCCGATCGTAGTCTCGGGACAGCCCGAGCGGAACGCCAGCGATCGTCTCTGCCGGAAGACTCATGCAGACTCCTTGGACGGCTTGGACGGCTCGAAGGGCTTGAACGCGTACAGCTCGACGCCCTTCGTATCGAGACCGTCGGGGTACTTCTTCATCGCTTCGAGCTGGTATTCGTTGGGCCTCCAGCCCCAGATCTTGACGAGCGTGAAGAGCAGCTCGGCCTCGTACGCGTGCCAGCGCGCGCGATTCGTCGGATCGCCGATCAGTCGATCGTTGTAGAAGTCGACGACCTGCGCGCCGACGAAGAGGATCGCGCCGAGCTGCATGAACGCGTCCTCCTTCGTCATCGCTGGCCACGTCCGCGGGATGAGCACCATGCCCTGCGAGACCCCGCGCACGCGCACGGCAGTGAACGTGAGCGACGGCACCTCGGGCCCGAGCGCGACTTGCACGCGCTTGTTGCCGACGAGATCCCAGACCATCTGCGCCAACGCTTGAACGCGCTCGTTGGGAATGAAGACGCGCAGTGTCGCGACGCCGGCCGCGAAGAGTTCCGCACACTCCTTTCCGCGTACGGCGACGGGATCCGAGTCGGGCAGCTCGTCGACGTGGACTTGGCCGGCTGTGAATCCCGCCACGATCTCTTCGCGAAGTGTCATCGCTCCCCCTTCATCCATGCCCAGAAGTTCTTCTTGCACGAGCTGCACAACCCATATCGACCGCCACCGTGCCCCTCGATCGCCATCCGCATCCAGTCGTCTGGCCAGCGGGGCTCCGTCGATTCCTCACGATCTGGCGCGACGATCTCGACACAGCCGCACTTGTCGCACTTGATCTCGAACTTCGGAGTAACCTTCACGCCTTGCTCCTCTTGTGGCGATCCACGACTTCGCTCTCGACCCGTCGCAGCTCGCGCCGAAGGAACGTCTCGAAGCTCTCCGGGACGTGCTCGCCCGCCGCGACGCGGCGGCGATCCGCGTGAACGCCGCGGGCGAGGTGCCGCCCGCGCCGCGTGCCGCTCCAGCAGCGGACGGCGGCCTCGGCGCCGCAGCTCGGACACGCGACCGAGAGTGCGTCGATCTTCGTCACGGTTTCTTCTTCCCTGCCTTGGCCGCTTCCTCGGCGACCTGTTGCCGCCTGCGGCCGAGCCATGCGTCCAGGTTCTGGGGAACACGTTCACCCCGCGCCACGCGGACACGATCGGGATGATGCGACCCCTGAGAAATCTTGCGGCCGACCCGCGTACTGCTCCAGCAGAGGTCGCCGATCTCGGCCCCGCACGTAGGACATTCCACCGAGAGCGTGTTGGTCTGGACCATCACGGTCACCAGGTAGAGGGCCTCCAGTCCAGCCGGGCCGAACTCGCCCACGACCTTGATCGAATCGTTCACGCCGTCCAGGTAGGATCGCAAGCGCTCCTTGGCGACGTCCTCTCCGTGCTGGGCGCGCTGCCGCAGTGCCCAGTCTTCGAGGTAGGCGTAGAACTTCTCGGCCGGTGTCGTGCCCTTCACTCGTCGGGCTCCGCGAGCCAGCGCAGGTACGATCGATAGATCGCGCGACCGTCCGGGCACATGGCGGCGAGTGTCTCGTCGGGAACGGTGTGTCGCTTTCCGTGCTGTTGCTGCCGCACCTCCTCCGGGTTGATGTCCTTGCACTGAGCGCAGCCATTGAAGTGCCGGCTCACGTCATCGTGGATCCACGAACCCTTCGTCACGATGTCCTCCCAGATCGGCAGTGCGGGCAGTCCGTCCGATTGCACGGGCGCGCCTGCTTGCTCGGCGCGCGACCGTCGATGGGCCACGTACAGATGGTCGGGCTATCTTCCGCGAACCGTTCGCGCGCCAAAATGGTCGGCGGAATGTCCTTACCGCAGCGCTCGCAGAACGGCAGGTGTGTTTGCCGCCAACGCACCGGGCCCAAGTGATTGCCGTGCTCGCACTGCGGTTCTTTCCTTCTTGCCGCGCGCTGCTCCGAGACCTCGCGCGTGTACAAGTGCCCCTTGCCGCTGCCCACTACATCAGGGAAATCGAGCGGGCCGTACTTGGCCACGGCAAAGGCGAACTCCGGGTGATCGCGCAAACAGTCGGGTCCGATCGGCAGAAGCGTCGGTAGCCGCGACCCGTTGGGCATCGTCTGGAAGTCTCGCCACTCGTCTGTCTTGAGATCCTCGTCCGCGGACACGAGCCACCACTCGCCGTCGTTCGTGCGCGCCGTGTATAGGCGCGTCGCGTCAGGGCGCACAGGGCGCGCGCAGTACGCGCATAGCGCGTCGCTGTACACGCCCATCCCGGCATCCGTCCCGGCAAACCGCTTGTACCAGCGATCTGACTGCACGAACACGAGCCGTTGACTCACGGCAGGGCCTCTAACGCCAGCTGCAAGCGGTCACGGATCTTTAGCTCCTCGTCATCGGCGTCGGCCCATGCATCGATCATCCCGCAGAGGCTACGAACCCCGGACTCATAGAGCTCGACGAGGACCTGCCTGCGATCGTTACCGTCGGTCCGCCATTTCGCGTCCATCTCGTCGGTCCACGTCGCGACCAGCATGATCTCGATCGTGACCCGCGCCTCGCCGTCGACGATCGTCGCGCCGATCGTCGGCCTCGACCAGGCCACGGTGGTGTGGTCGAACAAGTACACGAGATCGATCCCGATCGCGTAGAAGGTCGGGAGGACGATTGTCACCGAGTTCCGATCGATCCGGATCTCGGACGCCTGGTACACCTCCCACGCGCCGCTGTCGCGGACCTCGAAACCAGGCTGCCCACGCTGCTCGGGGTGCTCGCGCAGGACCTGCGCCAGCTCGGCCTCCTCGCGCGCGCGATACGCCGCGTTGTGCGCCTCGAACCGGGCGCGGATCTCGGAGCGAAAGCTCTCGGCGACGACCTCGTCGGACCACTGCGGTAGCGGGGTTTCGGTCACGGCTGATCCTCTTTCTTCGCGCGCCTAAGCACGCGGTTCGTGAGAGCGTGGCCGCCGTTGATGACCGTCACGAGAGCAGCACCCTCCCACAAGCCGCGATCGTGGTCCGCGTAGCTCGCGAGCAGCGCCTCCAGTCCCCAGTAGGTGGCGACGACGATCAGCATGATCGCGGCACCGAGGGCGAGCGGCAGGACGATAACTCGAAGCGCTGCGCGAATCACGGCGTCTCCTCCGTCAACACGTTCGACACCTCGGGCGCGTGCTCAGCCGGGCTCTTTTCACCGTCGCGCGTCATGGCACGAACCCCGTCATGTCGTGAACGACGAGATGATACGTCTTGCCATCACGCGCGTAGACGATCGTCGCGCCGACGACCTGAATGCTGCCCAAGAGGTCGAGTCCGGCTGATTGATGCTGTAGCAGTATGTCAGCCACGATCTTAGCCTCCTTGCGGGCGGAATAGACAGCGCGTGTTTCTTCGTCGGTCACGGTTTCTGGACCTCGCCGCGCCCTCGGCGCAGTCTGCTCACGAGGAGATCAACGGTCTGCGGATCAAAGGCGTGGACTGCAAGAACGCGCTCGCAATCGACGATCTCCCTGGTCATGCCGTAGGTCCCATGGGCGACTTCGATCGCGCGATCATGGCTCTCCGTCAAGATGAGGTGCGTGGTGATAGCGTCAGGAACCCCGTTCGGGTGCATGCGGACCTTGTAGACGTAGATGTCATTCATCACGGCCTGTCACCCTTCGCTGGTACAGGGCTCATGGCAGCCCCGCGGATCAACCGAATCACATTGAGCGCGTGACGGATCGGCCAGCCGCATTCATCACGCAGCATGCGGAGTGCAGCGACTTCCGAATCTGAGGAAACGAGCGCGACCTCCGCGAGTTCGTAATCGTCGGCGGTGATCACGACGATTCTCCATCAAGGATACGGAGCACAGCCTCCCAGGTCTCGCGCTCGACACGCACGCCATGTAGACGTTCGTGCACTACCGGCGAGACCCAGCCACGCTGCGCTTGACCCTTCCGTAGATCGGCGCCGTCCTCCTCATCACGTCGGCACGCCTCGATTCGCACCTGTGCGTACGTGCACAGCTCGGCGACACGCGCGATCAGCTTGGCATCGCCGTCGCTCATGGCAGCACCTCCGGCGCATGCTCCGCCAGGAACACCCGCCACGAGCCCGGCTTCTTCTCGCCGCCGCGCGTGCCCTTGACGCCGCGGCCCCACAGCCCCTCGATCTTGATCAGATTCGGTCGGGCCCGATCTTCCATCTCGACCGCGCGGCGTGCGAGGTCAGGATGTCGCTTGGCGAGCTGGATCAGCTCGGCAGGCTTGAGCGAAGGGCAGTACCAACAGCTCGACTTCGGCGGTACCGGCAGACCCGCCGCCGCGATCTCAGCCTCGCAGCGGCTACGATCCCAGCCCCATTCGCGCAGGGGGTAGATCCAGGTCCACGGCCCCTTACTCTGTACACCGCCGCGCCGCGAGTCGCACGGACCGGCGTCGTATCCGATGGCCCGCTGGATCTTGCCACCGGCCTTGATGTGAGTCGCGAAGTGCTTGCCGCACGCCGTGTCGAGCGGCTTACCCTTCCACTTGAGCGAGCATCCCTTGCGACCGCCGAACGCGAGCGACGGCAGTGTCTTGTTGACGAGGCAGTTCTCTTCGAGCGTGGTGTAGTGCCCGTTCCGTCCGCGCTGCAAGACGTACTGCACGTCGGTGATCGCGGGGAAGCCAACGCGGTCGAGCCACTCGTCGATGATCGGCCGATACGCGTACGTCTCCGGCCACTCGTTACCAACCTGCGCGTGGCCGATCCAGTCGGGCCGGATGCCCCGCTGCCACCAGCCGACGAGCACGGCGGTCGAGTCGACGCCCAGGCCATACGAAAGTGCGAGAGGATCGATCACGGCAGCACCTCCTCGCGGATCTTCCTGGCAAGCGCGACGGTCCGATCTGCTCTCGGGCCCGAGTGGTACCAATTTGCGGCGTCCATCAGCGCGTCGTAGATGTCGCGCCACTCTGCCGCGGAGAATTCGCTGAGGGAGCCATGTGGCAGCCTGTGAACCGTGGCGACCTTCGGTTTTTTCTTCACGAGAACCTCCCGAAGGACGCCGGTCCGAGCCGCTCGTCCTTGATCGAGCAGATGCGCACGAAGGCAAGGCGCTGGTCACCGTCGTAGTGCTCGACGAACAACTCGTCGGGCATCGTGTCGCCGGTGAGCCCGAGCACGATCGGCAGATCGCCGTTATCGGGGTCGCGCCCCTTCAACTCGTCGAGCGCCTTGATCAGTTCGTTGACGGTCATCGGGCCTCCCTTCACGCGTGCTCTCGGATCGCCGGACACCACATGCACTTGTGCCCGTAGATGGGCTCTTCATAGACCTCGAAGCTGTCCCGATCCACGGCCGAGCGCGTGCCGACGACGAGCGGGATCGCGAAACAGTGACGGCAGCGCTTGCCGTGACTACGGTGTCCGTTGTGGCCCACCGGATTGAGATCGGGGACGCCTTGCTTGGTCAAGCGATCACTCATGTGCGCTCCCTCGTCCTCACCAGTCGCCTCCCGAGATTCGCAGACTGCTCGTGCTGTCGACGACATTACTTTTCAGCGGGCGCGCGCGGGCGTCGTGCGACGGCCCGCGCATCAGACAGAGCGTGTCACTCGCAACGTACAGCGACAGATCAGCGTCGATCGAGCGCAACAGCTCGATCGCCTGACGAAACGCACGGACCGAGGACGCTCGGCTCACAGTCGCGCCTCCACGCCATAGAACTGGTCGCGAGATAATTCGTGATGCTTGCGATAGTGATCCTCCCACGCCACGTAGTCATCACGCGTGAGCGACTCCTGCCCACGGCAACCACCCCAGGCGCGCGCCGGGCAGTGCTCGAAGAAGTGATCGGAGCAGCAGCAGTCGCAGCCGGCCAACTCGTTCAGCTTGTCGAGATCGCCTTCCCACATCGCGCGCTGTAGCTCCTCGTCGATCACGCGTGCACCAGCCCGCGGTAATCGCGGTGCGTGAACGGCACGTCGTGCGCGGCGACGCGGCGGAGCAGCGCGATCGCCTCCTCCTTCGTACGGCCGGGCTTGTCGTTCCAGCGCGGAATGAGCCGCTTGCCGAAACTGTGGCGCATGCCCGTCGTCGCGCAGATGACGGACTCGGCGCGCGCCCAAAGCGTCCAGCGATACTTCTGCTTCGGATCGGCCTCCACGATCGCGTCGCCGACGCAGAGACCGGATCCGCGTTTGCCGCGGCGAAAACCACGCTCTTCGATGAGCTGGATCGCGCGGAGCACAGCCGCGCGGAGTGCACGAGAGGACAGCATCACAGAAACCCTTCTCGAAGCGGCGGAAGACCAGCCGTCTCGCGCGCATCGGCGCTCTTGAACGCGTCTTCCCAAGTCGGCCCTTCACCGATGAGCAGTGGCCTGCACCGTCGACGATCAGCATCGCTCCAGAGCACATAGCCGACCATGCAACGGTTGAGCACTTTTTTGGCGCGGAGACAGACCTGTGCAGACGATCCGAACTCGCCGCGCGATGACCAGCGGCGGTCTGCTTCGGTCCACGCTTGGTGTTTGGTCACAGAGCTTCTCCCTTCTGCGGATAAGGAATCGGCGCGCCGTCTTCGTCACGCCAGTTGCCGCGCCAGCGGTAGAGCTGACACGGCGGTGGCCGATCGTTCTTGGCGAGTCGCACCAGCGTGCACTCGGCCAAGAGGTCGGGGACGTGCGGGAGCCACAGCCCGGTGAACCCATCGCAGCTACAACAGCTACCTCGCGTCGAGTGCCAGGCGGGCCACGGATCGCCATCGTTACTCGGACGGCGATACACCGCGAACAGCTCGCCGTCGTAGGACACGGACACCTGCGTCAGCCGGTGCGCGAGGTACTGGATCGCATGCGAGCGCACTAGGTACCGCGGATCGAGAAGGGCCTTGGCGACCTTCATTAGACGACTCCCTTGGCCAGTGGCGGTATCGCCAGCAGATGCGCCAGGACTTGGTCGGCACGCCGCAACGTCCAGCCGCACTCGTCACGCAGCATGCGCAGCGCGACGACGCGATGATGCGCGACGTCGGTCGCGTAGGCGATCTCCAGGGCCGCTTTGCCCAGCTCGATCTCTTCGGACGTGAACATGCTAGAGCGACCTCCGCGTCACCGCTGGCTTGGTGTCCCACGGCTCGCCCTGATGACCCTTCGTCCAGGCGTCATTGCACTTGCCGTCGAGACAGCGATACTGCGGCCGACCGTCCGCGGCCTCGCCGTCGCGAACCGCGGTCTTCTGGCCGCACTTGTAGCAGCGTCCGCGCTCCATCTTCATGAATCCTTCCGTCCTCGATTCAATACGCGATGGGCGATCTTCATGCAGCCCGCCATGACGAAGACAATCGTGGTGACCATCCACGCGCCCAACACGAGAGCAAACAATCCCCTCATCGCAGGTGGATCCTCGCTTCGCCGATCGCGAGCTTCTGCTCCTGGGTCAGGTTGTCGACCAGGCCGCACTTGTTGCACTGCATAGCCACGAGCGTGCGGGTGACCTGATCGGCCGTCGAGTGGACGTCGCCGATCGGGAAGCAATTGGACGTCTCGCCCGCGACGATCGTGCCGTCGGCTGAGATGCTAGGCGAGCAGTTGCCGGCCATCCCGAACGCGGCGCGAGCACGCAGCATCGTCAGAGCCTCGCGGACATTGCCGAGTGAGAGCGTGAGCGATCGGAGGTTGAACGACGTGGGTCCCTTACGGACCGGCACGCCGTCGGTGCCGGCCTTGGCGCGGGCAGGCTTCATGCGCCCGAGCGGCACCAGAACAGTCAGTGTCGGCACGAATACGACGCGCGGATCGTCCGTCGGGATGTTGGTCGGTTGCTTGGGATAGAAACGCGGATCGTTGGTGACCTGCACCATCAGTCGCGGCCACTCGGGGCGAAGAATCTTGGAGCGCCGCCCGGGATCGTCGAGCCACATCCCGTTGGTGATGAGAATAACGTCGTAGCCGCCACTGATCACCGTCTCCAAGAACCACTCGACGTCGGGATGCTCGGTCGCCTCACCGCCGCTGATCAGGATCCGCCGCGGAATGCCCGCGCGCCACGCGTCTCCTTCGAGACGCTCGGTGAGTGCGAGCGCCGCCAGGAACGTCTCTCGCGTCATGTGCTCGCCGGCCGGAGTCGAATCTTCCATACAGTGCGAACAGCCCATACCGCAGCGATTTGTAATTTTGATCAGCACTGCTACTCGCCCCACCCGCGCAGGTCGTTGGCGACATCGAGCCAATACTGCGACTTCGCGAGCATCTTCTCCGCAGCTTTCGCGCGTCCAGCCTCCAGCTCCTCGTTGTAGTTGCCGAGATAGCGGGCCGCCATCATCTCAGCGTGCACGATGCGCTCCTCGACGGTGCGCTTGGTGCGCGTCTTCGCGGTCATCTACCTCTTCCTCCGGCGCCGGCCGATCGCGGAGGCGACGAGATCGCCCGCCATGTAGCCCGCGATGCCCGCGCAGATGCCACGCGGCTCGGCCGCGATGTTGAACGACCGCATCACGTGCAAGAAGAAGTAGGCGACGAGGATCGCGACCATGACGATGACGAAACGGCGGACGGTGTCACTCACGGCTTGACCTCCGGCTTGGGCGCGAGCTTGTAGAACGCCTCGAACGCCGCGTCCTCGACCACGCGCGCCGGCACCATGCCATAGCGCTGACGCATGAACTTGTCGTCGTCAAGCACCAGCTCGACCGCAGGGCCGATCACGGCCCGCGGCTGCTCTTGCATGAGCAGCCCGTACGCCATGTCCACCGCACGCTTGCGGACCTCGGATCGTGTCCAGATCTTGCCCTTGAGGCTCGTGATCATGTAGCGCTCTTGCCACTCCTTCGCGGTCACGACGCCCCCTCCGTGCGCGTCTGCTTGCCGGTGTAGACGGCAAGAACACGGCTGCGGAAGGTGATGTCGGCGTCGATGCTCATGACCCCACGTAGAAAGCAGTTCGCGTGCCCACGCGACCGCGTCGCAAACGTGCGTCGCCAAATCCCGGGTACCTTGGCACCCGGTCTCCAGGAGTCGACATCCCACGCGGGTCATGCGGATCGGCGTGGCGCGCAAGACACGGGTTCTGAACTACCCAGGTCACGAAGCCACGTCCTTCCAGGCAACCGACCAGCCGCAATCTCGTGTCAGTATCTGCGTATCGACCTCGGCGGCGAGCTTGCGCAGCCACTTCTCGTCGGCAGGTGCTGCCGGCTCGCGTTCACGAACAACTCTGCGCCGTCGACCAAGCGCATGAGGTAGAGCACGCGCGCGTCGCCCCAGCGCTTGAGCTTGCCGAGCGCGCGGACGTCGGCCTGCTCGAACATCTCGGAGCTGCCGCCGACCCACGACCCACGGGCCCCACGGATGCGAGAGTGCGCGCGTTCCTGTCACGTCACCTCACCAACGTCCCCGAAGATCCCTTCGCCAACACCTCCGAAGATGCCTTCAACGGAATCCCGCGAGGATTCACTACGGGCACTAGTCGTGACGAGTCCCAGATGATCGCGGCAAGCCAACCGGCCTGCCACGCGAACGACTTCGGATAGCTGCCACGCTCGCGGTTGTCACCGCAGCGCATCCAGCCGACCAGTTCCTCGACAACCATGTCGTGACTCATGTCGTGGAGCATCTGCGCGGCGATCTCGGCCGCGCGCACTTCGATCCGTACAGCCTCGCGACGTCTCATCGACGTACCTTCGGCCCGTCGAAGCGGTGCTTGCATTCCAGGCACTGCCAGCGTGCCGTGCCGGGCGCCTCACCCGCGATCGGCCGGCCGTAGTTGCGGAGTGGCACCGTGTCGGCGTGGCTGCAACGCGGACACGCGAGTTCCGGCAGCGGCTTCTTCTTCACCTTCACGTCAGCTCCGTCAGCTCGCTGATCGTCTCGAGCACGCGCCGCTCGAACTCCGCGTGTGTCTCATCTTCCTGCCAGGTGAGGCGGCGCTTGTACGTGTTCTTGTTCGTGTCGACCTCGATCGTCACGGCGACCTCGCGAATGTGCTCAGCCATGCGGCACATCCACGTTCGGATCGTACGGAATCCGAACCACCGCACCCAGCCGATAGAACCTACCGGGTTCGAGCTGCTTCGCATGCGGCACGCAGCGACCGCGACCGCCCTCAGCGAGCTGCTCGATCGTTGGCCGTGCCACGCGACACGCAGCTTCCTCGTCGGAGGCTTCAACAATCGCGATCGCGATGTCGGGCTCTCGGTAGAGCGTCTTGTCCTGGATCGTAACGACAAACAGCATCGCTTAATAGGTCTCCCTATCCATCGCACAGTTGAAGCAGATCCAACCGTCGCACTTGATCAGCTCTCCATCGATGAAGATGATCCAACGGCGATGTCTGGCGCTTTCCGCAGGACACCACTCGCAACAACGGTTGCGGCGCCTCATCGAGACCTCCGATTCTTGATTGCCTCGAACGCGAAGTACGCGGCAACAAAGGCAAGAGCTCCAAGCGCGACGAGCCACGAAAACGCGCTGACCCCAAACTCCCACGTGTGATCACGCCAGGTCATCGGATCACCTCGACGGAGACAGGCACCGGGGCCATCGGCCTCTGCGCGTTGAGCTGGTTCGCGATCCGTCGTGCGGCGTGCCCGTCGAACGCGAGCGCGCGAGCGCGCAGGCAGTCCCAACTGTTCTCGCTCGTCGTGTCGCTCCATGCAGAAAGAAAGTACGGCATGAAGCCGGTGCGCTGTACAACGACGTACTTCACCGAACCGCTCGAAGAAGGCTTCACGAGATCTCCGTCGGCGGGCGCACCAGCTTGAAGTGGCCGCCCTTGAAACCGCTCCAGTCGTACAGCCAGAAGCGCGGGAATTTGTCCGTGGCGCCCGCGTAGGCCGCGTCGACACGCGTGATCAGGTCCCAGTCCTTGGGGTCGCGATCCGCCGGATCAATCGACACCATCCCATCGAACTCTGAAATGTCCTTCTGGCGAAGGCCGTGCGCGCGCATCACCACCGTCATCGCACGCAAAATCGCGCGCCAGCGCGGCATCGGCAACGGCACACGCACGATCATGAGCGGGCCCGGGCTGATGACGGTCATGTAGTGCCGCTGTGTCACGCAGGCTCCAAGACCTTCAGCCACGTGCGGATCAGCTTGCGGATGCTCCGGCGCTCACGTTGAGCTTCGAGCTGGCGATCACGCTGCTCGCTGCGAGCTGGCCGGCGTAGCCGATGCTGGACGAATTTCTCCAAGCGGCGGAAGCTTCGATCGCGGCGGTACGCCTTGCGGTTGCTCTTGCGGTTGCTCACGCGGCTTCCTTCGTGGCGCTGCCTTCTTCGAGGTACCCACAGCCAGTCGCCTTCGTTGCGCGGTTCGCCGCGCCGCAGATCTTGCACCGGGCGACTTTGGGCTTGTACTTCTTCTCGACGAACATGGGCAACGGCGTCCCCTTGCCCTTCTTGAAGCCCATGATCGAGAGCTTCAGGCCGTCGTGCACGCCTTCCTTGGGCTTGGTGATCGGGCGATCCGCCTCCATCTTGACGACGCGTGCGTACTGATCGGGCAGCTCGCGCGCGAATGTCTTCCAGTCGCCGAGGCTTCCGAACGGACAAAACACGCACGCACTCTTGCGCGGGATCGGGTAGCCGCTCGCACGCACGATTGCCTCGCAGCGGCAGCGGCAAAGGCCCTGCTCCATGAGCGGGAAGCGGTTGTGGCGGCGAGCGCGCGGCTTGGCGCCCTTCTTCACGCGCTTGGGGGCCTTGAGCTTCGCGCCCGTGTTCGGATCTTTCTTCGCGCGCTTCTCCTCGCCAGCCTCGAAGCCGATCCAGACTTCAATGTCCTGACCGGGAAAGCGATCGGCCGCCCAACGCTCGAAGCGCTCGACCTTGGCGATCGTGGTGCACTGGCGGCCCGGGCCTGCCATCGGCATCGACTTGCGCGCCTCCCACCAGGCGAACAGCGATCGGACCTCGCCCTTGGTGCCGCCGCGCACGGGGTAGTTGATGTGATCGATCTTGACGAACTCGATACCGTACTGATCGCAGATCGGCCGCACGACCTCGTCGATGTGGCGATAGGTGCCAGGCCACTCGCCGGGATCCAGCGGGTGCCCGGTGTCCATGAAGACCACGACGTCCGGCAGCTCGCCGCGATCGATCGCGGTCAAGAGCATTACGAACGAGTCGAGGCCGCCGCCGTACGAGAGGATCTTGGGCCAGGCGCGAAGGTCGTTGCTCATCGCGACCTCCCGAGACGCCGAGCGACCTCGGCCAGCTCGGCCTCGATGTCCGCGCCCGTGACGACGTAGCGAGGACGACCGGCGCGCTCGTACGCGGCGCGCTCGATGTAGAGCCGCGTGAGCCACGGAGGCATCCAGGGACACTGAAGGCGTTGCATGACTACCACTCCCCCCGCTTAATAGCGCGGATGAAGTAACCGAGCGGCTGATCTCGCTCGGTTTCCAAACAGAGCAGCTCGCGGATGTTCGCGGGCAGGTCTTTGTCCTCGACGTGAAGCTCCGGCCGGTAATAGTCGGCATTGTCGGCCGCGGGCTTCGAGATGAACCACGTGCCGTTGCCGGACACGAAGTCGTAGTTGTGCTTCTTGAAGTACGGCAGGATCTCGGTGCGTGCCTCCTCGGCGAGCTTCTCGACCTCGGCACGGAACGCCGCCTGCGCGACGTCGAGCGCCTTGGAGAGCTGGCCGAGCCTTTTCTTGGAGAGATCTTTCACGACGCCTCCTCTTCCGACTCTTCATGAGCCGCGGAGGTCTCCGTCGCCATGCGATGGTGCGACTTCAGGCGAAGGCAGATCGCGGTGCGCAGCGCGCAGACCTCCGCGACCTCGATCGCAATCTTTTCCTGCGCGAGCACGATCAGAAGCACGAACTGGGACACGATCGCCTCCCGCAGCTCGGGCGCCAGCAAAAACCACGCGGGCTGGTACTTGCCGGCGATCTGCTTGGCGAACGTGCGGACCTGGCCGTCCGACCAGCCGCTCACGACGACGCTCCTTCGAGAGAGCTAGCACGAGCGGCACTCGCCCAGCGCGACATCGCGCGGCGCAGCTCGTCGTAGTGCTCGGCCTCGGCGTGCAGCCGCGCAAGCTCCTCGTCGAGCGGCTTCTCCGGGTCGAACCGAGCCATGGTGCGCATCGCCAGGCTGCGCGTGTCGTGGTCGTACTTCGTGCCCGGCTGCACGAGCTGCGCGGTGAACTCCCAGAAGAAGTGGAAGTTCCCCTCGTAGCCGTCCCAGCTCCAGTCACCGACGTGGAGCGGACAGTCGAATTGGAGGAGATCCTTCAGCGCGCGGGAATAGCGGTCGAACGCGTCCGCGTAGTGCAGACTCGGCCCGAGCCCGTGGAGCGGGGCACCCGCCTCCTTGAGGCACGAGGCCGCATAGGTCATCGCGTCACGCAGCTTCTGCTCCTTCGACTGTCGCTTCTTCGTCGCCATGCTTCTACCAGGAGCAACCGCCGCGCCAGCCTGACAGCATAGTGAGTGCACGCCAAGTCCCAGCACCGATGCTCGTGGCATCGTGTACCCAGGGCCTGACGTTCACAGATTCCGGCGCGCTCAAGACACGGGTAGCCGCTTACCCAGGGCACGGCTGATCACGAGCTTGACGCGCCGGAAGAGACCTCGGTCGTCTCTTCGTAGGACGTGTCAGGTCGTGGAATGCAGGCTGCACTTGACGACAAGCATGACGAAGACGACGCATGTGAAGATCCTCTGGTGCATGCCGATCGCGGGACCGCTCTACCGCGCGCAGGGCGAAGACGGCGACCTGTACTGCTACGACTGGACGTTCCGTGCCGCGACCACGATCGACGGAGTCGCTGACGGCCGAACGTTCGAGCACGAGACGTATATGGTGCGTGGAGCGGTCAAGAGCCCGGAGGGCTTCTGGGTCGCCAACTACAATCACAAGAACGATGTCGAAGCGTTCTGCCGACGCGTCGAGGAGCGCGGATCGATCGATCTCGCTTATTGGATCGAGACGACCGGCCAGAACTTCGATCTGGAGGCCGCGTTGAAGGAAGAAGCCGCGCGCGAGCAACTCGAACGCGGAGGGCGCTACTGATGCGCGGGCACGAGAAGACGCTCTCGAACACCGGCTGTCCGTGGCCCGGCGGCGCGGAGGTCGAGTTCGCGCAGACGGACGTCGTCCAGCTCGGCAAGCTCTACTGCTGGGGCAGCGCGGCTGTCTCGTTCATCGTGCGGCTACGCGACGAGCGCGAGGTGTTCGTGCGCGCCGACAAGCAGAGCAAGGAGGACGAGCGTTTCCTGCGGAAGCTCGCCAAGCCGATCCGCGGCTGGGCACCCGGCAGAGGCGAGGGCTTCCGCACGGTGTGGGGATCGCCGCAACCATGATCACGCGCGACGCGACAAAAGCCCTGAGCTGCCCGCGCAATTCAATCGTGGCGTACAGCCGACGCGCGTCATCGCGCACATCTCCACGAGCCAGGCTTTAGCGTGAACGTCTTGTACCCGACGAAGACGACGGCTGCCCCCGCGAGCCCCCAGACAACCCATTTGGTTACTTTTCCCGCTGTGGTTGTTGGTGCTTCTGCGCGCTCTGCGCCGATGAGGCTGTGATAGCCACGTGGCGAGTGCCCGTACTGTCCACGCGCGTTCATCGTTCGAGTATACAAGCGTCGGGACAAAATGGGAGTTTTGAGCACCTTCACGAGCACCTTCACGTGGAGCAGCCCGGTGAAGTTACGCGGTTGACGCGCCACCGCGTCGAGCGACCGCTCGATGTCGACTCGGACGCGTAGTCACGGTTTCGGCCGCGAAGTCGAAGTCACCTTCGCGCGAAGACTCGAACGAGGTCCCTGCATCGCGGCGGCGCGAGCCTCTGCCGCCTCGCGAGAACCAAAGTCGAACGCGGCATCCGGGCTCATCGTGCCGCCACTGCCGGTCGCCGCGACGTAGGCCCACTGACTGCCGGGCATCTGGAACGTCACGAGCTCGCGCTGGCTCAGTTCACGGTTCACGCTCGCGCTCGAGCTGCGCCTTCGTCTTGCGAGCTTTCTTGGGAGCAGCAGTCTTCTCGCTCAAGATCTTCTCGACCTCGACCCACGTCCAGACTTGCTGGAATGGCTTCCCGTCGCGCCAGATCGACCACGGCTCCTCGACGCCGCGCGAGAAGACCTCGAAGGGACCTTGCTTCTTGGCGCTGATCATCTGCCTGCCTCCCAAGATTCTACGCCCAAGACTAGCGGAACGTACGAAGCGCCCGCACATAGCCGCGACTCTCACTGCCTGGCGTCGCCGGAGCGCTGGGAGCAGGGAGCTGCCGACGTTGAAGGACAGTCGTCCGCTGAGGACCTGACACGATGAGAGCGCGACCACCTGTCGGTTGATTGGGTTGATTTGTTTGATTCACCACGACTGGACGATCACCCATCATCTGCACCTCCACGCGCGGCAGAGGTTCTCGGACGATCGCGTCTCGGTAAGGATTCCGATCGTCTGAAACACGTGGAGCGCGAAGCCCGAGGGAGACACGCGCTGCTTCGAGGGCACGCGCCTGGTCGTCGGATGCAAGACTCACGAGGCAATCGCAGATCACGCTCACGACAGCGTGCAACGGGGTCTTGTCCGTACTCATTCGATCCTCCGCTTAGAGCGTTGATCTTACATCCCCGGAAGCTTGGATGCCGTGATTCCGTCACCACTGCGCAGGCGCGTGTGCCGCCGACGCCAGCTCGGCAGGTAATGATCCATGCGCGCGTAGAAGCGCTCGTCGTGCCCGGATCCCTTCTCGTCGTTGACGAGGAGGTGCACGAGCTCGTGCACCACCACATATTCGAGGTCGCCTGGCGACATGTCCGCGAGTGACTGGCTGATCCACAAGCGACGCTCCGGCAGGTTCAGCGATCCAAACGAGCGCATTTTCTTGATGCGGAACTCGCTGAGGGTCACACCCAAGATCGGCTGCCACTTGTCGAGGATCTTCTGGACGCACTTTTGAAGACGCGTGCGCTCCTGGTGATCCGCGATCTCGCGGTCGAGCTGGCGGGGCGTCTTCACCACGATGATCGTAGCTCAGTCCTCGCCCGCAAGGGCGTTGCCTCTCGAAGGCTCTTGGCGGTCGAGCTGTGCGGGATCTTTCTTGACCGTCAAACACCCTCACGCGAAACTGAGGTCGTGCCACGAGCCACGGATTTTGTGCGGGAATTCAAGGGCGCGCGGGGATTCAAGGACGGCTGGTACTACCGGTTGACCGACGGGTATCCCTGGATCGGACCATTCGTGACAGAACACATTGCTGGTCACGCGAGAGCACATGTGACCAGTAACGCCAGAGACGTCTGGTCCGAACCGCAGTGGCTCAAGATCTCCACGTCCGTCGCCCTTGGTCGTCTCTTCCTGACACCGCCCCGCGGCGCCCCCGCATTTAAGATACCTGCGACAAGCCGCCACACGGTCCCGGCATCATTGCCGCTTCAATCAAACGGCTACCAAGCGCGACCACGACTCGCACTGTCCACCCGTCAAGAAGCCCCCGCAGGGCGCGCTGAGAGAGCCGCTCCAGAATCGGTCATGGTCCCACGTCGGCGCGGTTCACGAACAGCCTGACGCCTGACGCTGATCTAGCTGTGCTGCCCAACAATCGGCGGAGCAGTCCACAAACTGTTGCCCGTTTATCGATCAAATGGCAACGCCGCCCGCAGGGCCGTTTCGGGGACAACCGGCCGAAACACGAAGGTCAGCGGACTACTCACGTCAGGCAAACAGAAGATGGCATCAGGTCTTGTCTGCATCCTTCGTGATGGGGACTACGTCGATCGGTATTCTCGTGTACTTCCTGGAATGCCTCTCATGAAATAGCCGCTCGACTCTAGAGGAGTGTGAGCTGCGCTGCTTTCGTATGTTGAGACGAAGCTGGAGCGTGACGATCTTCGAGTCCCTGTATGTGGCGACCGAGGAGTCCGGTAAACAACGGGGGCACACACTCACCAATCACGTCGCGAAGTAGTGTGTCCTGAGGCATTTTCGATTCGTCCGGCATGCACCATCGGTACGTTGAAACATCAATGCCCTGAAGAATTGCAACCTCAAGAGTGGAAAGTACGCGGTGCTGCTCGGGATGTCCTTTGTGATCAGAGCAAACATACGCAGACCTAGTTGTCACTGTTGAGCCGGGCCTGTCCCAGTACATGCGCTTATAGGCAGATGGGAAACCGGAGATAATCTGAAGTACTCCATCGCGGACGACCGTAGGCCGGCAAAGATCTTCGCCGCAAGAACGACAGTGAGTGAGCGTCTTTTCATTGGCAATTATGCAAGACGGGCAGTCATTCTCGAATGCAGATTGCCCCTCTGGGGTGGCGGCAAGCCACCGGTACAGCTCGTCCCGCCAACGCGGGACCCTATGCAATTCGAGACCCTCGACAGGAGAAGATCGACGGCCCTTCGCATCGAGAGCTGGAAAGTGGCCGAGCACCTCTCGAAGGGTGCGCCATCGACGAACGGATCCAACAGGATTGCTTGAATGCGTTGGTGCTGGCAACAGGTTGCATTGCCGCCGTCCACCCCGCCTGAATAGGCCGACGGTTCGCAGCCGACGTTGGGGTAGACCAAAATCGGCAAGTTCTACCTGCTGAAAACATCCTTCGTATCCAAGCGCCCAAAGCTGCTCGCTCATGAGGTCGGTAACAAGTCGACTCTTCCCGCTCTCGTCCGCATCGAATGTGTTCATCATGCGGCAGACGTTTTCGAAGAAAAACCACTTTGGCAGCAGCCTTCGCATCGCGTGTAGAACCGGTAGATAGAGCCGATTACGCGCATCGACTTCGGGTCGATAGCCAGATGCCTTCGACCGTATCAGACTGCCGATTCCATTCTTGGACATGCCCTGGCACGGAGGCGTCGCCGTGAGAAGGAACAGTTCCGTCTCCTTTCGCTCGCGAAGCTGGCGCTCAATGTGGTGAATCAATGGGTCGACATGCGCTTCGACGTCGATCGTGTGCACCGCTCGTCCGAAATTCGAACGTGCCAAGGCCGCGCGCTTCGGCTCGATCTCTGCGAGCAATACGTGTTCTAGACCGGCGGATCGAAATCCCGTGTCGCCGAATCCAGCACCCGAAAAGAGACTCGCCTGCAACTTCATCGCGGCACCTTCAATTGCTTGTCCGCCAAGTTAAGATGCGCGGGAACGATGTTCGACGGATCTCATGCGCAGTCACCTTGCGGGATCAAGCGTGATTTGTATCAGACCGGTATGACGGACGTGCGGTGGGGGTGCACGACCAGTTCGAGGGATTTTCTCGGGCGGTTTCCAAAAGATCAGTGAGATCGATCGATTGCGGAAGCCCGCAAGCCCTTGGCGCGGCCGTTCGGTAAACCGTATCGGTGCAGGTGTTCGGCGATCTCGTGGTCGAGCTGCGCGGGCGTCTTCTTACAGCTGATCGCTGGAAGTCGAAGTTCCGCTGGCGTGTGGTCCGCGTCATCGACACGGTCGCGACGGTCGCGATCTAACGCGCGTCGGTTGACCGCTACGAAGGTGTGCCGCCGCTGGTCGACAGCAGCCACCAGCCGCCGAGGATAGCGTCCCAGACGAGAATGACTCCGCCGGCCTCCCCGATCGATAACGTGATCACCGTCCAACCGATAAAGTTGGCGGGGGTGAGCGTGAACTGGATGTTGGTGGCTGCGCTGGTCGTGATCTGCTTGGTCTGCCCATCGACCGTGCCGTCTGCCAAGGTGAGAGGCACCAAGCTCGGCGCCTCTGGGACAAGGCCGCTGTGCACCACGAAGGTGACGTCGGGCGCCGGATCCACCGCACCGCCCGCGAGCGTCGGAATGTCCAGGTGCTCGGTCGTCGGTGCGATGTCACCGGTGCCGGTAGGGCCGGTGGAGCCGGTGGAGCCGTCAGGGCCGGTGGGTCCCGTCGGGCCAGTGGGTCCCGTACTGCCGCTGCCCGTCAATCCAATCGGCCCCGTCGGTCCGGTTGGTCCGATCGGTCCGTCGCTCGGTCCAGTCGGTCCGGTCGATCCCGTAGGTCCCGTACTGTCGCTGCCGGTAGCTCCTGTGGATCCTGTCGGACCTGTCGGACCCGTCGGGCCTGTCGGACCCGTCGGGCCTGTCGGTCCGTCGCTCGGTCCCGTCGGTCCCGTCGGTCCTGTCGCGCCGTCGAGTCCATCGTGACCGCGCTTGCCCCGCTTGCCGCGCTCGCCTTCGCAGTCGTCGGTGCAATCCGGGATACGCCTGGTGATTTCGGCCATGGTGGGATCAACGCTAGTTCAAGGCAGGATCACAGGCAATTTTTCGTCCTGCCATCGAAACCCGAAACCTCATTGGAAATCGGGCCCTTTAGACACAGCCAGGGGTGCGCGCTCTGCGAAGCGCCGCGTGTGATCACTGGATGTTCACCGAGCTGCTGAGGAAGGCGGTCGCCGAACGCGTGAGGTTCCGGGCATGGTTCCGTGCCCGACCTGCCACGATCACAAGTTCGTGCGGATCGTGGATGGTCACGTCGTTCCGCCGCCGCCGCACAGCGCCGGCCACAGCGGATCCAGGCACCGAACGGATCGCCGAGTAAACAGCCTCAACGCATGAGGCGATCGGCGATCGCGCGCGGCGTAGATCGACAGGTCGACGTCAGCGCCGAGCTTGCCGGTTCGATCGAGTTGGTTCGCGATGCGATAGATCGCCTCGGCCTCGCGCTCCAAGACCTTCGGGAACGTCTTCACGCGCTTCCGCATGTCGGCCGCTTCGAGATCGTCGAACAACCCGAACTGATGCGTTACGCGCTGCCAATCGTCATCCGTTGGCGTCGTCTTCGATTTCGGCGATGTCTTCCCAGGCTTCTTTGTTGCCACCGACGCCGATCATCGAGCGGTCTGTACAGGAATGCGAATTGCCGTCGGTCGCGGCCTGGAGTACAACCGGGCCCTCCAAACGAGGCCGCGCCAACCTGTAATCGCGATCGATTGCCTCCGCGATCGCGCGGATTGAAACACCCGAGCATGTCGCACTCATGATAAGCCGCCCGAACGGTCGCTTCGATCGCCGCCGCCCCGACAAGGGACACCGCATCAACCACCGCATCCGTGCCCAGGAGGTGCGGGTCCTCTACGAGGGCGATCAGCTCGGCGTCATGCCGACGCACCAGGCGCTACGCGTCGCTGAGGACAAGGGCTTCGATCTCGTCGAGATCTCGCCGGGCGCGGCTCCGCCGGTGTGCCGGATCATGGACTACGGCAAGTTCAAGTACGAGGAAGCGAAGAAAAAGCAGCAGCAGCGCAAGAGCCAGACAACCTTCGAGACGAAGGAGATCAAGTTTCGGCCCAAGACCGACGAGCACGACATGGACTTCAAGGTGAAGCACATCCGTCGTTTCCTTGAAGAGGGCAACAAGGTCCGGCTCGCCGTCGTGTTTCGCGGACGCGAGATGGCGCATCCGCAGACGGGCAAGGCCGTCCTCGATCGCGTGGTAGATCGCTGCACGGACATCGCCTCGGTAGAAGTGACGCCGAACCTCGATGGGCGGCGCATGATCATGCTGGTCGCCCCCAAGCCAGGCGTCGTGCAGAAGGCGATCGCGCTCAAAAAGGCGCAGGCGCAAACGCAGATCGCCGCGCAGATCGCGACACGTGACGCGCGGTTCACGGATCCTCAAGACGAAGTGCTCGATGAGGACGCGATCAACGCGGACGTCGACATCGACGAGACCGACGACGACGCGAACAGCGACTGAACGTGCAGGTACGGCCTGACGAGATGGTCATGATCCGCAACACGAAAGCCGCTCAGAGGGAGCTACTACGTGTGGCGCTCGTGCACCCTCCGTTTCCCATCGTGCTGCGCGTTCGGGACTTCCGCCGATCGCTGTTCGAGCTGGAAATGCTGATGACGGTGCCGGACACGAACAGCGGGCGCTACATCTGCCAGACGCTCGTGTTCGAGTGTGCGCTTCCCGTCTCACGACACAAATTCATCCGCTTCGTTGAAACGGCGCTGCGCGAAGCGGTCATGCACGAACTCTACGAGAGCCTTCACGTAGATGGCAAACGAGTACGTGACCCGCATGAAAGCCGTGAGGCTGGACGCGCGTGGACCGTGGTCGAAGACATGAGATGCTTTACACGCGCGAGAACGCGCTCGCGGGCGTGACGATTGTCGATTCTTCACTCCTCGATAATCGCGCCAGCGCGCTCGGCCGCGGCGCGGCCCGCCTTCGTGAACGGGCCGACCGCGACCAGCTCAGGCGAGACCTCGGATCGGTACGCGTCGAACAGGACCTGCGACAGCCCGCGCCCGCGCGCGTCGGGATCGACCCAGATGTGGTGCACGTATGGTCGGCCGTACTCGACGGCGTAGGCGAGTCCGGCTAGCGGATCGGCCACGCCTCCGTTGGACAAAACGATCAAGATCCGCCCCGCACGAGCCCCGCCGTAGTTCTTACCCGTCGTGAAGATCAAGTCCCAAGGTTCGGGCACGCCCACGAGCGAGATCTCGATCTGTTCGCGCCGCGTGATGCGCTCATCGATGAGCGCTTCGTGCACGCGCTCACGCGTCACGCGCTCCATGCCGCCGTTGCCGCCGTTGCCGCCGTTGCCGTTGCCTCGCGCCAGTGTCTCGTTGATCTCGCGATCGAGCTGTTTGGCCGGCGTCTTCTTCGCCGGAGCCGGTACCCGCGGCACGCGTTTCTTCATTACGACACCAGCACCAACTCGGATACCGGGAAGATCCACGGCCCACGGCCGAGCTGCTTGTGCCACTCGATCACGTACGCATCGGAGCCGACGATCCGCTCGACGGCAGCCGTGGCCCCGTCAGGGAGCATCACGATGGCTCCAGGCCGGATCGATTCATCTTCCTCGCGTGGCAGCTTCATGGCGTCTCTCCACTCATCGGCTCTTCACTCACCGGCTCTTCACTCACCGGCTCTTCACTCACCGGCTCTTCACTCACCGGCTCTTCACTCACCGGCTCTTCACTCGCCGGCGCCTCGTCGGCAAGAGCGTCAGCCATCGCCCGCTCGGCCAGCTCGGCGTGCACGTAGCGGGTCAACTCGCGCTCGATCGCACCGTCCGAGAGCGTCGCCGCCGCGAGGTCGCCCGTCGTGACGCCGAGCTTGTCCTGGATCACGGCGCACGCCGCGTCGACCGCGCGCTCGACGAGCGCCTCGATCGCGACCTCGCACGTCATGATCGCGGTCGGGCCGGCGTGCCCGTTGACGTTGACGCCGCGAAACGACCGCAGCGCGTTGTTCCACGTCGCACGGTTGATGAGGCCGCGCGTGTAGAGCACGTTGATCTGCGCCTCGGTAAGCGCGGCGCTCTCTTTCGTCTCTTTCGTCTCTTTCGTCTCTTCCTTCATGATCGTCTCCCTTCGCGCGAGTTGAACGCCCAGTGTTGCCTTTAAGTGCCATGAGCTAGGTTGCGCTTCGCGATCGCTATTCGCGATTGCGATTGCGCGGATTGAAACAAACCTTCAGTGCCAATCGAGCACGATCTTCGTGTCCGGCGGCAGCGCGCGGACGTATGCCGCGATCGCCGTCTGATACGGCCCGCCGCGATGGCCGTCGTAACGGAAGTGCTCCTCCAACCACGGCAGGAGGTGTTGCGGCGAGACGACCTCGTACGGAGAGCCGTAGGAGTCCTTCTCGCGGATCGTCCCGTAGATAGGCTCGCCCTGGTAATAACCCTCGGCGACACGAGCCCCGACGTAGGACGTCACGTCATGCCCGACCGGCATCTTCGAGAGATGGGGCTTCACCATCTTCTCGAAAGCGAGGTAGTCGTCATGGCTGACGCCCCCCAGATCCAGGATCGTGTGGGAGTGGCCCCACAGACGTCCGTCGCTCACGTGCCAGTGCTCGCAAGGCAGTAGGCGAAGATCGAGGCCCATTACGCAGCTCCCTTACTCGTTATAGTGATTCGCCGTGGCCGACTTGCCGGCTTCGGTGATGGTCACCTTCTGCACTGCCGGATCGGCGCGATCGATGTCGATCCAGCCGAGGCTCTGCGCACGCTGCGCTCCTTGGTTCACGTAGTCCTCCGAGTAACCGGACGCGTCGAATCGACGCTTGAGCGCGTCCATGTTGGTCGGGCTCTCCTCCACCACACCCGCGACCGTCATCGCGGCCTTGAGAACATCGTCGTTGCTCATCGTCGTCATCTCTCTTCTCTTCTCCTTGCTTGTTGTTGTTCCACTGCTCGATCACGTACGAGGCAGCGCCTCCGGCAGCGTCGAATTATCGACGGCCTTCTGCATGGTGCGGCCGGTGCCGGCACTCGTCGACTTCATCTGGTTTCGCGGCTCGTGCGCGAGGTGCCAGCCCACATCGTCGGGGTAGAAGACGAACGTCCGATCGCCCTGGTGGGCGAACCAGTAGTCACGGCGGCTGCGATACAGCCGGACACGCTCGCCCCGGATCACCACGCTGCGGTGGCTCACGATACACCGCCCTTCCCTGCGCCCACCGCACTGCGTGCGGCCTTCTTCGGCTTCTTTGCCTTCTTCGCAGCCGCAGCTTCCTTTGCCGCCTTCTGCGCCATCAGATCTGCGTAGCGAGCCAGCAGCTTCGCGGGCTCGGTGTACTTGACCTCGATCCCGTAGAGCGCGCCGACCTCGCAGCGCACGGCGCAGAGCAGCTCCGCCTCCTCCGCAGTCGGCATGACCTTGGGCCAACCCTTCGTGAAGAGCAGATGCTTGGGGATGCGCTTCTCGATCTCGACGCGCTTGGCGGCGAGCTGCTTCGCACGTACGAGCGCCGCGCGCTCGGCGTCGCTGAGCAAGTGCGAAGCGACATCGGCGAGCCAGCGGCTGCCCTGGAACGCGAAACCGGAGCGGATCTCCAGGCCCACCACCGTGTGGAACACAGGCTGATTGGCGGTGATCGACGCCGAGACGCGCTGGTCGGAAAGATCCTGCATGATGCAGTAGCGGCACGAGATCCGCTTCATGCCGAGTCCATAGCCCTCGTGCATCTGGAAGCCGCGCGCCGCGCAGAGCGCGAACACCTCTTGCTCGGTCCAGGCCGCGATCGGGTTCCAATCGACGCCGCTGGTCCCGAGACGCTGATTGGTGAGCCGCTTGTTCATCTTCGAGGTCGGCGCGTTCGTGCGCGGAGATTTCTTGCGTCCTTTGCCCTCTTCACGGCGGATACCGCACGCGCTGATGATCCGGCGCGCGGGGAAGCGCTTGACCAGCTCGGACGCGATCGGCGCGCTCTTGAGTTCCGACGTGCAGAAGCGCATCGACGGCGTGGACCACGGCAAGATGATCTTGACGCACGCCAGATCGATGTAGCGCTTGACGTTGTTCTCCCAACGCTTGATCCAGCGCTTCATCATCCCGCCCGCGGCGCGACGAGTGACGATCAGCTCGACGCCCAAGAACGCCGCGAGGCGCTCGCAGGTCGGGAGCGAGTCGTCCCATTCGACGTTGAAGGCGGGATCGGGATCGCCGAGGTCTGCGTGCACGAGCACGACCGGCCCCTTGTGTCCGACCGCGCGTAGATACTCGACGACTGCGATTCCAGCCGTTATTGAATCCTTGCCCCCCGAGACACCGATCGCGATCGGTGCGTCCGCCGCGATCAGCGCGAGCACCTCGTCGTCCAGCTCGACACCCCGCTCGATCAGGTTGGGTGGCATCGGGCGCTTGAGACGAAGGGTGACCAGGTCCTGCACGTTAGAGCGCTCCTTCATGACGACGCACGACCTCGTAGATCGCATCCCAGAACGACTCCGTGGCGCGAGGCACCGGGAAGAGGTCTGGGCTAGTGGCGCGGAGGTGATCGAACACCTCGGCTGCCGATTCTTGGTCGGTGGGAACGTGGCCGATCGCCGCGAGGAAACGGCCTTTCAGGTTAGTCGGGTCAGCGATCGTCATGCTTGATGATGTTCCACGCGGGATGCCAACACGCGTGGAGCATAAGCTGCCGTTCTGACATGGAGCCCGCCCCGAGCTCGTGGCGCTGCGTATATGGGTCTTGAGCTACCCGTGTCTCGAGCACGCCAAGCATGGACGCGGCATCGCAGTCTTAGCAACCAATCGCATCGGCACGCCGCGAGCAAGAGCTTGGCAGCATGCACAACGTCGATCTCGCAGCTACGTTCAAGAGCCTCCAGGCGACTGCCGCCATGCAGGTCGCCCAGTACCCGCAGTACAAGAACCACTTCGCGAGCTACCGGCTCGTGCGCATCAAGTGCGACGTCAAGACGAAGGCGGGCCTCGCGTTCGCGCGCGGCGAGTTCGCGATCGCGACCGAGAAGACGGACGAGCTGCCGGGACTTCCGTCCAGTGGACGGTTCGTCACCGTCTGGTCGCGTCGCAACCAGGTCGACACCAGCGTCTGCGTGTGCGACGTGGAGTGGCTGTGATGATCGTGGCCAAGCTCGTGACCAAACTCGGTCAGCGCCTCAGCGGCGCCGCGGACACCTACTACGTCACGCAGCGTCTCGGCGACTACGTGCTCCATACCCACGGCCTGGCACCGATGCACTTCGCGACGCTCACCAAGCTGGCGCACACGCTCGGCGGTATCGTTCCCTGGGACCGCTGGTCGGACGAGGCGCAGCTCCAGCTCGATCACCTCAAGCTGCGGGGAGCCTTCTTCTGATGAAACCGCTCGTCAAGATCTCGTGGGACCCCGAGCGCCGGGTCGCCCAATCGTGGCGTCGCGACCGCGGCGGCTGGTTTCGCATGGGCTGCGGGTTCGACATCTGGCGATGCGCGGTGACGTGGCAGTCACACGGCTACCGGGTCGAGATCGTCGATCACGCGACGATGATCTCGTAAGCACCTGCCACAAAATTGGCCTGCCGTGATCTTGCAAGAACCTCTTTCACAGGCATGCAGCTTCTGCCATAACCTGGACATGCCCAAAGCGAAGAAGTCCAAACGCATCGAGTTGGTCACGATGTACATACGCGTGAAACCAGAAGAGCGTGCGTTGATCGCTCAGATCGCGGAACAGCGAGGCTATCCGCACAACAAGTCCAGCGTCGCATCCGAGATGCTCTCCAAAGGCTTGGCCACGGAAGCGTCCCCCGCCCCTGCAAGCATCAAGCAGTGAAGGGTTGGGTCTACTTCCTCCAATTCGGAAAGAACGGCCCCATCAAGATTGGGAGGTCTTACAACCCTGTATCTAGAGCGCGCGATCTCAACGCGACGTCACCGGTCGAACTCACACTTCTCGGCGCGATTAAGAGCCGCAACATGGAGCGCGAAGAGCGAGAAATTCACGACAGTCTCAACCCTTTCCGCGTCAGAGGCGAATGGTTCGATCAAGTAGCGGTACTGACTGCAATGAAAAACCTCGCTGCACGTATCACAACCGCCGAAATGCTTTCAGCGCGTCTTCAAGCCGAAACAACAACCGGTCGCGACAAGCGCGTCAACTTGCGGCTGCCGCAGCGACTCGTCGATCTCATCAAGAAAGCGGCCAGACTGGAACAGCGATCTTTCAATTCAATGTTCGAGCTTATTGTCAGTGAATGGGCGAAGGCGCGACCAAAACAGTTACAGCGCTATGCGTAGCCTCATGAGTAGCTTGAGACCCGGCTCCGCCGCACCACGCGCCCGTGAACGCGAGGCGCAGGGTACTCCACTACCCGTGGCCGCTCTCGCGGGCTTACAGCTCCGCGCGCTCGGCACGCGGACTGCTCACGAAAGAGACGCATGAAAAAGCCGGTTCCCACATTCGGTCAAATCTGTGACTGGTGCTCCGAGCACACCAACCATCGGAACGAACATCCGGCCGAGGGTTGGTTACTTCTCCTTCTGGACGGCACCCTCACGAACGACGAGCTGCGCGCCGCGATCCTCGCGGATCGCGCGCCCGAGTCGAAGACCACGCTCGACGCGGGCACCGACAGCCTTCTCGATCAAGTCCGCGCACTGCCGGAGTACCGCGGCTGGCACGTGACGATGGACGACGATTCCAACCTGGTCGAGAAGCTCGTGTGGAAGCACGACGACTACGACACCAAGATCTGGCTCGATCTCGACCGCAAGAGCCGTGACCAGATCGATCTCAGCATCGACATCGAGGATCCGAACGACGACCCCTACCATCCCCAAAGCGGCTACGAGACGCTGCCCGAGCACACCGCCGCGGCGGTGTTCGCCGCCTGCAAGCCGTTCTTGGACGAATATGGTCCCGACGAGGACGACGAGCCCAGCGCCGCGGAGGTTACGCCGTGACCACCATCACCGACAAGCTCGCGCGCATCGACACGGCCCTCGCGAAGCAACCGCAGCTCTCGACTGCCGAGCGTGCGGAATACGATCGAATCTGGGAGCGCTTGCGTCGCGCGAAGAGCGATCGGCGCCGCGCTGAAAAACGCGGTGACGCCAAGAAGCTCGCCGCCGCCGAGCGCGCGATCGTACGCGCGACCGAGGCCCGAGAGACGCTCGTGCTCCCCCACGTCGGGCACCTGTGGGCGCCCGCACGGATCATCGGCAAGTTCGAGAGCCGCTGGAGCGGGCCAGGCGTCGCCGGATCACACGTCCAGGAGTGCGAGATGGTCCTCGATCACAAGGACATCTCTGGTCCCGAGTACCGCACCGTGCGCGTGCTCAAGGACGAAGGCGCTCCGCCCACGAACGCGCGCTCCGCGCCCACGGTGATGGGCGTCGCGTGGTTCGCGGTCAAGGAGCAGATCGAACGCGGGAAGATCGTCGTACTCGGCGAAGAGGAGCCGTCATGACCATGCAGACACAAGACGCCGCGCTCTCCATCGGGCTGCCCACCAAGCTCGTACGCGAGCAGGTCCGCACGTTCGGCCCCGCGCCCATCGGCGGACGTTACGGTGCTGGTGCCATGATCACTGCGACCGTGCGCTTCGACGACCGCTGCAAAAACGGCCATAACACGTTCTCGATCACGGCAGACGTGACCACGCCCGAGTCGCGTGCACAGCGCGATATCGTGGCAGGCGGGTGCCTCCACGACGACATCGTCGCCGTGTTCCCCGAGCTGGCGCCGCTCGTCAAGTGGCACCTGTGCTCGACCGACGGCCCGCTCCACTACGTCGAGAACACGATGTACTGGCTCGGCCGCCGCGGCTACACGCGTTGGGACAACGAGCGCTGCGGTCGAAAAAACACGGCCAACGATCCACCGAACCTTGAACACGCGAAGAAAGCGGCCCTCTGGCCCGACATGCCCGAGCGCTTCGTCCTCACGGGCACGTCCGTCTCGAACGCGATCGTCGAAGAAGTGCTCGCCGATCGGCTGCCCGCGCTCCTGGCCGAGTTCCGTGCAGTGATCGAGGCCCAAGGGATGATGTGGTGATGAGCGACTTCCTCAAACAATCCGATCGCCGAGAGATCTTGATCGCGGTCTGGTCCGCGGATTTCGTCCGCAATCTCAACGGCAAAGCCGAGCTGGCGGAGAGTCCCGTAGTCCTGCAACGGCTCGCCGCGCGCGCGGCCGATTGCGCCGATCGCGCTATCAATGCGCTGCGGCTTCTCATCGAAGTCGAGTTCCGACTCTTGAGCAGCGAAGAACTGGAGCGCTGCTACATGACCTGGGAAGACTTCGTCGCGGGCTGCCGAGGAAATACGCTCAGGGACAGCGACGGCTACGGCGAGCTGGCGACCGCCGATCATCACGTCTCGGACCTCCGCATCGTGCCAAGCGGCACGTTCGGCGCACGCTACGTCCGCCCGGACTGGGCCACGCACGTCTGCTGGTACAACAAATGACCCAAGAGCCTCCCATCAAGACCGCCCTATTGTTTCGCTGGTGTCCCGAGGTCGACGGAGGACATCTCATCGAGACGTCTGCCCAACCGGAAGTCACGATGCGCCTGGAGTACGTCGAGCTGCTCGACGACTGGCGGATCGAGAGCCTCGACGTCGGAGGTCAGAGCCACCGCGTGAACGATCCCGATCTACGTCCCCTCAAGCTACCGCCCGTAGGACCTGCGATGATCGTGACGATCCGGGCGCGCAACACGTCGCCCGATCGGCAACGCTTCCCCGGCGCGAAGATCATCGGGACAGTCGTCCGGTGAACCTGGGTATCTCTTCACCCGTCTCTCGAGCACCACGCTCGTGTGGCCACGCCGCGTCGGGTGTGCCGATACCCAGGTCTTGCGGACGTACAGTTAGCCCGCCGCAGATCCGGCACGCCGCGCGCAATCGTCAGTGGTCATGCAGATGCTGACGATCACCGACGCCGACCGAGCGCTCGCCAACGAGCTGGGGCTACTCCTGGAGAAGCGCTCCGAGTCCGAGCAGGATCGCAAGGACGCCGCCGACGCGCGGGCGCTCCGGGCGCCAGAGACCTGGACGGTCTACGCGGGCACGCGAAGCCATCCTGTCGGCCGCCTCCACTTCACGCCGGTCGACTGCCTCTACGCAAGCAAGTACGCCTCGGGCGTCAGCGGGATCGAAGAGACGGTCGCCGACGCGCTCCGCTGGATCGCTCCGGTCGTTCGCCACGTGCGCACGGGCGAGTACGACGGCACGGAGACGATCGTCATGCAGCGCACCGGGAAGATCTTCGACCGCCCACGCGCAATCACCGAGTGCGGCGGCAAGCCCACCGGCGCGGACTACAACCCGGTCGCGGCCCAGAGCGAGCTGATCAACGGTCGCTCACACGAGATGTGTCACGCGTGCCGCGCCAAGCTCGAAGCGCGCGGTGCGAAAGACCTCTCGCACCTGCCCGAGCGCACTGGATCGTCGACCGCCAGGCAGCGCGACTACCTCCGGCGCCTGCTCGATGAAGGCGCGCGCAATGGTCGCCCGCACCTCATGGACGCGCGCGGTATCGAACAGATGTCGAACCGCGCGGCGTCTGCGGCGATCGACCAGCTGAAGTCGCTCAAGGAGCGAGGCTGGAAGGGGGACCTGTGAAGCGCAATCCCAAGAAGGGCTGCAACAACCAGCCCCGCGGGTACACCCCGGCACGCGTGCTTGCGAAATTACCAGCCTGCTACGGGTGCTGCCGCAAGCTTGTGCTGTACGGAGCGGGTTGTGACTGCGCCGACGTCATGAAGGGGGCGCTGTGAGCAGCGCGGAAACGACAACCGTCGACCTCGTCATCCGCCTCAAAGTCGCGGGTTCTCCCGCCAACGTCGAAAAGTACCGTGCGGCACTCGAAATGCTAGCCGACGTCATGGTCGTGCAGGCCGAGGACGGGCTCTGGTCGGCCGGCTACCGTGACGGCGGCGACGAGGAGACGCCGAACGAATACGTCGCCGATATCGACCACACCCGCGTGCAAGCCATCCTGATCGGTGAGGTCACACGGGATGCAGCACTCCGTGCGCATTGTGCGCGCCTAGAAGCGATCGCGGACGAGCTAGCCGCCATCGCGAGCCGCGTGATCCGCGTGCCGGGCAAGCCGACCGCGATGGACGAGCGCATCGCGGGACTCGTTCGAGAGCTGGACGCGCTCTCGAAGGAGGCCCCGTGAGCCTCGCAAAAACCGCCGACTCGCGCGCGGAGGCGTGGCGCAAGCTCGCCGACTACTACAAGTGCCTCGCGGCCGAGCGGGCTGACGAGGGCACCAGCGTCCAGCTTGCGTGCCTCGTGCTCGCCGACTACTCCCTGCATCAATGGTCTGGCGACTACGGCGGTCCGACACCGGAGATGGTCGCGCTTGCCGAGAACACGGCTGGCGAGTCCCTCGACGAGAAGATCGCCGCCGAGCTGGCGAAGGGAGACGCGTCGTGAAGTTCGTTATCCGTAAGGTCACGGACCAGCCGTCGCCATCCGGCAACTGGTTTCTCGTGTGCGGCAAGGGCAGGCGGTTCGAGTGGGCGTCGATCGCAAAGGCGACGCGGTTCGATGACGTCGGAGACGCCGCCATCCGAGCCGAGAAGCTCGGGCTTCGCGCAACCGACATCACGGTCGAGGCGGTGCTGAAGTGATGGCGTACATCGTGGCCACCAACAACTGCTGTCACTGCAAGGACTGCTGGAACCTCGCCGACGTTCCGCACGAGACGCGCCGCGCGGTGTTCACGGTGCGCGAGATGCGCGACGACGGCTTCGAGTACCACGTGATCCCGGGCGGCTTCGCGACGCGCTTTGCGGCCGAAGATGCACTCAAGAAGAGTCGGAGGACGCGACTCGACGTGGGACACGCGAGCGCTGAGGGTGTGACGACGTGAAGCTGAGCCGTCCGCAGCTCGATGCGCTCCGCTACGCGAACGGGCGGCAGCTCTACGCCAAGGACATCAACGACGGCAACGGCAACCGACGACGAACGCTTTTGTGGCTGATCAAGCACGGACTGCTCGGCTGGGATCCGAACTACCAAGGGCGCGTCGTACTCACCGCGCTCGGGAAGCAGAAGCTCGCCGACGCCCGCGAAAAGAAGGCCGCGTCATGACCCGTATCTTCACGATCGAATACGAGCACACATGGCCGACGGAGACCTGGCCCAACAATCTTCCCCTCGTGCCAGGCGTCCCACGAGAGATCTGGGGTCATGACGCCGGAAAACCTACGGGCCAGCGATTCCTACTGGACGTGCCGAACGTGAGGGATCAAGAGCAGGCCTTGACGATCGTGCGCGCCGACGCGTCGCGCGGCTTCGGGACCATCCTGCACTCGGTGACACCGCAGCCGGATGGATACGTCAGTCGAGGGTTTCGCAGGAAAGACGCGAAAGACGCGAAGGAGATCAAGCCGTGACCGCCGCGGCCGACGAATACGAGGCGAAGAGCCACGCGACACGCCTCGCCACGCTCGCCACCGCGCGCGCCGAAGAAAAAAAAGCCCGTCGCCTGCGACGCGAGGGCAAGAACGAGGAGGCGATCGAGGCGTACGACTACGCACGCGAGCTGTACGCCGACACCAGCTTCGCCTTCGGTGGGGCCCTCCGACGACGGGATAGCCGCGCCGAGGAAGAGCTGGTCGACGAGGTGAAGCGCGCGATCTCGCGCTGCGACTCGATCACGAGCAACCTCAAGCATCCCAAGACCCAGCGCGCCGCTGCGACCACGCCGCGGCCCAACTGCCTTGACTGCGGCAAGCCGCTTCGTCGCTTCAAGTGGGACGATCGTGCGTTCGCTGACGGCACGCCGCGCGAGTGGGGTGACTACGGAGATCAGCGCTTCTGTGGGCTTCGTTGCGGCTGGAGCTGGGCATGCGCTCACGCGCCGATGCCGAAGAAGGCGCAGAAGCCGTGACGGGGTTCTGCCTCCACTGCGCGTCGAGCACGCGAGCCCGCTGCTCGTGGTTGGAGAGCACATGAGTCTGAACGCGCGCTATTACATCACGCGCGACAGGATCCCACGTGAAAGCACCTGGACCGTGATGGATCGCGTCACCGGTCAGGCGCTCATGCGCGGAGCACCCGAAATTGAGGCCCGTCTCGCGGCGGCGCGCCTAAACGCCGGACTCGCGGCGTCCTCAGGCGGCCTGCACGAGACCGTGCTGAACGGCACCGGTCGCGTCGGTCACGACGAGCAGCACGGCTTCTTGTCCGAAGATGAGGGCGATCTCGGAGGCCAACTTCTCGGCCTTCTGGAAGATAGCTCTGCAACTTCCACGCAGCGGGCTCATGGTCACCTCGACCGCGTAGCCGTCCTCGCTGCCTCCCTTCCAGATTCCACGCGTCTTGAAGAGGGTCGCGTTGTCGAACCTGCGCTTGACCAACGTCTCGAGGGTGTCTCGAAAGACGCGCTTGTCGAAGGCCAACGGCAGTCCCTTGTGGCGACCCGCCGCGCCGGGGACACCGGAGCCGACGTAGAGGCGCACAGAGCAGCTGGAGTCCATGCACCTAAGGTATCAAGGAATGAACTTGAGCGCCGCGTCGGTCGTTGGAGCGGAGGACGCCGCTTCTATCTCTTCTGCGACGTCGATCCGGTGACCGGTCAGATCGAGATCGAGACCTCCTGGCTGCCAGATCTGCCAGAAGTCCGCCACGAGCTGATGGCGCTTGGTTTTTACCGAAGACCAGACGGGTCGTATCACGTCAGGTTGCCGGATGTGGAAGATCACCTCGGGATCTTGCGCCGCGCCACGAAGGCCCTCGCGTGGCTGCTCAAGGAGGCGACGCTGTGACGCTGTCAGCGGCGATCTGTCCCAACTGCGAATCGCACAGGCACGCGCGCTGCTGCTCGTGGTGCGGCAAGATCCACAAGCCGGCACGCTTGCACCACGAGCACTGCTCGGCGAAGTGCGTGCGAACGGCGGCGGAGGCCGATCGGATCTCGGCCGCGATGGAGGAGGACTCCCAGTGACCGGGATCGTGGCATCGATGCGCACCGCTCGATCACGATGCGTGGTGTGCAATCAAAGGCATGTCGACGCCTACCTCTGCGATCGATGCGCCTTCGATTCCTCCTACCTCCGACGTGATGACCCTCGATCTCCTACAGCCTCGACAGTCAGCAAAAGGTTGACCGCTGCCGAGGTGCGGGACACAGAAACTGATCACCTGTCCTCGATTAGAGGAATTCGTGATTCCAACACTCTCGATGGAGATGACGTCGACCTGTACGGGGAGCCCGCCTTTTCGCCGCGCAACGAACGAACTGCGTATTTGCTGTACCACAACCATCTTCCACACTTCACGCGCACGGAATTGACGCGTTGGGGTGAGATCTTAGATGCACTCGATCCAATCCGTGGCTCTCTAGCGCGAACGATTGAACGAAACCGCGCGCGGGGTGCCCGGAGGAGATGGACCAAGTTCTGCGATTTCTGGCCGATTCTTGCGCTGCGGATATTCACCGCGAGTCTTTCACCGCCCCCACGCCCCAAGAGAAGACTATCTGCGGAGCTGCTGGCGAGGATCGATTGATGCCTGATGTCTGATGATGCCCGACGCTTCCCCGCTTTCCCGGGTACTCATTCACCCGGTTCTCGAGCACCACAGATCCGTGGCGCTCGTGGAGCTCTGGAGACGGGTGTGCCACTACCCAGGTTTCGTCATCGCATGGTTGAACGTACTCGCGGGCGGCACGCCGCGCGCAGTGGAGAAGGGTCATGACCGACACGAGCACCCACACCAGCCCGCTGACCCAGGCGCTCGCGGACCTGGAGAACGCGGCGCAGACCGGAGCCGCGTCGTGAAGATCGAACTCAAGCGCTTCACGACCAACGCGCGCCTCTCCCAGGAGACCACCGCGTTCGCGGCCGACGTCTGGGTCGACGGCAAGAAAGCCGGCTACGCGGAGAACGCCGGCCACGGCGGTAACACGAACGTGCAGCTCGACCGAGCGTTTCGCGACGCGGTCGAGGCGTACGGCAAGATGCTCGTGCCCGCCGAGTACAAGTTCGTGAGCGGCGCCGAGTGGGTCGTCGACCAGCTCGTCGAGGCCGAGCTTCAGAAGAAGTCCGACAAGGCGTTCTCCAAGAAGCTCGCCAAGGTCGACGCCAAGGAGCGCGCTCACAACGATGCGCACGGTTACGGATCGGCGCGGTTTCGCCACGGCGGCACGTGGTTGTGGTTCGCGTTCAAACCGGGAGCGGATCCGAAGACCGCCGCGGACGCGATCGCCGCGAAGGACAAGGTCCTCGTGGACGAAGTGGTGGTGCTGTGATGGGGATCGACGTCGAAGGACGCGTGCAATCGATCATAGCGGCCTTCGCCCAGCCCTGGCGCTGGTTTCGCGACGGCGACTGGATCGTGCTGGAGCCTCCCCACAATCACGTCGCTGCGGAGACGATTCACCACGTCAGTCAGTGCGCCGACGTCCACAACGTTCACACGGTCGAGGCCGTGTTCCGATCCACGCCGCACCTGGGAGTCTACTTGCGTTTCCGCCTGCGGGCCGATCGAAACAAAAGGAGCGCACAAGTGCTAACGCTGACCAAAGAACAGATCGAAGCTGCCACCGGGCTCTTCGAGCGGATGAACGATGGCCGTCTCGCTGTGGATCAGGCGGTGTTCGTGATGTTCGGTTTACTGCTCGGCGCGGCGAAGGAGTCCTGATCATGCTCTCTCTTCTGACCATCGTCCTCCAGTTCGTCATCCGCGCCGGCGATCCGAGCTGGACGTGCGAACTCTCGCACCGCGATCCCGGGATGCCGGGCACCTACTACCTGTACTGCGCACAGACCGTGCCGAGCGGCGTCGAGGTCATCTCGGCCGGCCGGTTCGTTCCCGACGTTGCCCCCGCGACGAAGGCGGCACCGTGAAGCTCTACACGCGCACGCCTGGCGGCGACGGTCTCGGCCTCGACGTACTGCTCACTGGCCAGGTGACCGAGCGGAACGGCAAGATCCACCGCGTCGAGGTCGCCCTGCCGATCGGATGCGTCTCGATCGTCGGCTACCGCGTCGAAGTGCTTCCCAAGACGCCGGGCAGTCGGGGGCTCTTGTGGGCAGACCCGGACGACATCCGCGCCGACGACGGCAGCACCGTCAACCAGGACCAGCTCCGCGCCGAAGTCGTGCGCGTGAACGAAGAGGGCCGCTCGGAAATGCGGCGTGGGCCGCTCGGGGAGAACTGGCCGTGAGAGCCAAGAACAATGAACGGCAGTCTCTCGGCCAGGCCCGCAGCAACGTGAACCAGGCGAAAAAGCTCATCGCCAGCACGATCGTGCAAGTCGGCGGAGCATCAGTCACCCGTGTCGAGCGCACCAGCCAACGTGCTCTGCGCGCCGTCATGGAAGCCCTGCACACCGCCGACGTGATCCTCGAAAACGAGTGTCACAGCGCCGTGACGCGGACTCAGAAAGCAGCCCTATGAGCGCGAAAGCCCTCTTCGAATTTCGCGACGTGATCCGCGTGTGGATCGAGTTCCGCGCGCCCAAGAAGGGCGAGCTGATGTGGTCGGTCCCCGACTGCCTCACGCCGGAGGAAGCGCTGGAGCACGTGGTCGTCGGGCGTGACGTGTGGACGTCGGGCGAAGCAGGCTTCGGCTATCGCGCCCGGGCTGACCAGCCCGAGTTCGACATGCTCGACGGCGACGCGGACGACGCCGACCTGCGGACGCGCAACATCGTCGTGCACGTCGAGTGGGTGCGCTCCGAGCCGAGGCTCTGCAACGTCATCCCTTACATCAAGCTGCTCTAGGAGGACCACGTGAGCGACATGCACAAGAACTGGTTCGACATCGATCGCAAGGGGCTCGCCAAGCTGATCGAGCGCCGCGGCGGCAGCGGCGGCGGCAGCGCGGATGCCAAGCTCGCCCTTCTCTTCGAGCTAATCTCCAACGCGCTCGACGCCGACGGTGTCACGAAGGTCGAGATCCTGCTGGAGCCCGAAGAGGGTGTCCCGCACGCGACGATCGTCGTGCGCGACGACGCGCCCGACGGCTTCGCCGACCTGACGCACGCGTGGACGCTGTTCGCGGAGTCGAGCCGCAAGGCGCATCCGAACAAGCGCGGACGTTTCAACCTAGGCGAGAAGCTGGTGCTCGCGCTCTGCGTCGAAGCCTCGATCATCTCGACCAAGGGCGCGGTGATGTTCGGCCCGAACGGCCGGTCGAGCATGAAGGCGCGACGCGATCGCGGCACCGAGTTCCAGGGCATCGCGCGAATCACGCGAGCCGAGTTGGCCGAGATCAAAATCGGTCTTCGGAAACTCATCCCGCCGCCCGGCGTCACGGTGCTCGTCAACGGGGAGCTGCTGCCATCGCGAGTGCCGCTCAAGACGGTCGAAGCAACGCTGGCGACCGAGATCGCCGACGCCGAAGGAGTCCTGCGGCGCTCCGCACGCAAGACGCCCGTCGACATCTACGAGCCGCTACCCGGCGAGCTGCCGATGCTCTACGAACTCGGAATTCCCGTCGTGGAGACCGGCGACAAGTTCCACGTGAGCGTGGGACAGAAGGTGCCGTTGAACACGGACCGAGACAACGTCACGCCCGGCTACCTGCGTGACGTGCGCACCCTCGTCGTCAACGCGATGCACGACCGCCTCACCGAGGCCGAGGGCAACGCCACGTTCGTGAACGAGGCGCTCGGCGACAAGAACGTGGCGCCTGAAGCCGCGAACAAGGCGCTCGATCTCAAGTTCACCAAGAAGCGTGCGATCTGGGATCCGAGCGACCTCGAAGCGAACATGAACCTGGAGAGCCAGGGCTACACCCTGATCAAGGGCGGCCAGCTCACCAAGGACCAGTGGACGAACGCCAAGAAGCACGACACCGCGCTCAAGCCCGCCGGTCAGATCGCGCCGACCAAGAAGGCGCGGTTCTCGCCCGACGGCGAAGACAAGTGGGTGCCGCGCGAGAAGTGGACCCCGGCGATGCACACAGTCGCCGAGTACACGATCGACGTCTGTCGTGAGCTGCTCGACAAGCCGGTGTCGGTGTCAATCCTCTCCGACATCACGGAGCGCTACGCGGCGTGCTTCGGCGAGCTGGGCTTCGTGTTCAACCTCGGACGGCTCGGACACGCCTGGTTCAACGCCGCCATGAACGAGGCGAAGCATCCGACGGTCGAGCTGAACCAGCTCATTCTTCACGAGTTAGGACACAGCGCATGTTCCAACCATCTCGACGAACGCTACCACGAGGCGCTGTGCAGCCTCGGGGCGAAGATGACCAAGCTCGCGCTGACCAAGCCGAAGCTGTTCTACCGCGCAGTGAAGGACTGACCGATGCTGAAGGGCAAGATCATCCAGGACGGGCGTGACTACAGCGTCAAGGTAGGCTCGGTCGCGGTCGACATCACCGACGAGGTCTGCACGCTGATCGAGCAAGAGCGCGCGACTGCGCGCGCCGAGTCCGTGCAAGAGCTGATAGAGCTGCGTGCCAAGCACGCCGACATCATCGATCGCTACAACCAGATCGTCCGCATCGTTCTCGCGGGCGGCGTCGGCATGCCGACAGGATAGCCCATGAAGAAGATCTCCTCGCTCTTCGCTCGCGATCCGAACAACCCTCGG